>ERZ1673753.418-NODE-418-length-54364-cov-7.925206_pt1 | contig 54364 bp, 48 predicted proteins | sample MGYA00580201_ERZ1673753 | MGnify/ENA primary metagenome ERZ1673753 (study PRJEB41218, sample SAMN15661747) | gut metagenome | host: Homo sapiens | place: Canada: London | collected 2015-08-20/2019-03-30 | study: EMG produced TPA metagenomics assembly of... | reverse complement strand
CCGCAGCCTGGCGGACCTTCGAGAAAATGAAGTTGTTCGATAGAAAGGATAAAGGGCGTGACGAGGATGTAAGCAAAACGACGACAAACAATTCAAAAACAAAACAATACAACTATGAAAGCAATCAGAAAATTTATTGAGCGCATTGTAAAAATGATTTTTACCCCGAATGGATATACCGTGGATGTATGTCTTATCAAACAGAGAGGCACCTGGGAATCGAGGTGGTTCTCGGTGAAATTTTCGAATCGGAAAGCCGCGAAACAATGGATGCAAAAAGTTATCGAGCGATTTGAAAATCATCCCGCATATCCGTTGAATATGGTCCTTTTGGTCGCAGTTTATACCAAATGTCAACTTAATGAGGTGCTCGACGATCATTATTGCGTAGTGCCCGACTGTTAATCGTAATTCAAAACTTTATAGCTATGTCAAATTACAACCGACAACACGCCGCAGATTTCGCCGAATGGCGAATCCGCCACCCGCACGAGGTGGTCAATACCCCCGAGGAAGCCGGGATTACCTCGACGCTCAAAGTCGGCGACAAGGTGACTTTCACGAACGGATACGGCGTGAAATTTCCGGGCCATCGGGTGCTCGGCTTCTGCAAACCTACTCTTGGCAATCGGTGTGTGTATCTCGATTATGATTGCTATTGGTTCCCGGCGGGCCTTGATGAACTCAAACTTGAAGAGTAATTGAAATTTTCGTAAATTAGAGGCGCAGTGCCTCGCAGAACCTCACGATGTACAGGTCAATCGTAATTTTTCAGATGAAACAAACTACTATTGTCGGCAACATCGGCCGGGATGCCGTATGCCGCGAGGGCGACGGCGGTCACAAATTCGTATCGTTCAGCGTCGCGTATGCCGAACGCAAGACGAACGAAACGGACGAGCAGGGGAACCCGGTAACGGTTGCCCAGTGGGCAGAGTGTGAAATCTACGTCGGTCCGGAGAGCTCTGCCGAGGGGCTTTTGAAACTGCTGACCAAAGGACGCTTCATTTATATCGAAGCCTCGGACAAGGTGGAAGCGTGGATTGATAAGAATAACCAAGTGCGATCGAGGATTCTCTATCGGGTCACTAATTTTCAGGTCTGAGTGGCAGACTCTCGGCGACCATAAGGCCGCCGAGAGTTCAAAATACGTTTTGGAGAAAAATTTGCTATATTTGCATTATGAAAAAGGAGTTGGGTAAATGGTTCATGGATATTGCCAAATATCTGTTGACCGGTGTGCTATTAGCATCAATGGTGTCGGATTTGCAAGACATGAAGTGGGTTGTTTATGTTGTAGGATTCATTGCAACTCTGTTATGTCTTGGATTGGGTATGGCTATGTTACGGGACACGAAAGAAGAAACTAAACGAATAGAGGAGGATTAAATTATGCCAATCGCAGGATGGTTATTTATTGCGCTTGCTGTTTTTGTAATAGCAGTGTACATTTGGAGTAGGACTGACAAGGGTAAGAAGTGGTTGTTGTAGTTCTTCTTCCCTTCACGCATCAACATCGCGGCCCGGCAGGTCATCCCTGCCGGGCCGTTTGTTTTTTGCGCTTTTAGAGAACACACCAGCCCCCCCCCACTCAGTAGCTCTCTGCATGGGAACGTGTGCCCTTATCCCGGTCGGATTCGTTCCGATTGGCGGGCCGCGCTGCCGCGCGGCCCTTTCCTGCATGGCCATCGCGTCGGGTCAAGTATGCCCGACGACTCGCTACGCTCGCATGCGCGATGGTCACTTAGAGTTGCTGTTTTTTTGACGACCTTTCGGGAGATAATTTTTCGTTTGAAATCGGTTCCGGCCATGACCGGTTGCCGGCTACACCGGCTATTTCGCCATGCTGATCTCATTCACTTTCTTTGTATCGTGGAGCCAAAGAAAGTGGGGCAAAGAAATCTCCGGATCGCTCCGTTTGGCCGCGACTACCATGCCGTCGCGGCCAAGCACGGAACCGCTCCTACCTGCGGCAATCCTTGCCGCAGAGATCGGGAGCCTTCGGCGTCCGGACGCAAGCCGGAGACCTTGCGTCCGGCTGTTGCCGACCCGCTCGTCGCTGCGAGCCTTTCGAGCTCCGTTGAAGGGCTCAAAAGTCTCTGTTCACTCCTCGCTACCCCTTTCCGTTCCCCGCCGGGGAAACCTTCTTTTATCCTTCCAGCGCGATAAAAGAAGCAAAACCGCGTCCGCTTTCTTTGTCTTGGGGACACAAAGAAACCCGAACCAAAGAAAAGTCATTCACTTGATAATCCTTGCGCAGTGCGCTGCCACCATTCGGCCCAGGGCTTCGCTTCAGACCTGCGGACGCAGCCGAGGCTGTTCAGACGTTTCGAAGCGACTATAAGGCTTGGCTCCCGGCTTCTTCCCTTCACTATTCAACATCCCGCCTCGGCGGGGAACTCCAAAATCTTCGCAATGCGGAGATTTTGGAGTCGCAATTTACGCCTCGACAGGCTCGGCGTAAATCATCGGTATTTGTCTGTACGCTGCCATGCGCTCCGCCGGAGCCTCGCTTTGGCAGCTGACAAAACCCCCTTTCTCCCCCGGACGGGGGATTCCTTCTTTCGTAAAGAAAGAAGCAAAGAGCAGTTCAATCGGCTGCTGTCTCGGACTCCGCAACACGGAGTTCGGGACTTAGGTTGTGCGTTCATCGCATCGACATAGGGGCCGATTCGAACTGCGGGCGGCGATCTGCCGCCCACCCGGCTGCGCCGGAGAATGGAAAGAAAATGTTACAGGCATCTAAAATTCCGGGCGGTTATTCCCGCCCTAATACCCCGGCAAAGCCGGGGTGAATTTTGCGGTCAACGGGCATCGGAAAATCTTGTCGATTTTCCAAAACCCGGTGCCCGCCGATGCCTTTCCGGACGCCCGCATTTCAACGGACGAAGGCGCGATCACGCAAGCGCGATCTGTCCGAAAAAATGAGCATAACTTCCTGCTCATTTTTCGGACGCCTTTACGTCCGTCAAAATCCGGCCGATCCTGTAACATTTTCTTGTGAACAAGCGGGAATCACGCTGAAGCGTGATTCTGTATTATTGAGTGAATGTGTAATTTGTTGATAATCTGTTGTATATGTAATTCTGCTTTGTGGCTTATCATGCAATTTTGGTTGCATTTATGTGACTTCAATGATGTATGTGTCAGATTATTAGTGTTATATATGTAACATGCCGCGTAACTTTGGCAGGATTAGGCAAGTTTATCTTGCGGTGTAAAAAATTCTTGAAAAAATTGTTTCTCACTCCCAAATAAACGTAGCCCCGATATTCAATTTCTTGTGATTAATCACATAAAAATCAGTTCTTGATACCTCTTTCTATAATCCTTTTCTTTGCTCATGCTACAAAGAAAATAATAGGAATAATGAAAGCGAAAGTTGATAAACCAGCCTTATGCTCTGTTCGCATTTCTAAGGCGGCCAAAGGCAAATTAGAGATAATCGCAGAACGTAAAGGTGTATCATTGGGGAATGCGGTATCGCTTATTATCTTGCATTATGCGGCCAATAACCTGGACTATGAAATTTCGGTTAATGATGCATACAAAACCATTCTCAATAAACTTACAGGAGTTGATATAAAATTTTCCAAGATTATTGGTCCTGTTGAACGTACCGAAGATTTTATCAAAAGCCTGGTGCGCGAAGATCGCCGCAGCGCTTCCGGATCATTCTCCGGCACTTCTCAGGATATGGATGCTTCCGATGTTCCCGCTCTCTCTTCCGACGATCGTTTGCCGCGCTCGCTCGGACTCTTGGAGCGTCTCTTTTCCATAGCTACCAGGACGACGGATTTTGAAGGTCATGCCGCGATGCAGATCCGGCTGTCACAATCCGATTTCAACCATCTCAAACGCGAATACGAGGAATTATGTACGTCACGCAGTATATAGACAACACCCGTTACGGTCAAAGTTCCGTTGCCGAATATGCGGGTTATCTCGAGAAGGAGCGCCTTATCCAATCGCAGCTGGATGAGACCTCCTCCCGTCAGCTGTCTGCATACCTGGATAAGCAGAACGATGTGGTCCGGGTCGAAGGGCGTGAGTATTTCTTCAACGGTACGGGCAACACCTACGATACGGAAGATGTCGTGAAGAACATCGATGCGAATGTCTGCGGTCTGAAGAGGAAGGAAGCCCGCTATTATACATTCTCGATCTCTCCTTCGAAGGAAGAGATCGCCCATTTGCGCCGCACGATCGCCGACACGAAGCAGACGCTCCTCGAAGCTGGGGCGGCGATCCCTTCGACGCTGGAAGATGACATGATGCGAAATTATCTGAAGGATTATGCCATACAGTGCATGGATGCCTATGCCCGTAACTTCGGGCATCCGGAGATCCACGACAACCGGGACCTGATGTGGTTCGGGATGGTCGAGAAGGACCGTTACTGGAAAAGCCATGATCCCCAGGTGCGTACCAATTCCCGGATCGACAGGGAGATCGCCCGCCTGGAAAAGCAACTCGGCTGCGGCCAGGATGATTCCGTGCAGCGCCGGATCGCGGCCCTCGAAGCACAATATGTCCGGGAGAGTCAGGTCCGCTCTGGCGGGCGCGACGAGATATTGCGGGCGATGATGCCGAAAGCCGGGGATAACTGGCATATTCACGTCACGGTGAGCCGTCGTGACATCACCAATTCGATCAACCTGAGCCCCAATGCGAATGGCCGGGGCAGCAAGAACCACGTCCTGAACGGCAAGGCCGTTCGCATCGGCTTTGACCGCGAAGCGTACAAGATCGAATGCGAGCGTCTTTTCGACCGGCTCTTCGCACACCATCGGTTGCAGACTGAGAGTTATGAGGTATCCAAGCGCCTCCGGCACATGTCCGGATTCGCTTTTGAAAAGCAGTTGGCCCAGGACCGTGCGATTCGCCGGGCGGAGGCCGCGGAGTTCCGGCAGTTGGTGAGCGGCGGTTATGGGGAGTACTACGAATCCTTGCTTCAGGCCGAACAGCTGGATGCGCGTCAACTGTTGCGCCTGAAAGGGCAGTTGGTCCGTCAGCTGCGTCTGTTGAACCCCGGGGCGAACGCCGCGGACCTGATGGATTCGAGTGTCGAGGATTTGCAGTCAGAACTGAATCGCCTCACTATGGACCAGGATCTCTCGCTTCCGCGTTGGGGCCAAAGCCTGGGCGTCAGCCTCGGAGACAAGGCCGTCGAGGTTTCGGGACTGCGGGGATACCATCCGGTCCGGACTGCGCATAAGGTCTTGCGCAAAGGGCTGGCCATGCGCCAGGCTGTCGATCGCCGCCGGGAAGTCTTTGACCAATGGTTGGAGATCTACCGGGATGCCTGGCATCGGGAAAACTATGTATTTGACAGCATCGCTGCCCGTCGCAACACCGAATGTCTGTTCGCCCAGACGGAGTACCTGGAGAGGGTCTTTGCAGGTCATTCGGTGCTTCTGGAGAACGCCTCCCGTTACCTGGCGGATACCGAGCGGCAGATGGTCGGGGATTATGTGCAACGTTGTTGGCCCGATCGCCAGCGTGAGATCCTGGCATCCTTTGCCCGGGAGACCTTCGGTGCCGACGGCGCTCATGTCAAAGACATGAAGGATTTCGAGAGCCTGGTCCGCGAGCGGCTGCTTCCGGAAGATGCCCGGCGCTGTATTGCGGAGACTGCCAAACGTTGTGAGCTGCCTGCGACTTTCAACGCGCTGCGCCTCGAGATCGCGGCCTGCCCTGCGGACCGTGCGGCGGAGTTGACTGCGCAGCTGGAGAGTTTCCAGACCGAGCGGATGCAACTTCTGGAGCAGCTGCGCTGCATTCTGGCGGATCGAACGCTGGACGTTCATGCCAAAGAGGAGTCGTTGCTGCGCCTGGCGCTTCAGGACCGTAATCTGGACAAGGCCCTGCGGGATCTCCGACACGGAATCTTGAAGATTTACGAGAAGCAGCACCCGGAACTGAAGCCCCGGCAGCTCCATGAGCAGTTGAAGGAGTTGTTCGAGGAGTTGCAGAATATCCGTGTTCAGTTGCAGAATGAGTTTGCCAAAATCATCGATACGTTTATTCAGGAGGAGTTGCCGGGTTACCACCTGGTCGTCGAGAAGCAGAGCCAACTCGAACAGCTGATTCGGGAAACGACTCCTGATCCGAAGCAATGTGCCGAGCGAATCCTGGAGATGAACAACGAACTGGCCCGCCAGGTATCGCCCCATGCGGAGCGTCTTTTCGAGCAGCATAGCCGGCGGCTGTTCGGGCTGGAAGTCCGGCTGCGCAACGAGCATGATTTTTCGGTGTATGTGGACCGGCATTTTTCTCCGGCGGAGGTCCGAGGCTACAAAGACTCCCTGAAGGGTGTCTACGCCCGTATCGAGGAGAAACGCCGGGATATTATTTCGCGTCTTGTCCAGACAATTCCCCAAGAGGACTTGGAGAAGATCCAGCGGCAACAGAGCTATCTCAACCGCTACATCAACAAATATTTCCCGGCTGCGGAATCCAAGACGAAGAAAGAGGCTTTGCAGCAGCGTGTATCCTCTTCATGCCGTCGCTCGGTGACTCCGGTTCCGGAATATAAGGTTTACGGAGCCGTTGCTCAGCGCGATGTCTCGGTGCAGGCTATGATAAAGGCCGATCAGGTGAAGATGGTGCAGCCGGTCACTCCGCAGCAGCTGGCGATAAAGGCCGCGTTCAAACTCGTAGGAATTTTAACCAAAGGATATTGATATGGATGAACTTCATTTTACGCTGAAATTGGCCCTGAAGCTCTTTGCCGGGCTGATTCTGTTGGGCGTCTGGCTTATGGCGCGTCAGCAGGCGAAACTGGATAAACGGAACCGTGAAGCCCGTTCCGCAGCTCGTGAGCAGGGTTTGCCGGAGCCTCCGCGGGAAATTATTCCACGTTCCATCCTGGTTATTGTCGGCGTGGCGATCCTGTTCCTGATCATCGCCTTGTTTTGGGGAAACGAATCCACGTTATGACAAGGTTCAGTAACAAAGATTCTGAATTATGGCCGCGGATCGAAATGGTTATTCGGTGGTCAGGGATGTCAACAAACGCTTTTGCCCGGCATATCGGGCTTCCGCGTGGTGAGAACCTCTATCAGATAAAGAGAGGGAATAACGGGCTCTCCATCCATGTCGCCGACATGATTTGTGAAAAGTTTCCTGAGATCGATGAATTGTGGCTTCTGACGGGCAAGAACGATATGTTTCTCTCGGCGGATACGTGCCGTTGCCGTGAAGCAGTCCAAAGCACAGTGCATTCCGCGGCATCAGGGCAGACCGATCCCTGCCGGTTGTGTATCGCTGGAAGAATTCTTCCCGTGCTGCTTCAAAAAGGCGTGAGTAATCCTGTCGGAACGGCCTTCCGATATACGGAGAATTTGATTTCAAAATACCGAAACATCGAATGATTATGACATTGTTGGGATGGTTCCTGTTGACGGCGGTGTTGATCCCGCTGTTGTATCTCTGGCAGCGTCCTGCGGGAATCCTGGCCGGTCTTGCCGCGCTCCTGGCTCCGGGCGGACTCTACCTCTGGGTGGGTCTCTCGCTGCGGACCTACGCCTGGTCCTGGGCGTTGCCGTTGCTGGCGGGTCAATGCCTGCTCATTCCTCTGAGCCGTTTCCTGTATGTCCGTCTCTGTCGCCTGTTCAATGGCTGGTCGAAATTCACCCTGGAGATTGAAGATAGCAATGGCCACCTGCACTATGTGAAGGGCATCAACCAGGGAACTTATATCAACGGCGGTTCGGGCAGCGGCAAGACCGCGAGTTGCAATACGGCCTATGCCCGTCATGCTGCCCGGTTCGACATGTCGGTTCTGGTCCACGACCTGAAGAAGTACGAGCTTTCGGAGGTTCTTTATCCGATCTTCCGGGATGCAGGTCTCCCGTACCATGTCTTTGCGCTGTTCGATCCCGAACGTTCTGTGCGTATCAACCCGATCTCCCCGGAGTATATTCCCGACGAGGCGTCGCTTCGCTCGCGCGTGAAGTCCTTTATCGTTGCCGTGCAGGGCCGGGAGTCCGACGACTCGACTTCTGATTTCTTCAACAACTCGGCTTCGTCGCTTTTGGAAGCTCTGATCTGGTATCTGAAACGCTATGCTCCTGAGCACTGCAACCTCCCGTTCGTGATGTCGATCCTCAACAACCCGGAGCACCTTCGGTTGGAGGAAGGTCGGAAGGTCCTTCCTTTCGGGAAGCTGGAGCGGCTTCTCAAAGCTGATGCGCAGGTCTATTCGATGGCTGCGGCGTTCTTTCAGGGTACGGGTAACGCCGATACTACGAGCAATATTCTCCAGACGCTCATCCTTGCGTTGAACACGATCAATACGGATGCTGGTTTCTACCTGTTGAGCGATAACGAGATCAACCTGCGGATCAACGCTCCGGGTTCGAAGATCGGCCTGGGGCTGGTGAATGATCCACGGAACACGACGGCCTATGCCCCGATCCTTGCGATGATCGCCGATGCCACGCTTACGATGATGAGCGAACGGGGCGGGGTTCCCGCCGTCGCTTTGTTGGACGAAGCTCCGGAGCTTCCTCTGCTGCGTGTGCAGAACTATATGGCTACGTTGCGCAGCCTGGGAATCTGCATTGTCTATACTACGCAGGACCTTAGCCAGATCCAGCGGACTCAGGGCGGCAAGGAGTATAACCAGCGTACCGTCCTTTCGAACCTGGCGCATCAGTTCCTCGGGCGCACGAGCCTGGAGCATACCGCCAAGTACTACGAAGGCATGATGCCTCAGGTGGATCGCATCGAGCGCAGTTACAGCACCTCTTCGAACGGTTCGAGTACCACACGGCGCAAGGTGAAACGTCCCCTGTACGAACGCTCGGAGTTCTATTCGCTTAAACAAGGCGAGTTCATCTACTTCCACGGTCAGGTCGAGCGTTTCCGGTTCAAGTACCATCCGGGCTCCAGACTCCTGCCTCCGCAAGTCCGGAATCTGGACCCTGCGCAAATGCGGCTTGTTGCCGAGCAGATCCGGCGTGATGCCGCAGATTTTATGAACAGATTTTCCAATATATGATTTCAACTATGAAAAAACGATTTTTTACGGTTGCCGCAGCCTTGACGGCCGCGCCTCTTTTCGCCCAGACGATCAGCTGGGACCTGTCGCCTGTTACGGCATCGCTTCGCACGTTGATTCCCAATCTGTTGGGGCTGTTGTGTTTTGTCGCCTTGTTCGGCTGGACGATCTGGAACCTGGTCCAGAACTGGAAAGACCGTGCCGAGATCCTTTCCAACGCCGGCTGGGCTCTGGTGATCATTGCCGTCGGTTACGGCATCGTGTACGGTGCGATGAATGTTTTGCTGCGATGAAGTTGTATGTCAATCGCCGCATCCGGGACAAAGCGATGGTGTTGGGCCTTCCTGCCGAGAGTTTCCTGGCCTGCCTGGGCCTGGCCTGCTCCCCTGTGCTTATCGTGGTGTTCCTTCCGGTGTTCATCGTCGTGTGGATTCCGTGGGCGTGCGGGGTCTATTGGCTCTTTCGCAATATGGATCGTCTGAAACGTAACCTGCATTACGGAAAACAGTATCCCCTTCACCTTAAAAACCGTTGATGATGTTTCATGCCATTCTGATTCTGCTGGTGTCGATTGTCGGGCTCGTCGTCTGGCTGTTGTTCCATTCGTTTCCCCGCCCGAAGTTCGGTAGCTACAATGCTTCGGAACTTCTGGAGGACGTTTCCAATAACCGGCTGTTGACCCTTCAGGGCGATGTCGCCTTCTGTTACCGGTTGCAGCTTCCGGAGGTTCGGTCGTTGTCCGAGGATCAATACGACCGCTTGAATGAGATCTGGCGTGTCGCCTTGAAGGATCTTCCGCAGGGCACGATCATCCTGCGCAGCGACCGGTATGACCGGCAGTTGTTCGACGCCTCGTCGATGCCGGAAAACTCATACATACAGCGTGAGGAGAAGGCGTTTGCCGCAGGACGTATGCAGACCTGCGACATGTCCTGCCTGTTCGTCGTGTTTACGGGCTTCCGTGCGACGCGCGATCCGCGGTCCCAGAATCCCTTCGTGCCGCTGACTCACGGCGCATTCCGTTCCGAGGATCAGGAGTACGGGCGCTTTATCCGTGCAGTCGATTCGATGTACCTCCAGCTTCAAGGTTCCGGGATCGTCGGCATTGAGCCGTTCGGGGAAGAGGAGGTCCGTGAATACACCCGTTATTTCTTCAATGGATTTCAGACCGGCTACCTGACGGACGTGGATGCTGCGGGGTGCGATTTCCGTGTCGGCGACCGCTATGTCGGCGCCGTGAGCCTTGAGCATGAGCGTCAGTTCCCGGAGGTCCTGACTACACCGGCCCCGGGTCAGGGTTCGCAGCTCCCGGTGGGGATCATGGAAGAGCTGGGCATCCTGCTGCCTGTTCCGCATCTGTATAATCAGATCATCCGGATTTCGGGGCATGAGCAGGAGTATGCGCTCGTCAAACAGACGTTGGAGACCTTCCGCAAGAACCGGGGGTTCTCGGAGGAGAACGATGACCAGGTGCGGCGTCTGGACCGTACGCGCGAAGAGATCAGCGACGACTTGGACGCCATGTTGGTTCGGGGGCATACGAATATCATCTTCTGGGACGAGAGCGCCGAGGAGGTGAAAGAGTACCGGACGCGGATCACGAATTATCTGAGGCAGGTCCGCGATTTCGAGCCTTCGGTGCCGATGGGCGCGGAGCTTCGCAACATCCTCTTCTGTTCACACCCTGCAACGGTAGCCTGCATGGACCGGGATTCGTTCTACCTGGTAGACATCCGGCAGGCGTTGGCGTTGTTCCAGCATACGGGAGGTTACAGGTCGGATGCGGAAGGCGTTTTTTTCAGTGATCCCGTCAATCACCTGCCGTTGCGCTACGATCTCTACGACCCGCACCGGAAGTACGTCGATTCCCGCAATATTGCGGTGATAGGACGCACTGGAGGCGGCAAGACGGTCGATCTGGAGAAGATCGTCGGAGACTATCACAACGATCCTACGGCGGAATACGTGAATATTATCATCGACTGCGGCGGCTCGTATGACAAGGCTGCCCGGCTGTATGATCCCGAGGAGGTTTTCATCTTCCGTTATAACAGCAGCGATCCCCTGGGGCTCGATCCGTTCGCCGTTGCCGACGCCGATAATGGGGAGAGTGTGGACGACATCTGCGAGATGCTGTGGCTTATCATCAAGCCGGGAGGTATTCCTACGGCCGAGGAAGAGGTTTCGCTGCGCAAGATCGTCATGTCGTACCTGCATATCGTCACGGACCCCTCCTGGCCGGGATTCTACGTCTGGCTGCGCGATAACTATCAGCAGATTCTCGAAAAGAACGAAATCCGCAGCGCTTATTTCGACGTGAGCCAGTTTGTACACAACGGCAGCGAGTGGTGCGACGGTGGCAGCTATGGGAATGTTTTTGCGTACAGCGAGGACCCGACGACGCGTTTGAAGGGGAAACGGCTGCTGATCTTCGAACTGGAGAATATCCGTTCGAAACCCCAGTTGTTGAGTATCGTCGTACACTTGATCGGCATCACTATCCGGACGCTTGTCTGGGAGCAGACGGGTAAACGGGGTTTCATTATCTATGAGGAGTTTGCCGAGTTGATGCAGAAGCCGGTGATCTTCGGTGCCGTGCTGTACCAGATGCAGGCGATCCGTAAGAAAGGCGGTTCGGCATGTATCGTTTTGCAGAACCTCGACCAGCTGGCGCTGAACGCCGAGGACAGGTATAAGAAAGACGGAGGAGCTGCCGGTGCCCTGATGAAGAACATCGAGACGGTGATATTCCTGGCCGGGGCCGATCCCACGGGCTTCGAGAAATACTCGACGGGATTCTCCGAGCATGACCGGCAATGCGTTCTGTCGCTGAGGAATAATTTCAATACGCTGCCCATGTACTCTTCATTCTACATCTTCCGGAGTAAGAAATCGACTTTGATGAGCCTTTGCATCAGCCCCCGGACCTTCCTGGCATTCCAGACCGACGGCGAAGTTTGCGACGAGCTCGGGCGGTTGTATTCCCAAACCAAATCGATGGAACGGGCCATCGAGCAATATGAACGGATTCACAGTTTAATTTAATTCTCGATATTTATGAAACGATTATTCTTAATTTTTGCAGTTATGTGCGGAGCTGCTCAGGTGCAGGCCCAAATGGTCGTGACGGCTCCGTCCCTTGAAGTTCAGGAGGCCATGAACCACGTCGAGCAGATGCAGCAGGCGGTCCAGACTTACCAGACGATGATGGGCGTGAAGCAGGGCATCGAAAAAAACGTCGATGCCGTTGAGAAGGTCAACAGCAAACTGGCCACGGTCCGCGAGGTGCAGGAGATTGCCACCCGCTCGGCGGCCTGCGTCAAAAGGATTCAGCAGGTCTATGCCAAGATCTCGGCCATGAAGGTCGATCGGCGCTATACGACCAACCTGTTGTCGTTGTGCAGCCAGACGACGCGCGAGTGCGTCAATATCACGGCCTATGGCGCAAAGATCTTTACGAGCAATTTCCTGCGCATGAGTGATGCTGAACGCCTGAATGAAACCCGGCAGGTCCTCGACAACATCGACAAGCTCCTGGCGCGTGTCAACTATATCAATCTCCAGGCGGATGCCGTGAAGTTCAACAACCAGTTATTGAAGGCTTATTTCAAGTGATATGAATCTGGATTTTTTGGACCGGCTCGTCATTTCCCAGGCGACGATACCTCCGGTGGTGAGCCGTATTGCGGGCTTTTTCCTCCTGATGCAAGCTGTGCTTATCGTTTTTCAGAAGAAGAACGATCCGCATAAGGCCATTTGGGAGGATATTCAGGGCGTCCTGTTGGCCGGGCTTGTTGTTTTTCTGTTTCCGGAATTCATCCAATTCGCCGAGCTGCTGGTGAACTCTACGGCACGGATTACGGCCAATCCTCAAAGTATGATTGCGGATCTTATGCAAACGACGCTTCTTGGCGAAGAGGCCGTAGAAGAAGAATCCGCCGGAGGCTATTTTTCGTCGATGGTTGGCATGTTCACGTCGTTTATGAATGGCGGAAGTGCCAATGTCGGCTCCTTCATGTTTGCCAATTATATTCTCAAGCCGTTGGCCGATATTGTCAACGTATTATGCTTTCCGACCTATATGTTCATCCGTGCGGCATCACTGAAGATCGCCTATTTCGTGGCGCCTCTGGTCCTTGTCCTGGGGGCTTTCGAGCCTTTCAGGGCTTTGTGGAAACATTGGTTTATGATCTATTTCGCGCTGCTGTTCGCAGGGCCCGCCCTGATACTGGCGAACAACTTTTGTGAGGATTGTTTCGCGGTCTATATCAACCTGACGGATTCCCCGATTCTCGGGTTCATCATGGTCGCCCTGGCGCGGTTCAAAATCTTTCAGGCCGTATTGGATTTATGTTACAGAATATTCCGAGTTTAGCCATGATCCCTGAAAAGATACAATCCATGCGCTGCAACCTGGTGCGCAATAACCTTATCACGATTCTTTGCCTTATACTGGTTCTGGTGTGTTTTATCCTGAACTACCTCGAACGGCGTGAGGAACGTGAGGAGCGTATGAAGTATGCCTATTATGTAGCGACCGACGGCGAGGTCATTCCGGCCCGGTACGCCCAGCGGCGGGACAATCTCGAGATCGAGATTCGCCACCACCTGTCCATGTTCGTCGAGGACTGGTACAGCCTGACGCAATACGATTGGGAACGCAAGGCTGAGGCCGCCGGGTGGCTCGGGGGCAACAGCCTCCGGGATGCTTTCCTGACACGCCGGAAATCGGGTTTCTTCAACCGCTTCATCCAGAGCAATGTGGTCCAGGAGGCGGCAATCAAGGATTTGCAAATTCATCCCGCAGAAGACGGGAGTTTCGCTTTTGAATTGGTTGTGGATATTCAGGAGCGGATGGATACTTACTCACGGTTGTGGAGAGTCTTGGCCAGCGGATCGATCCACGTTATCGAGCGCAGCTGGCCGCATAATCCCCACGGTCTTTTGATCGAACCCTATCTGGAGAATAAAATTTTCGAAGTCCATGAATAATCGAATGAAGATCCTGCTGATTGCAGGTGCGGTCATGGTGTTGCTGCTTGTCGCCGGCTACCTGAAACAGCAGGACCGGAATAGCGATGGTTCGCAGAACAGCGTGACGTCTATCGAGGCTGCCATCGAGGATAAGACCTACATGTCCAAGAAGGCGGCTTATGAGGCATATGCCAATGAAAAGGAGTGTTTCTACAACCGTCCTCCGAGCGGTTTCGAACCTGCTGCCGAGCGCTCTGAGCCGTCGGTGCCCAAAGCGGAGAATGCGCAGCCCGCATCGTCCACGACGTTCCGGGTTGATCGAAAAGCCTCGGAGGAGCAGTTCGATGCCGCCTATGAGGAGATTGCGCAGAACATGGATCAGATCTATGAGGATGGGACGCCTGCCACCAAGTCCCGGCAGGCCGCGGCGAGTGTTCCGGATGAGCCGGTGACGGATGAGGCCACCCGTCGTCGTCAGGCCATGATGCGCGATTGGGGAGTCGGACAGCCCTCACAACCGGGACAGGATAATCCTCCGGGGGCCTCTATGTTCCGGGCTGTGATTCACGGCACGCAGCTCGTGAAGTCCGGGCAGACGGCTCTGTTCCGGACCAAAGAACCGATTCGTTACGGCAGCTTGGTGGTTCCGGCCAATACGCTGCTGTCCGGAGTTGCGTCGATCTCGGAAAACAGACTCTCCGTGAAGATCAACTCCGTGCGCATGGGGCGTGAGGTGTTCTCCCTGCCATTGGCTGTCTATGGGTCGGATGGGATGCAGGGAATACCGCTCAACTACGACGAAGTAGGGAAGATCGCCAACTCGCAGACCTCCATGACGGCGGTTCAGGAGGCCAGTTCGGCCGTGTCCCGGTACGGGGGAACGGTCGGCCGGGTCGTCGGGTCGATGATCTCCGGAGTCGGCAACCAGGTGCGCAGCGCCAAGACCGTAGAGATAAAACTGATAGACAATCAGATCGTAATTCTTAAAATCGACGAAAAATGAAAGGATATTTATTCGTAATGGCCGCTTTGAGCCTGGGATTTCCGGTGGTGGCACAACAACGGATCGAGTGGCGGCGGGATAAGGTGACGCAGATCATCTTCTCGGCCGATGTCGTGAAGTTTAGAACCGGGTACACCTCCGATGATGCGGTTTCGCAGAGCGACGGCCGTGTGATGTATATTCAACCGGTGGATGCGATGCCCGAAACGAACCTGAACGTGCAGACCGCCGACGGGCGCTATTACGCTTTTGATGTGATATATAACAACGCGGCCTCGGAGGTCAACTATATCGTATCTCCGTCGATGGCCATTTATCAGGAAGAGCAGTCCTCCGAACACTCGCAGATCGAACCCCGGTCCCTCGGGACGGAACAGCCGGCGGCCGTCGATGAACAGCCGGCTGGGCGACTGACTCTGGAGCAGCTGTTCGCCAAAGTCCGGAAACAACCCGATTACATCGTGGCCAACAACGTAGCCCGGCTCCAGAAACTCACCATATTGCTCAAAGGCGTCTACGTGGATGACGCTCATGTCTACTTCAAGTTCCGTCTCGAAAACAGCAGCAACGTCCCCTTCGATGTCGATTATATCGCATTCTCCGTCACGGCCCGTAAGACGAAGAAGACATCGACGCAGGAGCGTTTGCAGATCCTTCCTGTCGGTGCCGATACGGAGATTCACCGCGTGGATGCGAAGTCCTCCCGCGAGGTGATCTACCGCTTTGAAAAGTTCACCATCGGCAAGGAGAAGATCTTGCTGGCCGAGGTGCTCGAGCAGGGAGGAGATCGTAATATCGGGCTGCGTATCCCCGAGGACTTTATCATCGAGGCTCGCAGACTATGAGCAGGCGAAAAGGATTCCGGGCTTTCTGGAAAGCGGAAGGAGAATTGGGCCGAACGGCGCTCAGGGCTGCCGGAGACTTGTTCAAAGAACTCTGTCTGGAGATTGAAAAATTAGTAATCACATTTAAGCAAAAAAGAAATGAAGCAAAAAGTCATGTTGTTGATGCTCGCCGTCGTGGCGGCAATGAACGCACAGGCACAGATCGGCTATAAGGGGCAGGTGACTGCGGCCGTCGATAGCGGTATTACGCACCTCGGAGGATACGTCGGTGCGGCACGGATCGGGGCCTATCTCTCCCCGCATTCGGTATTAGGGGGCGGTGTGATGTTCGATAAGACCCGCTATGATGCCACGCTGGGAGATTCGTTCGATGCGACGCAATGGCTCGGTGAGATTCATTATCAATATGCCGCAGTGCTGAACAGGTTTGTGCTGCTGCCGTCCGGAGGACTTCTGCTGGGAGGTGAGAGCTGCGATAGACTGTCACGCCAGGGCAATCTGCTGCCTTATCAGAACCAGTTCGTGTATGGCCTTTTCGCAGAGTTCGGGGTTGAATATGTGTTCAGCCGACATTGGGCGGTGACGCTGAATCCGCGTTTTCAATATTTGATGAAAACCAGTTTCGATAGTCTGAAGTTGTCCGGAAGCGTTGGGCTGAAGTATTACTTTTGAGATTAATGCCGGACTGTTGTTGATATAGTCTAATCAATGGTAAATATAGTTCTAGTGAAAAACAACATGAAACAAATTTGTTTCGTAAAAATATATTTTTACCTTTGTACCAAAGATATATCTGATGACACTGAAAGAAGCATTTTCATTATTGATAACGCAACCCCTTTGGTATAAGAACAGCGATTATATCAGACAGCAGGCTGTCCGGGACAAACGCCTGTTTTTGGCCGGCAAGTCGATTCCCGAAGACCGAATGCGAGAGTACTTGCGAGCTGCCGGCTGGGAACAGACTCAAGAAGAACAATGGGCTGAAAAAGATGGAAAATAAGGATATAGCATACTGGATCATCGACAACGATGCTGTTCAAATGAATAATGGCGACAGGATGGTCGATGTGTCTACGGCTTATTTAGCTGTTGACCGGGCACGCGCCGATGAACGGGAGCGGATATTGGCCGGTTGGAAACCAACAACGGTCCCTGTGACGACAACCGGGCTTGTGGATGTCCTGTTCTCCGATGGCACGATCCGCGGGATTGTAGGCGATCATGTATGTAACTGGGCGTATCCTTATTTGAAGTCGGATACGCTGTGGCTTGGCGGCTGCGAAACGGCGATACGGATGATAACGGACCTGAAAAATAGAAGGCTCTTCCCTTCACTTTTCAACAGATAGCACCGGATGGCAGAATACGATGATAAATTGAGCCTGGTGGCATATCCGTTCCCTGAAATCAATAAGATTGATATTGTTTATGCCACGATTGATACCGATCCGGCTCTACTCGAAGAAGCCAAACGCAGGGGCTTCTACATGGCAGATACTCCTGCGAATCGAATGTTCAATGAACTGTTCTATCGGGGAGGTAGGTTGATTTGCCGGGATGAAGTAGACTGTGATTACATGAGACGGGCAATGCCTTATCTGAATGCTTTGATGCACAGCTTTGCTCCGCGGCAGGAAGATAAGGAGGCTGTATGTGCAATGTTGCTCGATGAGTTGGCCGTAGATGTTGTATCTATAACAAAATAAATGATGGCAAAAGGAAAATATACACGCAAAGAGGCTGGAATTAAGGCTTATTCGGAAGTCACCGGGGAGGAATTACCACCGCGTGTTACAGTTGCGGAAATACGTGAATATTCGAACGCTCTGCCAGAGGATCAGCGTAAGCGCTGCCATGAACTCTACCTTCACTACATGAGTCTTGGCCGGCCGGAGTATCTTGAACATTATTCTAATCGTTAATCAAGCAAAAGATGGATATTCAAATTATACAAAATAGAATATACGAGATTCGCGGCCAGCGTGTGATGTTGGACTTCGACTTGGCGGAACTTTACCAAGTAGAAACAAAGCGATTGAAAGAAGCCGTAAGGCGGAATATTGAGCGTTTCGAGGGCGATGATTTTATGTTTGAACTCTCCGAAAGCGAGTATAACACATTGAAGGACAGATTAAGGTCGCAAATTGCGTCCTTAGAAACCGCCGGGCGAGGCAAATATCCCAAGTATGCGCCGTTTGCCTTCACCGAGGAAGGCGTAGCAATGCTTTCCGGTGTCCTGCGCAGTCCCGTTGCCATACGGGTAAATAGAGCCATTATGCGTGCCTTTGTTGCCATGCGTAACTACATTCTGCAATCTACCCAAGTGTCGGCCGAGCTGCTGGAGTTACGCAGCCGATTGCAACTGGTGGAACGCGACTGCCGGGAGAACCTGGAGGCTGTGAACGATCTGAGTGAGGACATGCGAAAAGACATCGATGCGATTTATGAAGCTATCGGGGCCTTATCTGTGAAATTGCCGAAGATTCAGAACTCTGAATGCAAAATAGGATTCAAAAAGTAAATTATGGACATTCAAATCATACAGAATAAAAACCATGAGATCTGTGGCCAGCAGGTGATGTTGAATTATACGGTGTGACAACTGGTATCCTGAATAAAGTCCTGAAACGAAATATTGGACGTTTCTCGGAATGTTTCATGTTCCAGTTTACGAAAGAAAAGACTTTAAGATTCCGATTTGGACCCTTAAACGAAGATGCTGAGAAACAGGACCACAGCTTTTCAAATATAGATATTTATCAAGGTGCGAAGATCACCCGGATGTCGGTCAGTCTCACGGCACCGTCCGCTGTCGTGTCGCGGGCTTCGAGATACATCCGGTGGGGGCCCGGCTGGGTTCCCTCGGGTAGCCGCCCCGTCCAGATGTGCGGAGAGGGGGCATTGCGATGGGGCGAACGGCGTGCGTATTTCGATTGCAGATAGCCCTGCTGGTTGCGCAGTTTCGACCGCAGGACTGTCGGCGCGGCCATGGCCGTGTGCGTCAGCGGTTGCCACGCACCGTCGTCGATCCGCATCCGGACCTGCGTCTCCGGACCTCCGGCGAAGAGGTTCACTACGACGCTCCCTGTCGGCAGTGACGCGAGTTCCTCGATTTCCCGGTCCTGCGGATTGCCGTCGGCTATCCACACGTCGGCTTGATACGCTTCGTCGATGCCGATGCCTTTGAACCGGAGTGCGTATTCCGTTTTGTCGAAGTCGATGCGGAAGTAGTTACGCGGGGTTCCGCACGGTTGCAGTGATAGCGGTACCAGGTCGAGGTCTTGTTCTCCGGTCCAAAGCAACCCGCAGACCGCTCCGGCAACCAGCTCTTGTACGTTTTCCGCCAATCGTTTCCGGAAGACTGAATGGGTGTGCCCCGAAAGCATTAGGCAGCGGCGCCCGTCCAGCAGCGCAAGCACTTCGTCATTGTTTTTGGTGGCAGCCATCGGAATGTGCTGGGCGATGACCACGAGCGTCTCACGCGGCACCCGTGCCAGATCGTTGCGCAGGAATCGCAACTGCTTTTCAGTCAGTTTGCCGACATAACTGCGGCGTCCTTCCGTGAAGACGTTGTTGAAGACGATGAAATGGACTGGTCCGTAGTCGAAAGCGTAGGTGTCGGCTCCGAAAGCCTCGTTGTAGCGGACAACGGTCCGGACGCTGTCCATATCCCGGTCGTGGTTGCCCGAAAGCGTCCACGAAGGCATCGGCAGTTCGTCGGTTAGCTCCTTGAAGAGCGGGAACAGCGAGCAGTCGTCGTTTACCAGATCGCCCAGAAAAAGCGAAAAGGCCATGTCGCGGCGTTCCGCCAACTCCGAGAAGAAAGTGCGTGCGGCATATCCCGCTTCGGTCGTGTCGCCGAACTGCACGTCGCCCACGGCAGCGATGCTGAAACGATCGGGCTGTCGGCGGCGCACCAGTCCGAAATCGGCATTGCCGTCTGCCGTGCTGTCGGGGTAGTATCGGAACCGGGTGTTGCGAATTCCGCCGCCCGGAAATTCGTAACCGGACGGAAGGATCGGGAATATGCTGCTGTGCGCCGTTGCAGGAAGGATATAGCGGCCTTTCCGGTCGGTGACGACGACCGTGTCACCGTCGGATACGGGGACGCCTTTCAGGACGCGTTCTCCCCGGTCTCGAACCCCGTTGCTGTTGCGATCGAGAAAGAGCGTTCCCGAACGCACTGGCTGTGCCCCGCTCTGTTGGGGTGCCATGATAAGGCTTTGTGTCAGAAATGCCAGTACCAGGTAAAAAGAAATCGGTTTCATGGGTGGAAAATGTCGATCGGATATTCGGGTAAAATAATGCGAGCCTTGCGGCCCGCATTATTTATTGGAGAACGGTGCTGAGAGGACGGCCAGGTGCTCGGCTTTCGATGTACGTAATCCAATCCCCAATGGTTAGCAACGTTTCTAATCTGTCATCAAAAATTAAAATTCCGAAGTGTGATTCAACCGCTAACTTGAAGTCGAGAATATCCACCTCATCCATTTCTAAATCGTCTATTAAGCGGGTTGACGGGGTTATCATAAATTCTGGAAAGCCAGTTTTTATAGAGAGTGTTTCTTTGAGCCAATCCTCAATATCGGTCGGTGCTGGTTGATCGGGATCGGGATCGGGATCAGGATCAGGATCAGGATCAGGAATTATCGGGGTGTCTGGCGGATCAATCGGAGTATTTGATTCAGTTTGTGATGCTATGTAATCAACCAGATTTTCAACCGTTACAATATTTTCGATAGTTTCATCTGGAATCTCAATGCCAAACTCTTCTTCGACAGCTATTATTAATTCTACTAAATCCAAGCTATCCATTCCCAAATCTGTATTCAGGTTGGAATAAGTGTCCACCTGACCTTTGGAAATATTAATTTGGTCTTCAAGTATTTGTACAAGTTTACTGAAAATTTCCGGATGCGATGAAAGATTCGTGTTTATGTGAAACACTAAATCCTCTATTGTTATCAAGCAATCAATGGCCTCGTCAGGGACAGAAATTCCGAATTCCTCCTCGACTGACATGATTATTTCAATAAAATCCAAACTGTCGAGTCCTAAATCGTTTCTGATAATCGAACTCAATTGGATCTGATTAGGCGAAATATTTACATGATCACAAATAATCTCTTGGACTTTTTCAAAAACTGTTCTTGTAGCCGTTGTACTTGATCGCGTACTTCTAACTTTCCCGTCGTTTTGTATATATTCTTGTTCATTATTTAACATTAAATCTTGGGTTTGACACGACGATATCGAAATCGTTGCCGCAAGGGCAAGGGCCATTGCGTAGGCCCTTACTGTGCGAATCTTTTTTTTCATAAATTATAAGGTTAGTTATGTTGATTCAAGATTATTCCGCAGTAGCTAATTTGTATAGGCATATTTTGGAGGGTGTAGTTACTATGCCGTCAGTTTTTTCTTCCAGAACATAGTAGGCCAAATAGGCTGTTCCGTCGGCTGCGAATTTGCATTCAAATTCATCGTAAACGGGATCTGTGCTGATTTGCACCGGTGCTGTCCAATCTTTTGTCTTCTCATCGAGAGAAACAACTTGTAGCAGTTTGGCGTCGTTTGAATTTCTATAGGCCATATATAACTTACCCAGAGGACTTAATGCGATACGGCAGGTCCGTCCTGCTGTATTTCCAGGGGATGGAATTGCTGAGCCGATACGATTGATCTCTTTCGTATTAGCATCGATTTTGAGGACCTGGGGGCTGTAATCATAGCAAATTCCGAGGTATATGTTACTGTCATCATCGATTACCATATCCGGACAATAGAGCGGGAAAGAATGATATGTGGCTGGGTCTATACCGGGTTCGGAAGACGGATATGCATATTCTTCGATAAAAGTACTCCATGTTCCGTTCTTATATGTATAAATGGAGAATGAATTCGGGGAAACGGGATTCAATACGAACAGATACATTGTACCGTTTTTAGTTCGTGCGATGGGCCAATATCCTTTGGTTATACTGCGTCCGGGGATATCGCCGCTCGTTGTCCAAGAACTGGCGTCATAAGTGGCTACATCGATCAGTCGTCTTCTTGTACTCGGGCTTCTGTTGTCGTTTACCGTGAACACAAATACTTTCCCGTCAATTGCGGCAATGGTAGGACCGGCCTGATTGGCTGTTCTTTCGATTGAATTGCAGACTTCAGCCCATACGCTGCCTGTTTTGGAGGCTACAGTCCCGCTCTGCGTCTCACTCTCATAGAAGAATATGTAGGGCTGTCCGGAATTGTCGATACCCAATCCTGGATATTGGCCTTTCCTATTTACCACGATTTCGCTTGTGATCGTATTTCCATTCAATTTAGCGAATGTCACCGCATTTTCATTTGTCACGGCGAGGCAAGGAAGATTGTCTGTTTGATCTATCTCCAGTCGAACGGCATTTGCATCCTGTTCCCACTCCGTGACTTTGGTCCATACGGCTTCAGGCAGTTCGCTGACCGTGACGGTGTAGAGGGCGTTCTTCTTGCCGAGGCTTACCAGATAGTCTACCGGATCGCCGAAATCGTTGGCCGTCGTGCCGCTGACTTGCGTCGTGCCGTTTACCGTCACCGTCGATTCGCCATCGGCCGTTTCGAATGTTGCCACGAGCGCCGAGACGTCGGTGCCGATCGGCACCTTCACGCTGATCGCCGTTCCGGAGATCGTGCCGGTGTAATCCTTCACCAGATAGTCGGGGTTATTCTCGGCCTTGAAACTGAATGCGGTCAGTTTTGCCTCGCCCGTCGGGCCTTCCTCTTCTCCGGTCTTGTCGTCGCCGCATCCTGCGGTGAGCAACGCCCCGAGGCAGCAAATCATGGATAAATACTTTTTCATATTCGTATAGATTAAAGGTGATGATTACATGTTTATTTTTCGTATCGTATGCTGCCGCGACAGTTGGTCGGGACCCGGGAATCCGACCGTAAATCCGAGGCTGGTGTTTTCGATACGGATCGTGATCGTGTTGTCCTTCAACGGGTCGATCTCGTTGGGCAGCCAGCGGATGCGGATCGGCATGGAGTAAACACCCGGCACGAAGACGATCTGGTTGCCGGTGGTCACGCGCTCGAAATCGACACCGGCTTTCAGCCCGTCGCCGACGTTGAACGAGTAGTCCACGATCAGATTTTCGCTCAGTTCTTTTGAGCTGAGGCAGATGTTGTACGTGCGGACGACGGTCGCCTGGGACGATACGGTCGATGTTGCGGCATAAGCGGCGTCATCGGCCTGTATGATGTAGACGAACGGATGGTCGTAGGGTTTGTCCTTCTCGCAGGAGGAGAGCAGCAATGCCGTTGCGGCGGCCAGTATAATAGTTATTTTGTTAGTCATGGTATGATGTCGATTGAGTGTGTTTATTCTTCTACGCCTCCGTATCCGGGATTCTGCTGCATCGCGGGATTGGAGTCCATTTCAAGTTGGCAGATCGGCAGTACGAAACGATAGTCGGGATATTCGAGTGTTTTGGTTATTGCCGATGACGACTCGTCGCGTACCAGATTCTGATGACGCCGTGCAATGTCCAGCAGACGGTGGCCCTCGAAACAGAGTTCGCGCATGCGTTCCCGTTCGATCAGGGCGTTCATCCCGTCCTGTCCGGAATATTCCAGCGTGATTTCTTCGGCCTTCTTGCCCGTTGCGCGAGCGATCAGGGCTTTCAAGTCGGCGGCGGCACCGTCGAGATCGGGATTCGTTCGGTTGCAGAGCGCTTCGGCGCGGATCAGGTACATTTCCGAGCAGCGTACGACGAACGGATCGCTGTGTCCGTAGAGTCCGTTGTTGTCCTTTTTGTATTTGTCATTGACATAATATTTCACGCAGGCGTCCATTTCGTATCCGTGCGTATCGTCGTCATAATCTTCATAAACCGGGTTGTAATGCAGCAGCTGCTGGCGGCGGATATCGTCGGGGTCGTCGAACTGCGCCAGCAGCTTGGCCGACGGCAGGGCTTTTGGCGAATTCGAGGGATCGTAGAGTTTGCTTATCGACGATGATTTTTCATAACCGCTCATCCGCAGGATCGTCTCCTTGCCTTTGTTTTCGTGCGGATAGCGGAACATCATTTCATATTCGTCGTGAGGTGTCAGCGGAACCGCTGAAATTACCTGCGACGCATATTCTTCGGCAAGTTCGTAGTTGCCCATGTATAGATATACGCGGGCCAGCAATGCCCGACACGCTGTTGCCGAAGCATAATATACGTCGGATTCTCCCGTCTTTTCGAGTGTCGTCAGCGCCGTATTGAAATCCTCGATGATCCGCGCGTATGCCTCTTTCAGGCTGCTCCGGGCTATTATGTCGTTAAAGCTTATCGGGCGTATGGGCAGGGGAATACCCAGATGCGAGGCGTCTGCTGTGTAAGTATAGGTCTGACAGTAGGCATTGCAGAGGTTCAGGAACATCAACGCACGGATGAAATGGGCGTGTGCAATGATTCGGTCGATCTCGGTGATATCGCCCGGATAACTCTCTTTCAAGCCAGGGCCGTAATGAATGATGTTGTTGGCATTGATCACCACGCTGTAAGCCCCTCTCCAGACCAGGCGCGGATAACCCGCATTGTCCTCGGGCAGCGCCAGGAAATTGTAGATGTCCGTCTGCATCTCCCCAGCGTTGGGAGTCACGTCCGCCAGGTCGCTCGCCAGATCGGGATAGTTGACCGCATAGTCGTCGTAAAACGAGTAGGTGGCGCTGTATATGCCATTATATGCGCTTTTCAGTCCCGCCAATTCTGCGAAAAAAGACGGAGTCGTGCTTTTGCCGATGTTCTCGACCTCGAGGAAACTGCTGCATCCGGCCGCACAAACCAGCAGGACCGTGGTTGAAATGTATGTCGTTATTCGTTTCATATATTCGAATGTCAGAAAGTTACGGAAAGATTCGCCGAATAGGTCGTGGTCATCGGGTATCCGGAATTCATGATTGTTTTGTAACTATTTTCTCCGCGTTTCTGATCGGGGGTCCAGAGATAGACGTTGTCGCCGACCAGCGAGACGCTCATTGCCTCCATCCGCAGTTTCTTGCACAGTTGTTTCGGAAAGTGGTAAGTCAGTGCGACGTTTTGCAGACGGATGTTGGTCATGCGGTGCAAGAAGCGGTCGGTGTAAGATGTCGTTTTCATGTCGTTCTTATAGACGACGCGGGGGCCGACGGCCAGTTCTCCCGGTTTTTTCCAATGGTCCAATGCTTCGAGCGGTGCATTGGATTCGATGATATCGTATCCCGAGTTCAAGGTGTAACGGTCTAAGGAGGTGTATTGCCAGCCGCCGATTGTATAGTTCAGCATAAACCGTAGCGAGAACTCTTTCCACCGCAGGATATTGGTCATACTGCCGAAAACAGCCGGATTGGGCGTTCGCCCGTCCGAGACGCGATTGTCGTAGTCGTAGACTTTGGTGACATTGCCGCGTTTGTCGTACCACATGGGCTTGCCGTCGGCAGGGTCGATACCTGCCCAGCGGATGAGGCACCATTCGTTTTTGGAGCGTCCCTCTGCCCAAACGCGCTCTCCGAAGCTCTTGGTGATGCCTTCGAAGAGGGTCAGGATCTTGTTCTGGTTGTGGGCGATGTTCAGCTCGGTTTGCCAGGAGAAATCCTTGTGGACGATGTTCGCAGACGTGATAGTGATCTCGTAACCCCGGTTGCGCATCTTGCCGACGTTGCGCATGACGGCGTCCTCGGAGATGATCGACGACACGCGGCTTTCGGTCAGCATGTCGGTCGTGACGTTGTTATAAAACTCGAAATCGACCATCACACGTTTGTAAAGTCCGACGCTGAATCCCACATTGGTCATGTAGGTCGTCTCCCAGGTAAGTCCCGGGTTGGCCACTGCGCTCTGCAGGGCACCGATGTTCCCTTGATAGGAGTAGCTTGACGAAAGGCTATAGGTGCCGTGCGCCGATGATGTGTCAACGCGCGAGTTTCCGCTGGTTCCGTACGAAGCCTTGATTTTCAGGGTGTCGAAGATGTCGCTGCGGAAGAACTTTTCGTTGTGGATGCTCCAGCCGACGCCTATTGAAGCATATGTCGCCCAGCGGGAGTACTCGCCGAAGGCGGAGAAGCCCTGACGCCGTGCGTTCACCGTCATATAATAACGGTTGTCGTAGGCATAGGATGCCTGTCCCAGATAGGAGAGCGACCGTGAATAGGTCGTGTTGCTCGATCCGCTGATGTTGGCCTTGGGAACATAGGCGATCTCCTTGATCTGGTCGTTGATGAAATCGTACCCGGAGACGTAGAGGTTGCGGCCTTCCTCATGCTTGAACTCGATACCAGCCACGACTCCGATGCGATGCTTTCCGAATTCGCGGTCGAAATTGATGCGGTTGATGCTTGCCCAGTTCAGGTTGAAGACGCCACTCCGCCGTGAAATACCAGACGGTTCGTTGGCGTAGTATCCCGACAGGTTGGTGCGGGCATAGTACAACGCTTCGTAGGTTCCGATATAATTGCTTACGAACTGTGTGGTGGCCGAAAGGCCCTTGACGGGTTCCCATTTGAGCGAAGCGTTCACGCTGGCGTTTAGCGCCCGTTGCCGGTTGTCGTTCTGATCCCGTTCGGGCAGATCATTGGCATGGAATTTCACCTGCGTCGGTTTGTATTCGTAGAACGAATCCCGGCTGTAATAGTTGTACAACCGATAAGTATGCCCGTCGTTCTCGTACGGCGAGAAGATAGGCAGAGTTTCGTAGTAGTTGCGCGTCGATGGAAATGTGTCGTTGATATTGTAGGTTCCGTTTAGGATCAGCGTCGCTTCGAGTCCTTTGAAGAATGTGTAGGTCGAATTGGAGCGCAGGGAAATGCGCTGTTGCTTATTGCCCTTCAGAATCATATCTTCGGTGTAGTAACCTGCCGAGATATAGTTTTTCATTCGCTTGGTGCCGCCGCTGGCGCTCAGGTCCACCTGAAAGGTCTGCCCCGTATCGAGATAGAGTTCATGCCATCGGGTATCGGTTGTGGAGTAGCTGTTATATTCGCTGTCCTGATAGGGAAAGGCTGAGATAGGATAACCGGCGTTGACCCACGCTTCCTGGGCATATTCCATGTATTGCGAAGCGTTGAGCATCTTGTAACGGGTGCTCTCGTTGGCGAAAGCAATGCCGTATTTGAAGCTGACGTTGATGTTGGTCTTCTCCATACGGCCTTTCTTGGTGGTGATGAGAATCACGCCGTTGGCACCATCGGCTCCGTAGAGGGCTGTGGTCGAGGCATCCTTCAGGACCGTGATCGACTCGATGTCGTTGGGGTTCATGAACGAGAGGGGACTGATGGTGTACTCGGTTCCGATGCTCAGTCCGGTGATTCCTCCCGTGTATATGGGGGCTCCGTCTACGACCCACAGCGGCTCATTCGAAGCGCTGAGCGACGCGTCGCCGCGAATGCGTACAGTCAGGCGTGCACGCATGCTTTCGTCGCTGTTGTTGAATCCCTTCGATACCTGCATACCCGGCACCATGCCGTCGAGCAGGTTATCCACACGGCTTACGGGCATCAGTTCCAGCTTTTTGGAACTTACCTGATAGGCGCTGCCGACCAGGTCCTCGCGGCGTTGTACGACGCCGTAACCCGTTACGACGACCTCGCCGATCTCCGTGTCGGATTCGAGCTTGATTTTGATTGTTTTCTGAGTGGTGATTCCGATTTCGCGGGTCTTCATACCGACGTAGGAGATCGAGAGGACGACGACCTTGCCCGTATTGGGTATCGTCAGCGTGAATTTTCCGTCCGTGTCGGTGTGAATTCCTTTCGAAGTGCCTTTGATCATAACCGTTGCTCCGATCAAAGGGGTGCCTTGTGCGTCGAAAATCTGTCCGCTGATTTCGCGGGTCGCACTTTGGAGTGCGGATTGTGCCTCTGACGACGCTAACGCGGAGTTACCTGAATAAGGGGTCGAATTTTCCCCCCCCCTTGCCAGGGAAGCGTCGGCGATTGTCAGGGCACACATTAATAACAAGGTGCGCCACGAGTTACGGCGGAACCTTGCATGGGAAGCAGTAAAAGTGCCTTTCATACTATAAAAAATTCGGTTTGCCTATTGGAATCGGGCTTATGTGACTGTAATTCCAACCTGTTTGCCTAACAAAAGTAGGTAAAAAAAGTGAGAACTAATACCCTGAGAGAGACAAAAAAACACGTGTTGTAACAATAAATGCAAACATTTTGCGTTTATGATTTCCGTTTATGCGAAAAGGGCACTTTCTGTCTTACGGATCGTAAGTGTTGTGTTGAAATGCAGAATGAAGTATATATAGGGATGAGCCATAGAAAGCCATTTATGATTCGAGGGTGCACTCTTCTTCTGATTCTGATGTTTCTGAATACAATAAAAAGTTCTGCGTTGAGAATGAGAATTACTGCAATTGGGACGGAACTATTGGCAAAGAAAGGCGTCGAGATCAAGAATAGAGATGATAATGGTTAAAGAATTTATACGGAGCGTAAGATAATGATGTTTTTCGAATCGATCTCAGTATTCTTTTTAGGTAGATAAGGACTATGAACGTACTGCGTTGCATAATAACTTGAACTTTGAAGATTTGTTAAATGTCGAGGCAAATTATTCGTTGTAAGAAAATTTAGCATAATAAGATGAAAACAAATATCTAAGATATTTCGGGCAGGTAACGGATAGGTGACTCAACTTACTGCCAAGCTTGCCCGATCGGGCTTTATCGAATATAGGCAGAATAGAATAAAGTATTAAATAGCTATACCTGATATTTGCTTTTTTCTGCACATTCGGTTACTTGCAAATTCTAAACTTTTGTTGCCGGTTTTTATTTGTAATGCCGCGTAATGTAGTTTTGGGTAGTATGATCGAAATGTTTCAGCGAAAATTTCAGGTAAAAGTTGATGCTCGGGCGTTGCTATATTGATATGCCTAATTGAATAGAAAGCATAAGAGGAACGAGTTTTATCTCGTTCCTCTTTGGTTGCATAGAAATGATGTTCTGGCTTATTCCCGTATGCACCGCACAGGACTGGCCCAATATCGAGACAGGTCTGACGTCGTGATTGTTGTGCTGGACTGTGGTTGGAAGGTGATTCCTGTCCCACGACGTTCGAAATAGTAGTAGTTCCTATCCGAGTTCCAGCCGTAGGGTGCAGCCGTATATAGTGTTCCTATTGTTCCGTTTTGGCTGTATATTTCGAAATAACGTCCTCCCAACGGAATTTGTGTCGTAGCATTTCCATTATAGCGTATCGTTACATAATAGGGTGCCGTACTGCTTACGCATTCTATTCCTTTGAAACTTTCCAGATCGGGTACTCTCCATCCCGGAGGACATGGATCGTAGATGGATTTGCTGGTGGTTTTGTCTATAGAGGTCGTGGTTCTGTTTCCCCACAGATTCGGTTGATCTTTGTATGACCAGTCCGATACGGAGGGAAAGTCGTCCCAATCCTGCGGGAACAGCGGATTGATGTAATTCGACGGATGTGCTGCTGCCCATTCCGGGCTCATCATTTCTTCCCACTCACTTGTGGCTGTTATTTCAGTATATTCGAATCCGGGCATATAGGTTGCCGGAGCCTGCACCTTCTGATTCCAGCTGTTTTGCTGGAAAGTCGAAGGATACATGAACGGGTCTTTGCGTCCCCATTGATAGTATAGCCCTTTGGCGGCAGCTTGCATATAGTCCGTCGTCAGAGCTCCGAGGTTCCGGTCCATGAATACGGCTCCGGAGGCATAAGTTTGCCCCGATGTCTCAATGTCATAGTCTACCGACCAGATATGCCAGGACCAGATGCAATTTTCAGAAGCGTCGAAGAGCCCGATCAGGGCATTGCCATGCTCTGTCCCGGTCTTGAAAATGATGCGGCCTGATTTGTATTCGACGTTTTCTATGACGGTTCCAGGCACAGAGCCGGTTTCCCAGATTACACGAGCATGTGTCCCGGACAGTTTCTGCGGGGAAATATTGAGCGTCGTTTTGCCGTTACCCATTGTCGTCGCGTCGAATGAGTAAATAGTATTCAGTGAACGGGCAATGTAGCAGTTGGCCGTACTGCCGGCATCCAGCGGCGTTTCTTTGGACTGGAACACGGCGTATATATACCGAAGCGGTCCGAGTGGAATGTACTCATAGGTCTCTTCGGTCGAAAGCAGATGCCCGTACTCCTGCGGACCGTCGTACCAGCCGGCGAACGTTGTACCCGCATCGGGCACGGCCGTGAGTATGCAGCTCTCCATGCAGAGCGCTACGGTCCGTTCTCCCGAACCGCCGGATTCCGTTTCGACATGAAGCGCCCCCTCGACCCGAACACCTCCCTCACCGTCGGTACGGATGATGGCTGCGTTGGCCATGCGGTGCGAGAAGTCGTATGATTGCGTGAATCCATGTGCATCCATCAACGTAATACGGTATGCCAGCAATGAATTCTCTTCGGTGAAGCATTTGGGAGTATACTCCATTTCGTAGGTGTTGTCTCCGTTCATGTCGTACAAGTCGAAATCATGTTCTGCTCCGGTATCTCCGTAGTTGAACGTAAAACCTTTCAGATCTCCCGAAAGGAGTTTCAAATGTCCCCGTGTCGGAGCAGATCCGTCGAAGCATTCTACGTCGATGTGCAGGTAACGGGTTCCGTCCATTAGGCAGTATCCACCGTAGTTGTAGTCGTCGAAATCATCCCACACTTGCAATGTATAGGCGGAAATCCGGGTGTCTACTTCATTGTTTCCCAGAATCGAGATATTGAATTGATATTGTACATTCGCACGGACATTGAAATCCGAGGTGTTGTTTTCACCAAGAAAGACCGTATATGTCAGTACCTTGTTGCCGGCCAACGCCCGAATCAGCAGATAGGAGGCATTTTCGGGAGCGTTGCTGCGGTTTTTTTGCCGTTGATCGGTAATCGACGGGATTGAGCCTTGCATATTGGGGAGCAGATAGCAGGTTCCGGCAGCTTGCTTGCCTGAAATTCTGGTTTCGGGGCAGTCCGTATAATCGTCGGGATTGTCCGATGGAGTGGCTGCGACATCGAAAAGGGATACCGAACGAGGTACGGAGAGGAATTGTACGGATTGTAGCTCTATATCTGTGGGTTGTACGGCAATATTATAGTAAACTTTTGCTACGGCACGTTGTACTTTTACTGTGGGCAGTGTCCCTCCTGCCGGCGGTATGGTAACGTCGCCTTCGTAGAACATCGGCAGGATGTTATACTCGTCGGCGTGTGTGACGATGAAGTCTTCCGATGCCGGATTTTCTCCCATGTCGTGCCCCAGATTGGCGGCGACCCGCATCTGATAGTTTCCGGGAACACATTGGAATTGCAGCGTCGGACTTGTGTGGTAATGATGCAGTATGATTTCTCCGCTGTTATTGTAGAGATAGACGTTTACGTCTTTGATGGATACTTCGTCCGTTGCCCTCGTGGTTTTTCCGATTTTATCGGGCTGAATTTTTATTTCGATCGTAACGCTACGCGGATCGGATGTATCTTGAGTGTTGTCATGGCTGCAACCGTATAGAATCCACGCTGCCATCAGTATCAAAATTGCTTTTTTCATGTCGTTGTGTGGTTTTTGAAGGTTATTGCATTGTTATATCGGTAGGGATGTAATATTTTGTAGTTCCTGATTCTATATATCTTTGATTGAAATTGAACTTAAACCCCGGATTGTCCGATTCCCGCAGGTAGACGGTGTATTTCTTGTCGTAACGCCAGAAGTATCCGGATTTTGTGGCCCCTTTGGGTAGGGCCGGCGCCGCACTCTTTTTCACGGCAGGCGGTGGAATCTTGCTTTTGTCGAGCCTGTATTCTTCGTAGTAGAATTTGATAGGTTCCGATGCTTTATAGTCAGCCGAGTATTGCGTCCGGTAATCATAGGCAACTTTTGGTACGGGACGGCCGTTCTCCATCACGAGGTATTGATACTCGAGTTGCGCTATTCCGGTTCGGGTAATCGTTACATTCCGCTGTTTCAGCCTTACTTCGATGTCCGTGATGCAGTCGGTCGATAGTTTCATTGAATATGTTTCTTCTTCGGAAAGCAAATTCCCGGATGCGTCATACCATCCTGCCGCCTCGAAGTTGAACAGTTCGTCATTGACCAGGGCGAGAGTTATTTCTTGCCCTTCAGTGTTATATTCTCCGGCTCCCTCGATCGAGAAGCATCCCTCGACGGTGCTTGTGACGACGATATTCCTTACGACATCCATATATGCCCTTGCTTTGGCCGTCGCCTGGGAGGTCGTTACTTGAAATTCGAGGATCTGTTCCCCGATCACCTCCGGGAAATATTCGAACGTCGTGTTCTCGTCTACGGGGCATTTTGCATCGTTGACGATATTCCCCTCGAGAAATATTTTACCCTGACCCTGACTGATCGATGGGGTTACCATGAATTTTCCATCCGGACTTTTTCCGTCGATCCGAAGTTGTACGGGAATTTTGGCTCCGTGCTCGAGATTTATGATCTTGGCTTCACAGGTTCCTTCGGCGGCTATTTGGGACGGTTCGGTTACGGTTACTGACAGCTCTTGCTGATCGCTGGTTTCTCCGGATGGTGCTTTTGCCTGGAGGGTAACGGCCAGCTCTCCGACAGCCTCCGGCGTTATGTCTATTCGAGCGGTTTTCCCGTCCAATGTGACCCATTGCCCGGTCGTTTGAACCTCTCTTCCCTCGATCGAGATTTGTGCCTTCCCTTGACGGATAAATGCGGAAATCGAGAAATTCCCATTCACTCCTTCCTGATCGACGGTCAATGTGATGTTTACCGCTTGGCCGAGTTCGCAGTTGGCCGAGTTTTTCGAAAGTGCCAGTGTCGGCCGCGGCTCGACGATCCGATACTCTGAAGAGGCGCATCCAACCGATATGAACAAGAGTACGGCTATTATTGTCTGTTTCATAGTGTCGTCAGTTTATTTTATTATGATGATCTCGATGGTCTTGTATTCTGTCGTTCGCCCGTCTGTCGCCGAGAACTGGAGTTTGTGAATACCTCGTGCATCAGGCGTGTAGTAGAGTGGCTGCTCGGAGTTCGCCGGGACGGAAAAGTTTACACTTGGGGCAAGATTAACTGCACCGTATTGAAGTGTCCCGTTGCCGCTGAGCTGTTCATATTTTACGGGTATGGCTCCTTCCCATCCGGTTTTGGTAACGATCATCGTCAACGCTACCGGGGAAGCTATGGATGCGGTCTCCGGGCATTCGATGGAAAATTGTAGGGCCGGGCTTTCTTTCACCGTGAAGTTTATGAAGCTACGGCCGCTTTGGCCGCCATCTTTCGACTTTACCTCGAACGAGATCCTCAGTGTTCCGGCTTTGGTCGGTGTGAGCGTCAGTATCTCCGTGGCATTGGACATCGATGCCCATGTCCCGTCGGTAGGCAGGTCGCGGCCCTGCATGGTCAATTCGCAGGTACCTTCACTGAGTACTGCCGAGACCTGAAACTCCCCGTCATATCCCTGCTGCGAGACTTTGAGCTGGATGTATGCCGATTCCTGGAGCGTATAGGTATCCTGCAATGCTTTTATTTCGAGCGTCGGTGCCGGCTCGGTGATCCGATAGGTTGATTTTGTGCAACTGTGAAATAGAATGCAGCCTATCAAAATAATGATCGTCTTCTTCATGTTCAAAATGTTAAAGTTCGAACGGGGTAGGTCTTATAAAAATAACTTGAATAAATCCAGTGCGATCCGAATGAGGAGGTCCCGTTCTGATTGCATTCCAGGGTATAGATATAACTGTTGTTGGCTCCGGTAGAACTGCAATAATATTCATTCCAATATTGGTATTCGAAACGCTGGCCTCCGATTGCTTTCAAACATGCCTGCACTTCTTCGAAGTTCTCATGAATCAGGTACAACTGCCCGGCGGCCGGGATATACCATTTCCCGGGCTGCTCGGGATCATAATTGTAGCAGAGTTTCGCTATCGGAGCCTGTATTAACCCTTTGCTGTCGGCATCTACCAACGCTTTCGTATTCTTATACCCGTCGAAATCCGCTTTGGCTGTGCTGTAATCCATCGTCCATGTCAATTCCGGCATGATACTCATGTAATCGGTCTTGTCGGTGTCATCTCCTTGCGGAGGATATACCCATTTCCCACTTTTTGGCTCGGGAGCCAGAAGAAATGAACTTCGGCTTGAAACGATCGCTACCCCTTCGGCCTTCAGCCCCCATTCGGTTTTCCACTTCGAGCGCGGGTAATATCGTGCCCCGGCGTAAATGTACACTCCGGGATCAGGGCTGATCAGTCCGGACCCTGGGCCGTAGCTATCCGGCATTACTTCGACAGAGCCGTCCAATACCGTCTTGCTCATGCTGTCGAAAATCGTAATGGTAAATTTGTGAATTCCGGCTTTCAGAGGTTGGTATTCGAGTCGTTTCGTAGTATTAGCCGGTATGTCGAAGTACCATACGGTACGATTGTCTTTGTCCGGGTCAATAAAATATCCGTCCCCTTCTGTGATTTTGGTGTCTACTTTGAAGTCCCCCGTATAGTTTTCTTTTGATGCTGACCATTCGAAGGAAAAAGTTTCATCCAATTCGATGTGTGTTTCTCCGGTGTTGATGATTTGTGCCGTGATCGGAGCTGTATTTTGAGTCTTGATCTGGATTTCTTTGTATGTTTTGTGCGTTCCGTCAGGGCCGCTGACGAAAAACCGCAGACTGTATTCCTTTTTTGCCCAATCGCTAAACTCAGGGGCCACGGTAAAATGCAATGTTGCAGATGAGCCGGATTCATTGATGATTCCGTATGGAATCTGCTGCCCCTTTTTCCAGCTTATAGGCTCTCCTTCGAGCGTAATGGTTCCCGTTCCATAGAATACGGGGGCAAAGAGAAAGTAATCCTCTTGGGCTGTTTTCTTTTCAACGGTCAATGTAACATCGATCGTTTCGCCCGGATTATAGGCGCGGTTTTCATATTCGACGTTCAAAGTGAACGGATTCTCTTGTTGCGGTGCGGGACCGTCATTGTTTTTGTTGCAGGCGGCGCTGGCTGCGAGCAACAGGAAAAGAAGAATTTGTTTCATGGCGCTTAATATTAAAAATGTGCGCCACCGGCGGGGCTCGAACCCACAACCTCAGCTCCCGATGGGAGGTGTGCTCTTTCCATTGAGCTACGGTGGCCGAAGTCCTCCCCGATAATGCGGGGAGGATGGAATAACAGATTACTCGCCCAGGTTCACATCCTGCGTTACGAGAGCTTCCCAGTTTGCAACGGTGATGGCCAGCGTTACATCCTGTCCCGTCAGACCGTCGAGTTGGGCATTGACCATATACGATCCATTGCGAAGTATTTTGCCGCCGGTTACGCCTGTCAACTCAGTTTCGTAGGAAATCGGCAGCTGGTCATCCGTCGTGGAGAGGTCTCCGTCGGCATCATAGATAGCCTCGATGTCGAGTTTGACACGCGATCCGGCTTCAGCTGCGGCTTTTTCATTGATGTAGAAGAGGTTGTTGTACTTGTACTGATTGGTTGCCGAAACGCCAGCTTTGTCACAGTATGCATCCTGTGCCGAGGTGAAGGTCGAGCTTACGGTGGCATATTTGCTCTCCGTCTGATCGATCAGATATGACTTCTCGGCGCCTTTGCTCAGCGTGATCTTATTTACCTGAACACATCCGTTTCCATACTTGCTGCGGAACGCATCGGTCATTATGCACTGTACTTCGACTTTCGCAACGACCCGCTTAACCGTAACAGCCACGGCGGTGGTTCCCGATACGATTTTGGCAGTCGCAGTACCGGTCATTACAAAGCCTTCGGGGCGCATGGCCTTCGTCGTGACGTTGGCATAGGTTCCGTTGTAGGAGTCGATGTCGCTCTCCAGTTCAGCGAGGAGGGCTGTCTTGGTCGTGACGGCATCCGGTACGGTGCGGTTGATTACTACATAGAAGTCGCACGAAGCATCGACTTCCGTTCCGGGCAGAACGAATTTGATCGGTGTTTCTGTCGATGCGGTGACCTCGGTTGAAGTCAATACCCGACGCAGGATCTGCGTGCCGGAGGTGTTGTAAACGATCAGTACGGCCGAGGAGATCGACTTCTCCCAGGTCTCGGTAGTTCCGGCTCCGAAGGCCCGGGTTTCATTGCTCGGGTTCTGTAAGGTCAGTTCGATGCCTGCTCCTTCGCCGTTACCGTCGGTTTCGGGTGCCGGGCTGACGCTTTCTTTGTCGCAGGCCACTACGGCGCCCATCATTGCTGCGATTGCAGCCACTTTGAAAAATAGTTTTTTCATAATACGAAAATTAAAAGATGAATGAAAATTGATGGTTATAATGTGGGGCTTCAGGCCCCGAAATGTTCTTCTTGAACAATGGTCCCTTCCCAATCGGAGATTGTGATGGTGAAATAGCTCCCATTCTGGATGATATGCACGTCAATCTCTACATTTCCTCCGATATTGGGCTCGATTTTCATGTAACGCCGGATTGAGGATTCGAACAGCGTATGGCCATATACCGACGAGGGATTGTCGGTATATATGCCGAGAGTGATGGGGCTGTCTGTCGGGAAATAGGGAGTGTAAAATGAGCCTGACAGCGTATTTTTTGAGCTATCGTAAACCAATTCAGGTTTATAGATTTTGAACTCCCCGGCAGGTTTGTTTGCGAAGGTCAGCGAAGAGTAGTTCTCCAATCCGAAATAGAATTCTTCGGGATTGTCGAGATTCTGAAGCCCCTCGATCAGGACATTGATCTTGTAGACGGATTTGAACAGGGCGATGTCGAAGCGCAGCGAATCGCCTTTTACGATCGGAGTCTGGACCCGTCCGAAAAAGAGCGGATCAGCTCCCTGCTCGGAGATGTCGAGATGAGCGCCGCTCAGGGTTTGGGCAGATACCGTGGAGCCATGCCCTACATTGGCCATACACACAAATTCATATCTTCCGTTGCTGATGTAGGTTTGCATGGCTCCGGTATCTGTCAGGAATGCCTCTCGTGTTAATGTCGTATCCCGGTACAGACGGTCTGTGGCCAGGTCGAAAAGGAACAGGCGGATATTTTGCACTTCATCCATTGTGTCCAGGTTCCCATCGTTGTAGTTGTAGCGCAAATACACGACGGCTTTGCGTTTGACCGAGGTGTCCACGTCGTCGTGGACCTCGCAGCTGGAGATAACCGCCGCCAGGAAAAGCAAGATTGCCAGACGATAGAAAAGATCGTATCTACTCATGGTCTCAGTTGTTATATGCTGTTGATGTGACGTTATTCTGCTTGTAAAGAATTTGGATCTCGGGGTCGAGATTACCGCGGAATTTCAGCACCGGATCGGCTTGGATTGCCTTAAGGTAGTACTCCAATCCCTCTTGCGGTCTGTTGATCCGGGAGAGTGCTATGGCTGACAGATAGTCTGTCTTTGCATTTTTCTCCTTCGCAGGTAATTGTTCTAAAATCTCGAAAGCGGCTTCGTCATAGCTTAGGGAGAGCAGTGTGATGGCAAGGTTTTGACATTTGTAGCCGTTGAGTGTACGCAGCGCTCCGACATAATCCCTGTCGCGGAGCTGCTGCACGCCGCGCATGTAGGTCGTATCGAGCACGGTCAATACAACGGTATCTTTGACCATATCGACGCGGCGCAGGTTGTAGCGGAAGTCCACGGCCCGTAGCTGGGGATATAGGATTTCCTTCATGTAGGCGTAGTCTTTGGGGAACTGGTGGCGGATCTGCGGCTCTGTTACGTCGAGATTCCTGCTTTGATCGATCATGGCCGTGATTTGTTCCCAGTTGGGCATATCGCTGTTGTGACGTATCAGGCGTTTGAGCAATGCCCAATCTTCGCCGATGGAGCGGGTGCGAATCAGCGTATCGACTTCGTGTCCGAATTTGCGCACCAGGTGCTCTTTGATTGCGCGGGCACGCTCGCCGGCAATACGGTTGTTGGTAGTCATTGAGCCGTCGGGAGAGGATGATGCGGTAATGGTGATAGAATCGACGAAGAATTCGTATTGGTTGATAAGTGTATCCATCAGTCGTTCGATTTTGGCAAGCTGCACATGGTTCTGGCCCATCGTGTCGATTACATTGGCACGGCCGACCGGGAAGGTTATGTAGTTGCGATCCCGGACCTCGACGTATTTGTCGATTACTTTGAGCATGTAGCGGGGTTCGTTGTCCAAAAGCGACAGCATGGATGTCACGGTATAGGTCAACGTATCGCTGTTGGCCAGGGCGTATTGGCTGCGGTCGATTGCATCGACGTGTCCCCGAAAATAGAGGTGCAGCCGGTGCGTATTTTTGGTCGGCCGATAACGTTGCGTATAATAATACCTGAGTTCGCCTTTTCGAAGCAGCACCGAATCGAGGCGCGGATCGGATAAATAGGGGAATGAGATCGTTTCCTTGTACGTGGTTTCCAGTTTCTCTGCCAAGCGCTTTTTATCGTTCCCCAGGTATCGGTTGTAGGCTTCGTAGTATTTGGCCGCAAGACTGACCGTGGATGAAAGCTCCGTTGTATCGCCGAGGATGCGGTTCAGATACTTGTTCATTTGCCAGTACTGGCGTTTTTGCACCTCGGAAAAAAGCTCACCCCGGATAGAGAGGGGTTGCAGCGCCTCTTCTGTTCCGTTGTTCTCTATGACCGGGGTGAGCGATAATCCCCATGTGCTGTTTTGAAGTGTCGCAGGAATGCCTATGATAAAGTCGAGAGCGATCTCTCCATTGCGTTCGGCGACAGTTTTGGATTTGGCGACGACATAGACCGTGGGGACTGCGCCGCCTTTCATCGTAACCTCTCCGATGGAATCACGCTCGACTTCTGCCAGGAACGCACTGTCCCGGCCGCCGTTCATCGAGATCCTGTGGATCTGTTCGACAGCTCGTTCGACGTCCTCGACTTCCGGAGTTTCGACAGGGCCATTGGCGGGCAGTTTGATGTCCGCAGTGGGGGTCCTGCGCTGGAGTGTATGCGTCATCGCACAGGAGAGCATTATGGCGCAAAGCAGAAAATATATGATGGATTTGAAGAATTTCATTGTAAAACCATGTATAACTGTTTATTGCCAATCGGCATCCTGATTAGAACAAGTACGAAAACGACAGGTCGCATTTAATAGGTAGAAGTAGGAACCGATGGTGGTGGTAGGTGTATTCGTCGTCGAATTCCCCGATGTACTTTGGCCGCAGCTTCTCGGTATAGGGAGTATAGATGATCCCGGCACCTATCTCGACGATGAAGTTCCAGCGGGTACTTAGGAGTTTCGAGTAGCCCCAGGAGCAGCCTATGCCATAGGCATTGCCTTTGAAAGTGCGCTTGTCGTAACCGATGGTATAGTTGGCGTAGACCAGCGATGGAGCTATGAAATGTCCGATGTAACGCTCGACGAACCAGTGCCGCCAGCCTGGCTGTAGAGCTACATGACTCCACTGTGTATCTCCGAATTTGAAAGGATTGATCGAAATGGGGATGTTGACTGTATTGTGGAGGTTGACGTTTACATCGATTGCGACATTGATATTACCGGCGGCCCAGCCGACGATATTAGTCGATACTGAGGAAAACTGTGCCTGTGCAACCGCTGCGATAAGAATTGCGGCAATAGATAGAAGGATATGTTTCATTATAAAATGTTATTAAAATGCTAATTCGTTAAATTGGGACCGGATCTTTTGATGTACTTCTTCCCTTCACGATTCAACATTTTCTGCCATCGGAGGTACAAATAGCAATAGGGGAGCGGGTTTTGCTCAACCCCGTTCTTGGTGACTCCGTAGTGCAGGTGCGGCCCCGTGCTGCGGCCGGTGCTGCCGACGCGCCCGATTGCCTGACCGATATGAACACTGTCACTTTCCACAACGTCGATCGAACTCAAATGGCCGTAAAGGGTGGTGAAACCGTAATTGTGGCGTAGCCGGATGAACTTTCCGATCGTTGCTGTCCGGCCGACCTTCGCGACCATTCCTCCCGCTGTCGCATAAACCCATTCGCCCGGGTTGCCAGGCAGATCTATGCCTGCGTGGTGTTTGTATTCATTCAGAAGCGGATGGAGACGAGGCCCGTAAGCGGAGCTGATCCGGAGGTGTCGAAAATCTTCGGCCCGAAGTGGCGAGATGCAGGGTACATGGTCAATTATCGGATTCGGCCGCTTGAGCAGCAGAATCGTTTGTTCGACTTGGCGGTAGTTTCCTGCCATATTCAATAATCGTTCGATATCGGTCTGCGATGCGAGACTGCAAACTGTTGCGGTGCATAATATGAGAAATGTCATGCTCTCGTAATTTTACAGCCGTGGTAGGTGTGACATATATTTTTTGCAGGAATGCCGTTCTTTCGCAGCGGATGATACCTGTATTGGATGGAACCATCGAAGGGGTCGATAAAACAGCCGCAGATCACGCCGATACGTTTGTGCCAGTCGTAATCAATTTCTACAAGTTCCCCGTCTGAAAATTCTCGGTCTTCGAGGTGTTCTTTATCCAATGCGGCGATTGCCAGATCGAGTGCATGGCGACGCTCCTTATATTCTTCATTCGTCATATTTATATCCTTCGTTTTTGGCCAAACATTTTAATCCGTCGTAAACAGCTTCCCAGACATAGGATTTATGATGTTTGAATAGGTGCTGTTTGATAATGGAGTCCATTTCTGCGGTGAACTCAATAGTGGATCTTCGAACAGTCGTTCTGATCTTTTTACGCCCCTTTTTTATACCGCGACGTCTGGAGCCTTGCCCCATGTCGGTAATCAGGTTGTCCAATTCACTGGTCATAATTACTGTTTTTGAGTCGAAGCATTACTTCTTTTGAGAATGCAGTCATATCGAGAGCCGCATTACTGCGTCGGTCAAATTCATATACGCTTTTATGTGCCAGCTCTGCTCTACGGAAACTCTCGCAATATCGAATTCGGCAATCGAACATGTGTAAACCGCTATCGCTCAAATGTGAAATGAGGTTTTGGGATGCGACTCTACCGGCACTAAAAAGTGTTGGAAGTATTCCCAGGATTGTAACCTTTGGATTATATTCCCTTTGGATGGTTGTTATTGCCGCAATCACTGATTCGAGACCTTGAGATGCAAATTCCCCGGTTGTAACTGGAATAATTACATAGTCTGCTGCTACGACTGCATTGACAACCGTTTGGCCCAAACTGGGCGGGCAATCAATAATTACAAAGTCATAAATATCCGTATAATCTCGACTGTGCAATATGTCGGTGAGAATATATAGTGAATTATGCTCCCCTTCGATCAATGAATTGATCTTGGACGACCGGGCATTGGAAGGGATAATATGCAGGTTCCTTTTGATGATGGTCGGTTGAACCTTATCCCGCATGGCGAAAATTCCAAAAAAATTATCCTGTTTGGGCACGTCTGTTTGGTAGAAATGAGTAAGGTTTGCCTGTGGGTCTGCATCAATGAGTAGTACGCGCTTTTTTTCAACCGAAGCTATATATTCTGCCAGATTGATTGTAGACGTGGTTTTACCAACCCCGCCTTTTAAGTTGAGAATTGTTATAACTTTCATTGTCCTAAAGTATTGAAGGGTTTGAGAAATCGAATTCTGTCTGTATCTCGGCTGGCTTGAGCAATTCGCCAAATACTATATTTTGCATAGCCTGTCTGTAATAGGCTGCACGATTCGTAATTTCACTTTCATTTTCACCGATATATGCAAGTAGTTCGTTATGTTTTTCGTACACATAGCGACTATTCTGCGGGGTAATCTTTTCTAAGATAGAGCTCATGGAACGAGCGGTTATTCCAAAATGTGAGCTTATGTCCTTAATTCGATCTACTCGGTTTTTATAATCACGCTGCTCTTGGTCACTCACCTGGCCATTATGAATAATGAAATAGATTATATCAGGAATCTTCGAGCGCAAGGGAAAACGTTCGTAAAACGTAAACCAATAATTCGTTTTGTTCATCAAAGCATCAGCACTGCTTTTCAGTATTCGTTTCCGAAAATCGTGATATGAATTGTATTTTGTTGGATCAATATTCAGGATGGATCGCAGTTCCAAATAGCTGACAACCCACTGGCCTTTATCTGCCCAACGACAGATATTGAAATATAACTTGGCAGTATAGATTGAACTGACCTTCTCAACCGTTTCTTTTAATATTTGGGAAAAACCGTTTTGAGGATTAATGATTGTGTGTACGATCTGCTCGTGAAAGAAGAAATGTGCATTCTGACGACGTTTATTCTTTCGTTCAATCGCAACATGGCACAATCCTCCGGTTGCAGTCAGTTCTTCATTCGTCAAAGCCGATTTTTGTGGAAAAGTCACACTGATACGGCTCATGTCGAGGAGAGCCCTTTCGAGTTCGTTATAATGTTCGGGCCTAACGCCAAAGTCTCGTAGTGGTAATACAATTTCTACTATGTGTGATTCTCTATCCCAGTAGACATTTTTTGCTTGGATGGAAATTTTTCCATCAGGTGTGTCGAAATTTGTCCGAATAATTGGTTGTAACGATATTGCGATACGAAACAGAGCGAGGAACTGCGTGTAAGAATACGCAGATCTCATATCAATAAACAGATTGGGATGCTTGACCTTCGTATATGACGATATATCAATAGTTGTTTCCGAAACGTTATTTTCCGGAATCGTGTAGATGTAGCCACCCCTATCTCGTATTTTTACCTGATTCGCCATCTGTAAAATTTGGGGAGACAGGGGCAACTGCCTCCCCGAAGTTTTCTCTACTTTACTTCGAAAAATAGATTATTAAAAGAACCATATATGCGCTTTCTACGCATATTCGAATATCATTTTGGAATCCAATTCCCCATGATGTCTTGTTTGAATTTCGATTCGTGCTTTTTCCAACTCCATTTCTCGGCTCGTGTGTGATCATAAGCCTTAATCCATTCTGTTGTTGGATATTTCGTTATAATTCTATTTTTTATTTCTCCGCTCTGAACTTGTCTTATCGAACAGTTGTGCCATTTAATTATCCGGCAGTTTGGACAATCATAGACTATCTTTTTCCTTGTCTCTGCATTATAGGAACATGCAGGACAAAGCATCTTAAACAGCACAGTGTATGTCCGCAGGCGTAGATACTCACGTTTTTCTTGTTCGTCTACGATTGCCCAGTATTCGGCCCACTCTTTTTTTGTCAGAGGTCGGTTGCTGCCCATCTTGAGTTTTGATGTATAGTAATTGAACTGATGATTGACAAAGGGCTTGATTAATTTCTACTCTACTCAGATAATATCTCGCACCAATTTTTCTTAAACTAATTAAATTGGCTTTGAGTAGTTCTCGGATTCTGGATTCTCCGAATTCTAACTCTGCTTTCTTACGAGATAGAGCATCGGATTTTGGTCGCAACTCTTTCAGAACCGTTGAAGAACCGACTGCGATAGCCTCTTCAAGTAGTTGCTTTATTGTTTTGAGGTCCGGGATCATCATTTATCCGTGTTATAATAAACAGTTTCGGTTTTCTGTGTTTGTGTGTCTTAAATCGTAAATGAGAATATCTTGCGCTCCTTCGCAATCGTTTAATTGCGGCACGAGCATTATCTGCCGTGTTGTCTTCTAATTTCAGCGACCAAGCATCATTTATCTCCATTTCTGTCAGTACAGCCTGCCAGTTGGATGGCGCGGATTCTGGTCGCTTTTTTAAGATTCTGCCCATTTTTGGTTAATTCCTATTTTTTCAGTAACTTACCCCGATTTATTGGGGTATGAACGTATGGTACGTTCGTACCACGATGCAAATATATGCGCATTTTGAGTAAAAACAAAACAATTTGCGTATTTTTTTACTCAATTTATTTGGTGGTATGGTTGATAAAAAAGTTAAGAATCGGCAAATCAAGATGTTGGTAAATTATTATTCGAATGGCAATAAATCAGACTTTGCACGTAAAATTGGCATTACTCCCCAAGGATTAAGCAGCTGGATTACGCGAGGAACATTTGATCTTGAAATAATTTACTCTAAATGCGAAAATATATCCGCGGATTGGTTGCTGAGTGGTGAAGGGAATATGATAAAAGACGAAGCAATTTCTCAAAATGAGGTTCCCGATTTTGTGAATGCTAAACTTGTTCAGGCGCTTGTTGATGCAAATAAAGCATTAGCTACAGCAAATGAAACCATACTCCAGCAGCAGGATATGATTACAAAATACACAAATACAGCCATTTACACCCCCCCCCATGCAGGATCGGAGACAAAACATTCATTAAGCCCAGTTGATAAAAAATGATATGTGGGAGGGGCTTAAAAACACGCGATAAGATAAATCGCGCATTTTGGCCTTAATTATCCATCTTAAATCAAATACGGCCTCTTATTCATTTTCTTGAAGAAAAACGAAATTTGGGGCCTTAAAATCATAAATAGCACCTATTGTGCTGCTTTGCATAACCTCGTAACAGAATTAAAATCAATTAAATAAATTCCAAATGTTGCCCAAATAAGATTTCGTACAAGGTTGCAAATTGCTGAATATGAATTGAAATAGGATAAATAATGCCTTAGCCTTCTAAGCTGTGGGTCGAGCGTTCGAACCGCTCCGGAATCACATCCGGAAAACTTTCGGCCGGGGGCCGGAAGTTTTCTTTTTGCCGTCGTTTTCGATTGTCGATAAATTATCGTACTTTTATGGGTGTCGAAAACAACTGACTATGGGACGGGCGAAAGAAAACTTCAACGATGTGAATTTCAAGGATGAATCGGGCGATTTCGTGCCATTCGGAACCCGATTCGACGTGCTGCGCAATATCTTCTGGAATATTATGGACGGACATGCGCTGGTCCGGGAATCCGTGCATTGCCGCTACTCGATCGAGGCCCGGGGGAAGCGGTGTTATCTGGTCGAGGAATATAAGACCGGAGGGATTTCCGGACGCTACGAAATCCTGAACTGCACCTATGGAGAGCTGAAATGCAGAATAAACCGCAAACTGCCGGAGTGATCTGCCGTCATTCCGTCTCTTTGGCCGACGGACTGAGAAAACCGCACGGTGCGATGATTTCGTCCATGCGCTGAATCATGCGTGCCACGGCGTCGATGAACTGCGCGGCGTTCTCATAGACGGTTACGATGAGCCGTCCGTTTTCCTCGATGCTTTTGTAGCTGATTTGCCGGTACCAGGCGAGTTTCTCGGCCATGCCGTCCGCATACGCCGGATTGTCCGTCATGCCGAAGTGTTCCCAGTAGAAGACCGTGTTCGTCCGTTTGTTCCGGATCGTGAAATCGGGGTATCGGGTTTGCCCCCGGGCGGTCAGCGGACGTTCGTAATAGACATCGAAATGCCGGACGGCCAGCAGCCGGTTCATAATGTACAGTTCGGCTTTCGAACGTACCGTCACGCCGTTCGACGCTTTGAACGATTTGGTCTGCGGCAGGAATCCGGGGGCGGCGTCGGGATGCGAGGTCGCTTCGTTCCGGTCGTTTTCGGTCGTCTTTTCGGGAACGCTCTTCTCTGCGGGAAAGAATCTCCACTGATACTTCGAATGGCAGGAGGTGTCAACCTCGTAATTTTTGATGAGCTGCCGCATCAGGCCGCAGTCGTGCATTTTCCGCAGGAAACGGCTGAATTCGGTCGAATCGGGGATCGACTGCCGGAATTCGGGCTTGCTTTTTACATAATCGTAAATGTCCGAAGCCCTCGCAGGTTCTTTCTCCTGCCGGAACTCGAAATACTCCGCTATGCGGCGTTTCAGTTTTAGAAGCAAACCGGTTTCGGGTGGTAGCGGTTCCATATATTCGTTCGGGATTTGTTTGCGCGGCAGGGTCCGCCGCTTTCCGGCGTTCGTGCGGGCTGGGACGATATGGATAAAAAAGCAGACCGGACGAATCTCCGGCCTGTTTTTTCGGGAAAGAGGGCCGCCGAAGCCGCTATTTGAGGTATTTGTCGAGATACATTTTCAGTTCGCGCGGCATGACGGGCTTGGTGATGAATCCGTTGCATCCGGCCTCCTCGGCGGTGCGCCGGTCGGTGTCGAAGGCATAGGCCGTCTGCATGATGACGGGCAGTTCGGTCGTGCGGAGGCGAATCTCTTTCAGCGCTTCGATCCCGTCCATCACCGGCATCTTGATGTCCATCAGCACGGCGTCGGGATGCTCTGCGAAAGCGTACTCCACGGCTTCCTTGCCGTTTTTGGCCCACAGCAGATCGTACTCTTTTTTGAGGATTATTTCCAGCAGCTTGTAGTTGCTCTCGACATCTTCCGCAATCAGGATCAGCGGTTTACGTTCTGATGTATTGTTGTCGCTCATTTCGCTTAGTGTTACGATTATCGCAAATATAGCAATTTTTTCACAATCCCTTGCGCGTTACCGGTAAAATGTGCCCTTGAAGTGTGCCGTATTGCCGCATCCGTCCCTCACCGAGAGCTGTACGTCGTGCCTGCGCCGCTGCGGCGGGGCGTCGAAAAAGTGGACGAGCGTGCCCTTCACGGGGAACCGGTCGCAGGGGACCCATTCGCCGTCGATGCGCAGCGTCCACGAGGCGATGCCCGAGAAATTGTCGGCGGCGCGGAAACGCAGGCTTTCGGATTTCGAGAGGTCGGCGCCCTCGGCGAAGAGGGGCCAGACCGCGGGTGCGAGTGTGTCGGCCACTGCGACCAGGTCGCCCGTGGCGTAGGTCGAGGCCGTCACGGCGCCGTTCGCATAGGAGCCTCCGACCCACGCCAGCCGGCCTTTGCGGTTGCGCACGGCCAGCGCGGTCCGGAATTGCAGCCGCCGCGGTACGCGGGTGCGGACGGTGACGGCTGCGGGATGCCGCAGCGGTGTGTCGGGGCTGAGGAACCGGTAGGCGGGCGAGAGCACCACGACGCCCGAATCGGCCTGCGGGGCCTCGCGGCGTTCGGGTTTCACGAATATCGGTTCGTAGAGCGCCCTTTCGGGGATGCTGGTCCGGGCTTCGCGTCCGACCTGCACGAGCGAGGTCCGGTCGGGATAGAGGGCGACGGCCGCCGTGTCGGCTTCGGCCCGGAAACTCTCCGAGCGTCCGCGGACCGTGAATTCCAGCGCCGAGCGGTTGCCGCAGTCGTCTTCGGCCTCGATGCGGATGCGGCGCAACTGCCCCTCGGCCGTGCGCACCACGCCGCGCTCCTCCATCACCGGGTAGAAACAGCCGGGCGAACCGGCCAGCCGGGCCAGGCGGATCACTTCGTTGCGCGATGCGGGTTGGAGCGAATAGCAGCTCACGGCGTCGCAGCAGCGCGACAGGTCGTGGGTGAAGCCGTCCATGCGGTATTCGAAATAGGGGACGCCGTCAACCGAAGCCGTGACACGCCAGATGCCGAACGTGTTGTGCACGCCGTTGCGGCGGTCGGTGACCTCGGCCACGAAATAACCCTTGCGTCCCACGCCGACGGGCTCTTCGCGCGTCAGGCGGTAGCGGCCTTCGGCTTCGCGGACCACGGCGTAGCTCTCCATGCGGCTGCGCACCGGAACGCCTTGCAGGGTGTCCACCTCGACGTAGTGCAGACGCATGATGCGGGGCGGCAGGTTGTCTTCGGGGCGGATGACCCCCTCGCGGACGACGTTGTAGAGCCGCAGCGTCGGGGTGTCGCGGATCTCGAAGTGGAGGTGCGGGCCCATCGACGAGCCGCTGTCGCCCGAGAATCCGATCACGTCGCCCTGCTTCACGGGCCACGTTTCGGGACCGAAGAAGAGGTTGACGCCGTTCGCCCGGCGGGCCGTGCGCTCCTGCCGGACGTGCTCCTCGATGTCGTCGCGGAAGCGCTGCAAGTGGCCGTAAACGGCTGTCGTGCCGTTGCGCAGCGTGAGGTAGACGGCTCTGCCGTAGCCGCCCGCCGCGAGGCTCACGCGCGAGACGTAGCCGTCGGCGACGGCCACCAGAGGTTTGCCCTCCGCGCCGTCGGTCTTGATGTCGATGCCCGCGTGGAAATGCCCCGGGCGCATCTCGCCGAAGTTGGCCGAGTAGAGCCGCGCCACGTCGCGTATGGGATAAATGTAATCGCCGGGATCGAGCCGCTGGGCCTGCGCCCCGACACCGATCGCGCTGAACAGCAGAACGGTCAAAAATCTTCGCATGTATCTGTCTCCCTCACCATTGCCGAGGCGGCTTCGAGCACCGCCTCGTATTCGTATCCGAGCGAAAGCCCGTAGCGTATCAGTTTCGTTTTCAGTTCGTAGGGCGTGGCGGCCCGCACCGTCCGCGCCTTGCTGGCGAGCATCTGCGCCAGGCGTTCGCCCATGTCCGCGCCTTCGGCCTGCGCCAGCGCCGCGTCGATCAGCTCCCGGCGGATGCCCTTGCGTTGCAGCGCCGTGCGGATCTTGTATGCGCCCCAGCCGCTCAGCCGCAGCTTTTCGCGCACGAAGGCTTCGGCATAGCGGCCGTCGTCGATGAAACGGTCGCGGACGAGTTTTCCGAGCACCTGCTCGGCGTCCCGTTCGGCCAGCCCCCAGCTGCGCATCAGCCGCCGGGCGTCGCTCTCCGACTTCTCGGCCCGGGCGCAGAGCCGCATCAGCGCGGCGAGCGCCTGTTCGGGGCTCTTGTCGCGTCGTTTTTTCACTTCAGCCGGCAGCATATCATGCGGGGTTTGTCGAAAAGGTCCCTGTGGACCGCAATGTCGGTATATCCTTCGCCCTCCAGCATGCGGACGATCTCGTCCGCGGCGTGTTCGTAAATCTCGAACCAGAGCCGCCCGTCGGACACGAGCATCCGCCGCCCTGCCTGCGCGATGGCCCGGTAGAAGCGGATGCGATCGTCGTCCGGGACGAACAGCGCCACGGCGGGTTCGTGGTCGCGGACGTTGGGGTGCATCTCCGCGCGGTCGCTTTCGGGCACATAGGGCGGGTTCGACACGATCGCGTCGAAACGCTCCGGGAATGCCTCCGCCAGTCCGCCGAGCGCGTCGGCCTTGCGGAGCGTGACCCGGGCGTCGAGCGTCCGGAAATTCTCCGCGGCGACGGTCAGCGCGTCATCCGAAATATCGGCCGCGAAAATCTCCGCGTCGGGAAGCGCCAGCGCCAGCGACGCCGCGATGCAGCCGCTTCCGGTCCCCACGTCGAGAATCCTCCGGGACCCGCGCTCGCCGCGCAGCATCCGGTCCACCAGCTCCTCGGTCTCGGGGCGCGGAATCAGCACCCCCGCGCGCACGGCGAAGCGGCGCCCGTAAAATTCGGTGTGTCCGACGACGTATTGCAGCGGCTCTCCGGCCGCAAGACGTTCCGCGGCCTCCTCCGACCGTTCCGCGGCGAACTCCGCCCCGGGATCGGTCAGCAGCGCCGACAGCGGGATTCCCGCGAGCTCTGCGATGGCGTTGCGGGCTATTGCGCGGGCTTCGCGCTCCCCGTAGAGGGGCACGAGGCGTGCGGTCAGTCGGTTGACGGCATCGCGGCGGGTCATCGGCGGATGAAGTTGGCCAGGGCGATGGCCACGGCGGCCTCGACGACCACCGCACCGCGCAGGGCGACGCAGGTGTCGTGGCGGCCGCGGATTTCCAGCGGCTCCACCCGGCCGGTGGCCTCGTTGTAGGTCATCTGTTCGCGGCTGATGCTCGGCGTGGGCTTCAGCGCCGCGCGGACCACGATCTCGTTGCCGTTGGTGATGCCGCCGTTGATGCCGCCGGCACGGTTCGTCGCGGTCGTGCCTTCGCCGTCCGTGAAGCAGTCGTTGTTCTCGGAGCCGCGCAGACGCGAGCCCGCGAATCCGCTGCCGAACTCCACCCCCTTGACCGCCGGAACGGCGAACAGCAGGTGGGCGATCATGCTCTCCGCCGAGTCGAAGAACGGCTCTCCCAGCCCCAGCGGAACGCCCTGCACGCGGCATTCGACGACTCCGCCCACCGAATCGCGGTCGGCGGCGGCTGCGCGCAGCACCTCGTCGAATCCCGCCGGGTCGGTGCATCCGCCGATCTCGGTGAGCCGTGTGGCGAAGCGCACCCCGGCGGGCAGTATCTTTTTGGCGACGACCCCTGCGGCGACCAGCCCCAGCGTCAGGCGGGCCGAGAAGTGGCCTCCGCCGCGCGGGTCGTTGAACCCGCCGAACTTGTGACAGGCCACCAGGTCGGCGTGCGAGGGGCGGTAGTGGAGCACGACGTTGGAGTAGTCCTGCGACCGGGTGTTGGTGTTGGCGAACTCGACGGTCAGCGGGGCTCCCGTCGTGCGGCCGTCGTAGATGCCCGAGACGATTTGCGGCAGGTCCGGTTCGCGGCGCGGCGTGGTCCCGGGGGCTCCGCTGCGGCGGCGTGCGAGGTCTTCGGCGAAATCGGCCTCCGAGAGGGGTATTCCGGCCGGAACGCCGTCCATCGAGACGCCGATCTGCGCCCCGTGCGACTCACCCCAGAGGGTGAGCCGGAAATTGTGTCCGAATTGGTTCATGGGCAAACGGGTTTAATACCGGATGTGTTCGAGGTCTTCGAAGAATCCGGGATAGCTTTTGGCGACGCTTTCGGCCCCCTCGATCGTGATCTCGCCGTCGGCGCGCAGCGCTGCGACGGCCAGCGACATGGCCATGCGGTGGTCGCCGTGGCTCCGGGTGTGCGCTCCGTGCGCCTGTCCGCCGCGTATGCGCATCAGGTCCTCTTCCGAGGTATCGACTTCGATGCCCAGCTTGGCGTATTCGTCGCGGATGGCCTCGGCGCGGTTGCACTCCTTGTATTCGAGGCGCGAGGTGCCGCGGATCTCGCTCACGCCCTCGGCCGCCGCGGCGAGCGCGGCGAGCGCCGGAAAGAGGTCGGGGCAGTTGGTGGCGTCGAACTCGAAGGCGCGGAGCGGACGGTGCTGGACCGTCACCGACTCCGGCTCGTTGATGACCGCCGCCCCGGCGCGCACCAGCGCCGTGCAGATGGCCGTGTCGGCCTGCTTGGAGAGCATCGAGACGTTGCGCACGGTGACCTCTCCCGCCGTGGCGCCCGCCACCAGTAGCATGGCCGCGGCGCTCCAGTCGCCCTCGATGCTGAAATAGGTCGAACGGTAGTGCTGGCGTCCCGGGATGTAGAACTCCTCGTAGTCGCGCTGGCTGATCTCCACGCCGAAGCGGGCCGCCGTGTCGAGCGTCATATCTAAATAAGGTGTCGATACTGCGCCGTGTACGTGCAGCGTCGTGTCTTGTCCGGCTTTGGGCAGGGCCAGCAGCAGCCCCGTGATGAACTGCGACGAGACCGATCCGTCAACCTCGACCTCCCCGCCGCGGATCGGGCCGCGGACCTCGACCGGCAGGTAGCCGTCGTTGTCGCGGACTGTCACGCCCAGCCGGCGCAGCGGTTCGAGCATCATTCCCATCGGGCGGCGCAGCAGCGAATCGCGCCCCTCGATGACGATGGGCGTGGAGCAGAGCGATGCCAGAGGGGTGAAGAGGCGTGTCGCAAGCCCCGATTCGCCGACATCGAGCCGGCTGACCCTGGGGTCGAGCCCCCCTTGGATGGAGAGCGTCGTGGGGTCCGCCTGACGGACCCGGGCGCCCAGCGCCTCGATGCAGCGCAGGGCCGAGCGGGTGTCGTCGCAGAATTCGAGGTTGCGCAGCACCGAAACTTCCTCCGAAAGCAGCGCCGCCGCGAGGGCGCGCTGGGCATAACTTTTCGAACAGGGCGGCGTCAGTGTGCCTTTGACGCGGCCCGGGCCAGCCGTTTTGTCCATAATTACTCCTTCGTCTCCTGTCCTTTGCGGTTTTTCATCTCCTGGGTGAGCTGGTGACTCTTCTTGAGCTCGAAATGCTGCCCGAGGTATACCTTGCGGACCATCGGGTCGGCGGCCAGCTCCTCGGCCGTACCGGTTTTCAGAATCTTGCCCTCGTAGAGCAGGTAGGTGCGGTCGGTAATGGCCAGCGTTTCATCGACGTTGTGGTCGGTGATGATCACGCCGATGTTCTTGTGTTTGAGCGTCGCCACGATCGACTGGATGTCCTCCACGGCGATCGGGTCCACGCCGGCGAACGGTTCGTCCAAAAGGATGAAGGCCGGGTTGATGGCCACCGCGCGCGCGATTTCCGTGCGCCGCCGTTCGCCGCCCGAGAGCTGGATGCCGAGGCTCTTGCGCACCTTTTGCAGGCGGAACTCCTCGATCAGCGCCTCGACCCGTTCGGCCTGGTACTCCTTCGAATAGGAGGTCATCTCCAGTACCGCGCGGATGTTGTCCTCGACCGAGAGGCGGCGGAACACCGACGCCTCCTGGGCCAGATAGCCCACGCCTAACTGGGCGCGGCGGTAGACCGGGAAATCGGTCAGCTCGGTGGCCTCTCCTTCGTCGCTTTCGAGGAAGATGCGTCCTTCGTTGGGCTTGATGAGTCCGACGATCATGTAGAACGTAGTGGTCTTGCCGGCTCCGTTGGGGCCCAGCAGTCCGACGATCTCGCCCTGGTTGACATCGATTGACACGTGGTCCACGACCGTGCGGGCCTTGTATTTTTTTACGAGTTCACTGGTGTAAAGACGCATTGCGTATCGGCGATAAAATTTTTTACAAAGTTATGCTTTTTTCCGAAAAGTTTTTTATCTTTACATTGAATTTTCCGATTTATAAAAGATTAAAGCAGACAAACGGCGAAATGAAACAATTCGATTCATCCCTGTTGCATGACAAGCTGAAAGAGTATTTCGGCTTTTCGTCGTTCAAGGGGAACCAGGAAGCGGTGATCCGCAACGTGCTGGAAGGCAAGGATACCTTCGTGCTGATGCCCACGGGCGGCGGCAAGTCGTTGTGCTACCAGTTGCCGGCGCTTCTGATGGACGGGGTCGCCATCGTCATCTCGCCGCTGATCGCCCTGATGAAGAACCAGGTCGATGCGATGAGGACCTTCTCGGCCGAGTCGGGGATCGCGCATTTCCTCAATTCGTCGCTCAACAAGACCGCCGTGGCGCAGGTCCGCGCCGACGTGCTCGCCGGGAAGACCAAACTGCTCTATTTCGCCCCCGAGTCGCTCACCAAGGAGGACAACGTGGCGTTCCTGCATAAAATAAAGGTGTCGTTCTACGCCATCGACGAGGCGCATTGCATCTCGGAGTGGGGCCACGATTTCCGCCCCGAGTACCGCCGCATCCGACCGATCATCAACGAGATCGGCACGGCGCCGCTGATCGCCCTCACGGCCACGGCCACGCCCAAGGTGCAGATGGACATCCAGAAGAACCTCGGGATGTCCGACGCTTCGGTCTTCAAGTCGTCGTTCAACCGTCCGAACCTCTACTACGAGATCCGTCCCAAGCGCAACGTCGATCACGACATCATCCGCTTCATCAAGCAGAACGAGGGCAAGAGCGGCATCATCTATTGCCTGAGCCGCAAGAAGGTCGAGGAGCTCACCGAACTGCTGGTGGCCAACGGCATCCGCGCGCGGGCCTACCACGCCGGGATGGACGCCGCGACGCGCGCCGCCAACCAGGACGATTTCCTGATGGAGCGCGTCGAGGTGATCGTCGCCACGATCGCCTTTGGCATGGGCATCGACAAGCCCGACGTGCGCTACGTCATCCATTACGACATCCCCAAGTCGCTGGAGGGGTATTATCAGGAGACGGGCCGCGCCGGCCGTGACGGCGGCGAGGGACACTGCCTGACCTTTTACAGCTACAAGGATATTCAGAAACTCGAAAAGTTCATGCAGGGCAAGCCCATCGCCGAGCAGGAGATCGGCAAACTGCTGCTGCTGGAGACGGTTTCCTATGCCGAGAGTTCGATGTGCCGCCGCAAGACGCTGCTGCACTATTTCGGCGAGGACTATACCGAGGACAATTGCGGCAACTGCGACAACTGCCGCGACCCGAAGCCGAAGATCGACGCCCGTGCGGCGCTCAAAATGGCCCTCGAAGCCCTGCGCGACATCGGCGACAAGTTCAAGGCCGATTATCTCGTCAACGTGCTGGTGGGCAAGACCACGGCGCTGATCAAGAGCTACGGCCACAACAAGTCGAAATGGTTCGGGGCCGGCGCCGACCACGACGCCCGCTTCTGGGGCGCGGTGCTGCGGCAGGCGCTGATTCTGGGGCTCGTGGACAAGAACATCGAGAATTACGGCCTCATTTCGATCAACAAGAAAGGCGAGGGGTATATCGCCCTGCCGTTCCCGGTGACCGTGACCCTCGACCACGATTACGACGAGGAGGAGAAGGAGGCCGAGTCCGTGGCCCCGATGGGCAAGGGCGGAGCCGCCGACGAGGAGCTGTTCTCGATGCTCAAGGACCTGCGGAAGAAGGTGGCCAAGCAGCACGGGCTGCCGCCGTTCGTCATCTTCCAGGACCCGTCGCTGGAAGACATGGCCGTGCAGTACCCGATCACCATCGAGGAGATGCAGAATATCACGGGCGTGGGCGTGGGCAAGGCCCGCAAGTTCGGCGAGGAGTTCGTCAAACTCATCAAAGCCTACGTCGAGGAGAAGGAGATCATCCGTCCGCAGGACATGGTCGTCAAGGGCGTGGCCAGCAAGTCGGGCAACAAGATCTTCATCATCCAGTCGATCGACCGCAAGATGGATTTCGAGGACATCGCACGGGCCAAGGACCTCGATTTCGACGAACTGCTCACCGAGATCGAAGGCATCGTCAATTCGGGTACGAAACTCGACATCTCCTATTACCTGAAAGGGTTCATGGACGAGGACAAGATCGAGGATATTTACCTCTATTTCAAGGAGGACGCCGAGAGCGATTCGCTCGACGCGGCCATCGAGGAGCTGGGGGC
>ERZ1673753.409-NODE-409-length-55824-cov-5.011835_pt1 | contig 55824 bp, 53 predicted proteins | sample MGYA00580201_ERZ1673753 | MGnify/ENA primary metagenome ERZ1673753 (study PRJEB41218, sample SAMN15661747) | gut metagenome | host: Homo sapiens | place: Canada: London | collected 2015-08-20/2019-03-30 | study: EMG produced TPA metagenomics assembly of... | reverse complement strand
GAGCAGCTCGGTAGCTCGCTGGGCTCATAACCCAGAGGTCGTAGGTTCGAATCCTGCCCCCGCTACAAATTAATCCCCTCGCTGGTTGAAAGACCGGCGAGGGGATTTTGCGCATGTGGGGTTGTGGCCGGAGGCCTAAGGTTGTTGACATGTTTGAATCGACCAGTCTGGATGATCTGAAATACTCCTTCGACAGCATCCCCACCCGTCCTGCTCTTGCGCTTAAGGAGAGCACGCGGCCTGATACACCGACCACTTCGAAGGTGTGTGGCACTCCCTACCTGCCGGAGCATGCGCCCTACCCGTATTACGGTGGCCGGCCCATGTTCTTCATTGCCCAGTTTAATTTCTCCGAGCTAGAGCCCCTTCCAGGGTTCCCTACGGTTGGGCTTCTTCAGCTTTTTGTACCTGAAGACGATGGGTGGGGCATGGATGAATGGCTACGGAAAGACAGCCAGGGGCTGGGGGATGAGGCCACTCCGTTCGCCCGATACTTTGAGGATTTCTCTGCGCCGCATGTCGGCGAGATGCCCGAAGAAGAGATCGAGAATTCGGGCGAACATCCAGCCCCTAATCCATTCGATCCCTTCACTATCGACGGAGTCCGATTCGATCAAGAAGTGAATTGCAGCACTCACGAGTACGGTCGTGTCATTCTTGATCCGAAAGGCCCTCGTGCCTTGCTGAGGAGGGGGCGGGATTACGTGGATATTCACACGTATGAAGGAAACCTGGTTTCGCGATGGGTGGTCGGAGGGGAGACGACAATTGAGCAGCCCCACCTTAACCTCGGGAGAACGACAAAGGATGCGTTTGACGCGGCCGTCGCCCGTGCAGAAAAAGAGGGCTTCACTGTCTACCCTCACGCCGATGAATACTTGGAGCCCATTGGCTTTCCACAAGCAAACGGATCCTCGCTCGGTGGCTACACGATCATGCTGAACGGTAGCCCACTACTCCCATCGGATCCTCGGATCGTGCTTGCGACGATTGACCAGGATGGCCCATGTGAGTGGGGCGATTGCGGAGTTGGAAACTTCTACATCCATCCCGATGATCTGGCAGCACGTAACTTCGATCGGGTTATTTTCAGCTGGGACTGTGGATAGGGGGCAATCGCGCTGTCCGCGGCTTCCGCACTCTGCCGTTAATCTTCTGCTCAATCGTCGAGAGCACGTAGGTAGAAGCGGCGGATCAGGGCACGCCGCGGCAGGTCGATGACTGGGCGTAGGACGGGAAAACGGGCGGGCTGGGACTTGGCGTCAATAAGAAAAAGAACCCTACCGTCCTGCAACCGCTCGAGGGTGAAAGTCTCCTCGCCCCGCTCGACGTGACCGGGGAGAGTGCCATAAGTAAAGCCGCAGCGGCCGGGCGTGGAGAAAGTATCGACAACCCGGCAGCGGAACGCGCACGGCCCGAAGCCCAGTGCGACCTCGGCGCCAGTCTCCACAACCTCGTGGGTGGGGAGCACGCGGAAGAGGCCACTGCGCTGCACACCCCAGCGGAAAAGCCTGGCCGCGGCGGTCTCGAAGTCCGCAGTGATGACCCGCGACATGTGTAGCTCCGGAAAGCCGTCAGTCGAGGTATAGGAGAGGGGAGTCATAGAAAGTCCCAGGCTACTTGATGTGCCCGGCAATCTGCGCGTGCTCGGGGACATACGGGACGAAATCTTGCACGTAGGCACCCATGGCGATCAGGGCGTTGACCCTTTCCCAGATCGGCGGGTGGGTAGCGGAAAAGTTTCGTTTCTTCGTCATGGCGCGCTTGAAGACGGACCCCTTCTTGCCTGCGTCGGAATTGTGGAAGCCCTGGATGATGTCCTGCTCCGGTGCGTACAAAGCCAGGGAGCCGGGCGTGCCGTACATGGAGTTCTGCACCGTAGAAGGGTTCGTCTGGTGGAATGCGCGGATAGTGATCAAGGCTTGCGCCAGTGCGGTGGGGTTACGGCACAGGGAGACTCCTTGGCTATCGGCCTGCTGCTCGCGGTGGCGAGACATGTAGGCCCGGGCGATATTGGCCAGCGCTGGGGCGGCGAGGATAACGCAGAAGGAGATCAGCAAGATCACGATGGCAGCTACGGCATTTCCGCCACCGTTCGAGTTGGAGCTGGAGCGGCTCCGGTTGTTGTTGCTGAAACTGCCGTAGATAAACACCGACTGCAGGATGGAAATGACGGACGCGATGGCCACCAGCTGCGTCATCACGCGATTATCGTCGGCGGTCAGGTGGCTCATCTCGTGGGCGATGACCGCCTGCATCTGCTCGCGGTTCAGCAGGTACCCAAGCTCTTCGGTGACGACGATGGTGCCGGTGTGAGGCTTGTTGCGCTTGCCTCCCAGTGCGTAGGCGTTGGGTACTCCGGTGCCGATGAGCACATAGACCTTGGGTGGGGAGGGCATGCCCGCGGCGATCGACATCTCCTCCACAATGTTGTAGACCATGCCCTTTTCCACCTTGCGCTTCTCGCCACCGATGGCGGAGATCACGGTCTTGGTGGAAAAGAAATACGAATACAGCAGGATAAGCGCGGCAACCGGGATGGCGACCCCGGCGGAGATCAGGATGACCTTGCCCAGGGTGTTGTAGTCAATGTCGCTTCCTTGGATGCCAACGTAGGCTGCACAGGCACACGCGACGATGGAAAGCTGCAGAACAAATACGTTCGCGATCCACGCGACGGCGATGCCTTTGCGTAGCTGCGAAAGCGATTCGTCAAAGGTTCTTGGCTGGTTGGCCATTGTCCGTTATCCGTCCTTTCAGCCTCTTAGTGCGCAAGCGCGGCCGGGCAGAGCAAGAAGGCTAGAAAGAAACGTCCGGAGCCTGGCGCTTGGACTCTTCCACCTGGAAGAAACCAAAGGGCTGGAAGCCGTGGACGGAAGCGACAATGTTGGTCGGCACGGACTGGATTGCGGTGTTGTAGGTGTTCGTGGAGGCGTTGTAGTACTGGCGGGCGAAACCCACCTTGTTCTCGGTGGAGGCGAGCTCTTCCTGCAGCTGCTGGAAGTTGCGGGAGGCCTGCAGCTCCGGGTACGCCTCGGCGGTGGCGCGCAGGGTAGCCATGGTGCGACCGAATACGGCGTCGGCCTGGGAGGCATCCTGCACGTTGCCGGTTGCCTGCGCGCGTTCGGTGGCGGTGCGTAGCTCCGCGATGTCGTGGAATACCTTGGCTTCGTGGCTGGCGTAACCCTTGACGGTGGCCACCAGGTTGGGGATCAGGTCGCCGCGGCGCTGCAGCTGGGTATCGATCTGGGCGTAAGCCTCGTTAACTGTGTTCCGCTTCTTGACGAGGCTGTTGTACATGGCGAACCAGATGATGGCGAGGACTACGAGGATGGCGAGGATGATAACTGCGATGATCATGTAAGCAATACTTCCTTGGAAAACTCTTGAACGTACCTATCTAGAAATTCTCGGCGCGTGGCGGTTCGGTAGTGACCCGCACAGGCTAACAGTGTTGGAATGTATTATCGCTAACGTTTGTTCCCGGCGCAGGCCGGAAAACTTGGAAAAATCTCTAGCTAGGGTTGGGGCCATGCCTAAAAACACAAACTCTATGGTCGAACGCCAGCTTTCCCACCGCACGATCAGGGAGTTCACGGATCAGCCGGTGGACGGCCAGACCCTGGAAACCATCTATGACGTAGCCATGCGCACGGCATCTTCCCGCGGTATGCAGCAGGCCAGCATCATTCGCGTGACAGATACGCAGTTGCGGGAGCGCCTGGCGGAGATCGGCAACCAGGAGTATGTTCGCCGCGCACCGGTGTACCTGTTGTTCTTGGCGGATACGGCGCGGAATGCGCAGATCCTGCAGGAAAATGGCGGCGACCCGCGAGCCGCTGGGCGCACGAAGGCTTTTGTGGAGGCCTTCACCGACGCCTGCCTGATGGCACAGAACGTGGTGAACGCTGCCGAGTCCTTCGGCCTGGGCGCCAACTTCCTGGGCAATATCCACAACCACACGGCCGGGGTTATCGAACTGCTCGATCTGCCGCGCTACACCTTCCCGGTGGTTGGCCTTACCCTGGGCTGGCCGAACCAGGATCCGCAGCTGAAGCCTCGCATGCCGCGCAAGTTCCGCGTGATGGAAAACGGCTACCAGACCAGCGAGAACCTGACCGCCGACCTGGCGGATTACGATGCGGAGATGCGGACCTACTACGACCTGCGCAACGCCAACCAGCGCGTGGATAGCTTCACCAATCAGGTCTTAAAGAACTTCCCCTTCACCCGTGACAGCAACGATGACTCGCTGCAAGCCGCGCGCTGGCAAGGCTTTATTGTTTAGTGCTTTTCTTCCTGTCTTCTTTTTTGACGCCCACAGTGTCACTCGCGCCTAACCTCAAATTAACCTGACGTTCAGAAACCTGGGTTAGTGTCCGAAGGAGTTTATAAAACTATTGCAATAGTCGCCGGGCGGGCCTGGAAGCTTGGCGTCAAAAAAGAACTGCAGGACGAGACCTCAAAGGTGAGAGAAAAGTGACCAAGAATAAGAGCCTCAAAATCACGATGGCCACCGTGATGGCAACAACCATGTCCCTTTCCGCAGTGAACGTCGCGCCGGTGGAGGCTGCACCGAGCGTGCCGGCGGTTGCTGGCTCCGAGGGAGTGCCGGGCTACCCGCACCCGGTACAGCACCCGGGCGCCCCGACCCCGCAGCCTTTCGGTCCGGAGTACCTGGGCGGCTACATTTCTGACATCAGCTCCCACGGCTACGGCATTTACCTGGACGTCGTGGATGGCTTCAACGATGTGCGCGCCAACCACCCGGCGATCATGAAGCAGAACCTGGACAAGGTTGTGGAGATCAACAACGCTGCGCAGAGCAATCCGTCTGCTATCCAGCGCGCACAGAAGGACGCTCGCGCGGACAAGGCGGGCGTGCTGGATGCGTTCTCCGACTCGCTGGGCGACGAGCTTGGCCGCCACTTCCGCGACGCCCTGCGTGAGAATCGTCTGCCGAAGACCCAGTACCTGCTGGGCAACGGCTACCTGGCACGCGCAGGCGGAGTTGCATCCTCCACCTTCGTGGAGAAGATGGTGTTCGGTTACGACCGTCCGTTCGTGGTCGCCCCGGATCGCATCAAGAAGTACGAGGATGGCCAGAACAAGTACTACGGCACCTCCAAATCCTACCCATCCGGCCACACCAACCAGGCCGTGTGGTCCACCACTCTGCTGGCGCTGACCCTGCCGGAGCTGGCTCCGCAGATCCTGGCTCGCGGTTCCGAGGCTGGCAACAACCGCGTTGTCATGGGCGTGCACTACCCGCTGGACGTCATGGGTGGCCGCATGTCCGGCACCGCTGCTGCCGCCGACCGCTGGAACGATCCGAAGATGCGTGACGCGGTCCGACAGGCGGGCAAGGAGCTGCGCGCGGAGCTGGAGTGGCGCGCGGGTCGTCCGATTGCCGAGGTTGTGAAGAGCGACAAGGCATACCGTTCCACCGACCAGGCTGTGCGCGAGTACACCGACCGCATGACCTACGGCTTCCCGAAGATCTACCGCAAGGATGCGCCGATGATCGTGCCGCAGGCTGCGCCGGATCTGCTGCTGCCGAAGTTCCCGAAGTTGACCTACAAGCAGCGCGCCTCCATCCTGCGCCAGACCGCCATCCCGTCCGGTTCCCCGCTGGACGATCAGGGTCCGCGCGGATCCTGGCAGCGCCTGAACATGGCCGCCGCATTCGCCGCTAAGGTCAAGGTCAACGGCGACGGCAGCGTCACCGTTCTGCGCTAGTTGCCCGCTAACCGGCAGATGGTCGGCAGCTAATCGGCGCCTAGTCGGTGCCGCGCAGCACGAGGCGGGGGAGCAGGGGTAACCTTGTCCAAATTGTTACCTCTGTGACGCATGTGAAACCGAGCTTCTGCGCTAGGGTTAGGTGCATGTCAGCCGCATCTGTATCCACTCGCACCTCACCTGGGCGCTCCTTCCGCAGCGCCACCCGTCGCCGAATCGGAGCCCTGATGGCGGGCGTGGCGTTGGCTACCTCCGCCGTTTTTGGCTCCGCATTCACCGCGCCAGAGGCCGCAGCCGCGCCCGCTGGTTCCGCAGATGCATTCTTGCAGGCCACCGGCCAGCCCGGACCGCACCGCGTTCCGGGTCACTACTTCACCTCTCCAGGCATTCCGCAGGCTCAGCGTGCTGCGGCGCCCAGCGTTCTGGCTGGGCCTTCCATGCCGATCTACGTTGGCAACAACATTTGCACCCTGGGCGTGGTCGGCTACGACAAGGCCGGGAACAAGGTGGGCATCACCGCAGGTCACTGCGGTGGCCCCGGTGCCCCGGTCGTTTCTATGGACGCTGAACGCGCCGGCCAGATCGGCACCGTTGTCCGCAACGGCTACCCGGACTACGCAGTGATCAAGTTCAACAATAAGGTGCGCCTGACCCGCGGTTACAACAACGTTCACCTGAACTCCCTCGGCGGCCCCACCCCGGGCAGCCTGCAGCAGATGTGCAAGACCGGTGTGGCCACCGGTGTTTCCTGTGGCCCCATGCTGGCGATCTCCGGACCGTTCCTGGTTTCCCACCTGTGCGGCTCTATGGGAGATTCGGGTGGCCCGATCTACGTCGGCAACCGGTTGGTCGGCATCGTCAACGGTGGCGTGGCCAACCTGCCTTCCTGCACCACCCCGCTGCAGGGGCCGTTGCACGCGCCGACGGCGGGTGCAGCGTGGAACGTGATCGCCGCGGATCTTAATGCGGCCGGCGGGGTGGGAGCCGGATTCCGTCTGGCCTAGTTTAAGTTAGCCCAAGCGCCCTCTGCCTAGCTGCAGCAGGGCCTTTGCTATTTCTACGCCCTCGGAGCCAAACTCCGCGCGGAACTGGTTAATGATGGCGACCTCGCGGGTGTAGACCAGCTTCGTTCCGCCGGAGCCCAGGCGCGTTTTACCGATCGCTTTCGACACCTCGCTGCGACGGTGGATCGCGTCGATGATGACGCGGTCGAGGCGGTTGATCTCCTCGCGGTAGGATTGAATTTCTGAATCCGACAAGGGATCGTCCGTGCCCGAGGGCATGCGGACGGTGAACTCGTTGGGCTTCGACGAAGCCGCAGAATCGTTGTCGCTCATGCGTTGTATTCTACCGCTAGTCCGGAAGCTGAGATCCGCAAGAGCCCCCGGAGAGAGGCGCCAGCGGGTTTCGGGAAATTTTTGAGGGAGCACAAAGGGAAACATGAACAACCAGAACGATCCGTTCGCCGACCTGCCGCTGCCTGAAGAACCGACGCTTTTCGACGACGAGGTTCCGCCGCCAGCAGACGAGCTGCCGCCGGAAGGGTACGAAAGCGTGCTGGCGAACATGCGCTCCGATAGCTCACAGCCTGCCCCGCAGCCGTCACAGCCGCACCACACACCGGCGCAGTCGCGCAGGAATGCTGGGACGGTCGCGGGGGAGACGGAGCGTCACAAAGAAAAGCTCCTCGAAGGGCTCAACCCGCAGCAGCGGCAAGCGGTCGAGCACATGGGCAGCCCGCTGCTGATCGTGGCGGGCGCGGGCTCCGGCAAGACGAGTGTGCTGACGCGCCGTATCGCGTACCTGCTGGCAAACGGGGTGGCGCCGTGGCAGATTTTGGCGATCACCTTCACTAACAAGGCGGCGGCGGAGATGCGCGAGCGCGTGGTGGACATGGTCGGCCCGCAGGCGGAGCGCATGTGGGTCTCCACGTTCCACTCCTTTTGTGTGCGCGTGCTGCGCGCCAATGCGCACCTCGCGCCGGGGCTGAACACGAACTTCAGCATCTACGACTCGGATGATTCCAAGCGTCTGATGACGATGATCATCAAGGATGCCTCGCTGGATCTGAAGGAGTTTTCGCCGCGCGGGGTGCTGAACGTGATCTCCAATTGGAAGAACGAGCTGGTCGGTCCGGCCGGGGCGCTAGAGGAAGCGCAGCGCGACTCCAACCCCCACACCGCCCAGATCGCCACGTTGTACAAGACGTATCAGAACCGCCTGCGGGCGGCGAACGCGGTGGACTTCGACGATCTGATCGGCGAGGTCGTGGCGATCCTGAACAACAACCCGGACGTGCGCGAGCACTACCGGCGCCGCTTCCGCCACATCATGGTCGACGAGTACCAGGACACGAACCACGCACAATACGAGCTGGTGGCGGCTCTCGCGGGCAAGGGCAAGGCCGAGTGCGAGCTGTGCGTGGTGGGCGATGCCGACCAGTCGATCTACGCCTTTCGTGGCGCGACGATCCGCAACATCGAGGAGTTCGAGCGCGACTACCCGGATGCCCACACGATCCTGCTGGAGCAGAACTACCGCTCCACCCAGAAGATCCTGTCCGCCGCCAACGCGGTGATCGATCGGAACCAGGGGCGGCGCCCGAAGAAGCTGTGGACGGATTTGGGTGATGGCGAGCTGATCGGCGGCTACGTTGCGGACAACGAGCACGACGAGGCGAACTTCATCGTCGAGCAGATCGACGACTTGGTGGACAACGAGGGCTACTCCTACGGCGACATCTCGATCATGTACCGCACCAACAACGCCTCTCGCGCGATCGAGGATGTGCTGGTGCGCTCCGGCATGCCGTACAAGGTCGTCGGCGGTACGCGCTTCTACGAGCGCCGCGAGATCCGCGACATCGTGGCTTACCTCAAGGTGTTGGATAACGCGGACGACACGGTGGCGCTGCGACGCATCATCAACACCCCGCGCCGCGGAATCGGGGACAAGGCCATCGCGCAGGTCACTGTGCACGCGGAGGGCCAGGGGATCGGTTTTTCGGCTGCTCTTGGTGACGCCGCCGCGGGGAAGGTCGCCGGCCTTTCCGCACGCGGCCGCAATTCCATTGGCAAGTTCCTGGAGATGATGGACGCGCTGCGGGCGGAGACAGAGTCTATGGAGATGACGGCCTCAGACGGGTCCGGCCTGGGGCTGCCCGACCTGGGGCGGGTGATCTCCGCGGTGCTGGACGTGACCGGCTACAAGGAGCTGCTGGAGAAGTCCAACGACCCGCAGGATGGTACGCGCTTGGACAACCTGAACGAGCTGGTGAGCGTGGGGCATGAGTTCTCGCAGGAGTCGGCGAACCTGAAGGCGTACGAGGAGATGCCGGGTAGTGGCAGTACCGGTAGCGCCGGTAGCAGCGATGGCAGCGCCGACGACAGCGCCGACGCCATGCTCGCCGAAGGAGAGGCGCCGCTGGGCAGCCTGCAGGCCTTCTTGGAACGCGTGAGCCTGGTGGCGGACGCGGACCAGATTCCCGCGGACGAGCAGGACATGGTGACGCTCATGACGCTGCACACCGCCAAGGGGTTGGAGTTCCCCGTGGTGTTCCTGACCGGCTGGGAGGACGGACAATTCCCGCACATGCGCGCGCTGGGCGACCCAACGGAGCTGGCCGAGGAGCGGCGCCTGGCCTATGTGGGCATTACCCGTGCAAAGCAGCGGCTGTTCCTCACCCGTGCGATTACGCGCAGCGGTTGGGGCGCGCCGGTGAATAACCCGCCGTCGCGCTTTTTGTCCGAGGTGCCGGAGGATCTGATGGAGTGGATCCGCGAGGAGCCCGCCCGCTTCGGCAATGGTGTGGATTCCGCCTGGGGTGGCGGTGGCTATGCCGATGGCACCAGCTTCGGCAGCTCGGGTGGTTCGGGCGGTTCAGGCGGCTGGGGTACGCGTTCCAGCGGCTGGGGTGGCCAGTCCTACCGGAAGCCAGCAAAGAAGTCGAAGCCTGCCTTCGGAGCCGGAGCGAAGAAGGACCAGGATCTGGACCTGGCGGTGGGGGACAAAGTCAACCACGACAAGTACGGCCTGGGCACGGTGAAGAGCGTGGACGGTAGCGGATCGCACACGACCTGCATGATCGACTTCGGCAGTCAGGGCACGGTGCGTCTGATGCTGTTCGGCGGCGTGCCGATGGAGAAGCTCTAGCCCCTGGGGCTCTGGGGCACGCCCGAGCCAGTGTGTTGCTGGAGTGACGATTGTGTCTAATGGTGCGCAGAAAATGTTTTCTTAATGTAACGTAACAGCATCCTCTTTCGATGGGTTAGGCGTAACTAGAAGGGTATTAATGCAGAACAATCAACAAGTGACTTCCAAATTGCAAGACCTTAAGCACTTGGGCGAGGCCGCCTGGGCGGAGACACACGCTATTGCCACCGGCCTGGGAACTGCGCTGAAATCGGGCGTAGTCGTCAGGGGAGGCGGTATCAAGGGGAAAGCCAAGCTGGTCGAGAGTATTGCTCGCTACGGCTTCACCGCTGGGCGTCAAGCGTGGTACGCGGCAGAAGTGGCGCCGAACCGTACGGCCATCATCGATGACATCGGCGAGCGCACGTATGCGGAGGTTCGCAGCGATTCGCTGGCCTTCGCCCGCGCACTGCAGCGCATGGGTCTGGGGCCAGGCAAGAATATTGCGGTCATGGCCCGCAATTCCCGCGTGGTCGTCTACGCGCTGGTCGCCAAGGGATTCATCGGGGCGGACATTAGTCTGCTCAACCCGGCTTCCAGCCCAGTCCAGCTGCAGAAGAGTATGGAGGAGCTGGATGTTCACACCATCATCATTGATGAGGAGTTCGCGGACAGGCTGCCCGCGGACTATTCGCGCGCCAAGGTGATCATCGGCTATGCGGAGGATCTGGAGAACCCGCAGGCTCCGAACCCGGAATGGGAAACCTTCCAGCAGGTCATTGATCACGCCCCCTCCGAGGCGGAGGAGAAGCTGCCCACGATCCCGAAGCGCGGCTTCATCACCATCTTGAGCTCCGGCACCTCTGGCACTCCGAAAGCCGTAGTGCACCGGGAGCCGCCAATCCCGACTCCGCTGGCGGATCTTGTCACCTGGATCCCGTGGCGGGCGGAGATGATGATCCAACAGACCGCCTCCATGTTCCACTCGTGGGGCTGGGCGAACCTGAACCTGATTTTTGCCCACCGCGCGACAGTGGTGTTCCGCCGTGACTTTGATCCAGTGCAGGCAATGGAAGATGTAGAGCGCTACAAGGTCAACGGCATCATCACCTCGCCCATCTTTATTAAGGAGCAGCTCAAGGTTGCGCAGAAGGGCGACTACGACGCTTCGTCGATTGAGTTCATCGTGTCCTCCGGCAATGCCATGCACGAAGATCTGCTCCGCGGCCTGCACAAGCAGTTTGGGCCCGTGGTCTGCAACTTCTACGGCTCCACCGAAAACAGTGTGGTCGCCATTGCGAAGCGAGAGGAACTGGTCGAGAACCCGGCTCTCGCCGGACGGCCGGTTCGCGGCGTGCGCGTCAAAATCCTGGACGACGACGGCCACATACTGCCGCCGAACACCCCGGGTCGCATTTATGCCCGAGGCACTATGACTATGCGCCGTTATGCGCACACGCGCGATCAGATGAAGATAAAGCACGGCCTGCTGGAAATCGGCGACCGTGGGTACCTCGACGAGGACGGCCGCCTATTCGTGCTCGGCCGGGCGGACGACATGATCATCGTCGGTGGCGAGAACGTGTACCCGCGCAGCGTGGAAGAGGTGCTGGCGCCGATGCCTGGCGTTCGAGACCTCTACGCCAAGGGCGTGGACGACGAAGAGAGCTTCAAGCGCATGGCGGTGTGGATCGTGCGTGAAGACAACTCGGAGGGCGAGGCGCTGACCAAGGAGTCCGTACAGGAATGGGTCAGGGACAACCTGGCGGAGCACTCTGTTCCGCGCGAAGTTACGTTCCTGGATGAGCTTCCGCGGAACCCGACTGGTAAGGTCATGCCGGCAAAGCTTCCGAACAGCTAACATTTTCGATTCTCGATCGATAGCCTTAATACGGCACAAAAACACATACGGGAGAAACTGATGAAGAAATTTGCACGCATCCTGACTGCGGCGGTAGCCGTGGCGGGATCTGTCATGGGGCTGGCGCCTGCTGCCCAGGCTGCCCCGGGAAACACCGTGCTGCTTGGTGATTCCTACTTCGCTAACACGACACTCAACCAGATCATTGATGCCAAGCGTAGTGGTGCGCGTAAGTGCATCCACGGCAAGTTCCGCGTAGCCACTGAGCTGCAGCGCCTGACGGGCGCTCGCGTGGATGACTACTCCTGCAACGGCAAGGAGCTGTACCTGGGCCGCGAGCCGCTGGAGGCTCGCCTGGATCAGGCTATCCGCGACGGCAAGTTGAACCGCCACACGCGCAACGTGCCGATCATGGTTGGTGCAAACGACACCTACCGCACCCTGGATCCGATCAACAATCACGCAGCGGCTCGTTCCTACGACCGCCTCGCTAAGAAGATCAAGCGTGCTGCTCCGAACGCTCGCATCCAGTTCGTAAGCTACCCGCACCTCACGAACGATCGCGCAGGCCTGTGCCTGATCCGTCCGCACGGTTTGCCGCCGATTCAGGCTCCGTTCCCGATTGTGAAGGAAGCTGAGCGTCAGCTGTGGCGCCAGGCTCACGATGCAGCCAAGCGTAACGGTGGCGTGTTCGTTGACCTACACCGCTCCACCCGCGGGCACGATACTTGCCAGCCGGGTGGCAAGGCTTGGGTTGCCGGAGTTTTTGATAACCAGACTCCCCGCTACAACCTGACTCTGCACATGTCCCACGACGGTGTGACTAATGCAGCTAAGCAGATTGGTGCTGCTCTGAAGTAGCACGCACCGGCTTCCGGAAGGTGGGGGGGGATCCCCCTCACCTTGAAGAGTCTTGAAAAGCTGCACTGGGTAGACGAAAAACCTCCCGACCGCCGTACGGAGGCGGTCGGGAGGTTTTTTGTGGCTCTAATCGGCCAGAGGCTCAAAGCTCGGGCGTAGCGCTAAGCCTTAGAGCTGGATGCCGCGCTCAGCGAGCCAAGGCTTCGGGTCGATAGCCTCGCCGCCGTTCGGGTGAACCTCGAAGTGTAGGTGGGAGCCGGTGGAGAAGCCCAGGGAGCCCATGCCGGCGATCTTCTGGCCGGCGGTTACACGGTCGCCAACCTTAACGTCCAGGGTGGCCATGTGGCCGTAGACGGTGATGGTGCCGTCGTCGTGCTTGATGCGAATCCAGTTGCCGAAGCCGGAGGCCGGGCCGGAGTCAATGACGGTGCCGTCGTGTACGGCGCGGATGGCGGTGCCCACAGCGTTGGCGATGTCGATGCCCTTGTGGACGGTGCCCCAACGCGAACCGAAGCCGGAAGTGAAGGAGCCCTCGGCGGGCTTGACGTACTCGGGCATGCGAGCAGCCAGATCAGCCTCGGTGCGCTCCTTGGCGAAGCGCAGGGCGGAGTCGAGCTGCTGAGACAGATCGGAAACCGGCTTAGCCTGCGGAACCTCGAGGATCTGCGGAGCCTCGTTGGCGGTCGCCTGAGCGTCCGCCGGAGCTGCAGAGCCCTGAGCTCCCTCGCCCTGGGCGAGGATGGTGGTGTTCTCGGAAGCCAGGGCGATATCGTCCTTGGAGTTCTGGGATGCACCAGCGGTAGCGCCGGCAGCGCCAGCAGTAGTCACAGCGGTGGTGGCGACGGCCACGAGCGCGAAGCGGCGCTTCGCGGTGTGCTCCTGCTTGCGGTGGATGCCGGTACGGCTCGCTTCAGTAGTGTTTCGCACTGTCCTAGTAACCCTTTGACCTAATCGATGTTTCTTAACAACTGTCACATGTGATTTCGCGCTATCGCTTTCGCTCCTCCTCTAGCCTCACGGTTGGGGCTTGAGTCTGTTGCGAAAGCAATTTGTAACCACTTTGTTATCAACGAAACGTAACACTATCGGTTTGGCAACATTGCGGCAACTAAATCGGTCAAAAATAACGCTTTGGTTACATTGCGGGGGTGGTGGAGTTAGTCTTATCTGGCTATAAGAATTCATTCTCCCTGTTCTGGGCGATTTTTACTGGTTTTATGGCGGTCAAACCCCGCTAGTGATCTTGGTTACGTTACCCTCAAACCCTCAAGTATTACCTTAAGTGTGTCTGCGCTAAAGGGGGGTGGAGAGGGCACATTGTGGGTGCTGCATGGGCGCAGCGTGGGCGCAGCGTGGGCGCAGCGTGGGTGTAACGGGGTGCAGTCCGGACACACAGTGAATGCAGAACGGGCGTGGAAGGGGACCTAGAAGGTGGGTCAGTCCGCCAGGTAGCTGCCACTGTTAGGCACAATAGGACGGGTGAGTAAAGATTCTGCTGCCCAACGACCCGGATCCCGACGATCTGCGTCTTCCCGACGCCCCGGCTCCAGCCGCACCAGGCGGACGTCGGCTGCCAGCAGTGCAGACAGAGTTAAAGGCACTGGCAATAAAGGCACTGGCGCCCACATCTCCGAAGGTACGGGGCACGAACGCTTTGTGGCGGCGAAGCCCACCGGCGCCACGAGCGCTAAAGCCACCCCAAAGGCCAAGACCAAGGCCGCCGCTGATGCGTCGGTTGGCGGTGCGAAGGCTGCGGTTGTGAACTGGTGGTCGAAGTGGAAGCCCCACGTTAAGCGCTTCGGTCCCCAGCTGATGATTAATCACGCTGTAACTCTGGGCGTCATCGTCATCATCGCCGTACTTATCGGCATCGGCGCAGGTTTTAATAAGGTGCCCGCCAGCATCGCCTCGATGTGGATGGTGTTTAATCTGGCCCCCATTGAGATGGCGGGGGCGAAGCTGGGCTTTGTGCCGCTGCTGCCCGCGCTGGCGTTGGTGTGGGGGCATGCGAAGCGTGCAACCACGGTGCTGGGCAATTCGATAAGCGTGCGTGGCCTGCGGGTATTCACCACATTAAGTCTGCTGATTCCCATGCTGCTGACGTGCATCGCGTGGGTGATGCTGTGGGATGCCTCCAGGGTCTACGACATCACCCCGCCGAACCTGCTGGTGGCGCTGATCTCCACGGTGCTGGTGAACGGTGCTGCGATCGTCATCGGCATGCGGGCCCGCGTGTGGCGAGCACTGTTGCTGCGCCGTGGTTGGTCCACGTGGCCGGTGGAGTCGATGCTGCTGGCCGGGCGCTTCCTCAAGTGGATGGCCGCAGCCGGTGCTCTCGCTGCTGCCGTATATCTATTGACGAACATGGAAGCAGTCGGCAAGGCCTACGAAATCACTTCCTCCACCATGGGCGTGCTGGGTCTGACCTTCGTCGCGTTGCTTTATGTGCCCAATGTGGTGGTCGCGGCGATGGCGGTGCTGCTGGGCGGCGAGTTCCACGTCGGTAACGGCGCGGTCAGCCTCTTTACCGCCAACAATGTGAACCTGCCGCCGTTGCCGGTCTTGGCAGCGATCCCCAACGATCAGATTCCTTTCGGCGCTGTGTTGCTGGCTGTCCCCGCTTGTGTGGCGGTAGCGTGCGTTTACACGTTCCTGCGCGGCCGCACCTATGTGGAGGCGCCGCTGTTGCAGGGGGTGGGGGCTAGTGCCTGCGCCGGGCTGATCGGCTTCTGCGCCTCCTGGCTGGCCGGCGGTGAGCTGGGCGTGTACGGGCGCGCGGGTGCGGTCGAGTGGCTCTTTGCCGTGGAGCTCGCCTCCTGGCTGCTGGTGCCCGCCACCGTGATGTTCTTCACCGCCCGTCGCGGCGAGTCCGTGGTTGAAGACATCCCGGAGGCCGAGGTTGTGGAGCCGGGTGCATCCCAGCAGGCTCAGTCTGAAGATGACGCCCCTACGGAGGAACCGGAGGACGGGGAAGATGGGGGCGTCACTAAGAAAGAACAAGAAGACACAAGAAACACAGAAGACACAGAAGACACAGAAGACACAGAAACAGAGGAAGAAGCAGACGATGAGGATAGTGATTCTGGCGAGCGGGACGGGGACTCTGCTCCAGAGCGTGATTGATAACGTCGACCGCTCGCGGGTGGAGATCCTCGCCGTGGGTAGCGACCGACAGTGCGAGGCGCTGGAGCGCGCCGAGCGCGCGGGCATCGAAAACTTCCTGGTCGAATACGTGCCGAAGCAGACCGACCGGGAGAAGTGGAACGAAGAGCTGGCGGACAAGCTCGCCAGCTACGATCCTGATCTGGTGGTGAGCGCCGGCTTCATGCGCATCATCGGCCCGAAGGTGGTTGAGCGTTTCGAGGGGAAGATCATCAACACCCACCCGGCGCTGCTGCCCGCATTCCCCGGGGCGCACGCTGTTGAAGACGCACTAAATTACGGTGTTCGCGTAACCGGGTCTACAGTTCATGTTGTAGATAGTGGCGTGGACACGGGACCGATCATCGCCCAGAAGGCGGTGGAGGTCGCGCGGGACGACACGGTCGACAGCTTGCATGAGAGAATCAAGAAGGTGGAGCGCGCACTCTTGGTAGAGGTGCTGCACGATTTTCAAGAACAGGGAACCTTCTAAGAACGAAAGGCCAGGATCCAAAACCATGAGTGATGGCACTACAGCAACCAATGGCGCAGACAAGAAGGAAATCCGTCGCGCGCTGATCAGCGTGTACGACAAGACCGGCCTGGAGGAGCTGGCCAAGGGGCTGCACTCCGCGGGCGTGGACATCGTCTCCACCGGCTCCACCGCCAAGAAGATCGCGGAGGCCGGAGTGCCCGTGACCGAGGTGGAAGCGCTGACCGGATTCCCGGAGGTGCTGGAAGGCCGCGTGAAGACGCTGCACCCGCGCGTGCACGCGGGCATCCTGGCCGATACCCGCAAGGAAGACCACCTGAAGCAGCTGGAGGACCTGGACATTGAGGCCTTCCAGCTGGTCGTTGTGAACCTGTACCCGTTCACCGAGACCGTGGCCTCCGGCGCTGACTTCGACGCCTGCGTGGAGCAGATCGACATCGGTGGCCCGTCCATGGTCCGCGCCGCAGCGAAGAACCACCCGTCCGTGGCCGTTGTGGTGGACCCCAACCGTTACGAGGACGTCGTGGCTGCCGCCAATGCCGGGGGCTTCACCCGCGCCGAGCGCACCGACCTGGCCGTCGATGCGTTCCGCCACACCGCTGCTTATGACGTGGCCGTCGCAACCTGGATGGGTGAGCAGACCGCTGCACAAGCCGGGGCAGACGCAGAGTCTGATGCCGGCGTACAGTTCCCCGAGTGGATCGGCGCCTCCTATGAGCGCGCCAGCGTGCTGCGCTACGGCGAGAACCCGCACCAGGCTGCGGCGCTGTACTCCGACGGCACCGGCCTGGCCGGCGCCAAGCAGTTCCACGGCAAGGAGATGAGCTACAACAACTACACCGACGCGGATGCCGCCTGGCGCGCTGCGTGGGATCACAAGCGCCCGACCGTGGCCATCATCAAGCACGCCAACCCGTGCGGCATCGCGGTCTCTGACGAGTCCATTGCCGATGCCCACAAGAAGGCACACGCCTGCGACCCGATGTCCGCATTCGGCGGCGTGATCGCAGTGAACCGTGAGGTCAGCGTTGAGATGGCCAACCAGGTAGCCGAGGTGTTCACCGAGGTCATTATCGCGCCGGGCTACGAGGAAGGTGCTGTCGAGGTCCTGTCCCAGAAGAAGAACATTCGCATCCTGCAGGCAGATGCCCCGAGCGAAGAGCCGGAGCTGCAGGGGCGCGAGATCTCCGGCGGCCTGCTGGTACAGCAGGTGGACGCCATTGACGCGAAGGGCGACGACCCGAGCAACTGGACCCTGGCCGCTGGCGAAGCTGCCGACGAGGTCACCCTGCGCGAGCTGGAGTTCGCGTGGCGCACCGTGCGCGCGGTGAAGTCGAACGCCATCTTGCTGGCCAAGGATGACGCCACCGTGGGCGTGGGCATGGGACAGGTAAACCGCGTGGACGCTGCCAAGCTGGCCGTGGAGCGTGCAAACTCCCTGGCCGGTGACGAGAAGCGCGCCGAGGGTGCGGTTGCGGCATCGGATGCTTTCTTCCCCTTCGCCGACGGCTTTGAGGTGCTGGCTAATGCTGGCGTCCGTGCAGTTGTGCAGCCGGGCGGCTCGGTCCGCGACGCGGAGGTCATCGAGGCGGCGGAGAAGGCGGGCGTCACCATGTACCTCACCGGTGAGCGCCACTTCGCGCACTAGAGTGCGCACTCGCGGTGAGTGGGCTTAACGGTTCGCTACCCGCGAGGCCGGGAGAGCGCCTAAAGTTGGATTAGTTTAAATACTGACAAGACGTTTCAACGCAGGAGTTCCCCGGTTATGTCTAACGAGCACCCCACTGATCCCGGCGTCGGGAAAAACAACCCAGATCAGCCGGAACCGCCGCAGTACCGCCACAACGAGCAGGGTGCGGGGAAGAATCAGTGGCAGGTACCGTCGCAACAGAGCGGTAGCCCGGGTGCGCAGGGGACGCAGGGGGATCAGAGCCAGCAGCGCTGGCAGCAGTGGGAGGCTTCGCAGCCGCCCCAGAATCAGCAGCAGTACCGGCAGTACCAGCAGCCCCAGCAACCCCAGTACCAGCCCGACCAGCAACCCCAGCAGTATGCCTACGCGCAGGAGTCGGAGAAGGAAAGCAAGTTCCTGCCGATCTTAGGTGTCGTGCTGGCTGTGCTCCTTGCCCTTGCCCTGGTCGCGGGTGCCGCATATTACATGGGCTGGATTGGCGACAAGGACGGCACGGAAGGCAACGACGGCAAGGCTGCGAGCAGTTCCTCCCAGACGCAGGGCGAAGAAGGTGAAGGCACTGACGACGAGGATGCGGCCGCGGAAGGCGAAGACGCCGCAACCGACGATGAGGAAGAAGCCACGGACGACGAAGAGGGCACTGACGACGAGGCTAGCGAGGACGAGGAAGAGTCCCGCCCGGCTCATCCGAAACTGCCCTCTGGCGCAGTTCCGGCCAACAGCGCAGCTGAGGAAGGTAAGCCTGCGGGTGACTTCAACAACGTCTACACCGGCAGCGACCTTACTTCGAAGCCTTTCGCAGTAGCCGTACGCGATGCTTTTGTGACCCGCTACCTGGACACCGACAGGACAAACGGCACCGTTTCCGCGTATTCGTCCGTCACAGGGCAGACCTACTCCATGAAGTGCAGGGATAACGGTGAGTACGTGACCTGCACCGGAGGCAACAATGCCATCGTTTACATTTCCTAGCCCCAGCTCGCTTCGCCGCGGTCTGGTCGCCGCCGTGCTCTGCGCTGCGAGCGTTACCGTTGCGGGTTGCACGATTGGGGATGTGGAAAGGGATGACGCCACCGTCTCCGGCCAGTCAAACCAGTCCCGCCCAGCTAAACAGGACGGGAAGGCGAAGTCACGTGGTCCGCAGCCGACTACTGGGGCGTCCACACCAGAAAAACCGCAGGAAGAACCGCGCGGGGAGCTTGGCTACGACGGTGCAGCGGCCATCGCGGTAGCCGGGCTGGGTGGCGCGGGGGATACGACCGTGGCTCCGTGGTCGACCGCGAAGGTGCCGATTGCAATTGCCGCGCTGCGGAAGGATCCGAGCCTGCAGGGGGCGATGACGCAGGCGATCCAGAACTCCGACAATGCGGCCGCGGAAACGCTGTGGGGCTCGCTGGGGTCCCCGGAGCAGGCAGCGGAGGCGACCGGAGCGGTGATCCGCGAGGGCGGCAGTAGCGCACGGGTGGAGTCCCAGGTGGTGCGCCCGGGGTTTAGCTCCTTTGGGCAGAGCGACTGGTCGCTGAGCGCGCAGGCCGATTTCGCCTCCCACCTGCGATGCATTCAGGGAGCGGAGCCAGTAGTTTCCGCCATGGGCAACATCGGCAACGGCGGTGGCTATGGGCTGGGGACGATCCCAGGAGCGGTCTTCAAGGGTGGCTGGGGGCCGAACGCCGCGGGCGCGTATGGGCTGCGGCAGTTCGGGCTGATCCCGAAGTCCGATGGCGCGGGTTCGGGCTATGTGGCCGTTGCCATCGCCGTGGAAAGCCCGGATGGCAGTTACGAGGCAGGGCAGGCGGAGCTGACGGCGGCGGCGGAGTTCCTGCGGTCGAAGGTGGACAGCCTGCCGGAGGCGGCCTGCTAATCGCGGGGAAGGTATTCAGTTAGCGACGCTTAACCAGTAGGGTGTTGGTTATGCGTTCTCATTATCTGGCCGAGCCTGCCACAGAAGGCCTGTCTGCACGTGCCGCGGCAAAGGAACAGCGACGGGTGGAGCTGCTTCGCGCAGCTGCTGAGATCATGTCTGACAAGGGGTTCCACGGAACCCGCCTGGAAGAGGTCGGGCACGCAGTGGGGGTCTCCGGGCCGGCGGTGTACCGGCACTTTTCCGGCAAAGAAGAAATCCTGACGGAGCTGATGACGGGCATTTCGGAGCACCTGTTATCCGAGGCGTGCAAAATCGTCGACGGCCTGGTGGATCCGCGCGAGCGCCTGGCGGTGTTGATTGACTTTCAGGTGGACTTCGCGCTGTCCCAGCCAGAGCTAATTCGCCTGCATAACCGCGAACTTTTCCGTATGGGGGAGGAAGGTCGTGGCCGTGTGCGTTCCGCGCAGGGAAGCTATCTGAAGATGTTTGCGGAGGCGCTGGGGGAGATGGACGCGCGCTACAGGGGAGAGGCGGGGCGCATCACTGCACAGCTGGTGATGGGGATGATTAACTCCTCTGAGTTGACGCGCGGTTGGGCATCTACCGCGCTAGTGCGGCGACAGACAGTGGCTGCAGCGCGCGCGGCAGTGGGGCTGGCGTAGGGGTACCGCTTTCGGGGGTAGTTAAAGAGGGGAAACTTTTTAGATTCACTAGCAAAAGTGGTCTAGGTCACTTAAGGTGACGGCAACAAGTTAGTTAATCGCTTGTAACTGAAACTGAAGTGTGAGGCGCTCGACGGCTCTCCGGCGCTCGCATTTCGCCACCTTCCGTCATCTTCCGTTACCTTCCTAGGAGCTGCATACGTGGATACTGCAACCACCCAAGCGACAGATCCGGCTAACCCCCGTGGTGTCGCTCGAGAAATCCCGAGCCACCGCGAGCTCGTCGAAGAGCTTCGCCAGCGTCTCGCCCGTGCTCAGGCCGGAGGAGGGGAGAAGGCCCGCAAGCGCCACACCGACCGCGGCAAGCTGCTGCCGCGCGACCGCATCCGCTTGCTGTTGGACCCCGGCAGCCCGTTCCTGGAGATCGCGCCGCTGGCTGCAGAGGACATGTACGACGGCAAGGCGCCGGCGGCGGGTATCGTCGCCGGAGTCGGGCTCGTGAGTGGTCGCCTGTGCTTGATCGCCGCTAATGACGCCACCGTTTCCGGCGGCACCTACTACCCGATGACCGTGAAGAAGCACCTCCGTGCCCAGGAGATCGCCGAGCAGAATCACCTGCCGTGCATCTACCTGGTGGATTCTGGCGGCGCGATGCTGCTGCAGCAGGATGACGTGTTCCCGGACCGTAACCACTTCGGCCGCATCTTCTTCAACCAGGCCAACCTGTCGGCCAAGGGAATCCCGCAGCTGTCCGCAGTCATGGGCTCCTGCACCGCCGGTGGCGCCTACGTTCCCGCCATGAGCGATGAAACCATCATCGTGGAGAACCAGGGCACCATCTTCCTGGCCGGCCCGCCGCTGGTGAAGGCCGCCACCGGTGAGGACGTTACCCCCGAGGAGCTCGGCGGCGGCGCAATGCACTCCCGCATCTCCGGTGTGACTGACCACCTGGCAGCCGACGACGAGGACGCGCTGCGGATCATGCGCAACATCGTCGAGACCCTGCCGGAATCCAAGCCGACCCCCTGGAAGCGCAGCACTCCCGTACCGGCTCCGCGCCCGCAGGAGGACCTCTACGACATCGTGCCCACCGACCCGAAGATTCCCTACGATGCGCACGAGGTTATCGAAACCCTGTGTGACGAGGGCAGCCTGTCGGAGTTCAAGAGCGAATACGGCAACAGCATCATCACGACGTTCGCCCGGCTGGAAGGCCACCAGGTTGGAGTGATCGCCAACAATGGCATCATCTTCGCCGAAGCCGCCATGAAGGGCGCACACTTCATTGAGCTCTGCGAGCAGCGGAACATCCCCATCATCTTCCTGCAGAACACCACCGGCTTCATGGTGGGGCGTCAATACGAAGAGGGCGGCATCGCGAAGCACGGGGCGAAGATGGTGAACGCCGTGGCCACCGCATCGGTACCCAAGCTCACCGTCGTGACCGGCGCTGCCTTCGGCGCAGGCAACTACTCGATGTGCGGGCGGGCCTACTCGCCGCGCTTCCTGTGGATGTGGCCGAACGCGCGCATCGCGGTGATGGGCGGCCCCCAGGCGGCCATGACGCTCTCCACCGTCCGCCGCGCGCAGATCGAGCGCCGGGGCGAGGAGTGGTCGGCCGAAGACCAAGAGGCCTTCGAGGCTCCCATCCGCGAAATGTTCGACGAGAAATCCACCTGCTGGTACTCCACCGCGCGCCTGTGGGACGACGGGGTGATCGACCCCGCGGACACCCGCCGCACCCTTGCCATGGCTCTCGACATCTGCGCCCAGGCTCCGCGCGAGGAAACCGGCTTCGGCGTATTCCGCATGTAACTCCTGTTCAAGCTACCTAAGTATCCACCACAAGAAAGAGAATCTGACATGAGTGACACACATGCTCTCACCGGCTCGTTCGATACGGTGCTGGTCGCCAACCGTGGCGAGATCGCCCTGCGCGTGATCCGCACCGTGCACCGCATGGGGCTGAAGGCCGTGGCCGTTTACTCCGAGGCGGATTCCGCCGCGCCGCACGTGCACGCTGCCGACAAGGCCGTGTGTTTGGGACCTGCCGCCGCTGCGGAGTCTTACCTCAATATCGATAAGGTTATTGACGCCGCCAAGGCGACCGGTGCCGGCGCCATCCACCCCGGCTACGGCTTCCTCTCGGAGAACGCGACCTTCGCCAAGCGTTGCGAGGACGAGGGAATCATCTTCATCGGCCCGCCCGCCGGGGCTATCGACAAAATGGGCGACAAGATCACCGCCCGCGCCACCGTGGAATCCCGAGACGTGCCGACCGTGCCCGGTATCTCCCGGCCGAACCTGACGGACCAGGAGATCATCGACGCCGCCGATTCGGTGGGCTTCCCGGTGCTGATCAAGCCTTCCGCCGGCGGCGGCGGCAAGGGAATGCACCTGGTGGAGGAGCCAGAGAAGCTGGCCAGCGCTCTGGTTTCCGCCCGCCGCGAGGCCGCCAGCTCCTTCGGCGACGACACGCTGTTCCTGGAGCACTTCGTGGACACGCCCCGACACATCGAGGTGCAGATCGTCGCCGACTCCCACGGCAACGTCATCCACCTGGGTGAGCGCGAGTGTTCGCTGCAGCGCCGTCACCAGAAGGTCATCGAAGAGGCACCGTCGGCCCTGCTGGATGAAAAGACCCGGCAGGAGATCGGCGAGGCCGCCTGCGACGCAGCCCGAGCCTGCGGCTACTGCGGCGCGGGCACCGTGGAATTCATCGTCTCCGCTAAGCAGCCCGAGCGCTTCTTCTTCATGGAGATGAACACCCGCCTGCAGGTCGAGCACCCAGTCACCGAAATGGTTACCGGCCGCGACCTGGTGGAGTGGCAGATCCGCGTGGCTCGCGGCGAGGCTCTGCCAATTACACAGGACGACGTGCAGCTCAACGGACACTCGGTGGAGGCTCGCGTCTACGCCGAGGATGCCGCCGCCGGCTTCCTGCCCACCGGTGGTTTAATCACGGGTCTTTCCTGGCCGCGCGGGGAAGGGGTTCGTGTGGACGCCGGCGTGGTGGAGGGCCAAGAGGTCAGTTCCGATTACGACCCGATGCTGGCGAAGATCATCACCCACGCCGACACGCGTGAAGAGGCCCTCGAGCGCCTGGATCAGGCGCTTTCCCACACCCGCATCGAGGGACTGACCACCAACATCGACTTCAACCGCTTCCTGGTCACCCGCCCGGAGGTCGTGGCGGGAGACCTGCACACCGGGCTGCTCGACTCCATCGTCGAAGATTTCCAACCCCTCGAGGTCCCCACGGATACCTTCGCCGTCGCGCTGCTGCACCTGGCTGGGGCGTTGGCCGGCGGAGCCGAAGGGGCGTCCGAAACAAAGGCAACCGCAACCCCGCTGGGCAGTGTATGGACCGCCCGCGACGGCTGGCGCGGCGCTGGGCACCGCGCCCCGCTGCGGCTGGTGCTGGCGGATCCGAGTGGCGTCACGGCGCCGGTGGAATCCCGCGCGGAGTACAGCGACGGCATCTGGGAGGTGCAGCTCACTCCGCTGACCAGCGGTGACGACGAGGACGCGTCGGTGCAGACCGTGACCAGGCGCATCCAGGTGATCGCCAACCCGCAGGGCGGCGCCACCGAATGGCGGCTCTCCATTGACGGCGGCCCGGCCGAAAAGTGGAGCGCCACCGCCAACGGCAGTATCACCGGCCCGCACGGCACGCACGTGGTGGAGGTCTTCTCCGGCACTGCGCACGACGCGGAAGCCAGCTCGGAGGAGTCACCGGACATTCTGAGCCCCATGCCCGGAACAGTCATCGCCGTGGAAGTCGCCGATGGCGACGAGGTCACCGAGGGCCAGCCCGTGATCGTCATCGAGGCCATGAAGATGGAGCACACCCTCGAGGCCACCTGCGACGGACGGGTCAAGATCAACGCCACCGTCGGGCAGAAGGTCGGCACCGGAGAGGTCCTGGCGGAGGTCATCGCCGCCGACAGCGCCGATACTGCCGACAGCTAGAAACCTCACTTCACACGTATCTCCCTAACCCAGACACCCAACCCAAACACCCAACCCAGAAAGAGAACCCAAACCATGAGCCAGAGCACCAAGAACCGCAACCCCTACCTCTCCGACGAGCTGCACGAGCTGCGTGACGCAGTGGAGGACTTCGCCAACCGCGTGGTCGACCCCGTCGCCGCCCAGCACGACCGAGATCACACCTTCCCCTACGACGTCGTCCGCCAAATGGGAGAAATGGGGCTGTTCGGCCTGCCGATCTCCGAGGAATACGGCGGCATGGGCGGCGACTACATGGCCCTCGGCGTGGCCCTGGAAGAGCTCGCCCGCGTGGACCAGTCCGTCGCCATCACCCTCGAGGCCGGAGTCTCCCTGGGAATCATGCCGATCTACCGCTTCGGCAGCGACAAGCAGAAGGAGACCTACCTGCCCAACCTGGTGACGGGCAAGAACCTGGCGGGCTTCGGCCTGACCGAGCCCGAGGCCGGATCGGATGCTGGCGGCACCAAGACCACCGCCAAGCTCGACGGCGGCGAGTGGGTTATCAACGGCTCCAAGCAGTTCATCACCAACTCCGGCACGGACATCACCTCCCTGGTCACCGCCACCGCCGTCACCGGCCAGCGGGAGAACGGGAAGAAGGAAATCTCCGCCATCATCGTGCCCAGCGGCACTCCTGGTTTTACTGCCGAGCCCTCGTACAACAAGGTCGGCTGGAACGCCTCCGACACCCACCCGCTGACCTTCGACAACGTCCGCGTGCCGGAGGAGAACCTCGTTGGCGAGCGCGGCCGCGGCTTCGCCTACTTCCTGTCCATCCTCGAAGAAGGCCGCATCGCCATCGCCGCGCTGGCCACGGGTGCCGCCCAGGGCTGCGTTGACGAGTGCGTGCGCTACGCCAAGGAGCGCACCAGCTTCGGCAAGCCGATCTCCGAGTACCAGGCCATCAGCTTCAAGATCGCCCGCATGGAAGCCCGCGCCTGGACCGCCCGCCAGGCCTGGTACGCAGCGGCGGCGAAAATGGCCGCGGGGGAGAACTTCAGCAAGGAAGCATCCATCGCCAAGATGGTCGCCTCCGAGGCGGCGATGGATAACGCCCGCGACGCCACGCAGATCCACGGCGGCTACGGATTCATGAACGAATACCGCGTTGCCCGCCACTACCGCGACTCCAAGATCCTCGAGATCGGCGAGGGCACCACCGAGGTGCAGCAAATGCTCATCGCCCGATCTCTGGGCGTGTAAGCCACACGCCGATGGGCGCGGGGACGAGAAGGCGTCAATAAAAAGCACCAGCTAGCAAGCGAAAGGTATAGGAGACCAGCGACAATGAGCGCAGAAAAAGAAGTTGTGCAGCGCGGCCTGTGGTTCGAGGAGTTCACCGAGGGGGTGGTCTACCGGCACCAACCCGGGCGCACCGTCACCGAGGCGGATAACACCCTGTTCACCACCATGACCATGAACACCCAGCCGCTGCACATCGACGCGGCATGGGCCGCCACTCAGGACGGCTTCCGTGGCGAGCGGCTGGTGAACTCCATGTTCACCCTGTCCACGGTGGTGGGACTGTCCGTCAGCCAGCTTTCCCTGGGCACCATCGTGGCCAACCTGGGGTTCAGCGAGATTTCCTTCCCCGCGCCCATGTTCCACGGCGATACCCTGTACGCCGAAACGCGCTGCGTGGGTAAGCGATTGTCGAAGTCGCGCCCCGGGCAGGGCATCGTGGAGCTGGAGCACATCGGGCGCAACCAGGACGGCACCATCGTATGCAAGGCCACGCGCAAGACCTTGATGCAGTGCGCGCCGGAAGGGGCGGGTGACGATGTCTAACACTGCATGGTCTAACACTGCATGGCTACCACAGGGCCCCGCGCTGCTGTTCGCCCCGGCCGACCGTCCCGAGCGCTTCGCCAAGGCTGCCGACCGCTCCGACATGGTCATCCTCGACCTCGAGGACGGCTGCCGCGCCGAGAACCGCGCCGAGGCTAGGCAGAACGTGATCGACGCAGATCTGGACCCGGAGCGCACCATCGTGCGCATGAACCCCATCGATTCGCCCGATTTCGCCGCGGACCTCGCCGCCGTCACGGACTCGCCGTTTAGGACCGTGATGGTGCCGAAGGTGGAAAGCGCTCTTGTTCTTGGTGACGCCGACTCCAACCGCCGTGCGCTTCCCGAAGACTTTCGCGCAATCGCCCTGATCGAAACCCCCAGGGGCGTGGTGAACCTCGCGGAGATCGCGGCAGACCCGCAGGTGGTGGCCCTGTTCTGGGGTGCCGAGGACCTCACTGCGGCGCTGGGCGGGACGAGCTCCCGCTACGGCGCCGGGGAGGTTCCCACCCCCGGTGGCGGGCCGTCCGGCCACCCGGGAGGCTACCGCGAGGTCCCGCGCCTGACCCGAGCAATGGTGCTGCTGCATGCGGCCGCGGCGGGCATCGTGGCGCTGGATTCCATCCACGCGGACACCAAGGATACGGAAGGCGCCAGCGCCGAGGCCATCGACGCAGCCGCCAGTGGCTTCGCCGCCACTGTTTCGATCCACCCCGGACTGGTGCCCGTCATCCGCGAGGCCTACGCGCCCACCGAGGAGCAAGCCAGCTGGGCGCGCCGTGTCATCGAAGGGGCGGCCGAGAATTCCGGAGCGTTCGCGCTGGACGGCCAGATGATCGATGCGCCACTGCTGCGTCAGGCCGAAGTGATCGCCGCCAGGATTCGCTAGTTCCCCTTTTGCTGACCTGCTCTTTAACCCTGCCCATTCCACCCGCCCACCCGACTTTGCTTCAACGCAAGAATCCTTTCCCACGAAAAGGTTGATAACCATGACTACCCCGACTCGCAACGACCGCCCGATTGTTATTTCCGACCCGGCGGACCTGGACCCCACCCTGTCGCACCAGGTTGGACGCACCGACGTGGACCTGCTGGACGAGACTATCGGCCAGTGCCTCGCCCGTATCGTGGCCGAGTACCCGGACCACGACGCGATCATCGACTTCTACGGTGATGTGCACCTGACGTACACGGAGTTCTACCGCAAGGTGCAGCGCCTGGCTTCCGGCCTGCACGCCGCTGGCTACCGCAAGGGCGACCGCATCGGCATCTGGGCGCCCAACCGCTGGGAGTGGACGTTGGTGCAGTTCGCTACCGCCGAGATCGGCGCGATCCTGGTCTGCATCAATCCGTCCTACCGCCACAAGGAGTTGGTCTACGCCATGGGCCAGTCCGGCGTGAAGGGCTTGTTCTCCGCGGGCCGCTTCAAGGACTCGAACTACCGCGCGATGATCGACGCGGCGGAAAGCCAGTTCAGCCGCCACAACTACAAGGAGACGATCTTCTTCGGCTCCGAGCGCTGGGACGAGCTGGCCAACCACGCGATCCTGGATCTGAATCCGGTGCGCGAGCAGCTGCACCCGGACGATCCCATCAACATCCAGTACACCTCCGGCACCACCGGCATGGCCAAGGGCGCCACCCTGACCCACCGCAACATCCTGAACAACGGCTACCTGGTGGGGGAGACCCTGCAGTACACCGACCAGGATAAGGTCGTCATCCCCGTTCCTTTCTTCCACTGCTTCGGCATGGTGATGGGCAACCTGGGTGCCATCACCCACGGTGCAACGACGATCATTGCCGGCCCGGTGTTCAACCCACAGTCGGTGCTGGAGGCCGTCGAGCACGGCAAGGCCACCAGCCTGTTCGGCGTGCCGACGATGTTCATGGCAGAGCTCGACGAGATCGAGCACGCCAAGGCCAAGGGCAAGACCTATGACCTTTCCAGCCTGCGCACCGGCATCATGTCCGGCACCGCATGCCCCACCCGCACGATGCGGCAGGTGATGGACATTATGAACATCAACGAAATCACCATTGCCTACGGCATGACGGAAACCTCGCCGGTGAACCACCAGACGCTGGTGGACGACCCGATCGAAAAGCGCGTGGGTACCGTCGGCCGCCCCAACCCGCACATCGAAGTGAAGATCGTGGACCCCGAGACCGGCGAGACCGTGAAGCGTGGCGAGCAGGGGGAAATCCTGATCCGCGGATTCCTGGTGATGCAGGGCTACTGGGACATGCCCGGCAAGACGGCGGACGCCATTGACGAGGACGGCTGGATGCACTCCGGCGACCTGGGAACGATGGACGAGGAAGGCTACGCGCGCATCACCGGACGCGCGAAGGACATGGTGATCCGCGGCGGAGAGAACCTCTACCCGCGGGAAATCGAAGAATTCCTCATGACCCACCCGGACATCTCCGACGTGCAGGTCGTGGGCGTGCCGGACGAGAAGTACGGCGAGGAGCTGATGGCCTTCATCATCATGCGCGAGGACACCGAGCCGTTGGACCAGGCGGCAGTGCGCGAGTTCTGCGCTGGCGACCTGACCCGCCACAAGATCCCGAAGTACGTCGAGTGCGTGGACTCCTTCCCGATGACGCTTTCGGGCAAGGTCCGCAAGGTGGAGCTGCGCGAGCACGCAGTGGAGCTGCTCGGGATCTACCAGAAGTAGGCAACCATCCCCCCCAAAAACAGGGCCCAAACTGACTCAAACAGAAAGGAAGCAACCGTGAGCACCACAGCGCCACATCATTCAAAACTGCGCACTGCCGCGGAGGCAATCGCTGACATTAAAGACGGCGCCACCCTGGCCGTCGGCGGATTCGGGGTGTGCGGCATCCCGCAAGTTCTGCTCGAGGAGCTCAGCCGCGCGCAGGTTAAAGACCTGGAAGCGGTAAGTAACAACGCCGGCCTGGATGGCCGCGGCCTGGGGCTGCTGCTGGCGAACCACCAGCTGCGACGCATCGTGGCCAGCTACGTCGGCGAGAACAAGGAGTTCGCCCGCCAATACCTAGACGGCGAGCTCGAGGTAGAGCTCACCCCGCAGGGCACTCTGGCGGAGCGGCTGCGCGCCGGCGGTTCCGGCATCGGCGCCTTCTTCACCCGCACCGGCGTGGGCACGCTCGTCGCCGAGGGCGGCATGCCATGGAAGTACGACCAGGCGGACAAGACCAAGGTGGAGGTGGCTTCCCCTGCCAAGGAAACCCGCACCATCGACGGCGAGGACTATGTGCTGGAAACCGCCATCCGCGCCGACTTTGGCCTGGTCCGCGCCGCCGTCGCCGACAAGGACGGCAACCTGCGCTTCGCCAAGACCGCCCGCAACTTCAACCCCCTGGCTGCCATGAGCGGCAAGATCTGCATCGTGGAGGCCGAGAAGGTTGTGGAGGTCGGCGAGCTCGACCCGGACGACATTCACCTGCCCGGCGTGTTCGTCCACCGAATCGTGGAACTTTCCCCGGAACAGGCAGCCGACAAGATGATTGAAAAGGAGACCGTGCGATGACCGGCTGGACTAGGCAAGAAATGGCCGCCCGTGCCGCCCAGGAGCTCGAGGACGGCCAGTACGTAAACCTCGGCATCGGTATGCCCACTCTGGTGCCGAACTATGTGCCGGAGGGCGTGACCGTTTCTCTGCAATCGGAAAACGGCATGCTGGGCATCGGCCCCTACCCGGAAGCGGGCCACGCAGACCCTGACCTCATTAATGCAGGCAAGGAGACAGTGACGGCGCTACCCGGCACCAGCTACTTCGATTCCGCCCTAAGCTTCGGCATGATCCGCGCCGGCAAGATCGATGTCGCCATCCTCGGCGCTATGGAGGTCAACGCCCGCGGCGACATCGCCAACTGGATGGTGCCCGGCAAGATGGTCAAAGGCATGGGTGGCGCCATGGATCTGGTCGTTGGCGCGCGCCGGGTGATCGTCCTCATGGATCACACCACCAAGACCGGGGAGCCGAAGCTCATCGAGGAGCTCACTCTGCCGACTACCGGCCTCGGCGTGGTCGACCGGATCATTACTGACCTTGCGGTTTTCGACCGCGACGAAGATGGGCTGACACTGGTGGAGCTGGCACCTGGCGTCACCAAAGAAGAGGTAGAAGAAAAGACCGCAGTGCCGTTTAGGACGGCGCTGGGGTAGACCCCCAATCGGCTTCGCTGGGCCATCGTTCGTGCCATACTTGAGGGCACGACGCAGGCTTTTTTAAGCGATGACGCCACTAGTTTCGAAAGTTAGGATTTATCAGATGACCTTGCAGGAAGACCCGAAGGACATTGTCGTTGTAGGCGCAGCACGCACCCCGCAGGGACGCATGCTTGGCGCGCTGGCGAAGAAGAGCGCGGTCGATCTGGGCGCAGAGACCATCAAGGCTGTGCTGGAGCGCTCCGGTGTGGCTGCGGATGCCGTGGATTACGTGCTGATGGGCCAGGTTGTGCAGGCGGGCTCCGGACAGAACCCCGCGAAGCAGTCCGCGGTGGCCGCAGGCATCCCGATGAACGTTCCCGCTATGACGGTGAACAAGGTGTGCCTATCCGGCCTGGATGCCGTGATTAACGCCTCCCGCCTGATCCGTCTGGGCGACGCCAGCATCGTTGTCGCCGGTGGTCAGGAGTCCATGACGAATGCCCCGCACATCGCCGCGGGCGTGCGCGCGGGCAAGGGCTATGGCTCCCTGGCGCTGCAGGATTCCCTGGAGCGCGACGGCCTGTCCGACCCGAACGAGGGCACCGCCATGGGCCTGGAGACCGACGAGGGTAACGCCGAGCGCGGCATCACCCGCGAGGAGCAGGACGAGATCGCAGCCCGCTCCCACCAGCTGGCCGAGGCCGCTACCAACGATGGTGTCTTCAACGACGAGATCGTCTCCATCGAGGTCAAGGGTCGCAAGGAGACCGTGACCGTCTCCGCCGACGAGGGCATCCGCCCCGGCACCACCGCCGAGGGACTGGCGAAGCTGCGTCCGGCTTTTGTGAAGGACGGCACCATCACCGCCGCCTCTGCCTCCCAGATCTCCGACGGTGCGGCAGCCGTGGTGCTGACCACTCGCGAGAACGCTGAGGCCAAGGGGCTGGAGATCCTGGCCACCCTGGGCGAGTACGGCCAGACTGCCGGCCCGGACACCAAGCTGCACTCCCAGCCGTCGCAGGCCACCGCCGCGGCGCTGAAGAAGGCCGGCTGGGAGGCCAGCGACCTGGACTTCCTGGAGATCAACGAGGCATTCGCCTCCGTTGTCGCCCAGTCCATTAAGGACCTGGACTACCCGCTGGAGAAGACCAACATCCACGGCGGCGGCATCTCCCTGGGCCACCCGATCGGCGCCTCCGGCGCTCGCCTGGTGGTTCACGCGGCGCACGAGCTGAAGCGCCGCGGCTCCGGCAAGGCTGCCGTTTCCCTGTGTGGCGGCGGCGGTCAGGGCGACGCACTGCTGCTGTGGCGCTAGAAAGCTGACAGAGGAGAGACTGTGGCGAATATTTCAACGCATGTAGCCGAGCGGGTTGGGTTCATTGAGATAACACGGCCAGAGTCTCTCAACTCTCTGAGCCAGCAGACGCTGACGGACATACTCGAGGCCTGCATTAGCTTTGACGAATCGCGGACTGTTGGATGCATAGTCATTCACGGAAGTGAAAGAGCTTTTTCCGCCGGCGGTGACATTACAGAGATGGCGGAATACGATACGACTTCCGCCTACCTGGATGACATTTTCGACGCGAGTGAGCGCTTTTCCCGCATTAGGACACCGATCGTCGCAGCCGTCAACGGAGTTGCACTCGGTGGCGGATGCGAGCTTGCGATGGCCTGCGATTTCATTATCGCTGGTGACAAGGCGAGGTTCGGCCAACCTGAAATCAACCTCGGGATAATTCCCGGCATGGGTGGTACTCAGCGCCTAGCTTGGGCGGTTGGTAAGTCCAAGGCCATGGAAATGTGCCTGACCGGCCGCCTGATGTCTGCAGAGGAAGCCGAAAGCGCTGGCCTGGTGGCTAGGGTAGTGCCAGCTGATGAGCTGATGGATGTGGCCACCGACATTGCGAAAACCATCGCGAGTAAGTCGCTGGTCGCCTCCCGTGCCGCCAAAGAGGCGGTTAATGCGATGTTTGAAATGCCTTTGCAGCAGGGGCTGCGGTTTGAACGCAGGCTGTTCCATTCTCTGTTTGCCTCCGAGGATCAGACAGAGGGAATGGAAGCATTCATTGCGAAGCGAACCCCTGACTTCAAGCATCGTTAGTTCTTAAAACGAGTGTTCCCTTCGGGGAGCACTCTCTATTCATAATTAGGTTTGCAAAAGGAATATACCGCTGCGTGTAGCGGACTAGAAACTTTCTGAAGGAGGAGCGGATGTTCCTATCGATCCTGGGGATCATAGTCTCCCTAGCTCTACTGATTACTCTCGCCTACAAAGGCATGCCCGTCATTCTCGCGGGTCCGATTGCCGCGATCGTTTGCATACTTTTCTCTGGAGCCCCAATCCTGGCTTCCTATACGGAGATCTTTATGCCAGCGTTGGCGAATTTCGTCGGAAGCTACTTCGTTCTCTTCCTCTTGGGTGCGATCTTCGGCGTTCTGATGGCGGAGACGGGATATGCGAGGTCAATCGCAAAAACCATCACGAAATTCATCGGCTCCCGCAGTGCAATGGGAGCAGTCGTCATTACGTCGGCGTTGATGACCTACGGCGGTATCAGCCTGTTCGTCGTCGCATTCGTGATCTTCCCCATTGCGCTCGAGATTTTCCGTGAGGCCGGGATTCCCCGGCGCCTGATCCCGGGAACGATTGCGCTGGGCATTTTCACCTTTACGATGACCGCGCTGCCTGGATCGCCACAGGTACAGAACATCATTCCAGGGCAGTTCTTCGATACGAACTCTTATGCAGCTTCCGGGGTTGGCCTCTTGGGTGCGCTGATGATCTTCGGGCTGGGCCTTGCGTGGCTAGAATACCGGCGTCGCTCCCTCATTAAGTCTGGGGAAGGCTTCGAGATTCCTGAAAAGCTGAAGGGTGTTCCTCTCCTTGCAGGCGAGCAGTCCGATGAGGCCAAGACTGCTGTTGCAGTCTTGGAGCCGAAGGTGCACCCCATCGTTCCCTTCCTGCCAATTATGACCGTGATCGCAGTGAACTTCCTCTGCACGCTGGTGATCTTCCCGCGTCTCGATTGGTCGTACCTCTCGGAAGAGAAGTACGGCGGCGCTACAATTGAGGCTCGCGCAGGCCTCTGGGCTGTCATCGTCGGCATTGTATTGGCGATTCTGCTGCTCTCAGCTCTGAACCTGAAGAATATGCCGACCGTTATCACCGCAATCAACGCTGGTGCGAAGCAGTCCCTGCTGCCCATCTTCAGTACCGCATCTGAGATTGGTTACGGTGCGGTTGTGGCTTCGGTGGCAGGCTTTGCCGTTGTGCGAGATGCCGTCTTCAACATGGGTGCAAACGCCTTGGTTACGTCCGTGGTGACTACCTCCATTACAGCAGGTCTGACCGGTTCGTCCTCGGGCGGTATGACCATCGCCTTGAATGCCTTGGGCGAAGACTTGAAGACTATGGCTATGCAGGATGGCACCAGCCTTGAGCTAATGCACCGCCTGACAGCTATGGCTGCTGGAGGGTTGGATACACTTCCTCACTCCGGTGCAGTGGTGACACTATTGATCGTCTGCGGGCTTAACCACCGCCAAGGCTACAAGGACATTGGCATGGTCACCATCGTCATGCCATTGGTCAGCGTAGCGGCGCTGATGGGCCTGGTATCTATCACCGGCGCGTTCTAATAGTTGCTCTGATTTTTTGACGCCGCTTTTCCATAAAGTTACGGTTTGCGATGTGAAGCAGGTTTCTACAAAGCTGCTGCCGCTGGCAGTCGGCGCGGCAGCGGTATGTGCGTGCTGCGCCATAGCCGCAGCTGATCCGCAGACCCCGGGCGGGACGATCCCAGAATGCCCCACGAAGGCACTATTCGGATTCAACTGCCCCGGCTGCGGATCGATGCGCATGATCCAGGCGCTGGTTCAGGGAGACTTTGGCGCTGCACTGCACTACAACGCGGTGGGGATCCTCGCCGTCATCCTGCTGATTTGGAGCTGGTTAGCCTGGACCGCACGATCATGGGGGAAGCGGATTCCCAATTGGGAGCATTTCCGACATGCCCCCATGGCAGTGGGGCTAGTGATCGGGCTCTGGTTCATCGCGCGCATCCTGCCGTTCTCGCCGTTTCTAGAATTACGCGTATAGTTTCTTTCGGTTCGGGAACATTTTGCGCTGCTTTGGTATTTTAATGACGTATTTCAGTTACCAACCAACTCCAAGAAGTTAGCCGAGGAAGCTAGTGACCAACCCTTACGATCAGAACCCTTCCAACGAGGATCCTTTCGGCCAGCAGGGAAACCAGGGGTACCCCTACAACAGCGGGTACAACCAGAACCCGAGCCAGAACCAGCCCCCGAGTTACGGCAGCTATCAGAACAGCGGTTACCCGAATCAGTCCGCCGGCTACGGCGCGCAACTGGGTCAGAGTTACCAGCCGGGCGTGGGTAGCACCCCGCCGGATAACTGGATGTGGGCGACGATTCTAACTACCCTCCTGTGCTGCCTGCCCCTCGGCGCAGTAGGTATTTACTACTCCTCGCAGGTAGAAGGCCGCTGGTACCGCGGTGACTATGCAGGTGCACAGGATGCGTCGGACAAGGCGAAGAACCTGGCCATCGCATCCGCAGTGGTAGTTCCTGTCTTTATCTTCCTGTACTTCGGCATTTTCGTCGGAGTCCTGGGCCTAAGCTTGAGCGAACTATCTGAAACTTAGAAGCACCATAATCAGCGCCATCACCGGTAGCGCGAGCCCCGTGGAAACCACCGCGGTGTCTCGCGCTAGAACTTTATTCACACCGAAACGCTGGGCGTAGGTGAATACGTTTTGCCCGGTCGGGAGAGCCGCCAGGAGAACCATGGCCAAAAGCAACTGAGACGAGGCGTCACAAAGAAAGACACCGTAGAACGCGGCGACGGCGGGATGCACGACGGTCTTGACCAACGACGCCGCCCATACGGAGCGACGGGGTGATAGTCCGGGCTGGAGCACACGTACCTCCGCCATGGACATACCGAAGGCGATCAGTGCGCAGCCGACGGTGGCGTCCGCGATGATCCCCAGCGGATCCGCGACAATCGTCGGCAGGATAAAGTCCGTGTTGTGCTGCAACAGGGAGATGACGATGCCGATGGTGGCGCCGATGATCAGAGGGTTCTTCAGGATCGTCAGCAGGGTAGAACGCACAAAGTTCGTGGTCTGCTTGCCGGTGCGCATATCCAGGGCCAGTACACTCAGCGGGCCGTAGAAGCCGACCTGGAAGAGGATCACCGGAAGGGTGAGCGTGGGGTCGTCCATCAAATGGGCGGCTAGTGGGATGCCCAGGTTGGAGCCGTTGCAATAGGTACAGGCCAGCATCGCGATGATGGAATCCTCGGTGGACCGTCGCGTAATCCAGCGATAGCCGAGGAATGCCAAGAAGCCCGTGGTGAGCGTGGACAGAGCCACGACCAGAAGGTTTGGGCCGAAAAGCTGGGCAATGTCCGTCTTAGACATGAACGAGATTAGCGTGCAGGGTAGCGCGATCCAGAACACGAACATGTTCAGGGTATAGACCGCATTGGGGCCTAAAAGCCGAAGACGCCCTACTCCGAAGCCGATCGCTATGACGAAGATGACGACGGCAAACCCGGAGAGGACGTTCAACATGAGGCTATGTTAAGTGTTTGCGCCTTAAGCGCAGTAGTCGCGACCTGAGTTAACCCCGTAGTACGCGGACTTGTCCACTACGTAGGCGTTGGCGAACTTATCGGTGAAGGACTGCTTCTCCGGGCTCTGGCCAATAGTCACGCCCACGGCAATATAGATAGCCACCTGCGCAAAAGCACCTACGGTCGGGATCATACCCAGGATCGCGCCGATGATGTACCAACCGTTGCGCTTCAGCGACTCGACCGGCTGGATGTTCTGCCCGTCGGCGGTAACCACACGGGCGCCGATAGCCATCTTGCCGAGGGTGGCTCCCTTCTTGGACTCCATGAGAACACGGTAGGTCAGCCAAACGACCAGCATGATGATGCTGGAGATCATCACCTTGGTGGTCGGGTAGGGGACGTCCACGGCATCGGGGGATTCTGCATTGACGGTGGCCTGGAACCAGTCCATGAGCTCCTGACCGGCGATAGCGAACATCACAATGCTGCCGATAACCACCTGCACCAAGAGGCTGTCGATGATGAGCGCCAGAAGGCGCTTCCAGGCGCCCGGGCGGTCGTTGCCGAACATGGCACCGTTGTTGGCCGCAGCATTCGGGAATGCGGGCGCGCCATAAGCATTGGGATCCCCGGTGCCGTAGCTGCTCTGTTCAGCGCCGTAACCGGCCTGCTCGTAGGGGTTGGAGTCGCCGGAGTTTCCGCCGGTGTAGCTGTTGTAATCCGGCAGATCATTGGAACCAAAGTCGCCGTTGGGATAGTTGTTGTTATTGCTCAACTGCAGGCTTCCTAACTGTTGTTCGGCTTGCGTCCGATATGGGGCCAGCGCCCCTTCTCAACCCGGCGGGTAAGGGGAGCGCTTAAGAGTTTTACTGTGCAAGCTTAGCGAAGAAAGCCGCCAGGCCGCCGAACGGGTGGCAAAAAGGCACGAAAAAGACCCGCCGCCTAGCTCGCGCTTTCGCACGGGGCGGTGGGTCTTGATCGTGTCTGTTAAACGTCTCCAGGCTGCAGCCTTACGCTGCTAGCCCGAAAGGGCACAGCCGGCTTAGCGGCTGTGGAAGGGCAGCAGTGCCATCTCGCGCGCGTTCTTCACGGCGGTGGCAACCTGACGCTGCTGCTGCGGGGTCAGGCCCGTCACGCGGCGAGAGCGAATCTTGCCACGCTCGGAGATGAACTTACGCAGCAGGTCGTAGTTCTTGTAGTCAACCGTCTCAATGCCCTCGGCCTTGAGCGGGTTCTTCTTCGGGCGGCGGGACTGTTCCATCCGCGCCTTCTTCATGTTGGTGCGCTTCATTGTGAAAGCTCCCCCTTACCAGCTGGACTTGCGTACGCCCGGCAGCTCACCGCGGTGAGCCATGTTGCGGACACGTACACGGGACAGGCCGAACTTACGCAGGTAGCCGCGCGGGCGGCCATCAGCTGCATCGCGGTTACGGACGCGAACTGGGGAAGCATCGCGGGGCTGACGGTTCAGCTCCCACTGTGCATCCAGGCGCTCCTCGTCGGTGCTGTTCGGGTTCTTGATGATCTTCTTGAGCTCAGCGCGACGCTCCGCGTAGCGGGCGACGATTTCCTTGCGCTGCTCGTTCTTCGCGATCATGGACTTCTTAGCCATAAACTATCGCTCCTCGCGGAATTCGACGTGCTTGCGGGCAATCGGATCGAACTTCTTCAGGGTGATGCGATCCGGGTTGTTGCGCTTGTTCTTACGGGTGACGTAGGTGTAACCGGTGCCAGCCGTAGACTTCAGCTTGATGATTGGGCGGATATCGTTACGTGCCATAGTTAGATCTTCTCCCCACGGGCGCGGATCTTGGCAACGACAGACTCGATGCCGTCACGGTCAATGGTCTTCAGGCCCTTGGTGGACACGTTCAGCGTGATGGAACGGCCCTCAGAGGGCAAGTAGAACGTACGGCGCTGGATGTTCGGGTTCCAGCGACGGTTCGTGCGGCGGTGCGAGTGGGACACAGACTTGCCGAAGCTCGGCTTGCGCCCCGTGACCTGGCAATATGCCGACATGGGTTTTCTCCTTCCGCCGGAGATCTCAGGTGCCTGCGCCGCGCACTTCCAAAACCCATGGTTAGACGGGCCAAGAGTTTTAGGTGGTGGGGCGCTGCATCTAGCGTATCTAGCCTAAAATCTGTCCGGCGATGACGTTTACATAGACAACAGCGGGAGCTAACTTTACAGCACCGTCGCGCCATAACCTAATCGCTGTTTCTGACGCCCCTACGCCCCAGTTCGCCCCATTCCAGCTAGGGAAACGCGATTTTCTTTATGGCCTTATCTTTCGCTATGATAAACCCTCGTTGTGCGACCGACTTTGTCGCGCCCAAAATCCACCCGCTTAGCGGGATGGCCTGAAGGGCGTCAGTAAGAGAAGGCGCGCTGCTTTTTATGACCCGACTCAGGCACGACCCGCGCGAGTAGCGCACGGGACCGACCTGATGTACACGTACCTAAGGGAATAAGAGGAAACCATGAAGAAGGATATCCACCCCGACTACCACCCCGTAGTCTTCAAGGACGCGAGCACTGGCCACCAGTTCATCACTCGCTCCACCGCTACCTCCGACCGCACCGTTGAATGGGAAGATGGCAACGAGTACCCGCTCATCGTCGTTGACGTGACCAGCGAGTCCCACCCCTTCTGGACCGGCGCTCAGCGCGTCATGGATACCGCCGGCCGCGTGGAGAAGTTCCAGCGTCGCTACGGCAACATGACCCGCCGCAAGAAGAAGTAAGACCTCTTCACACCACGAAGATCACAAGAAACCTATTTCACACTTTCAATACCTTTAATTAGGAGGTAGAAGACAATGGCAGTTCCGAAGCGCCGTATGTCCCGTGCAAACACGCACTCCCGCCGTTCCCAGTGGAAGGCCGACAACGTTGCTCTGCAGCACGTTAAGGTTCAGGGGCAGGATGTTCAGATTCCTCGCCGTCTGGTGAAGGCAGCTCAGCTGGGTCTCATCGACCTGGATTAATACGAGCCCAGTAGCGTTACCCCGTCACACATGCACGTGTGGCGGGGTTTTGCATTGGCGAAACAGGCCTAAGAAATGCTGAGCTTTCCTTAAAAATGTGGGTCCGCACGGGCGTTATGCCAATTTCATAGGCACAATGGAGCACATGAAGATTCTTGTTGTAGATGATGATCAGGCCGTGCGCGAATCCCTGCGCCGTTCCCTGATCTTCAACGGCTACACCGTCGTCCTGGCAACGGACGGCGAGGAGGCCCTTAAGCTCATCGCTGACGAACGACCGGACCTGGCCATCCTCGATGTGATGATGCCAAAGAAGGACGGTCTGGACGTATGCCGCGAGCTGCGCAGCCACGGCGACGACCTGCCGATCCTGCTGCTAACCGCCCGCGATTCCGTCGAGGAGCGAGTCGCCGGCCTGGATGCCGGTGCAGATGACTACCTGCCCAAGCCTTTTGCTCTGGAGGAGCTGCTGGCTCGCACCCGTTCTCTGTTCCGCCGCGCGGCGCGTCCCGCGATTCAGGAAGGTGAGGCACACGAGCCGTTGCGCTTCGAGGACCTGACCCTGAACCCGGAGACACGCGATGTTTTCCGCGGAGACCGACAGATCAGCCTGACCCGCACGGAGTTCGCCCTGCTGGAGCTGCTGATGAACAACCCGCGCAAGGTGCTTTCTCGCAACACCATCCTGGAAGAGGTCTGGGGTTATGATTTCCCAACCTCCGGAAACGCGCTGGAGGTCTACATCGGCTACCTGCGCCGTAAGACGGAGGCCAACAACGAGACTCGTTTGATTCACACTGTTCGTGGGGTGGGCTACGCGCTGCGTGAGACCGCACCGTGATCCTGCGTAGGCTCCCGGAGGATTACCTCGCGGTAGAGCCCGAGCACGCCTCTGCAGAGAACGGGGGCACGGACACTCGAGGAGATAGCAGGAGGGACCGGCTGATCCAGTCCCTCCGTTTTTCCGTGCGCGGACTATCTCTGCGCACGCGACTGGCTGCCCTCACCGCCATGGTGGTGATGCTGTGTATCGCCATCATCACCATCTCCTCCTACGCCACCGTAAAGCAGGTGCTGTCGCAGGAGATGGATAAGACGCTGCAGACGCAGGCCCAGGCTTACATCGACTCGGGCTTTGAGTTTCCGGTCAGCGAGACAGGGGAGGGCGACGACTACCGCCCCCGCTTCTTCGACGCCGATAACAACATGAGTGTCCTCGTCGTGCCCGCTGACCAGGCGGGACGGCAGGCAGACGTGTACAAGTTCGAGGGCATCCTCAGCCCCAACGAGATCTCTGTCCTCGTCGGCGACGACCCCTACACTTTTGAATCGGAAGGCGACAAGCGCAGCTTCGCTATCGGCGCCCTTGACGGTCGCGTGATCGTGCTGCGCCTGGACATCGCATTTACGAACCAGACGCTGGAATCCCTCTGGTTGGTTCTGATCCTGATTGCGGTGACCGGCTTCATCGCCTCCATCATCGCGGGCATCGCGGTCGCGAACTCCGGCATTCAACCGATCACCCGCCTGCGCCGAGCGGCCGACGAGGTTTCCCGTACCGGCGAACTGCGCCAGATCCCCGTCTATTCCCATGACGAGCTCGGATCCCTCACGGACTCTTTCAATAACATGATGAACGCTCTCCAGGAGGCTCAGACGAAGCAGAAGAATCTCGTCGCGGATGCTTCGCACGAGCTTAAAACACCGTTGACTTCGCTGCGCACAAACGTGGAGCTGCTGATGTTGGCGTCACAAAGAAAAGACGGCGAAGGCCCCGGCATCAGCGAGGAAGACCGCAAGGACCTAGAGCGCGACGTGATCGCGCAGATCGACGAGATGAGTGGGCTGATCGGCGACCTGGTGGACCTTGCCCGCGAGGACTCCAACCCGGTGGTTCTAAGCATCGTCGAGATCTCCGAACTCATCACCCTGGGTATTGAACGCGTGCAGCGGCGCCGTCCGGACGTGACCTTCGATACGCACCTGATTGAGTGGCACCTGCGGGGAGATGCCTTCGCCCTGTCGCGCGCGCTGCTGAATCTGCTGGATAACGCGGCGAAGTGGTCACCAGAGGGCGGTGTGGTACGCGTCTGGATGCAGCCGATTGTTGTTGAGGAAGGGGACGCCGCAGGCTCCGATACCGGCGCTTCAGCGCATCAGGAAGTGGAGATCCGAGTGGCGGACTCTGGCCCCGGCATTCCAAAGGAGGACCGGGAGAATGTCTTCGACCGCTTCTACCGTTCGATCCAGGCGCGTTCGATGCCTGGTTCCGGCCTGGGGCTGGCGATTGTCAAGCAGGTCATCGAGCGGCACCACGGGGTGATCGTGGCCGATGAGTCGGACGACGGTGGTGCCCTGATGCGTGCGGTGTTGCCGGGAGAGCCGAGTTAGCTGGAATTAGACGGGGGTTTTGGGAACTTTTCTCTAAGGTTTTTCCTTAAACTGGCAGAAAAACTACAGCATTCGTAGTGCTGAACTACATACATAACGGACATACTGGTCGCTATGGACGAAAGGGAACACAATATGGGTGATAACAACTCGGGGGACGGGCAGCGGATGCCCGGCGAACCGGACTTTTCTAACCGTGGCCAGAAATCGGTGCGAGGGGGCGGCGGGCCGCAGGGTGGAGTTCACCGGGACCACATGCGCTGGGAGGCACAGCAGAGGCCGATGCAGGAGCCTGCCACTCAGGTAGGGCCGGCAGCGCAGCCAGCACAGCCGAGCTCGCAGCCCTTCCCACAGCAGCAGAGGCCACAGCAGTCGCCGCAGCCAACACCCGTGCAGGCTCCGCCGCAGCCGCCGCAGAGGCCTACAACACCGGCGGTGCCGGGGCAGGAAACTTTCGCAGATCCGTACCAGCCCCAGCTGAGCAGCCAGCCGCAGGAAAAGAAGCGCTGGTCCACCCCGGCTGTTGCAGCACTGCTGCTGGCGGGTGCTGTAGTTGCTTCCGCAGTCACATACGTGGGCATGGATTCGATCAACGGCAACCAGGCCAGCAACAACGCCACATCTTCCTTCGATAACTCCAACAGCGGTGGCAAGTCTTCGCAGGATAAGAAGGCCTCCAACCCGGTGAAGCCGGGCAGCACCACTGACATTGCCAACAAGGTTCTGCCCTCTGTGGTTTCCATCCGAGTTATGACGCCCCGAGGCGGAGAAGAAGGTTCCGGCTCGATCATTTCCTCCGACGGCTTGATCCTTACGAACAACCACGTAGTCGCGGGTGCCCAGGACGGGCGCGCGAAGATGGAGGTTACCCTCAACGACGGCCGTACCCTCGAGGCAGAGGTGGTGGCCACCGATCCGCCCACGGATATTGCGGTTATCAAGGCTAAGGACGTCACGGACCTGCAGCCCATCGAGTTCGGCGACTCGGACATGGTGAATGTCGGCGAGGACGTAATGGCGATCGGCTCCCCACTGGGACTGTCAGCCACGGTAACCACCGGCATCGTTTCGGCGAAGAATCGCCCCGTTCAAGCCTCGGGTGAGGACGGCGGCGAGGCCTCCCTCATCGACGCGATCCAAACCGATGCCTCCATCAACCCCGGTAACTCCGGCGGTGCCCTGGTGGACATGGAGGGCAAACTCATCGGCATTCCCTCCGTCATTGCTTCGACCGGTGGCGGGGAAGTGGCCGGTTCCATCGGCCTGGGTTTTGCCATCCCGATCAACCAGGCAGAGCGCATCTCCAAGCAGCTGATCGACAACGGCAAGGCCGAGCACCCGATCATCGGTGCGAAGGTCGATACCCGCTCTAACGAGAACGGTGCCGTCATCGCGGATGTGAACAAGGACAGTCCTGCGGATAAGGCGGGCTTGAAGAAGGGCGATCTGGTTACTCACGTGGATGACCGGCGCGTGGATTCGGGCGTGGGGCTGATCGCAGCTATCCGTTCGCACGCCGTGGGCGACAAGGTAAAGCTGAAGGTCAAGGACGGCCCCGATGGCGAGGAACGGGAGGTCGAGCTGACGCTCACCACCGCCGAGTAAACCCCCATTCCCGTTCGCCTGTACAGCCGAGGGCGAACGGGATACTTTATTAGTTACATCCATTTATCGATTCAGGAGGATCGCCGTGCCAGCTCGGAAGGCTAAGAAAGGGTCTGCGGATATCAACGCGGACATCAGCGACGTTATGGCCATGAGTTCCGTCGATCACACGCAGGTGGACCGTCTGGCAGAGGAGATCCCGGAGCCGGACGATGCACTGTTCCACACCCTGGATGCCCAGGAGCGCACCCGAGAACAGCTCAGCAACGAGCCGCCTCTGCGCGCCATGGTCGTGCTGGTCACCGACTTTCCCGAGGAAAAGGCCAAGAACGGCGAGCTGGTTGCAGAGCTGCTGGCAGAGGAAGGCTTCCTCGTCGATGCCGTGCTGAACGTCGAGTCCCGCAAGTCCGCAATCCGCAAGGTAATCCAGACCGCTGTGGTCGGCGGTGCCGATCTCGTCGTCACGATCGGTGGCACTGGCACTGGCCCGCGCGATAAGACTCCGGAGGCCACCCGCGCTGAGCTGGACCGCAAGGTCCCGGGCATCGCTGAAGCTCTGCGCGCCTCCGGTTTGGCGGCTAACTCCCTGGATGCGGGCCTGTCCCGCGGAGTCGCCGGTATTTCCGGTTCGACCGTGGTGGTCAACATTGCCGGGTCCCGCGGCGCGATCCGCGATGGCATGGCAACTCTTGGCCCCCTGGTTCGCCACGTTGTTGGCGACATGAATAACCGGGCCTAGCATGAGCACCGGCCGCTCAGGTAAGGGCCAGCCGGACCGCCGCCGTCGCCGGTTCTACGGCAAGGTAGGCAAAGCCGGCCAGGCTGGGGGTTCGGGTTCTTCTTTTATTGACACCATCGCTTCCGGCAAAGCAAAACCCCACTCAAGCCCTTCACGGGATGAGTGGGGTGACGATCGCCCTTCCGCAGAGCAGGAGCGCCGCTTCCTAGAGGAACAGCGCCCGCCGCATTGGGGCTAGCGGGGCTGGGGCACGTTAGTTTTCTGCGTGCTTGCCGGTCGGCTCTGCCTCGCCGCCACGCTGCTCCACCAGCAGGTCGCGGATCTCGGCCAGCAGCTCGGTCTCAGTAGCTGCAGCCTCCTCCGGCTCGATGCCCTTGCGGCGAGCGTTCAGCTCAGCCAGCTTGTTCATCGGCATGATCATCACGAAGTAGATGACGGCAGCGATGATCAGGAAGTTAACGGCAGCAGTCAGGACAGCGCCGATGTTGACGAACGTTGCATCGTTGCCCTCGCGGAGGTGGAAGCCCATTCCGAACTCGGGGGAGCCGCCGACTGCGGCCAGGAGCGGCTCGACGATGCCGTTGGTGAAAGCGGTGACGATGGCGGTGAAGGCACCGCCGATAATGACGGCTACGGCAAGTTCCATGACGTTGCCGCGCATGATGAACTTCTTAAAACCTTCAAGCATGGTGCAAAAGACCTTTCTTGTCCGCGACCTAGCGCAGACCTTGCAAAGCGACTAAAAAATGGGGAAGTATCCGAGGTCGTTGATCACAGCATCTACGACCAGATCGTGGTCTTGGCAGGGAACCTCGCGGGTGAATTCTTCGTGGTCTACCACAGCCCATACCTTCACATGCGATGGGCGATTGGCAAGAGTTCGATCATAGAAGCCACCGCCCTGTCCGAGCCGTGTCCCATAATAATCAATCGATAGAGCAGGTGTAACTATTACATCTGCGCATGTCGGGAAAGTGTGAATTACATTACTCACTGGCTTCCCCACCGGCTTCCCCACCGGCTCGAGTATTCCCCACGTGCCCTCGACGAGGTTTGGGTTGTCCGGCTGATATTCGATCCATTCGAGACTGGGGGCGTCACCACGAACAACGCGAGGAAGCAACACCCGCGCTCCAGTGCGCGCCAGAGTATCGGGAAGATCCGCGCCGCCCGGCTCACCCGGGAGGGGGACATATCCGCAGATGGTGGAAGGTGTGCAGGGGAGTTCCGCGAGAGCGTCCAAGAGGTGAGTCTGAATGCTTCGGTCGCGTAAGGGGCGCTCGTCGAGGCGGTCGACGCGGGCAGCGCGCACCTGGGCGCGGGCGCGCTTCTTCAGGTCAGCGGGGGTACTCATCGCCTAAGAGCCTACTGCAAAGGAAAATCTCCTTAAGTGGTGTGTAGAGCACGAAACCCGGAGCCTAAAGCGCTACTATTCCGGCATGACTTCTAGCCCTACGATCTCCACGTCCGAGCAAGCCGCACTGCGTACCGTCGTGGTCCCGGCCGCCGGGCTTGGAACCCGCTTCTTGCCCGCCACCAAAACCGTTCCCAAGGAACTGCTGCCCGTAGTGGACACTCCCGGGATCGAACTGATCGCAAAGGAAGCCGCCGATGCGGGCGCGGACCGCTTGGCGATCGTGACGGCTCCGAAGAAGGGTGGGGTGCTTGGGCACTTCGATACCGACGAAGAGCTGGAGCGCACGCTAGAACTGCGCGGCAAGACCGACCAGCTGAACAAGGTGCGCGCCACCGACGGGCTGATCGACGTGGTGGCTGTCGAACAGGAAAAGCCACTCGGCCTGGGGCACGCCATCGGGCTGGCCGAAGAGGTGCTGGATGACGATGAGGAATGCTTCGCCGTTATGCTGCCAGACGACCTGGTGCTGCCGATGGGTGTGATGGAGAAGATGCTGGCCGTGCGCAAGCAGTACGGCGGATCCGTGCTGTGTGCCTTCGAGGTGCCGCGCGAGGAGACGAGCAACTACGGAGTCTTCGAGATCGACGAGGCGGACCACGCCGACGTGAAGATCGTGAAGGGCATGGTGGAAAAACCGGCCGTCGAAGATGCTCCGTCCAACTTCGTAGCCACCGGGCGCTACCTGCTGGATCGACAGGTTTTCGACGCGCTGCGCCGTACCAAGCCGGGCAAGGGCGGGGAAATCCAGATCACCGACGCCATTGAGCTGATGATCACCGAGGGGCACCCCGTGCACATCATCGTCCACCACGGCCTGCGCCATGACCTAGGCAACCCGGGTGGGTACATTCGAGCTTGTGTCGATTTCGCGCTTCAGAATGAGACATATGGCCCCAGCCTGAAGACCTGGCTGCGGGAGCGCCTGAATCAGGAAAACTAGGGACAACAACATGCGATCGGTCGAAGAACAACTGGCAATCATCACCTCGGCGGCGGTGACCCCTGAGCCAGTGCGCATCGCCATTACCGAGACCCTGGGGCTGCGCTGCGCCGAAAGGGTCGAGGGTGCCGAACCGCTGCCCGGATTCGACCAGGCCGCCATCGATGGCTATGCCGTGCGCAGCGTGGACATCCGCCAAGCGTTGGCAGTTGCCCGGGGCGGCGACCCCGACCGTGACCCAGAAGATGCTGCGGCCGCAGAGAACACCAGCGGTGTAAAGGAAACCCTGCCGATCGTCGGCGACGTGACCGCCGGTTCCCTGCGCCCGATCCGTTTGCAGCCGCGCCAGGCAGTGCGCGTGGAGATGGGCGCACCTCTGCCGACGCTTGCGGATTCCGTGCTTCCGCTGGACTGGGTGGAAAAGGAAGGCCGCAAGATCCGTCCACTGGAGGCCATCGCCTCCGGCGAGTTCGTGCATCGGAAGGGCTCCGACGTGCAGCCCGGCGACGTTGTCGTGGAGGAAGGCGCCGTCATCGGCGCCGCCCAGGTGGGCTTGCTGGCCGCCGTGGGGCGATCCAAGGTGCTGGTTTACCCACGCCCGCGCCTGTCCGTGCTCTCCTTCGGCCGCGAGCTGCTGGACATCGACCGCGACCCGGCGGTGGGCCAGGTTTACGACGTGAACTCCTATGCCCTGGCCGCCGCCGCCCGCGAAGCCGGCGCGGACGTGCACCGCGTGGGCATCCTCAGCGGCGAGCCGCGCAAGATGCGCGAGGTGCTGGAAAGTCAGCTGTTACGCTCCGAGGTTGTGGTGATCTCCGGCGCGGTGGGAGGTGCGGCCAGCGACGAGCTGCGGGAAATCCTCTCCGAGATGGGGGAGATGGACATCCAGCGCATCGCCATGCACCCGGGTTCAGTCATGGGCTTCGGCACGCTGGGGCAGGACAAGGTGCCGACCTTCCTGCTGCCGGCCAACCCCTCCGCCGCCCTCGTTTCCTTTGAGGTCATGGTGCGCCCACTGGTGCAGCTGATCCGTGGCCGCCGTCAGGCCACCCGCCGCGTGGTGCCCGCCCGCACGATCGCAGGTATCGCCTCGGCCCCTGGCCGCCGTGGCTTTATCCGCGGCCAGTTGATGCGCGACCGGGAGACCCGCGAGTTCCTGGTGGATCCCCTCGGCGCCGTGAACGGCGGCGAGCCGACCCACCTGCTGGGCAGCCACGGGCAGGCCAACTGCCTGATCGTGGTGCCGTCCGACGTGACGGACGTGGCGCCGGGGCAGGAAGTGGACGTGCTGTTCCTCAGCAACAAGGATTAGCCCACCCGTGCTTCACCGACTGCGCGCCGCCTTCGCCCCCTCCGCGGCGCCCGAACAGCGCTCGCGAACCGTTTTGAGCCGTGGGCACATGTACGGAGATCTTAATGACGCCCCCGCGGCCGCCCTTCCGGTAACTTTGCGTCCCGTGCGAGCCACCGACGGGGCGCAGTGGAGCGCCGCTCGGATCGAAGACCAGAGACTACTGCAGCCTTTTGAGCCGACCGTGCAAGGGGACTGGGAAGCAGCGCACAGCCCGCAGGCCTGGCGGCAGACTTTCCACAACCTGCAGGTCCTGTCCGCCGATCGCCTGCTGGTGCCGATGGTCATCGACATTGACGGGGAGTTCGCGGGACAGCTGACGATCGGCAATATCCAATACGGAACCGTATCCAGCGCCTGGATTGGCTACTGGGTGCACTCACGGTTCCAGGGCCACGGTGTGGCCACCGCGGCGGTAGCGCTGGGCGTGGACTTGGGGATGCAGGTAGTGGGGCTGCACAGGATAGAGGCTACGGTCATGCCGGAGAACGTGGCGTCCAGAAAAGTCCTAGAGAAAACCGGCTTCCGCATCGAAGGGCAGCTACAGCGAAACCTGCACATCAACGGCGAATGGCGGGACCACCTACTGGTGGCGCAGACGCAGGAGGAAACGGCGCCGGACGGGGTGGTGCGCAGGCTGGTGAACCGCGGAATCTTGGGGCTGGCTGTGAACCGAAACTAGCCTCGGCGTGGCGAGCGCGGATATAGGGATTACGCGGGTAGCGTGGCAAGCACTTGACCATTCACGCTGCCCGCATAAGCTTCACAAACTTCGAGGAGAACTGATACACGTGTCCGGCTCCCTTTTGCTCATTGCCGCCGTTTGGTTGGTGCTGCTGGCGCCGCTTCTGCTGCGTAACCAGAAACCCGTGCGACGGACTGCCCAGGCACTGAGCGAGACCCGCGTACTGCACCGAGGCGGCAGCACCCTGAAGGCGAAGCGCAAGCTCAAGCCGGCCGAGGGCCTGTACATGTCCTCTGATGACGACGAGCTGGAGCTGGTCGACGCAGAGCCGGAGTATGTCCTGCTGGAGGACGAAGACTCTGTAGTCGGCACGAAGTCGGGCAAGCCGCGGGGACTGCGGGCGCTGATGAACGCGAAGGGCAGTGAGCGCAGCGCGGATAGTAAGGGCAACGAGCGCAGCGCGGATGCCGAAGTCGTTGACGGCGAAGTGGTAGACGCTGAGATGGTCGATGCTGAGGTAGTGGACGCCGAAGCAGCAGATGCCGAGGCGAAGACCACCGAAGCGACCGAGCAGACGGCCGCGAACGCCGATGAATCTGACGCAGCAGATAAGGGCTCCGGCAGGGGCGCTGAGAAGGGCTCCGAGAAGGTCGTGGCAGCGGCATCTGCGGGCAGCGCAGTGCGTTACACCGCCCAGGATGAAATGGACACCGGCGAGTTCTCCCCGGTGAAGAAGGCGGAGTTGAGCGCCGACGCTGCGGCGGCAGGCGCTGAGTCTGCTAAGTCTTCTGAGTCCGCTGAGTCCGCTGAGTCTTCTGAGTCCAGCGACTCCAGCGATTCCACGGAGCACGCCGAGCAGTCCGAAGAGCAGAGCGCCCGCCAGGCCGCATACGCCGCAGTCCCGACTGAGTACGTTCGCGGTGGGGACGTGAAGGCGTCACCAGATTTGGTAGACCACGTCGATGAAGCACCGACGGGCAAGAACCTGGACATCCTCGAGGACTCCGACGAGCTGAGCGAGGCCGACCTGCAGTACCTGGCCTCCCGTCGTGGCCGCGGCGTGTACGACCCGGTAGCCTCCGCGCGCCTGGCCCGTGAGCGACAGAACCGCCGCAAGAAGGTGCTGCTGGTACTGCTGGCACTGTGCGCCCTGACCTTCGGCGCCAGCCTGGCCCTGGGTAGCGGCGTATGGCTGACCTTCGTGGCCATGGTGGCCTTCACCGCCTTCTACCTGGTGATGCTTCGCCGCCAGGCCATCGAGGAGCGCGAGCTGCGCCACCGCCGCCTGGTGCGTATGCGCCGCGCCCGCCTGGGCGTGCGCAACACGGAGGACGACGAGCTGGGCGTGCCGGATCGCCTGATCCGCCCGGGCGCCGTGATCCTGGAAACCGACGAAAACGACCCGGCCTTCAGCAACCTGGAGTACGCCGACGGCAGCGACTTCTTCGACGTACCGGGCGGGGTCTCCGACGCGGGCGCGCCATCCGCTTCCGCCGCAGACGAGGAATACCTCGATCCGCGCTCCGGCATCCGCGCGGTCTAGGAGTAAACCTCCCGCATGCTCAACCACCCTGCAGCGCGTGACGCGGCCCTGCTGCTCCTGCGCCTTGTCACCGGCGTGATCTTCATTGCCCACGGCTGGAAGAAGGTCTTCATCGACGGCATGGGCGGAGTAACCGGAACCGTCGCCACCTTCGACCGCCTGCACATTCCACAGCCAAAGGTCAGTGCCTGGGCAGCGGCCAGTTTCGAGATGCTAGGCGGCGCGATGCTCATCGTTGGTTTGCTGACCACGGCAGTCGCAGGACTCTTCGCCATCTACAGCGCACTGGTACTGTACTTCGTGCACTGGTCCAACGGTTTCTTCGTCGCCGATGGGGGCATGGAGTTTGTGCTGCTCCTGGTCGTCTCGCTTATGATGATTGTTGTTTTCGGCGCGGGGCGCGCGAGCCTGGACAAGGCTCTCTCGCGCTTCGGCTGAAGTTGAGTCAAGCACGCAAGAGGCGGGATTAAGCGCATGGACTGTCAAGCGGTCAGAACCTCGATGTCCGCCCGGCTCGACGGCGAAACCGCCGAGCTGTCCGACGACCTAGTCGACGCGCACCTAGCCGCCTGTGAAGACTGCCAACGTTGGTATGCCACCGTCACCGCGCTGGGCCGCCGGATGAACGTTTCCGCCACCCCAACGGATGATGGCCCCACGACGGAGCCGGGCGATGAACAGAAAGCGGCGCTCCTCGCACAGGTGCTCGAACAGGCCGATCGCAACCCCCAGATCAGCGGAGACCTGCGTCGCCGTCAGTTGCCCCTTTACTTTGGTCGCTTCGCTCTTGTTGCGGTGGCGCTGGTTTATGTTGTGTGGGGCCTGTCGCTGTTGTTCGGCTCGCCTATTGGGGATGACGCCGACTCGTCTCAGCTCCGACTAGTCTCCGACGCGGCGACGATGCGCTTTGCGCTGGCCGGTGGCCTCCTGTGGGCAGCTTGGCGCCCGAAAGGGGCTGCCGCAGTGTTGCCGATCTACCTGGGGTTATGGGCTTTCGGTCTGGGGTTTGCAACGCGGGAGATCGTGCTGAGCATGGTCGGGGAAGGTGGCAGCCTGGCCACCCTCTGGCTGCTGCTGGTGCACTTGGCGGCGGTCGTGGCCCTGGTCGTGGTGTGGGCTGGCAGGCAGAACGTGTTCATGCCGCTGCAACAGTCGCTGCGCGCGCTGATGGCCCAGCCGGTGAACTTCAGCCCGAGCGACGCCCGACGCAACTCCACCTTCGAGCTCGGCGAGCCGCGACCGCGGGGCTGGGATTAGCGCCAGGAAGGCAGCCACATCCGCATGTCGAAAGCGAAATCGGAAAGTGGAGTGGCCGTGTAGATCGGCAGGAAGTAAAGAAAGTTCCAGACCACCAGCATCAGGTAGATCACTACCAGCAGCTGGCCAGGGCGAGCTTTCACGAAGGCTTTGGGGGAGGAGTGCGGCTGGGCGGCAACGCCCGGGCGCTGCCAGCACAGTAGCTGCCCCAGAGCCATCGCCAGCGCAATCGCCAGGAACGGAGCCAAGTTAGCTGCGTAGAACAGGTACATCTGGCGATCGAGGTTGACTAGCCAGGGCAGGAAGCCGGCTGCAAAACCGATGACGGGAACCACCCATCGGCGATCCTTGTGCACTATCAGGCACCACAGTCCCCATAGCATGACGGGCACGCAGAACCACCAGATAGCGGGGGTGCCGACCAGCAGGATCACCTTGTGGATGCCCTCGTCGCTGGACGGGTTGTAGTACATCAGCGAACGGCTGGAAACCAGCCAGGACCACGGCTTGGACTCCCAGTTGTGGTGGTGGCCGTTAGAGTTCGTCAGCTCCGTGTGAAAGCGCATGACGGACACGTGATAGTAGATGAAGTTCTGCAGGGTATCGGGCAGGAAAGACCAGAACCAATCCCCGGTGGTGTTGGTGTACTGCTCGGACTCCACGGCGTGGCGGAACACGCCGGTTTCGGAGGCGAACCAGGCCCGCCAGCTGACCAGGTACAGGATCGCGGGGACGATCACGATGGAGAAGAAGGAGGGCAAAGCATCGAAGAAGGCGGTCCCGAGGAGGGGACGGCGCACGCCGAAACGGCGGCGTCGAAAATAATCAACCGCAACAATCGTCACCCCGAAGAAGGCCATGTAGTACAGGCCATTCCACTTCACCGAGAGCGACAAGCCCAGCGCCACGCCCGCGGCGAAACGCCACCAGCGGTAGCCCATGCGCGGGCCGAGGGCGAAATCGTGGATCCGCTCAGCGGCCCATACGCGCTGGAAGCGGGCCTCCATCTGCTCGGCATCTCGCACCGCGAAATAAGTCGCCAGGCACACCAGGAATACTTGGAAGTGGTCCAGCATGGCCGAGCGCCCCGTGACGAAGAGGATGCCGTCGCACAGGGCAATAATGCCGGCGAACAAGCCGATGAGGTCGGACTTCGACACTCGGCGCGCAATCGTGGCAATCAGCAGGATCGTCACCACAGCCAGCAGGGCGGACATGATTCGCCAACCCCATGGCGTATAGCCGAACACCGCCATGCCCAGCGCCTCGAGCTGTTTGCCCAGGGGCGGGTGGACGACCAGACCGTAGCCTGGATTGTCCTCAATGCCGCCGATTAGTGGGTTAGACCAGCTCTGCAGAATCTGCCAGGCCTGCGGCACATAGTGCTTTTCGTCGAACACCGGGGTGCCCGCGTCGGTGGGGCGCTGCAGCATGAGCAGGCGACTGAGCGCGCCGAACAGGCCGAGGACAATCAGGATGCCCTTCCACCGGGTGAAGGCGAACGTGCGCCGGCCGGACGCAGCGGTAGGCACGCGACGGGTCACGTCGGTCGTGTCGCGCTGGTCGGCGGACACTTCATGGCTGTCCGCTAGCGGGGGAGTCGGTGTGGTCGGCACGAAAGCCAACTGTAGTAGAAGCTCCGGACAATCGGACGCACTGGCGGGCATACTGGCGGGTATGAGTGAACCCGTAGAAGCCAAGCCCCTCCCCGCAGACGCAGTCGCTGCGCTGCTTGCCCGCGCCGCCGAGAATCGACCTCTGCCGCAGGGGGGAATCATCTTGGCGGCCACGCCGCTGGGCAATCCGCTGGATGCTTCGGTGCGGCTGATCGACGCTCTGGCCAGCGCAGACATCGTGGCAGCGGAGGATACTCGCCGCACCCGGGCGCTCGCGGACACGCTGGGAGTGGAGATTTCCGGTCGAATCTACTCCAACTTCGACCACAACGAGGCCGAGCGGGCGGAGTTCTTCGTCGAGCAGGCCGAGCAGGGTCGGCGCGTGCTGGTGGTGACAGACGCCGGCATGCCCTCCGTCTCCGATCCCGGTTTCCCGCTGGTCGTCGCTGCCCGTCGTGCTGGAGTGCCGGTGACATGCCTGCCGGGCCCTTCCGCGGTGCCGACCGCTCTGGCACTGTCTGGCCTGGGGGTGGGGCACTTCGCGTTCCTGGGCTTCGCCCCACGCAAGGACGGCGCCCGGCGTTCGTTTTTTAGTTCTTTTAGTGACGCCCCCTACGCCGTCTGCTTCTTTGAATCCCCGTATAGGCTGGCGAAGACTCTGCAGGTGGCAGCCGAGGAGTTGGGGGATCACCGACAAGCGGCGGTGTGCCGCGAGCTGACGAAGACCTTTGAAGAGGTGAAGATTGGCGGGTTACGCGAGCTGGCCGAGTGGGCGGAGAGCGGTGTGAAGGGGGAGATCTGCGTGGTGGTGGATGCCGCGGACGAGCAGGCGGAGCCGGACGTGGAATCGTTGGTCGAGTTGGTGGAGCAGAAAGTGGCGGAGGGGGAGCGTCTGAAGGCGGCGGCCGGAGACGTGGCAAAGGCCAAGGGCGTGAGCAAACGTGAGCTCTATGAAGCTGTGCTGCGCGGACGCGAGGAAAATTAGAGATTTTTAAAATTTTTTAGCTGAGCTGAGAGGTGGGTGGCCTGTGTGGGAGATAAGGGCAGGTGAATAGGGGGTTAGGGGAGATGGAAGCCGGGGCTAAAGGCGTCGTCCGGACGTGGTTGGGGCACCACTGCGGTTGAAAAGCGCACGCAATACCCCCCAGTATTGAGGAATGACTGTATCAAGAGAAGAAGCAACGCCGACTGAGGCTGATCAGGAACAGTCCATCGACTGGGTGGTCACGGGCTGCGCGGCAGCCCTCATCCTGGCTGTCGTGCTGTGGGGCGTATTTGGTGGCGATAGCTTCGCCGCCTTCGCCTCGACGGCGTTGAGCTATGTCGTAGGTGACTGGGGCTGGCTGTATGTCCTCGCCGGCACGGTGTTTGTAGGGTTCATTCTGTTCATTGCGTTCAGTAAGTTCGGGCACATTCGCCTGGGCAAGGATAACGAGCCGCCGGAGTTCAATAGCATTTCCTGGGTGGCCATGATGTTTGCCGCAGGCATGGGCATTGGCCTGATGTTCTACGGTGTGACCGAGCCACTGACTTACTACCGCGACGGCGTGCCGGGGGAGCAAAAGAACGATGTGGCTAGCTCCTTCGCCTCCACGCTGTTCCACTGGGGCCTGCACCCATGGTCGCTGTACGCCATCGTGGCGCTGGCCATTGCTTACGGCACCTTCCGTCTGGGCCGTAAGCAGCTGCTGTCCGCGGCGTTTATTCCGTTGATCGGGGAGAAGCGCGCCGAGGGCGCGCTGGGCAAGATCATCGATATTGCCGCCATTTTCGCGACGGTCTTCGGTACCGCGGCTTCCCTGGGCTTGGGTGCAGTGCAGATCCAGTCCGGCCTGGGTGCCACGGGGCTGATTTCTAATCCTGGCACGTGGGTGATCGTCGGCACCATCGTGATCCTGGGGCTGTGCTTCTTGGCTTCCGCTGCTTCCGGCGTGGGCAAGGGCATTCAGTACCTGTCCAACACCAACATGGTTCTGGCTGGTCTCATTGCGCTGTTTGTCTTGATTCTCGGGCCGACCGTGGTGATTCTGAACCTGATCCCGACCTCCCTGGGTAACTACCTGTCCCAGTTCTTCCAGATGGCCGCCCGCACCGCTAACTCCGGCGATGGTGCGGATGAGTGGCTGGGTACCTGGACCATCTTCTACTGGGCATGGTGGGTCTCCTGGTCTCCGTTCGTCGGCATGTTCGTCGCCCGCATTTCCCGCGGCCGTACGATCCGCGAGTTCGTGTGTGTCGTCCTGATGGTTCCAACCATGGTGACCATCATCTGGTTCTCCATCTTTGGCGGCGCTGCCGTTAATGCGGAGGAAACCGGCAATTCCATCTGGGGCGATGGCGAGGCCACCAGCCAGCTGTTTAACCTGCTGCAGACCCTGCCGATGGGACAGGTAGCAAGCATCGTTGCGATGATCCTGCTGGCTACCTTCTTCATTACCTCCGCAGACTCCGCCTCCACCGTCATGGGTTCCATGTCGCAGCGTGGACAGCTGGTCGCCAACCGTGGCGTCACTGTGCTGTGGGGTGCGCTCACCGCGGGTATCGCCCTGATGCTGCTGCTTACCGGCGGCGACGAGGCACTGACCAACCTGCAGAACGTGACGATCATCGCCGCCAGCCCGTTCTTGCTGGTGATTATCGCCCTGATGTTCTCCATCTACAAGGCTCTGTCTAACGACCAGCTGTACCTGGACGAAAAGGCACAGCGGGAATACGCCCTGCGTATGGCTCGCGAGCGTCGCATCAACCAGTCGAGCGAAGCTAAGGCCGCTAAACGCAGCCGTCGTTACGGCGGGAGTGATGTTCCGCAGGCCGTCGCAGACGGCAACGCAGAGCATTCCTAAGCCGGGCTGCTTTCGCGTCGTAGTAGGGGATCACCTAATCTAAGGGTTATGTCGAAACGAGTTCTCACCTCAGTTGCATGGCCCTACGCTAACGGCCCCCGCCACATCGGCCACGTCGCCGGATTCGGCGTGCCTTCGGACGTTTTCGCGCGTTATCAGCGAATGGCTGGCAACGAGGTACTCATGGTTTCGGGCACCGACGAGCACGGCACCCCGTTGCTGGTGCAGGCGGAGAAGGAAGGCACGACCGTCCAGGAGTTGGCGGATCGCTACAACCGCATCATCGTCGAGGACCTCGCGGGCCTCGGCCTTTCTTATGACCTGTTCACCCGCACCACCACCCGCAACCACTACGCGGTCGTGCAGGAGCTCTTCACCGGCCTGTACAACAACGGCTACATGGTCACTCAGACCACCCGCGGTGCCATCAGCTCGTCCACGGGCCGTACTCTCCCGG
>ERZ1673753.391-NODE-391-length-58208-cov-6.561605_pt1 | contig 58208 bp, 127 predicted proteins | sample MGYA00580201_ERZ1673753 | MGnify/ENA primary metagenome ERZ1673753 (study PRJEB41218, sample SAMN15661747) | gut metagenome | host: Homo sapiens | place: Canada: London | collected 2015-08-20/2019-03-30 | study: EMG produced TPA metagenomics assembly of... | reverse complement strand
TTCTGACATATTTCTCAAATCTGCAGGTGTTACTGTATAGTCCAAATATTTTGGAATCATTTTTCTTTCACACCGTTTCGTTTTAATATTTCTGTTACTTGAGACACGGGAATGCAAAATCTTCTGGAAACTGCTTTCTTATCATGATATTTCTCGAAATCTTCTAATACATCTTTATCTGTCCACTCTAACTGAATAGGAGCATTCATATAGTTTTCCATTGTTCTCTCCTTTTGAAATGTCTGATTCATTAATTGAAAACAAATTGAAAATCTTTATCGTTTATTTCACATGTAATGAGTTCTTTGTTGTTGTCAAGAATATCTACAACAGCACTTTCATATCTTGAATAAGCTGCTGTACATTCATATTCTTTACCTTCCGTAAAATGTTCATCGGTTTTTCTACAAATAGCCTTATTGTTCATCTTATCCCTCCGTTTGAAACCATTCCAACATAGTCTTTAAATTCTCCAAAGCTCATTGTAATTACTTTTACATTTTTCATATCGATCACTTTACCTTTCTAAATATTTTGTTGGCACTTCTTTGGTTAACCAAACATTATTCACAGACAAATAAAATTTATATCCATCTCTATGCATCTGGCCAGATGCCACCTGATACACAACTTCTTTTCCGTGTCTTTGTCCGACTTTTTCTGCAGTATCAACGTCACTTGAAAGATGAATATATAACCGGCTTTTTGGAATTAACCCAATCTGATCGATTGACACTACGTATTTTTCGCCAGTTCCATGATATAAAAATTCTGGTGGTTGTTTCTCTTCTAACTCTACATCTACAGGAATCGAATGTCCTTGGTTGCATCTAATCAGTGTTTTATCTTCATTGAAAGAGTATCTTCCCTTCGAATCTGTTTCCACGATCTCGTACAGATGATCCAGATCGAATCCAGGATTGTCTTTCCTAATCCCGTCAATCAGTTCGACGACATTAGCCCACCCATGTTCATCCAAAGTGATGCCAATTGCTTCTGGTTTATGTCTGAGAATCAAACACATGTATTTACTAATATTTTCTAAGTTCATGCTTTTACTTCCTTTTATTTAATTTTATTTTTCAGATGCCAAACAAAATCTTTTGAATCAAGTAATGAACCTTCAAACAATTTTTCGCCTTCAGCTTCATAAATTCTCAACGATCCATCAAAACCAACCACAACATATTTTCCGTTATATTTTTCCATGTCAATCAGTTTCCATTCAAGTGCTTGATACTGAGTTCCATCTTCCATCACATCTGCATATCCATCATATGTAAATAACGGAATGTCAAACATATAAATTATATTATCCATATTTTGTTTCTTCCTTTTGTTGTCTATATTAATTATTATACGGTTTCTATATTTATTACTTCTAATAAATTATCTTCCATCCATTCGCAAATATCTTGTACTACTGCATAAGTATCTTCGTATCCATAGGAGGCATTGCTCCAGGTATAACAATCATTATATTCGTCAAACCAGATTTCTACAGATTCTCCATTTGATAAATCAAGCCTAATGGCAATTTTATCTTCTTGCTCTTCTGCATATCCCATTTCTTCGACAACATATTTGTTAATATCTGCTTCAGTCACAACATTTCACCTGCCTTCTGAAAACAATCTTTCATCATCTCTCTATAATTGCAAAGATTAGCCAAACATTTTTAATTCTGGCATATGCTTTTGAATAGCGTTACTTCCAATATTTTCCCAATCAATTTTATTTTCTGGATTAAATAAAATTTCTCTTAATACAGAAGCTCCTCCTTGGTCATTCATTTTATCTAAAATCTCCACAGCTATAATATTTTTCACTTCTGATTCTCTCATAATCTACACCTCCTTAGTGAAGTCTTTCATCTACTCTCTAATTGTTTTATAATAACTTCCGAACCAGACATGTACAGGAGGATTTTTCGCCCATGGCATTAAAGAACCACTTACCATTTCCCTAACCTGACCAGAATCATTCCATCCATTTGATTCCATTTCTTTTTTATGTTCCATTCTTTCTTCTTCTGAGTCGTAATAATACTGTTCTATAAGCTCTGTGTACTTATCTACGCAGTTATCTCCATCCCACACAAATTTTGTTGTATTATCTTTCATTTTAATTCTTTTCATATAATCATCCCACTTTTCCATTGAAAGCAATCATTAATTAATTCCAATTATTGCAATAGAAATCATCATCTACAACTTTTCCATTCTGCTCCATACAATGAAGAGTATCTCCATCGAGATCCCCTTCTTCTGGAAAACTATTACTGCAAGATAAACAATCTCTTATCACAGATAAATTTTCAAATTGACCACAAGCCACAAAATTTCCGTCAAGACCTAATTGTTTATTAACACTTGCAAATTCACAATCATCTTTAAAATATTTACAATCCTTACATTTATTCACGTAAACATCTCCATTCTTCCATTTAAGACAATCTTTCATTGCTCACATATTCTCAACACATTTCATAAATGTTTTAGTTTCCATATCAAATGGATTGCAATCATAGTAAAAAAGACATTTTGTAAAGTTCTCTGTACACTGTAATATAAGCGTATCAATATCTGTTGTATTTGAGTCAAATAATTCAATGTCAGCTCCAAATACTTTACAAATATGTTCTTTCTTATTTTCGTCCTCTGTTATAACCAGCTCCCAGAATTTTCCTTCTGGATAAGTATTTAAAATAAATCCTTTTCTTTTTAACAAGTCATTATAATTCAAATTTTCACCTCTATTTAAAAAACGTCTGGCACATTTAAATATTTTTCTACTACTTCATTATCAAAGAAACATTCATGTTCCATATCATCATTAGAATAAATTGTCACACCAAATGTTTCTTGAATAAAACAATACCAAAAACCTTTTCTGAAAAGATAATTTTCTCCATCATTAGAATATTTATCCTGTTTCATTTGAGTCATATGTTTTTTCAATTCATTTCTTAATATTTCAATATCTGTAATATTATCTAAGTCCATTTGTTCACCTCATCACCTAACGAAAGCAATTTTTCATTATGTCACATTGCAGCAACTTCTTCATAAAACGAGGAAAAACTATTCTTATATTTTTCTTTAAAATCTTCTTTAAATGTTTTGTCAACAAATTCCATCATCTGATTTTTATCCGCCCTAAATATAGCGTTAAATATAGGATACAGTTCTAACCAGTCAGTCATTAAAGCATAGTATTCACCATTTCTTTCAAAGGCGCATTTATATCCTACTTTATTGAACAATGTCAGAATAGAATTTGCAGATAAGCTTTGACTAAAATTTTCTTTGATCCAACTTAAATCTTTTTGTTGTTCTTTTACTCGATTGCATTTTATTTTTAACTGATTTATCAGTTCAACACTTCCTTCTTCAACAAATTTTAAACAATCTTCATTCCACCAAGAAGAACTACCACCCGTTTCCATATCCATAATTGAGTATCCACCGTAACAAGTTCCGTCACCATATTTTTCTCCATATGAATACTCTATTACATACACCTTTCCTATATCATTTCGTGATTCATTTAAACTACCATGCCAATAAGTATCAATTTTTCTAACAATATTACCTGACTTAAAACTCATACGATCATCTCCCATTTTCTCTTGAAATCGTCATTTCTTCTGCTCGTCAATTAAATCCAATACTTCGCATAAAGCCTTATATCTGCCTTCTTCTAAGTCATTCATATTGCGATTTTTTGTTTCATTTTCTAAATCCTCAATAAGCTGCTCGATTTTAATTCTTAATTCGTCCACTGTTATACCTCCAATTCTCTTTCTAATCTCTTCGTTACTTGAACACTTCTGCAACTGATTTATTGAAACATGTCGCTGTTCAATATAACCATCTTCCATTTCAAAATCAACATCTGCTTCCTCGTTTGGATTTTCCCATGCATAATCTACAAATATTCCAAACAATTTTAAATTTTTGTGAAACACTTTATCACCTTTTTTAAATTCCATTAATGTCACCTCTTCCAATCTTCCGAGTAAATCATTCTTTTTTAGTATTACAGTTCATTTTATAAAACATCTAAATCAATAATAGTGTATTTATATTGTTCTGATTTCCATGTATAGTCATCAATTTTTATTGGATTATCTGCTCTTCCTTCACAAAATTTAACGGCTTTATCATATGAATTGTATGCCTCTTGGCTAATTTTAGTAGTAGGATATAAGCCACCTAAAGTCATTACTTCAACACAATATATTTTCATAGCGATCTCCTTTCATATCGCAAGAAAGTTAAATTTCATTATCCTTAAAATTTAAAATATCGCCCAGGATAAGCATCCATATGTCCGAAACATACGTTATCAAACCAAAGATATCCTTGATTATCCCATTCAATTACGTCACCTTTTTTGATATGAACTTCTTCACATCCGTCTTTATTTTCTTTTAAGAATCCAACACCATCATAGTCTTTAATACATGTTGCTGTACTCATCTTATAATCTCCCTTCTTGCCTTGAAACCTAGATTTCATTAATAATATTTTTTCAAATACCTAATAGCAGCCATAATTTCTTTTTCATATTCCTTGTCTAAACCGGCATAAGGGATTGTTTCTGCAAGATATTCTAACTCATTCGCAGTTTCTTCGTCTGTAAGTTCCCTTCCTTCCGTTTCCATTCTTGCTACCAATCTGCTTTCCAGACAACCGTGACGAATATTTATAGCTCTTTCAAATAATGACTTCATAGTGTTATTCTCCTTTCCATCCAAAGAAAACTTGGTTTCATTTTATTTCATCTGATCGAAAAATCTTTTCGCTGTTTCTTCGTAAAATAATTTTTCAGCAAAATCAATCGCCTGTGCTTTTGTTTCAAATGCACATATTCTTTTTAATTTTTCAGCATATTGATTAAGAGATATCGCTTTGATACCCATTTGTTTACTATCAATAACATCCTTGTATATTTTCAATAATTGTTTATTAGTGCACTCTGAAAAAATTTCTAATTTATTATCCATCTATGCTCTCCCAGCATTATTCTCCATCATCTCTTCCACAAGCTGCTTCATATAAGATATTTCCGATAAATCAAATTGCTCTTTTCTTTCGTACAATTCTTTAGGCAATGGAATGTATGACATTTTTGCGATTGCTCTTTCCATATATTCATATGCTTCGTCCAAATCATTCCATATTTCCTGTAAGTTATTCATCTATATTACCTCAATTTTACGTTCTCCATTATAATAGAAATGGAATTGTCACAAAGGCAGTTCCATTTCTCTTTTAAAACTATCGTTTGCATTCCACACAAACGTCTTTTCCTTTATAATCATCAGGTCGCTCATAATGTCCAGGAAAACAATGCATACAACTATAACATGATTGATCCCATCCCATTGGACATTTCTTTGTCTCTTTTGCTTCATGCGTATAAACATATTTTTCTTCATAATAACCCATAGTTTTTAACATATTATACTTCCTATTTTTCCGCTAAATCGTAATCTGAACCATTCACAAATTCTCCATCTGTATTTGTGTCACAATATTCAAGTGCATATTCTTCTACATCAACGCAATCAGGATGCTCGTCATATGTACATTTATATTTTGCCAATTCTGCTTTTGCTTCATTGAGCTGATCGTATGTCCATCGTTTTAATTCTTCTGGATCAGTATTGGGTCCATAAATACAATCTCCTTCAGAGTAATTTTTGAACTGTTTTTTCGTATAAGATCCTTCAGCATGTCTTAAAATAATTGTATTATAATATTCTACCATTCTATTTTCCTCCAACTTTTATATAATTATTTATATTATATCATATTCCTCAGCAATAACATAGTTTTTCTATGCAGTTTCACCCAACAAAATTTTTCTAAACAAGCTTTCAAATATCGGAACACAAATACTATTGCCAGCCTGTTTATATAATGCCATTCTATATCTTCCTCGTTTCTGTTGGACAGATGCAGCTGCTTCATAATCCTGATCCGTATATCCCATAAGTCGCCAGCATTCTCTTTCTGTAAGATATCTGTATTTTCCATTATGTAAGTCAATTACCTGTGCAGGTGTCCGATCCTGGCGAGTCGTGATTGTATAAGCATATTGGTCAATTACGGTTGCTCTTCTAATTCCGGATGCTCCAATACATTCCAGAATGCTCGGTTGTGTTACCTCATATACTGGATCAACTTTCTGTTCCAAAAACTCATGAATGTTTCTCATTGGCGTTCTAATCAGATCAGAAAAATCAAATTCCTTTCCTTTTAAACAACTTACAGTGAAATAGCGTTCTCTTGCTTGCGGGATACCAAACTCTCTTGCGTCTAATAGTTCATATGTACTTGTATATCCAAGTTTACTTAATTCTTCCATATATCTGTCGTGATTATGCACCATATATTTACTTCTGACATTTTTGACATTTTCCCAAATCACATATTTTGGTTTCCATTCTCCCATCTGTTTAATAATATTAATTGTTTCCCACATAAGACTCGATCTTGTCCCAGACCCTTCTTCTGCGCCAGCTCCATGATTTATTCTTCCATTTCTGGTAGCTGTGCCTTGATGTCCAGCAACAGACATATCCTGGCAATTATGCACTATACATCCATTTGCCGTATAAGAATGAGCCTCTTCCACTTCTATATCATAAACAGTTTCTTTGTTTTCTGTATGTTCAATTTTTGTTATTGGAGACCATAAATATCCATCTTCAATAATTGACATTCTTCTATTGCACTTTAAAGTCCATCGTATTGTATATGTGTCTTTTTGATGAATCTTTCTTCCTTCTATACATCCAAATTCTTGACGTTTAAATTTACTTATTTGAAACGGTATATTATATGCTTTCACAATCAACTGCCCAATTCCATATAATAGTTTCCTATTAACTGAAGTTATAGAATATGTATATTTTTTACATGATCCATCACTATCAACATAACCCTCTATTAATTTCCTCACGAGATTAATTGGCATATCAAATACAAATCCAGGTAAATATTTACCTTCAGCACCTTTTCCAAATAGATTGCAAAAAGTAGCCAATTCTTTATTTGTAAATTGATATTTATATGTCGTATTGTCTTCGACTTTTACGTAATGTGCCCATTCTGGTATTTTTTCTTCAAATAGTTTATCTTCGCCATTTATTTTTGATGTACATATAATCATGCTAGAAACATTATTGTTTCTGTCTTTCCTCGTTCTTGTCCATCCGTCACCTAAAAATCTTCCTATCAAATACCATAATCCTTCGTCTTTCATGTTCAGATTATTTTTAATATATTTAGATCTTCCCCTTGTACACTCAACACCATCCCATTTGGGGACAATTGAATTTTGATTTATTGGGGTTCCGACCAAATAATTTTTATTTAGATCTTTAGCTTCGACCCATTTTGGTTCCGAAAATTTTCTTTTCATCGTCTTCTTCCCATCAATAAATGGGTGAATATATGTCTTTTCTCTTACATAAAATTTATGATTGCTAGTAGTTTTTATTTCATGACAATTAGATGCTTTTAGTTTTATAATATTTTTTTCGCCATTGTTGAATACGTTAATTACTTTGTGAAATAAACCATCATGAGAAACAACTTCTTCATTAACGGAAACATCTTTTATTTCTCTAAAACCATTTTTAGTCAATACTAATGTATCTCCTGTAAAACATGGACTTCCATGTATCAGAATATCTGGGCGTAGGTTATATCCGACCACTGTTTGCGTTTTATACGGCAGTTCACTTTTGAACATTGCATTATATGATCTGACTGCTGCTTCGTCAATCTCGACATAATCAATTGATTTAACAGGAATACCGATATTCCGTAATGCACACCGTGGGCTTCCAATTCCACCGAATAATTCTAAAATTTGTACCATAATAATTTCCTTTCTTGATAAGGCGGTAAACAGGAAGTCTACCGCCTCGTTGATGCTTAGATAATATTTTTCATAATTTCTACAGATTCTTTTTGTGCTTTTTCTTCCATTCCTCTTACATACAACAGCGTTGTATTAATTGATGCATGATGTAAATTTTTCTGTACAAGCACAATATCACCCGTTGCGTTGTATAATGTAGTACCATATGTTGCCCTTAGTTTATGTGGACTAATTGTTTTTCCTTTTATATTACAAGCATATTTTTTTGTAATATCTGAAATTGCACTTGTTGACAATCTCTTTCCGGTTTTCCCAAGAAACAGCGCCGGCGTATCGCGTGCTGTTACAAGTTGATCTCTGTATGCTAACCATTTCTGCAATTCATCTAAAACTTTTGGAATTAAAATGAATGTATGAACTTTCTTTCCCTTATCTGTTACAATCAGAGTTCCTTTATCCATATTTAAGTTTTCTATATCCATATTGGATAATGCTGCGCAACGTACACCTGTAGAAAGGAAAAGTTTTATGACTGCAATATCCCTTTGTGACCAAATAGCTGATGGCTTTCTTGTTTTTCCTGTTAACTTATGATCAACATTATAAAGATACGTTTGTGTTTCTTCTGGAGTCAAATAACTCTTTTCTCTTCTTTCTATTGTTCTCTGTTGCTCTCTCTTTTTTGGCTTCGCAATTTCTTCCATATAATTTTTCGAAAAAATTTTATATGAAAACATACATTTTGAAAAAAGTTTTAACGCAGAATAAACTGCGATTTGATAAGAAGAAACTGTTTCTAATCCATTGTCTTTATCTTGTATTTTTGCCATATAGGATACAAAATCTCTCAGTTCGAGATCTTCTTCTTTTTCTTTTCCGGTGAACTTTAGAAATTTTAATACATCACACATATAAACATATTTTGTCTTTTCTGATAAATCATGCATATATAAAAGGAAGTCTTGTAGATTCTTAGACTTCCCTTTCATAGTGTTTTCGATTTTTCTTTTATATTTAAGTTTTTCTTCCTCTAAACCTGTCTGGACTCTTTCATTCATTTTATTCCTCCAATCATAAATCGGCAATTGCAGCAATAATTATAATAATAATGACCCCAATTGCGACAAAGGTTCCATAGTATCCAACGGCATATTCAAGTGACATAATATCTTCCTCCTAAAATTCACTATTCAAAAATGTATGACGGAAACATCAGCTCTAATTCCTCTTTTGAAATTTCCATATTTTTGTTTTGGCTTTTAAATTCTTCATCGAACTGATGATTTAATTTCAAAACATTATAAGCACTTTCAATCACCCACTCCCTGATGAACTCCATATCTGATTCCGACAAATCATATCCATATAGTTCTACATATCTTATCAACTTCTTTCTTATACTTGTTTGTGTTTGGTTCCATTTCTTTTCTAAATTCTCGAACTTACGCACATCTGTTTGACAATATTCCTTGAACGTTTTTCTTTTCATATATTCTCCTTTCTTTGCAACAAAAAACCGGCACATTTCTGTACCGGTTAGTAACGTTCCTCTTTTCTGATTTTATTCAATTTTTCTTTCTTTTGATTAATGTGTCGTACTTTTGCTCGTGGCCTATATTTATCACAATGTTGACAATAGTGATTGTGATCTGCTTCTCTCCCTTTACTACATTGTCCTGCACAAATATAGTATAAGCATGGTGTTTCTCTTGTCTTACTCATCTTTTATCCACTCCTATCGGTATGATAATATAACCAGAAATACGGAACCCTCTGGACGCAAGTTCTTTTAAATCTGTTGCAATTCTACCTTCTTTCAATAATTTATGCATATTACAATGGATAGTGCCTTTGCTTTTAATCCCAACACCTTTTCCAATCTCGTCATAAGACGGAGCATAACCATGCTCAAAAATGTAGTCTTTACAAAATTCATAGATTTTATCTGTTGTGTCCTGTATGTTATCATATTTATTTACCATAATCATTCTCCCTTCTCTTTAAAAACATCACTGACCTGCCACGAAATCATCTCATTTCCAAGCTCAATAATTCTATCCTTGAAATTTTGAATAAACTCCGCTGTAATAACTTTTGCAATATTTACATTGGTTGGTTCTATACCATCTTCGACCAATGCATTTATAATATCATCTTTTGTCCATGTAGTGTTCATATCTTTACATTTTTCTAGTTCATATCTCGAAATCGTTTCTTCAATAGTGTCAAAATCAACACATCCATAACCAATTCTCTCTCCGTTTTCAGCTAAATATAACATATAAAACATTCCTTCATTTTCGCCATTACCCCGTAACTCATCAATGTTGTTGCCATATACAATATCAATTAAATTCCCTTCCCATGGATGATCTGCATAAAAATCACAATCATAACCATCTTCTGCGTCGTATCTGTCATCTTCTTCTGTCACAATCATCATGTACTTTTTATCTGTTCTCATATTCTTTACCTCCATTTGATGAATATTTTTCGGACATCGTTGGACAAACCTTTTATACCATCCTCCATTTTGAATGCCTTCTTGGATTACATAATCAGATTCTAAATTTTCTTTTGATGATTTGCTGGCTTCATACCCCATATTATATAAAGTTTCTTCTAAACTATTGGCTGCAATTTCACTATCTGTGAATGCATATGCTCGTCCATAAGAATCAATACCAGATCCGCAAAAATTATCACCTAAATGCGTTAAAATATATTTCAATATTTTTTGTTTTTCGTCCATTTATATTCTCCATTTGCTCAAAAATCAAATTCTTTTAATCCGCCTGAATCGCGTATATATTCTGCCATATCAGGAATGCTTACTATATGCTTCTCTAATGCTTTTTTATCCTCTATTGCATAATAGCCATTTTTTTTAACTTCCTCGCTGGATTCGTAGTATAAGAAAATCGTATCAATTAAATTTTCCATTTCAGTTCTAGGTTCATACCCCTGTTTTCTAATCCATGCTGCCATGTAATCATAATCGCACCATTTTTCTTTCGGATATTGTGAGTAATCTTTTTCTTCTGTCCATCGTCCAAACCAATCAACCATATTTGCACCTCCAATCAAATTCGACTTTCATCAGGTTATCCTACGACTCTAAATGCTCGTGAATTGCCTGGATGTTCCGTTTCAATCGATCCTTCAATTTATACTTAGCAAATACCGTTTTCTCTAAATTCTACGAGCAGCCCATACATCCGCCCTTTCTTTTCAAAGAAATCATTCCAATTAGATAATTCTTCGATCGAATAATTCTGGTTGTACATATCTGTTTGCCATTCAATCGCTTGATCTCTCCATTTTGCTTTCTGTTTCAAATAACTTTCATGTCGTGATAACGCTCTATGATTTGTGTAATCTGACTGTCTCATAATATATTCTCCTTTTCTCCAATTTAAAAAAACAGACAACGTATTGTCATCTGCTTTTTACACATCAAAATTATATTCTGGATAAAGATATTCCAAATTAAAATCTTCCTCGAACCAACAATGATCTGAAATATCCGGAATATCTACGATCACATGATCTGAATATGTTTCTTTTATTTCTCCATCATGCCATCTACCTGTATCTGGATCATGATACCTAACCTTTTTCTTTACCTTAAATAAGTGTGTTAAATTTGTCATAATTTTTTATCTCCATTTCTTGGATCAATATAATCATCGCCATATTCATCATAACAAAATTGATATGTATACATACATTTAGACCTCTGTTTTTATATATTGTCTTTGCTTTATATCTACTTCCTCCATATCTTCAACTCGTTCGCACAACAAATTTAGCACCAGTTTCAACATTTCCATATCATTATACTCAAATGCTAACACAAGATCTTGAACAGTTTCCTCTCTATGCTCTTCATCATCATATCCATCTGATAGACATGAACAAATTTTTTCTGCTAACTTTTCGTTATCTGCTTCTTTTTCCCAGTCATATGCCGGAATATCATCAATAATATCTGCGTCTCTATCCATTCGGATCAAGTCAATTTCATTTATCCATGCATACTGAAGTAAGATCCGTAAATCTTTTGGCATATCACTGATATTGGTTTCGTTTTGAGCTGGTACACTGATAAAAACACCTTCTTCATATTCATAAGTATATGGTGGTTCCATGGCATTGAGTCCTTTAATAGTTTTCTGTTTTAAATGTGCTGTACTAATTTCTAGATATTTTCTTTCATTTGTTTTCATATTTTGATTCTCCCTTCTGAAATCCTTGTTTCATTTTTCTATTATTCTCCAACAAAAAAAGGAACCATACACTATTCTGTATGATTCCTTCGTTTCGCATATTCATTTACATTTTTACATAAAGCTTGTTACTAAATCTCTAGCTTCTTTCCATATGTCTTCTGGGCATTTTTCTTTGAATTTTCCATTACGTGCTCCAATATCAAGCATTTTTGCCTGGTCACATAATACCACGCCCGTTGTCTGCGTTCTGGCGTCCAGCTCGATATGAAACGGATGATGTTTATTTGTATTTGTAATTGGACACACCATTGCCATGGCACTATGATAATTTAAAATATCATTGCTTATTACAAGCGCTGGTCTTCTTCCTGACTGTTCATGTCCTTGCTGCGGATTGAAATCCATTGTAATAATATCACCTTGAGTATAATTTACCAAACTTCGTTCCCTACATGAGTACCTACATCAACCTCTTGACTACTTTCTACATAAATATCATCAATCGGTTTGTTGTAAAATGCTTCAAGCCTTTCTTTCAAGTTTAAATATTTTGGTTTTGCCTTTTTAATGGTAATAATGCCATCGTCTACGCTAATTTCTACGTTATCGTTTTCTTTTAATCCAGCACTACTAATGATTTCTTTTGATAAGCGAATACCTTGGCTATTCCCCCATTTTTTTATGGCTGTTTGTGAAATGAATATGCTTTCCTTTCTGTTCGCAATTGTCATTCTTTTAGCCTCCCTGTCAAGTATACACAACGGATATACCTTAATAATAGTATATACAAAGTATATCCTTTTGTCAATAATTTTATTCTTGCAATATTTTACAAATTAATAGGCTCATCGTTCTCATTATATTCAATCGGTTTACACTCCCCACAGCTAAAGCAAGGGGTTTTACGACGCATTGGATAAAATAGCACCTCCTTGAAATGCGGTTTTCATGCGTTTATACATTCTCTGTATTCTTCTTCTGTTAATAATCCATCTACACACATATCTTCAAGACTTCTAAATATTGCATCTCTTCTCCAACTTGCATAACTAAATCCATCGAATTCTCCTATTAATGCATTATCATTTTCCTCGTTTTGATCACGTAATCTTTTCGCCAAATCAGAGTGTTGAAAGAAAAGTGCACGATACATAGCTGCTTTTATTCTTAATTTTTCTATTTCATATTCCTGACAAACTAATTTGCGTTGCGTATTTACTAACTCAAAACCCAAATTCCCAATTCTGTTATATTTTACTCTTTCATCAAAATATACACCGTTCATATCACCAACCTCCAATCTTCATAATTAACTCTATACCATTTCCTCATATTCTTCTGACAAATTTCTCAATACATCTTTATAGATGTAAAGCTGATTATTTTCCAAGTAGTTATACAACCCAGTTTCTGTATCAAAGAATTCCTCAACGGCTGTCGAATTCGCCCATCTGTCAAAAGATACCAACGCAGCTACCCTTAACATCCATTTCCCATTTGTTCCGTTGTGTGGTTCTATAACCAGGAATAAAATTGTATCTGTTTTCGCTTGTAATGTGGCTTCGTATTCATCGACTTCATAACCGTTATCTTTGAACCAATTCTTTATAATATCCATAAGATATACCTCATTGAAATATACTTATTTACTAAGCACACTCATTTTCCATTCCATAATCTCCATATCAATTTTATGAGCACAATCCTTACAAAAATCAACTCCAAGCATTGATAAATTCTTTCCAACAGAATGCAACGCTTCTAAATGTCCACTTTGTAAATATTCTCTTTCTACTCCAAGAATATCTATCTTCTTAACAACTGGAATTTCTTTTCCGCAACAATCACATACATAAATTTCTCTTCTACTCATTAGATCACCTCAAGACACTGAACAGGAATTTCACAACATAAATCGACTGTTGCATATTCTTGTCCATCTTCGTTTTTCCATAAATTAAATACTTCACATATTGTTCCGGCGAAACGGGCCTCCATAGCCTCACAAGTCGTCTCATCAAATGTTAATTTTCGTAGTTCTTCTCTCAAATTATTTTTAACAATTACTTTATCTCCAATTTTCATTATATATTCCTTCCAAGAATGTGTTTTTTATTTAATTCCATGCTCTTTTTCAAAATCCAATAAATTCTGAATTGCATCATCGAATGCTTTATCTGTTGCTTCATTTTTTGTATGTGATACAACAGAACCCATATAATTTGCAAAAGACTTCAAGGCTCTATATTGTTCCATTTCTTTAACTGTAAGACCTAGATGATCTGCTTCATGTTGCATAACTTCGTTTGCATTTTTACTCTCATATCCACATGTCTCACAAACATATATTGTATACTGTTTCACTTAATCACCTCATTTACATTTCCGTGAATACTGCTCTCCAGCATCCATCTATGACTATGTTATCTCTTCTATAATCTGGCCTCTTTGAGTTCAGTTCATGGAATTCTTCACACCCAAGATCATAAAGAATTTCTGTTAATGCATCAGCTGCAATTTCACTATCTGTCCAAGCGTAAGCTTTTTCATCTCCGTCTACACCAGAGCAACACCAGTTCTCAGTAAGACTACTCATAATAATGTGCAGTAATTTCTTTTTGTTCACACTAACACCTCAACCTGAATACTTTATTCAACATCGTTTCCGTCAGAATCTCTAAGTGCTGCGTTTTCAATGCAAATATCAATTCCAGCAGAAGCGCATTTACTTAGAAATTCATCCATTGCTTCATCATATGTGTTTTCGCTTGTTTTAAAATAAATACTACTGTCGCTTATATATAATTCATTCATAACTCTACCTCCTAATAAAATGTGCTTTTCATTGTGTTATTCTCGCATATTTTAATGGATATTTCGAAAAATCCAAATATTCAGAATTATATACACTAGGAATAAATTTTCTAAAATCATCATAGTACCATGCTTTCCATAATTCTGTTCCGGTCTTTACAAATTCCCTAGTGGCTTCTTGAAATGCGTCATATAACGTCATGTTATATACTTCCATATTTTCTTTTGTTCTTTCTTTTACCTTTTTAGGAACTCTACCAATTATCAAATCATCGTCATAAAACATATTCATACTCCTTTTTTTATGAGAAGTTTCCATTGCTATTTTACTTTGTCCAATCCAAATAAAGCATCAGGAAAACTTCTCTTTATTTCTTCAAAATTTTCAAAGCAATCTGCATATCTATCTGTGCCATCTTCTATGTTCAATACGAGAAAACTTCTATCTCTATCATTCCATAATGTTCTTGCATCATGTTCTGAAATAATATCAAACCATTTTGAAAAATATTCTTCTGTAAACATTTCAATTCCTCCAATCTTTTAATTGATTAGTTTATCAAACCCTATCTTATTATTCTCTGTCTTGTTGTACTAAAAAAGCAGATAACTTTTTCGTCACCTGCTTTCCTTAAATATTACGAAACTGCATCTCCGTATCATTTCATAATCTCTACATCCTTTATAATTATCACACATCCAATTATAAATCTCTGTATCAGACATATTATGAAATTTTAGAATATGTTTTCTGCATTCATCTAAGATATATCCTTCCATATTTTACTCCTCAATTTCTTCAACATCACTTTCATCATAATGAGTATCTGCTATTGGAATACATCTATCAGATTCCAATTTTTCTTCCGCTATTCTAAGTGCTTCAGTTTCATTTTCTGCCTCTACTTCATATTCTTCATATGTTGTAAATGTCACACTATACTTCTTCATAATCATTCCTCCATCATTTCTTTAAATTCTATCCAACTTTCAAAAGACTCTTCCAATCCTCTCGATCGAATGGTTTCCATTTCGTCTTCTGTCATTTCATAATTTTTATCTTCACAATATTGTTGGACTGTATCATGCTCTGCTTCTAACCACTTATCATCGTCTTCAATTTTATCGACTTCTACTAATAATTTATCAAGTTCATTCATAGTAGTCAACCTCCAATTCATGTCAACAATCAATAAAGAAAATCGTTCCGTTAAATATTTATTCTCTCTTTTTTTAATGAAATTTCCGTTTCATTCTTATTTTATTCTCTCCATGCTTTAACAAATCTATCGGCATGATCTCTCCATTCCAAATGTCCATATTCCCCTCTTACGATCATATCTTTGGTAATATTTCCATCATCTAAAAGAACTTTTACTTCTTCATATGCGCTTGGTAATTCATCATCTTTAGAATTCATTATCATTTTCTTCAACCACCATTGCTAATCCATTATTAGTCAATACTCTTTCTATCTCAGCAGGTTTTGATTCTTCACTTAAATAATCAGAATCCATTACGTTCATAATCTCTTCTATAATAATATCCATACTTTCTCTTGTAATTGCATTAATTGCTACCATTCTTATCTACTCTCCTTTCTAAAAGTGTCATTTCAATATAATCTCTATTGCATTATCTAATGGTGTTATTCTCTTGATTTCTTCATCCATATATTCTCTAAGTGCCTGATTTATATATGGTGTTTCACAATCAACAAGAATATCATTTTCTCTTGCAAGAACAACGCTGTCAGTATTTAATACTTCTAATAAATCTCTTATTTTCATATTGTTTCCTCCATCCTATCTAATACAATTCATTAAAAGCATCTATAATTTCCTGTCGCAACTTTTGTTTCTGTTTAAGTTTTTCTCCACTGCACAATTCCATTTCGTGATCTGCACTTGTTACATAATGTTCTCCATCTTTCCGTAAGTACACATCTATTTCTTCAATTCTTTTATTGTTTAATATTTTCATATAAATATGAGTTCCATATGTATGTTCTACCAACTTTTCCGGCATGTTATTCCTCTTGGTACTTTCCGTTTCATGGTTATCTCCACCCAATATCTTTCGGTGTAATTTCAATATAACAATGTGGTATGCACGATTTACCGAAGTTTACACCAATAAAAATACTTGTGCCTCTTAAAGATATTTCTGTACTTGTAATTTTACAAAATTTTATAATATACCACGGCAATTTATTCTTAATCCATGTCATTCTCATTGAATAACTATCTGAAATTTTCTCATAAAGTGAATACATTTCATTTTTCTTTGTCTCATATTCTCTTCTATCATGAATAACTTCATCCCTACATTCCTGATACATCTTACAATACTGTTCCTCAAGACTATTTGATAATTCGGTCAAGGATGTCTGTATACTCTTCAATCTTTCGTAACTATTTCTCATATAAAATCACTCCTTATTTATAATTTAACTCCATCAGTAGGAAGGCCAAATTCTTTTACAAGTTCGTCAAATACATCATCTGGCATCTGACTTAGATTATCTTCAATATCCTCTTTACTGAAATCATGGTTTGCATATCCGAAAAACTGTTCAATCTGTTCATTGTTTGCCTTATGTAATATAAAGTCCATCATCATTTCTTCAATATCCATATTATTTTCCTCCTAATACTTTCGGCCTCGTTAAAACTCAATATCTACATCTTCTGAAATACAATCACACATATAACCCTCAGATTCTAAATGCTCACATACTACATCAATAATACTGTCAGTATCATACTCTCCGTCATTTTCTTTCTTGTATTTTTCAATTGCATCTTTTGTTCTTTGAATAATTCCATTCGTTAATTCCTGTTTACCTTCAATTTCAATCATTGTTTCTACGTTTGTACCACAACCATCTACGTCTACATCAATAAGTTTAACAATCTGTTTCATAATATTGACCTCACTTTCTCATTTTGAAATCTACGTTTCATCTATATAATTCACGTTTACACTTCTATCTAACAAATCATCATTTCATTTAGCTGCTTCTATTACAATGGTAGAATCTTGTGTTGTGATATACTTTATTTTCATATCAAGAATACGATCCAATGGTTTGTTAAAACCGTCTCTTTGTGTGCAAAAAATCAATTCTGCTCCATTACCATATTGCTTTCCGTCTGAGCAATCATAAATATCATAATTACAATTACAATCAAAATCATCATTATAAACTAAATCGCCAACAACCATTCTTGTATCCTCCGATCATCAATTTCTTGTTTCTCTTTTTCATAGATCTGTTCAAGCTCTTCATAAGTTACAGTTCGAGAATTATAACCTATACTTCTATAATATTTGGTATAATGATTTGCATTCTCTCTATCACAGCTTGTACATGTTTTTATTAATCCAGTATGTTTTTCTGTTGCAATCACGCAGACAACATTATCTTCCATAATTATTTCCTCTCTTTTCCTCTTTCCGTTTTTATTCTCTTGTACATTCTAATTTGTATTTGTTTCTTTCGTATTTACCACCGAATCCCATATCACTTGCTGATTCTAATGCCCACAACGCTTCTTTTTCGTCGTTTGTGATGTTCAAAACAATATCATATATATCTCTAATATTATCTGTTTTTGTCTGCATTGCCAGATATCCTAATGGATTAGCCTCTGATATAATAAACATAATTTCTTCCTCCATTCCTGAAATTATCGTTTCATTGGGGTTTTCCAACCCATTCGTCTCTTTTCATTCAAATCTTTATTATATGGACATTCTGGAATTTTGCATTTACCACACCATCCGATATCACTTGCAGATTCACGATCATATGCTTCATCATAATCACAAAGTTCGTGATCTATATTTTTTGTTTTTCTGCTCATAATAACAACCTCTCTTTTTAAGAAACCCTCATTTTATTGTGGCTTCTTTAAAGTCTCCTAATTGTTTCGCAAGCAATCAAAATTTCTAATTCCGTGTCGCAATAAATACAACCTTCAATTGCTCCGTATTGATTCAATAAAACCCAGTCAAAATATCCATTATAATCACACATCGCAACGGAATATTTTTTGTCTGATTTATATTCTTTGGTATGTTCCACGTTTGGATGATAAACATCAATACCATTATTTCTTACGATGGAAGCAACCCATCCGTTGGAGAATACAATGCTGTTTTCTTTTGTTTGTCTATGCTCGTTATAGTCATTTACAACTTCTTTTAATCCATATTTTTCTGAATATTCCTTTAATAATTCCATTTTATTCCTCCAATCTTCCGAAGAAAATCTTGTTTCATCTAATATTAATTTATGGGTTCTACCATATCAAATCTTGCCACGTTCAGGTACCTCGCTTTTAAATTAGAATTGTATGTTGCAGCAATTTCCATACATTGACTTCTACAATTCTGCTTATACTCACAGCTGCCACATTCATCTGTTTCACTTTCCTGATATGATAAGATTTTGTCTTCATAGTCATTTTCCCAATGTTCCATTTCCGTTTCTCCTAAATTCCGAGTAAATCTTCTAATTCTCTCATCCGATCATGCTTAAAACCAATACATACAAGTGCCTGAAGAATACCTTCTGAATATCCTCTGTGATTTTCAGCTTTCATCCGTAAAATTTCAAAATGCACTCTGCTATCGGTTTCATTTGCTTCTGTAAATTCTTTAATCGCCTGATTTGCATTTCGAATTCCTTCTTCCATAACTCTTTTACAATTTTCACATTCTGTTTTATTCATTTACATCGCTCTCACTTTCTGTTATAATAACTATTCAAGGAATTGGGGACTTACATGGAATTTCCATTGCCCCATTGTTGTTAGCCTTCAATATATTCCCAGGCTTCTCGTTCTGTTGGAAAAGCAATGCTGCATCCTGGGATATACCAGTTTCCGTATTTCATGTACGGCATAGCTACACACCTCCTTGTATGTATTTATAGAAAAAGCAGAGATGGCGTTCTCTGCTTTTATCTATCTCGTTATGTTATTCTCTCTTTTGGAATTGCTATTCTATCCGTAAAAATCTACATTTTTACTCTCCAACCTCAAACAATTCGTCACCAGAAAAATCAACCATATCTTGTAAAACGGCATGAGCAAATTCCTTTGCATAGTCTGTCCATATCTTATATTGTAATTCTTCCGGATTTAATTCATTGAGTCCATAATCTTTGACGAATGCCTTTATAATGTTTTTCATTCTGTATTCATAATCTTCTTCAATAGTGTGAATATGCATATACATAATTTAAACCTCCTCATAATCTTCAAATAATTCTTTTAAATTTTCCTTTTCTCCATCTATGTAATTTTCTATCTCCCAATAGATTTTTAACATTAACTTCTGTACAGTACATATACTGTTTGACGGCATTGTGATAATATCCGTCATTATGAACTTCAATATATTTATTTTTCTTATTTCTATAGATTTTTATTACCACAATTTTCACCGTCTCTCTTTTTCAAATCTCTTCAAGAATCCATTTCTCAACAAAATCAAGTACAACTTCAGGGATAACACCATCTATTCCTTCGCCATAATTGAATGTTTTTCCTACAAGTGTTGTTTCAAACTCAATGTCCTCGTTGTATATAATTTTATATGTTTTTAATTTACCAACTTCTCTTACTAATTCTACTCTCAAAACATTCATTCTTTTTTCCTCCTTTTAAAATCTTAGTTTCATTTTCGTCCTATTAAATGTAATGCTTTATAACAATCTTTTTCATTGAATACTACAATATCCGTATTATCTCCTGACATATCATCTGGACACCATTCAATGTCACTTGATTCCATAATATCAATTTCTCTTTTTGTAAGATTTTCAATAATATATTCGCTCATCGTTTTCTTTCCTTTACACATTATTTTCACTATCAAATAAAATTAATGGATATTTACCAAAAATTTCTTCTGGATGACTTTTCATATAGTATTCAGTTTCTTTTGGCGTTTTGAATCCATGGATTTCTTTATGATTGTCATCTTTATCATAATAATCTAATCTATACATATTATCTGCCTTTCTAAAGAAATGCTAATTTCACTATACCAATTCTTCGTATCTTGCATCAGCTACTCTTTGTAATCGCTTAATGTCCCAGTCTTCAATAAAAACAGTATCATCATAAAATCCAACAATTTCTCTTACATCATCCCAAAATGTTTTCTTGTTTGTAAGCTTTTTAATTTTTCGTTCCATCGTATATACATTAGTCTTCATTGCTTTCTCCTTTCACTATGAAACACGCAATTCAATATAAATTTTTTCTTCTGTCATGCATGAATTTTATTACTTTTTCATGCGTTTCTGGTGTTCGTGACATCTTATTTTTCTGCATATAACTTATAATTGCCTCCCAATCGTCATATGTTAATGCATAATCACAACATTCGACACCGCAATTCACACACATTACACCTCCGGTTTGAACAAAACATCTCCTTCCTAACTGTTTGCACCACTGTTCGTACTGTTCACTTTTCTCTTTTAACTCTGTTATTTCTGCTTCCAACTTCTTTTTCAGTTCCTGCAGTTCTGTTTTTAATTTTTCATTTTCAACTGTTGCATCGCTTGACAATGCAGCCTTAAATTCTTCAAGACTCATTCCTTTAGCCATGTTTATACCTCCATTTCGATTCCAAATTCTTCATGCAGCAATTTTTCAAATTCCGGATCTCTCTTCACGTATTCATCGAGGAATTCTTCTTCACTGCATGGCGCAAGATCAAAATGCACATCTTCTCGAATATCATCATTCATATATGTGACGATTGCGTCCCAAAGATTTTTGTCTAAATCTAATTTTTCTCCATACCGTAACATCACAAGTTCTCCTTTTCATAAAAAATAAGGAACAAGATTTCTCTTGTCCCTTTGTTATTCTCTTTTTAAATTCGGACATAAGTTAAGTCCACCATCAATTTCTGGTAGCCTTCTATATGCATCTCTGTGAATACAATTTTCTCTTTTGCATTCCGGACAGTAACATTTGATGTATTCTTCGTAACTCATTTTATAATTTGTTGTCGCAAACCATTCTCTTGTTGGCATAATTCATTCCTCACTTTCCATTGCTAACTCAATCAGCTCGTAAACTTCATCCTTGTTGTCTAACATAAACTTTTTAAATCCGTCTTCATCGCTTTCTCTTCCGTCAATTAATCTTCCATCATCATCACGAATCCAACGTTCCCACATTGTGTCTTCAACAATTGTTGCATTGATTCGTTTTCCTTTATACTCAATTTTAGGATCACTCCATTCGCCATGCCATATATATCCGACATCCGAAATACCATACCAATCTGGAAGTTCTTTCATTTTCCTAAATAAAATTCCTTCAATGCTATTATCTCTTTCCAATGTACTAATCATATTTTTCACCTTCTAATAGTCTTCATCAATACATTCGTCTGCTTCGCTATAATATTGACCATCATATCCTTTTTCCATTAATTCCTCCCAACAATCATAGCATACCAATCTAAAAGTAATTCCGTGACAGTCTCTTGTAAAATTCATATCATTTCTTTCTACTTCTTTTCCACACACTGGACAAATTCTCATATCCTTTTCTTCCATATTTTTATTCCTTTCTATTTATACATTTCTCCATCTTTTGTTCTTGAAAATCGTTAATTCATCTTTTTCAAACAATCTGGACAAGTATTTCCATATTCTTTTGTCCATCTCCAATCACTTGTAGCATTTTTTAACCATTTAACACTTTTACTGTTATGATAGTCTCTGTTTATAATACCTCCACAACAACCACAAGCCACTTCCATATATATAATAGCTTTTTTCATTTATACCACCTCTTCCAATCTTCCGAGCAAATCGTTCTTTCAACTGGTTTTATATAACTTCTTTCCAATCAAGTATCTGTTTATATCCGTCTGCCTGTAAGATATGAATTTCTTCATCCTTGTCAAGCTCATATCTGTTTTTGAAAAATTCTTTTAATCCCTCTTCTCTTTCTGCTCTCCACAATTCATCATGAGTGATTATATCTCCAAATTCTTCCTCATCAGTTGTTACGGTAATATCAGAAATCTTTCCAAAATACATTGCTTCAAGTAAATCTGTATCCACATCTCCCTTGACAATGTAATTTTGCTAATCACCTTGACAATAACCTCTAATTGTTCCGTCTTTAAAAGCATCTTCTGGATAAAGCAACCGTAATACACCAACTATAATATCTTCTGCACATCTGCATTTATCGTAAAGCTCCTTTAATTTTGCATTTACTTCTTCAGATGTATATTCAGGATACTCATCATAGCAATCAATATCATTCAGTATATCTTTTGCTGCCTGATACCATTCAGCATCTTTATATTCCTTACAATGTCTATTACCAGCAAGAATCACCTGTTCATCAAAATTGTCACACCCACAATAATCTTTCCACACATCATTATTATTGTATAACCACCATGTTCCATCGCCTGTGTTATCAATTCTAATTTCAGTCATATTATTTTACCTCCACTGTATTATGTTTTTCTACGAGACGTCTTAATTCATTTCTTTCTTTTCTCAATCTCTCAACATGTCTTGATAATTTCTTATTCCCTTCTAATAACGCTCGATTGTTATTGCGAAGCGATTTGTTTGAAATTTTGATTCTAGTATTTTCATTTTCTAATTGAGAAATATAAAGTTTCGCCTCTTCTAATTCCATTTTATATTCATCAATACTCATTTTTCTTCACCTTTCTTATGCTATCTTTTCCCATTCAATGTGTGTATTTTTTCTATGTGCTTCTCTTGATACAATGAGAATTTCTCCTTTATAATATCTAAACATTATATCTTCTAAATGCGGTCTTTCCAAAATACTCTGTTTAATTTTCGCAATTTCTCTTCCGCCGTGTTCAGCTTCATATTTTTCCAGTACCCATTCTAAATCCTCATAGAAATCTAACAATGCACATTCAACTGATCGTTTATAATTCTCTTCCATAATCTCATACATTCTTTTTTCAGCAGCTTCATATGTCTCAAAAACTTCATCTGGATATCTGTCATTATGACTTCCATAGCACTGCGTCCATGCAGGATATTTCTTTCTCAATCTATATGTATCGTGATCAAATTCTGGTTCAATAATTGGTTCTACGTTTTCCATTTTGACAAGATAACCATTATCAAACAACCACTGAAGATCTGATGGGCATGTAACATATCTGCCTTTCATTGCAGCATTTATTTTTGCCTTTTTCTCAATATTTTCTGTGACAGTATATAAATCTGTGCTATATGTCCATCCTTTAGGAAGTTTTTTAAATTCCGTTTCTGACTGAAATTCTTCAAAAGGAATTCCATTTATCAATCTAATTTCCGGCGGTCTTAACCGTGATACTGTATGCCCACCATACATGCTTTTATGTTCGTACATTCCATACGAAACATATAATTTCCCTTCAAATCCTCTTTCTACATAATAACAAACCTGATTGTGTCTCATTGTCTTTATCTCCTTTACATATTTTTTAATTCTTCATCTGAATACTTAAGCCACTTACCAGTTTGGATATTATTCATCCGTTCTGTAAAAGTTCTCTTTCGCATCTCATACATTTCCGTTGCAATTCTATACATGTCGTAAACTACATTTTTTTCAATGTCAATGATCATGAACTTATGAGGATCATATGTATCTAATACATATTGCATAAAGTCTCTAAACACAATCAACCTATTTGTAGTACACCAGGCGATTGTTTTATCTTTTTCTTTTGTTACAAATTTTACCTTTTGCATTTTTCTCCTTCCTAATAAATAAGGCAGATACATTTCTGCATCTGCCTTATTATTCTCTGCCCATGAAACTAATATTTCATTTAACTACCACTCAGGTTCTTTATCTGCCAAACCCAAGTAAAATGCATCCTTTTCTCTGTTCCAAAAATGTTCTCGCAAATCAGCAAGTGATTTAGTTCCATTCTTCAACGCTTCATAATCTGCAAGTACCATATCATCTGTGTAATTTGCATATTCATTTCTTGCAATACCAAGTCTGAATGTCTCACCTTTTCTTATCCAACCAAATCTACTTGTATTTTTAGCTATCGGATAAGCACCAATTGTATATCCATGCAGATTTATATATTTTTCTGAATTTTCACTATGCCAATCTTCAAGCTGTATCTTTGTTCCATCTGCCATTACTGTTCTATCAATAATCTGCATAACTTTCGCTCCCTTCTAATCCAAGTACATAACAATCTCTCTTGCCATTCCAAAAGTATGATTTTAAATCTGCAAGAGTTTTTGTACCATTTTTAAATTCTTCGTAATCTGCCTTTAACATATCTGACGTATAATTTTTATAGCAGCAGACACATGAATGAAATTCTTTTCCTTTCTGTGCATACCATCCTTTGTTTGGTAGAAATGTTTTCTTTGCGATTGTCCGGAAAACAATTATCATTCCGTTATAATCTGGTAACTTGTGTTCACCACTTAAATCTCTAAGCTCAATTTCTATTCCATCTGGTGTAATTGCTTTATCAAGAATTTGCATGTCAATATTCCTCCTCGTAAAATTTAATTGTTCTTGCCTTTTCTGTTTCATATTTTTCTTTATCAGTAAATAATGTGAGATAAATATCTCCCTCACAATATGTAAATACCGCCATCTGTTCATCTGAATAAGCGTAAGAGCTATAACCATTTACCTGCACTAAATCGAATTTGCATTTCTTTGCGAACTGATAGCTCAAATCAGACATCCAATGTCCACTCAACATATAGTTTCCATTTCTATCTTCTGTCTCTTCCATGAAGTTTACGTTCGCAATCCGTTTTGTATCTTCGTTCAATGGATACACTGACAAATCTAAATCAGCAATGTCATATTCTTCTTTATCTGGGATTCTTCCAGTTTCTCTAATCATCTGATAGTATTTGTTTCTTGGTATATATTTCATTATTTCATCCTCACTTTCATCATTTCTTTTCTGTATTCTTTTATCTGTTCCAAAGTCAACCATTCCGGTTTCTCTTCCAGTGAGTTCCAAATCCGTTCCATTTCGTCACAGATTGCTTCTACACTGCCACCCCACAGATGACCTTCATAACCGTTTCCATTTCCGAGGAAATAGTTACAATCACTTCTCATTCTGTCTAATAACATGTAATCCCTTTCCCTTGGATGACGAACAAAAGGATCATCGCATTCAACTGGTTCTGTTACTCTATTACATGGTTCACCACAGATTTCATCCCATTCAGTTCTATAAGCACCTGTATAGAGATTGAGTCCGTTTTTACCGTTGTTTTCATCAAAATATAACTTTCCATTTTCATCTTCGTAGCATGGAACTTCCATGTATCCACCAAACCCAACATATTTGACTTTCATATTATCAACCTGCCTTTCTATCCGATCCACTGTTTTTTTACTGTGTCATAAATCGCCCCGTTTGCATCCTGATATTCTTTGTACCTGGAATATGTAAACCGTAAACATTTATGACCGTTCACATAAACAATGGTTTTATTTCCATTATCAATGGCAAATCTTTCACGCCATCCAGCTGCCTCCAATGCTTCTTTCATTTCGCCTTTAAACCTTCTTACCTTTTCCATTTTTTAGATCTCCTGTTTTCTCTTCATAACCCCATTTGCAGCCTGGACACATCCGTATAACCAACCATTCAAGTAATCAATGTTATAACAATACTGTGTCCAATCTCCGTTTTTTGCTCTCTCTTCACTGGTAAAAACATAAAATCCACTACCATAATCAGCATCTTCAATTTCAATAAAATCGAAGTTTGCCTTATAAGACTGCAAGTTATCTTTAATAATTTCTTCCTGACGTTTTGTCATATTCTTTTTCTCCAATTAAATAAGGCAGATAGATTATTATTCTCTATCTGCCTTGCTGCATTTTTTATTCAGTATAATATGGTTCGTAAAGACCTCGTACTGTTGCAATACATTTCATCATCAAACCAAAATCATTGAATCTTTCAAGATCCTTGATGACTGCCGTGTCACCGCACACATTGATAAGAATGCACTTTGCGTTCTCACAGTAGTCTACGGTTACACGTTTGTCATTCGTGTACCTGTTCGCTTCGAACATTTCGTTCATTTTCTCAATCCATTCCTTCATTATGTATAATACCTCCTTACTTTACCTGCATCAGCAGCTTACCAAGCTCATTTGCGTCTTTCACACTACAGATCGCAGTTGCCTTTGTACTTTCGGTTCCGTCTTTCCTTGAAAACTTTGTAACCATGTATACCTTGTCTGGCATTTCTTTACCATCAACAGTATAATGTCCGATTTCCACTGTGTTTTTACCAATAGTTCCAACTTCTCTTGTTTTGCTGTAAACAAATTCTTTTGCCATGATTTAGTCCTCCGTTTCAATTTCATTCCCATCATCATCTTCCAGCCAATATTTCAGACCGAGATAATCTGTATCCTGTAAATTTTTCACTAGCATTTTCGCTTTCGGCAAGGAAACAGTTGCTTTTAATTTTCTGGCTTGTGTTGTCACGCCATCACTTGCTACAATGTACACATTCCCTTGCCTCCTTCTCTTACAGATTTTCTTGTTGCAAATAATCGACCGTCAAGACTCATATATACATCAACCATTGTATTTTCTGTTCTTACATACAAAACGGTCATATGCCGCAAAGTGTCCTTCTGTATATACAGTACGGGTTCATACCGATCAAAGATTTTTATCCAAATCACCATAAAATCGCTTTCCTTTCTGTGATTACTAACAGCCCGAATAAAATGAACGTTACCCCTAACGGCCAGGTATCGCTTGCATATCTAATAAGTAGATATCCAACAATCATAAGCATCACACAAAAGATTTTCTGTGCTATGTATTTACGGCGTTCTATTTCTCTTTTGCGCCTTGCTTTCTCTTTTTGAATTTCCATTTCGCGCTGCTGTTCGATGTGCTGACGGTACTTTTCATAGTCGGTAATGTCAACAATATTGTAATGATCCGGATCGAACACGGCGCAATGTGGGACTTTCATTTTTCTTCATTCCTTTCACTTTTTTATTCGACACAAGGTTATTCTCTTTAATCAGTCTTGCTTTTACTTCTCTATTCAGCCGTGTATTTACTTCAATTCTCTTGTGAGTTACACGGTTTAAATAATGCAAGTGTGATCCAGTACCATCTCTTCCGTTTACTCTTGTTTCTCTGAATCCATTAGGAAATAAATATTCCCTTTCAAAATCCAGAACTTCCTTTGGCTTTCGTCGTCTCGACATTATTCATCATCTCCTTTTAATAATCCGAAAAATTCTAATTCTGCATCATCCATATCTTGCTCACCGATGAAGTATTCGTTCTGTTCTTCCTCTGTCATCCAGCAATCCTGAATGATTTTGTCTTTCCATTGGGTTGCTAATTCTTCCAGCCGTGACCGTGGGATGTAATCACTTTCCGTTTTATACCGAAATGAATCAATAGCATCCTGCATAACCAGATATTCTTCTCTACCATATTTTCCATACATCCATGAGCAGACAGTGTAAGCCCAACTTCCATCAGCACAGATGTCGGATACGATCTTGTACTCTTCTGTGCTTTCCATTTTGATGAGTGCGTACTCTTTCTTTTGGGCAATGATTTCATAATCAAAGCCAGCTGGATTATGTCGTTTTTCCATTTTATTTTCCTCTCTTTCTTGTGATTTAAGTAATCACATTGGAACGGACAAGTTTCCTTATCCGCTCTGTCTAACTACTTAATTTTCACTTTCGCTTTCGGACAGATATTCTTCTAATCCTGCATATTCGTCATCCGAAAGCAGATTCCGTAAATCATCCATTGACATAATCATTATTCTCCTTTCTCTTTTGCGTTTTTGAGTGAAAGAAAACACCATCAGTTAGCTAGGCTGACGGTGTTTCTTCCTATATATATGTGGAGGGATAAGGTGGTGCTTTCTTATTCCGAACTCCCTATGTAAAATATGTATATGTATTGCTTGATATGTATTATGTAAGATGTGTATTATTTGCTGATTTCGCTTTCCAGAACATCGAACAACTGCGCCTGACTCTTAATCGGAAATACTTTGCTTTCATAGAAAGCTGCTCCACTACAATGCTTTTTCAAAAGATTTAATGTTTCCGTTCCGTGAATGCTTTCCATCTTTAACAGTACATTGATGTTTCTCTGTGTAAACGCATTCTTTTCAACAGATCCACACCATTTCAATTCTTTAATCATAACGATTGCATGTTTAAGAGATTCAGGTCTGCGTTTTGCCATTCTTAACAGATTCATGGTTGGCGTAACTTTTCCGATTGGATTTTCTTTTCTGTTTAAATCCGCAGTAATCTGGATATTGTATGTATCAAAAATCATTTTGAAGTTGATATAATCTTCCTCATTTGCCTCAATACCAGCTCTGTACATATCACTTACTGACATAGGTTTTCTTCCTGCCTGCTGACCCAGGAAAACCAATACAGCTTCACACATTGTTTTACAATCAATAATTTCAACAAGAATTTTTAATTTTTCCGCTTTCCCTAACAGATTGTTTTTCATAATGAACGCAGCTAATCTATGTGCGCCATCAGCTACATATAATTTTCCATCAATAAAAAATACTTTGATCGGATCAAACTTTGACTCGTTGAAATTTTCTTCGATCTCTTTTGCCTTTACCATATCTGTACTTCTCTGCCATTTTGGAATATGCACAAACAATGGGTTAATTGTTGTGTATTTTTTATTTCCTACTGTCAGTGGATACCGTAATGCATTGCTCACTTCTGAAGTTTCCGTTTCTACATCAGAATCTCTCTGTTCATCAATCCAATTTTCAAACTCAACTGATGTCATATAATGCCGGAATCCTTTTGCTCTTCTATATTTCTCGTATGTCTTTCCCATCGAATCTGAAAAACTGTATCCAACATCATGAATCTCGATGTCGTCCTTATTGATTTTCAGAATAAAGCAGAGTTTTTCTACATTCTCTTCTGACGGATTATTTCTACCCGTCTCATATCCGGAAATTGTTTTGTTAGATACTCCTAATTTTTCTGCTAAGTCTTTCTGTGACATGCCGGCTTTCTCTCTCATTTCGCTTAATTTTACTCCATTGATTTTACACATAATTTTGTTCTCCTTTTTTCTATTTTCTATGTTTTATTATTTTTGTATTTCCCTTTTGATTTTGGGCATAAAAATAACAGGCATCTTTCAGCCTGTATTCTTATGCATGATTATTCATTTTAACTATTCTCGAAACCACATAATGTATATGGTTCCAATGTGCATACCATATAACAATAGATTGCATTGTCATATAATATATCATCTTCGGCAATACGCCGCCAATTATCCAGCGTTGCCTTTTCATTTTCCCTTAGTCCTCCGCCGTAGGCTTTCCAGATCGTGTCACGGCTTGCTATTCCTAATTCTGCAAGTCTGCGATCCATTTGCCGCAATGATTCAATACGGCGGTTGACTGACCATGATTCTATTTTGCGTTGCGTGATTGTGCATCACTCCTTTCTGTATATAAAAACAGCACCTCATTTCTGAGATGCTGCATTCTTTAGAATATTACCCTCCGTATCAATAATTAATATTTATACGGAGCTTTTCCGTAATGGAACAAATTCAATTTTAAGTTCCATATTCATTCCGGCGGCAAGTCTTTTTAAAAGATTCAATGAAGGATTTCTGGTTCCATTTTCGAGTTTGCTAATGTCTGCCTGATTAATTCCAGTTCTTGCAGCCAATTCTTTCTGTGTTAAATGCTGCGATGTTCTTGCATCAACGATTGCCCGGATCACATCTAATTCTGGTTGAATTTCATCCCATTCTTTTTTAAAATCCGGATCTTCCAATCGTTTTTCTAATAATGCGTCAAAGTTACCCATTATCTCACCTGCCTTTCTAAGTAGTCTTTTCTATACTGTTTTGCCTTCTCAATTTCAGAAGGTGGCGTTTTCTGAGTTTTCTTTACAAAACCATTTGTCAATATTATTTTCCCTCCAACATAGAAGAAATATAACACTCTAGTAATATTCGAACTCTGTTTTATTCTAAGTTCAAAGATGCCATCGTCAAGCGGTTTACTGTACGGTTCCCTTAACGCAGTTCCCTTTTCTTCAAGCAAACGGATCATTCCAAAAACTTTCGCTTGCATTTTATTATCCAATGATAAGATGAACTCTTCAACTGGTCTTTTTTTATCTTTTGTTTCGTATAGGTCTACATCAAATTCCATATAATTCCTCCGTCGTACTTTTACAGTATTATTATATGGCATATATCACATATTGTCAACCAAAATAAAATACAGTTTGCCTTACCGGATTCTAAAATAAATTTCATCAATCATTCTTGCTCTTGCTACTCCGTCAAAGATATAGAAAGCTCCTGTTTCTTTGTCAATGAATGCATTTCCGAAATCAACCTTTACAATCTTTCCGCATTCTCTCAGAACTTTTAATCCGGTTTTAGTCACAAGATCTGTAATTTCTGTTTCTGTCATGAACGGATTTCCGTTTGCCTTTTCCAGAATTTTCTGATAGCAGATTTCCGCCAGTTCCCTTTCTGCTTCTTTCTGTTTGTAAAATGCCTGACGGCTGATGTCACGGAACAGATCGTCTAACGCTTCTTTTACCTGCTGAATAGTAATATATTCTTCATGGAGTTTTTTGTATTTTTCTACAGACTCGTTGAATTTCCGTTCTTCCGCCAGCTTGTTACAATACTGGACTGCTGCGGCGAACTCTGCGTCTGTCATATCGCAAGTGAAAATTACTACGTCCGGTTTCTCTTTTGTTTTGAAGTCGATTCCGGATAATGCAAGATAAGAATAAAAACTTGCGCTACTTGTTACTTTGATTTCAAATACTTTTCTCATGATTTTTAATTTCCCTTTCTTAATTAATTTGATTATGTATATATTATGCATAATTATAAGTTATGCATTTATACTTCATAGTTCTTAGTGCAACGAAATGATCCAATTTCCGTTGTTCGCTTCGCCGAATGCATAGGCGTAAGCAAGACACAATGCCGCCGGAATAAGATTCCACATGCTGCTTTCCAGGCTTAAAAGGAACCAAAGCGTTCCAACCCATGCCAGAATATAACTTACTTTTAATAATTTGTCTTTCATTTTCTTTTCTCCTTTGCTTTTTTGTTTTATTCTCTATTTGCCTTTCTGTGTAGTTTCTTTTTTCCTTTATTCTCCGAACACCTGATAGAGTGTTCCATCTTTTGTGTAAATTCGGATTTTGCCTTCTGTTTTCTCGACGTCTACAATGTCATCAAGTGCGACGTATGCCTTGTTGAACTCATATTCGTTTGCAGACTTATAGGCGTAAAATTCATAGCCGTCACTTGTCATAAGTGCCAGTTCTTCGCCGTTAGTATTCCAATCTACTACGTCAGCAATAAACGAATCGGCGTAGCTGTAGTCCTGTTCCTGGCTGTAATCGAGCTTCTGAGTTTCACTTGTGATTTCCGTTGCGGAGTTCTGCCGTGATACGGTTGTATTGATCGCTGCGATTCCGGAAAAGATAGTTGTTGCTGTTAAGAGTGTGATGACTAATTTTTTGAACATAGTTCTGTTCCTCCTTTTTGGTTTGCGTTTGGATTTGCGTTTTTAGTTTGAAAATCAAAATTAAAAAAGGGCATAAAAAAAGCACCCTAACCAAAAATGGTTAGAGTGCCTGATATACCTATTACAATTTTTCTAATTTCTCTTGCAAAGCTGCAATCTGAGATTGCAATTCTGCTTTTTCTTTTGCGTTGTCAGCGTCATCAAAAATGACGTCAACAATATCATTGGGTGTACAACGAAAATATTCACATAATTTCCCTATTGTTTCCATTGTGACACTTTCATTTTTCCGCAGATGATCAAGTGTACTTCCCCCAACGCCAACTTCTTTTTTTAAATCTAAATGTTTTATATTTTCGCTTTTCATTCTGTCGAAAAGTTTTGAATAATCTAATTTCATTTTCTTTTTCCTCCTCACCTCCATTCTATCATATAATTTTTAATTATACAATACAGTATAAGACTGTGGAAAATCATGCAAGGTTCTTTTTGCGCATTCATAATCCGTGACGGTTCCGCAGAACTTGCCCAGGAACTCGCCACCAGTTCCCTTCTTCTTTGCACGTTCATGGCGCATCATGGCAGAATAGTTCCCGTTGTACTTTTTGCCTTCTGCCTTGCGCCGCTGCCGTGATTCTCGGATCTGGAAATCCCACAACATTTCCGTGTATTTATTTTGTGCGGTCGTGACAATCCAACAGGAACCGTCCCACACTTCTATTCTGATTCTGCCTTTATTGTGCCGTTTGAAAGCATCCGGCAAAGCTACGATCATAGTTCCGTTTGAAGCGGAAAGAATAATCGTGTTCATTGGAAAATCTACCTTGTGAATTTCCTCAGATCTAAATATCTTATACACTTTCATTTCTATTTTACCTCCTGCGGATAATATTTTCCAGTTTCTCTGTTATAGTGATACAGAGTAACTTTGATTTTCTGTTCTCTGCACACATTAAGAACGGCAATGAGCGCAACCGTCAGACCTGTTACGTACAGGTTTAGTGTAAAAACGCCGCGGAGCTGTTCTGTTGCTTCTCTTTCCATTCCGGAGAGATCGAGCGGATCAAGTTCCGTTCCGAAAATAGATCCGTCAATTGCCTGTGGAATCTCGTGTCTACCTTCGCAGAGCGACATGTAGACTTCAGTTACAGGAATCTGCGTCGGTTCTGCGTCCTGCTGATCATTCCATACTGGACATTCTTCTGCATAGAAACATCCCCAGCAGTTTCTGTCTTTCGGACAAGCGTCCACATATCTTTCTTTTCTCATTTTATTTTCCTCCCGTTTTACCTTTTCACATTCTGTTTTAGTAGTCATAACCACAAGATAATGAAATCATTGATGCATTGCCCGAAAATTCCCAATGTGCATACGTTGTGTGTTCTTTCCATTCCGGTTCTGATCGTCCGAAATCCCGTGAATCCATTCCAGGAATTAACCGCTGACCAGATCCGCCGCCTTTCTTTCTTGTAACCGCGCTTTTCATCATTCTATCGAAATTTTCCGGTTTGCGTTCTCGAATTGGACGAACTGATTTCGCGGTGCTTTCTTTGTGAGCTTTCCAGATGCTGCACGCAAGTTTCCGTTCGAACTCATTCTTGCTATAGGTAGCTATTATATCCCGTTCCCATTCGTTATAAACCGGATTGAAAGCCCATACATATAAATAAACGCGGTTTCCATTATAGTTTGGGAATGAGTCACACACGTACCGAACGCCGTCATATTGAGTATATATGGCGTTTACCGGAAAACTTTTCCCCGCCATTCTGAATTGTTTTTTTGCAACGAAATAGCGCGGATCTGTACCTTTCTGAAATACTTCTGAGATTTTACACATGGCTTTCCCTCTTTCCTTTCTTTTCCGTTGCAAAGCCGGAAATTTAAGCACGCAAAAAAGACGTTGCACACACAACGCCTACGTTGCTGCTGATTTATGAGTATCAGAAAAAGACACTCAAAAAAAATGAGCGCCTGAAAAACCGCCCGCAACTTTTGACAGTCACGGGCGGAAAGATTCAATTTTCCATTTTCCGAAACATGTCCATGCATTCCACAATTTCTGAAAATGGAATGTTTTGGAAGTCCTCCAGGCGTTCCCGGTAAACGTCCGGAAGTTTGAGAATGAACGGAAGTAGGTTTTCTGTTTCTTCTACTTCCACGCCATCAAACCGCAACTGTTCGATGACATTATGGCGGGTTTCCGTATCCGTTGCAAGCGCGGAAATGGCGATGGATACACGCTCTAGTTTGAGCGAAAACATTGTTTCCACGTCATTTCTTTGAACTTTTGAGTCTATGAACGGAAAATCAATTCCGTTTTCGTTTTTGGTTGCGCGGGTGATCCCTCCGACTTTTTCCTTTTTCATTCTTGTGATACCGCCAACTTTAGACATAAATGTCTCCATTTCTCCTGTTTTACGCACAGGTGCGAAAACTTATTTTAAGTAAAAATCACCCGCCGGAATTGCACCGGCGGAAAATGCGCCTTCGTGGTTATTTCTGTTTTTTCTGTTCAAAAGTAAGATTGCCCTTAATTTCAAACTTTCCGCCCTGTTTTTTCAGGACGATTGCTTTTACAAGAACTCTTTCGAATTTCTTGTAATTAATTGTCTTAAACAGGAACTTTCCGTTTCCGTCCTGTTCAATGTTAAAACCAGAAACCAACGTAGCAAGGTTATTAAGCTCTGTCGGTGTCATTCGAATGGAACGAGACGCAAGTACCTTATTCCCGTCCGACTTTGTGACAGAAAACCGCGAAAACAGGTTTTCCATCTCAGACCGGAATGACAGATATAATTTTTTTGTATCTTCCGTTGTCTCACCACCAGTGCGTCCCAATTCATGGCGGTAAAGCTGGGCTGACTGTAAAGGTTTTTCAAAAACCTTTTTCCAGTCCGAAACGTTTCCGGAAGCAAGAGAACAGAACAGTTCAAAGTGAAGTAACTGTTTTCCCGTGCCGCGAATTTGAGCGACGTATACCGGTGAGATGATACCGGCAATTTTTTCATATGCATCTTCTAACGCCTCTCTACGGTCTCTCAGTTCCGTTTTTTTATCTTCTGCACCGATGAGAAAAGCGGTAAGTTTGGTAAACTCTTTTCTTTCGTCATCGTCTAACGGGAACGCGGAACGTTTTACTTCGAGTTCCTTTTTCCGTGACTCCGCTTTTTCGATCTGATCGCAGAAACTAGTAAACGCTTTAGTGGCTGCTTCCTTGTCTCTGTCAATGCAAGCCGCGAAAACGGCGTTTTTGTAGATAATTGGTGTGATGACTACACCAACAAGTGACAGTTCCGAAAACTCGAAGTAAGACCGTGAAACAATCCCGTTTGAAACAAGATCGGAAACAACGCGGTTGTAAACCAGTGCCGTCTCGTCTGCTACAAGACGGGTTCCGGAAACAAGGTTGACGCTTGAAAGCTCATTACGGGTAACACGGATAACATTATATTTGTTCATCATGATTTTTTCCTCCTAAATGTCGTGTACTTGACACGACGAAAACATTTTGATATAGTTGCTATGTAAAAGAAAACAGTTTTTCGGCGTTCAGATCTCACGTTTTTTCATCAATATTTCAAGCGGACAACTTAAGTGTCACGACTTGCGGGAAACGTCCCGCGACGTATTTTAGTGGAACACGTAAACCGAAAAGGGAGCGACTTGAGCGCCACCACTTTTTTATTAGTTTGGAACGAACGACTTGAGCGTTACAATTCCGAAAAGTGTTTCGTGCAAATGTAATTCGTGTAACCCGGACACGATCGGGATATATACCATCATATACGCCCGATTTTCCTATCATTTGTGTGCTGCTGATTTTAGGCAGAAATCACAAAGACGGTGACTCATGTTACCCGTTCGCGTCTGTTTCGCAACATTCGTGCTATTGGTGGGAATAGTCCTATTCGGTATGGACTTTGTACCGTCCGGTTTAGTACCGGAAAACTCATGCAAGAATAGAATGCAGACAACTTTTTCATTGTCCGCGGAACGGTTGCACGTCCGCTGTTATTAAGTTAGGAACGGAAAGCCCGTTCACGTACAAACTTTTGTATTTCCTTAGCTTGTAAACATAGTATACACCTATTTTGAGTGTATGTATATTGGCTTATTGTACAAATATACAGCATTTTTTTGTGTATATTATACACTCGTTTTTGGTGTATAGTGCATTTTATACAAGAAAGTAGTGAAAAATATGATAGTTTATAGCAAAAATATTATAGAAGAATTGGGTAAAAAAGGTTATACAACTTATAGAATTAGAAAAGAAAAAATATTCGGTGAGGCACAATTACAAAAGCTTAGAGATAATAAGCTATTGACGCAAGACAATTTGAACAAATTATGTGAATTATTAGAATGTCAACCAGGTGATATATTAGAATACAGAAAAGATAATGAATAATTATAAATAATCTGATAATAGATATGATAGTATACTATTGTGTATATAATTAAAGGAATTGTGTATGAGTACAGAAGCAGAAAAGAAAGCCGTTAGAAAGTATCAGGCAAAATGTAAAGAAGTAAGAATAAAGTACACAGAAAAAGAAATATCAGAATACAATAGATTGCAAGAATACTTATCAGAAAATAATATCAAAGTGACCGAATATTTGAAAAATTTAATAAAAGCAGATCTTGACAAAAAGGGCTATTGATTGTAGAGCGTGCCGGAATAGAAGATTGACTAATGGTCATATTTTCGTGACTATTGGTCAGTTTAGAATGACTAATGGTCATATTTAAGAAATTAGGAATGATTACTATTGTTGATTTTTGAGATGGAGTGTTGAACAGTATTAATAGTTTGAGTATCAAATTATTTTATTGTAATACTATTTGAGTGTCGAATAGTTTGGAATTAGAATAGTTTGAATATCAAAACAATTTTCGATATGTAAAATTTTTACATATGACTTTACGTCACACCTAACCACCCTATTTTTCGCCTTGCCACCGGAACGGCGCGCGCCATGGTCAAAAATTTTTATTTTACCAAACAATAGAAAAAATTTAATCTATTGTCAAAATATTTTGAATTGTATTTAAATTGTGTTATGCCCTATAAAATACCTGTTTTTCGGGGTAAAATGACGTTGTGATCTGTTTATTGTCTGAATGTTCAGACGGGGGTAGTTAAAACTGGTAAATTGTATGAATATTTTGAAAACTCACATAGCTGGTTCATTCACACACTAACTCCAAAATCCATCACTCCACCCAATCTCCCTATCTTACAACCCTCCCATTCCACCCATCCAAAAACAATCCACATTTTACCTAATAATCAAGCCCAAAATTCCATCATTTCACCCTAAAACACCTTATCGTATCCTTTATCGTTAATCCAAGTAATCAAGCCTTAAAATCACTCCACCATTTATATTTCATTTCCAACTTTCACACATCCGTTCCAAAATAATCCATATAAATTCCCAACTCCAACGATAAGTATTTCGCCACGCAAAAATTGCTCTCTTCTACTCTCACATCCACGCATACCATCACAAATCATCCATACTCTTGATCTAAGGACAAAACAGTATTATAATCAACCTAGAATCCATTCAAACACCTATACCCTATAAACTGTCCACCTACAAAAGAAAGAAGGAAAATGATGTCATTTCGTGATGAATTGTCCAGCCTTACCCCAACACAGAAGCAGATCCAGATCAAAGCAACATCTGAAGCACAAACAAATGCCAGACTTGATTATTCTGGTGTAAAAGATCTTTTACGCTCCAAAGCACAGCATAATGAGTACACAACTATAGGCAATCATAAATATATCTCTTGCTATTATCCGGATTCCTATTCAGGCGAACCAGAAGCTGCAGAATATGTCAGACGAGTCTGTGAAACAAGAACAACCATGCATAGAAGAGGATTATTTTCTGGACAAGTACAAGAAACATCATGCGTAATCTCTTATGTTATTACAAACCAATCTGCATATGATGAATATTTAAAAGAATTACAAAGACTCGCTGCAGAAGATGATATTCGTATATCTGTAGTAGGATATAATAAATTAGAAAAACGCACCGAAATATCAATTCCCTGTTGTCTCGGATCAACTTTACTGGCAAACAATTATATGTACAGAATCAAACTTAGTGTCAGCATCACATTTTAAATAGGAAATAACTCAAATAAAATAAGGGTAGATGACCATAAAAATCACCTACCCTATACAAAAAGATACTTCTACAGATTTTAAATCAATTTTATATCCATACCCTAACAACTATCCACTAAGCACATTAAAATTTGTTCTAAACAAATAATCTCACATACTCTCCTACGATCATACCCAAGAAATGATCTGTATCCTCTCATACCAGACACACCATGGGGCTACTTTTAAACTCCAGCATAAAACGATCTTCTATTTCATATATACCTATATAATATACAGAATTTACCATTTGAATGTTTGTTCGAATTATGCTAAAATTATTAATATCAAAAATATAAAGGACTGTTGGGCATGAATGATTTATATAGCTTTTTCTATTGGGGAGATTACAATGCTCAGATGGCGGAATTAGCAAAAAGAGCACAGTCAGAGCCGTGGTCTTTTGGAAATATAAACGATTATTCAATTTTAAAAAATTATATGAAACACACTTTCCAAAAACTGCAGAGTGAAGGGAAAATCGTTACAGCAAAATATTATTGTATTTTTAATACAGGCCTATATGATAATTATAACGAACCAATTTATGTATATGCAGAACCTAATAATAGATTAGGCTATTCAAGTTGGATATTTAAAGGATTCAAAGATCGTTATGAGCTAGGCGATTTAAAAATCATTGATTTACCAGAAAGAGCTGATTACTTTTCTGATCCAGGCAAACTCATATTCAACTGGCATTATCCCGTTAATGTTCATTATGAACACATCTTAGATGACCTTAATACAGCGCAGCGTTTACCAGAACGTATTCGGACAAGTGATCTTGCATTGGAAACACTAAAAGGAGTAATCGATTCTTCAATTCAAAAGGTTACTGCGAATTATAAGCTTGCTATTCCTCATTACTACAATAACAGGATTCAGCTAATGATTCCATTATATTTCAACAAAAATAATATTCCTGACGTTGCATTGGTGCTTAATGAAATAGATGGAAAGTGTTACCAAGCAAGAACATGTCTTTCCATGAAGATGGCATACATTGATGCAAGGATTATTTCTAAGCCTGATGTGTTCTGGTTATCCTTTGATACAATTAATGCAAGAGAAGAAGAATAAAATAATATATGAAAATACATTCCTATAGCAGATGAGAGAAATCTTGTCTGCTATTTTTTTATGCTCAAAATCAAAAATTGACAAATCATAAAACACAAAAATGGTTCAAATCGTATGGAGAATAAACAAATATCAAAGAAAATCATAAATGCGAAGGAGATATTTACTATGGACAATAATTTAAAACTGATCACAACAGAAAAATTTGTTACAGAACAGAGAATGAACAGATAGACGAACTTGGACTCCGAAAGGAGTGCAATTAATCTCATATAATAATTATATATTTATATAATAATTAATTAAGTGCAAAAAGTGGTCAAAATCTACCCACTTAGTGGGAGTGTTTTGGAGTGTAGTGGTCAAAATCGATACACTTTTTGCACCATGTAAAAAATGGAGGTAAAATTATTAACGATCAAAATTTAAAATCAATTCAAATTTCTATACCAAAAGATATACTTCACTCTTCTGCTTTTTCAAATTATGAAATTGCAGCGTACTGTTTTTTAAAAACTGTAGTGACTGTCACATACACAACAGAACATTGTATATCTTATTCTCAGGCCAGCTATTATCTAACTGGATCTACAAAATATTCTAAACGATTCCCTGTATATATAAAAAACGGAATAGATAGACTTATTCAAAAAGGAATTATTATCCAAAAAGGAGTCGCTCAAAAAGAATATATTTTAGACTGTTCTTGTTTATGGGATGATACAAAAGATGCTCCGTTTGTTATTATTGATTTTTTTGAAATAAGAAAAATATTTCAAATAACAGACTGTAATAATTTTCAATTGCTTAGATATTTTTTAATTCTTATTGGTACGATCAGCTCTTCTATCGATGTGTGGCTCGATTCATTAGAACACAAAAGTCGTGTCGTTGGCAATATGACGATCGAATATCTGTCCGATTTATCTGGAATTTCCATAAGAAGTATAAAAGAATATAATCGCGTTTTGGAGAAAAATCAGTTGATCTATATTTTTCGCCAAGATGATTTTTTACTATCACCTGATGAAAAAAATATTTCTCGTATGACAAACGTGTATGGTCGGCCTGCAGATAAATTATACATTGATTTTTATGCTGGATCACAGAAAAAAGAAAAGAAATCTTACAAATGGATTAATAGTGAAGTTGAAAATGCGAATCGTAAACGTAAGCTGGCCCAAATGTATAACCAGATTGCAAAGGGTAAGGGTCAAAAATACTCTTTGGAAGAAATTCAGCAGGTATATGATTATATTCATTCTGAAAATAGCAAATATAAAGCTATGTATAAAGAGAATAAATACGAGGAGTACTTAACAAAACAAAGAGATGAAACTGTTTTTGAAAAATTGAATTTAAAGAAAGAAGGATAAAATGTCAGATACTAAACATTATTTAAAATTACTACTCACGAATATTCATAAAAAATATTCACTAAAAGATACCATTGATAAAAACGAATATTCTTTTACTATGATGAAACTAAGTCAAAACAACATAACTCCGCAAGAGGCTTTAATGTGTTATTTAGATCAAGAATCGTCAATTCTCGACCCATCGAATGAAGTGTTGGACAATACAATTTCTTTATTGAATTATCTTTTATCTTATATTACTGCAAATTTTAATATAAAAACCATTGCAGGTTGTTACAAAATTACGAATAGAGAAACTGGTAAAATATACATTGGAGAAACAGTCAATATGTTTGCAAGGTTCTCGCAACATATCAGTATGTTGTATAACGGTACACATCATTGCATAGCTCTTCAAGAATCATTTAATAAAAACAAAGACATTGACCGTTTTTCTTTTAAGCCTATTTTCTTTTTTGAAACATCCTATTACAAAGGCAGAGCAGTAACAAAAACAAGAACACTATATTTAGAAGCTGCATATTATTTAACTTATCGTTATAAAAAATATGTTCTTTATAATACGAAAAATCCATTTTTAGAACTTAAAAATAATGAAAAGAAAACTTTTGATAATTACGAAGTCATCTATAAAGATGTTTTACAGATGATATATGACGATCCTGACAAAATTTTATCAGAAAATTTAAAAGAAAAAGTTAGAAAAAATTTGAATGAAAAGGGAATTCATGAAACGCCTGAGACAAAACAAAAAAAGAAACATAGTCATTCAAAAAGCAGAGAATATATTGGTGTTGATACGGAAAATGGAACATATGAATATAACAATAAAACATATCCACTGTGTCCTGGTGAAAAATATAGTTTTACGAGTTTGACTGAATCACTTTGTGATAATGGAATTCTACTTTCAAGAGAAGAACATGATTATTTGTTATTCAAAAAGACATTGGTGTACGAAAATCTATTAAATGTGGATAACAGCAATAGGTTTTTTGCCAGGGAATCTTCTTTAACTGACGGATATTTAGAATTAAAGCATTTTAAAACATGCAATTCTGATTTATATAGATATCAAATAACAGAAAAAGGTAAAGATAGAATTTTAGAAATTATCAATCAGTATGGAAAAGATTACTTTAAAAGACAAGATTAGCAATGGAGAATAATGATAAAGTACATCTCTCAACAATTCATAGAGCAAAAGGGTTGGAATATCCAATCGTGTTCATTGTTGGATTGAATGATGGACTGCTCCCACATGCAAAAAGTGACAATCTCGATGATGAACGCAGGTTATTATATGTCGGAAATTACAAGAGCAGAGAATGAACTATATCTCTCTTCTACTGAATCATACAATGATAATCTTATGACTTCTAGTCCGTTTATTGATGAACTTGGAGATAGCGTTAAAAAGATGAAATGTTGATGAATGTTTAGAGAATATAAAATTAGGAACTATTAATCATCCCTATAGTCAAGGAGTGATAAAAATGTATTTAAAAATTATGAAAATCAAAGGAGATACTAATTATGAAAGAGAACACAAGATTTTGCACCAGAAGTTTAAGAGATAATACAAGATTTGGAGGAGTGATTCATTTTACAGAACTTTCTCCATATCCGAATTCTACTACCCTATCACATGGATCACACTTCGCAGAAAAGATTATTGCAGACAGAAAGTTTGATGAACAGTGTCATCGAAATATTATTCAAACACAAAAATTAAAAGCAAAGCAGTCCACAGTAAAGGAAGTGGATGAGTTTGTTTACTAAAACTGATCGTAGATATTTATCTAAAGCAAGACAGGCTGCAGATATTTCTGATTATAAAAACGTACATATTGGCTGCGTGGCAGTTTATAAGGGAAATATTATTGGAATTGGATGCAATACGAATAAAACCCATCCTGTGCAGAAATATTATAACAAATTCAGAAACACCGACGTCGATCAGGACACGCTTCTACCAAAAATTCATGCAGAAATTAGCTGTATCAATTCAATCCGTCATCTGGATATAGACTTTTCCAAAGTAAAATTATATATATATCGAAAACGAAACGACAAACCTTATGGCATGTCTAGACCTTGCCCGTCATGTATGGCTGCTATCAAGGATCTAGGAATACGGAATATTTATTATACTACCAACGAAGGATTTGCTTATGAATATATAAATCAGGAGGATTTAGTATGAGCATCAATACAAATGTTATGAAGTTTACATGGAATTTTAGAAATTTAAAACTGAAGGATTTTGGATTGGATTTAGAATATAACATGTTATGTGCGCCAGTTTGTGAACGCGGATGTGGAAAGAAAATGTCTATATTGCTGGAAGATGATGACGATTTATTTGATTTCTGTTACGCGATGGTAGACAGTCAGGAATGTAATTATTGCGCAGTATTTGCGCTGAATGAAAAGAATAAGATGATTGCTACAGTTAAATACAATGGAGAAATTCAGTGCATCGAATCGTCTGATGTTGTGGAATGTTATGTTGATATTGGTAATATGTTTGGCGAGCTTGGGTTACACCAGTATGGAATTATCGTCAATGTTGGCGATGGAGAATATAAAATTTTGGAGGAATAATAACGTATGGCAGGTATTTTGAGGAGGTACATATTTGGGATATAAGAAAACACAAGAAGAATTTGAAAAAGAAGTTTATGAATATCATCACGGTCGTGTCAAGATTTTAAGCAAATACAACGGATCGGATAATCCAGTTGATTTGTCCTATTTCTGTGATGAACATGGTATTACTTTTGCAACGATGAATGCAAAAAATATATGTAAACCATATTTTCTACCATGTAAGAGTTGTCAAGCCAAAAGAAAATCCATAGCTGCAAAAAAGACTGATAAAAATAATAAAAAATATTATTATCAACGGTTAGTTAATTATTGTGCAGAACGAGGTGGAACCGTTTTAGAAAAAGAATGGACTACAGCAAAAGCCATTTATCATATAAAATGTGCAGATCCTACACATCCAATTTTCACATCTACAGCAGATTCTTTATATTCTGGAAAACATTGGTGTCCATATTGTTCAGGTCGATTAGGAGATTTTCAACAAGAATTATCAGATATATGTAGAAAGAAAAATGGAGAATTGTTAAGTCCTTATATAGATGCTACGACTCCTATGATTGTTCGTTGTAATAAGCATAACTACAAATGGGCTATGCTGCCAGGAAATCTTAGAAAGGGTAGGTGGTGTCCTGTATGTAGCATGGGCTTTAATGAAAAGGTTGTGTATGATTATTTCGTTAAAATGCATTGCAATTTTCAAATTCAGTATGCATTTGATGACTTAACAGGAAAAAATAATGAGAAGCTGAGATTTGATTTTGCAATTTTAAATTCTAAAAATGATCTTGTGTACTTAATAGAAGTCGATGACGAAGAGCATAGAGATTATCATTGCGGAAATACTCCACGACAGCTTGAGAGAATAAAAAGTAGACAACGTGATAAAGAAAAGGACGCATATTGCAAAGAACATAATATTCCATTGCATCGGATGGAAGTACCATTTAGAAATAGAAATAAATGGTCTTATGATGATTATTATAGATATATTAATTCAGAACTAAAAGAATTTGTGATATTAGCGCAACAGGAGGAAAAATGTTAGATACACAGATCAATATGTATTCTGTAGATACTGGTCATTTTTATAGTAATCGTGAAAAGTATTTACATGAAATGAATTGTAAATATAGAAGCGAACGAAATTATGTGAATAATATGCTTTCAAATTCAGAAAATGAACTACTTTCAAATGGTTATACATTAGAAGATATTAAGGAATTTAAAACATATATAGAAAAAGATTACCATCTTCTAACTAATGATATGGTCAAAAATTATGTTAGATTAAATTTGATCATAGAGCATAAACGAAAAAAAGCTAAAGCATCAAAAGAAAAGCTTTTAACACTTCTAAAAAATAAAGTTCTTAACAAAGAGAAATTATCTAATAAAATCGATTATTGCATTTCGCAAAATATTCCATACAATCAAATTCCCCTAAGACGTTTAAGAGAAGATGAATTAACAGATCAAAATATTATTTCTGTATTCGAATCATCACTCACTCGATCCATCGGAATTAAAAAAGACGAATTAACCGACGCCTTGATTGTAGTACAAATTTATTATTTTGATGTATTCAAAGATATTTCTTTTTATGGCTTTACATATAAGGGTGAAAAATATAGATATTTTACTTCTTCTGCTGGACAAATTCGAAAGAAAAAAGCGGTCTTCATCAAAGAATCCGTTTGGGATAAAGTTGAAAAAACTATTATGTGTGGACTTACAATAGAAAAAATCAATTCAAAAGGCGGTAACAATGTAAATAAGCACTTAGCTTATATGGCATTAGCAAATTCTGCAACGGATCAATGGGTTGATTTTGATATTGATCGTTGTATAGTGATTGATGATTTCGAAACGAATGTTCCAGGAACTTTTGATTTTATTGATGAGTCGGATTATTCAATTACAAGAAAAACTGGTGATGTACCGATTCCTCATACTGATGGAGCTGGGATGATGCTTCCATCGGTTATGACTAAAAATACTATGTTTCGTGCGCCATGGGTAAAAGGATTATTAGGAGTTTTTGATTTCAGGAAGTTTATTGAAGTAAATGATGGATCTCCTACTATTAAAGATATATACGGCAAAGAGTATAATATTTTTGATGATGATATTCGGATTATCTTTACCAAAAGTCAATTCAAGATGTATAAGTTTTATGATTCCTGGGATGAGTACAAAGATAATTTCAAAAAATATAATTGTCAAGCTGGTCGATGTAATATTGAAGAAGATAGAATTAAAGATGCAAAAATTAACTATCAAATGTTGCAGACATTAACCGATATTACAGATGAAGAGATTGATTTGCTTACGAAAAGGTCAGTTGATAAAATCACCAATATTTGCAATTCAGAAAAAACAGTCAAAGAGATTTTAGGCATCACCCCATATAATACAAATATGACTCCATTTCAAAAAGCTGTAAAACTTTATCCTGCATTATTGAATGATACCTATGCTAAAGACGTAATTCGTGAAGTAAAAAATAGTCTTATAAAAAAATACCGCAGTGGAAAACTTGAAGTCCATGGAAAATATACATTCCTTTTACCGGATTTTTATGCGGCTTGTGAATACTGGTTTAAACATATTGACACCCCAGAAGGGTTGCTAAATGACAAAGAAGTATTCTGTTGGCTTTTTAACAAAAATGAGAAGCTTGATTGCCTCCGCAGTCCACATCTTTATAAAGAACATGCTATTCGTTTGAACGTTGCGCATGAGAAATATGGGGAACGATCTCGAAAAATCAGACAATGGTTTATAACGAACGGAGTTTATACCAGTACTCATGATTTGATCAGTAAAATTTTACAGTTTGATGTGGATGGAGATAAATCTTTAGTTGTTGCAGATCCAGCTTTTGTGAATATTGCAGAGAAAAATATGGAAGGAATTGTTCCTCTTTATTACAATATGCGTAAAGCAGAGCCAAAACTTTTGAATAACCAAAACATTTATGATGGGCTTAATGCTGCATTTACTGGTGGCAATATTGGAATTTATAGCAATAATATTTCAAAGATCTGGAATAACGATGTATTTATTAACGGGTCAGAAGAAGAAAAACAACATGCTATCGATTGCGTGAAACGATTATGTTGTCAAAATAATTTTGTAATTGATTACGCAAAAACTTTGTACAAACCTGCTTTCCCAGATCGTATTAATGAGGAAATCAAGGAATTTACGAACGCGAAGTTACCTGCATTCTTTGAATATGCAAAAGATAAAGAAACTGATCAGGTTAGTATGCGCAATCAAAGTTTTGTCAATAAATTATATGACAAAATCCCTAATAAATCCATAAACACAAGAGGAATGAAATTAGGGAAGTTAGATTATCAAAAAATGATGCACAATGTAAATATTGTATGCTCAAAAGAAGTTTCTAATTTATATGATAAACTCAATAAAGAATACCGTTATATGGTAAATATGAAAGATGAGTATATTGACAATCTTCATTACGTTGCTTGCTCTATTCGAAATCAATTTTTGGATTTTGGATACTCGGAAGATGTTATTGCTGATATGTTAATTCAGTATTTATACGGAAATGAAAAGAGAGGAAAACAGCTTTTCTGGTTTTGTTATGGACAATATGCAGTAAATAATTTGAATAACAATATCAAAATTAAATCGACGAAATTTATCCAATGTATTGATTGCGGAGAATGGATTGAAGTTGATTCCAAATCAAAATCAGTACGATGTGACGATTGTCAACGTGAGTATCGTAAGAAATTAGATCGTGAAAGAAAGCGAAAAAGATAAATTCCGCATATCTTAAAGCATTTTTTTCAACCATTATATATGGACTATTTTAAATGCTCAAAAATAAAATAGTCCATATTACGTGGGTTTTCTTTTGTGTCTATATGGAGAATAAATAAACGAGTGATAACTCGGCGAAATATTTTAATATAGTTCTCTAATCGAATTCGTGCAGTTGGGAGGAATAATATTTGACAATTACACAAGAAAATATTATCAAAGAAATTGCTAGCAAAGAAGATATAAATGTAGCAATCGTTCGCAAGGTTGTTAAGCGAATGGAGAAATGTGTATTTGCCTACTTATCTTCTACTACTCCCACTGAAAATACAGTGGTAAAACTTTTAGATGGATTAAGTTTGGAATGTGAATATATTCCAGAACACGAGATCCATACTTATGATAATATTAAATGTGATTCAAAAATCTGGGCAAAACCAAAAATCACTAGATATTACAATAGAAAATTAAATAATTATTTTGATTGATTTCATGGGCGGTTACTCTCTGCCGCCCTATTCGAATGTTAATTCTTCATGTTAATTTCATGATTTATCTCCTCTTTCTTTATGTTTTTCGCTGGCGGATCATGTATTCGCCAGTATTATCGCGGGGTAAGCTGGATCGGTTCCACGGGAGACCCATTCTCTCCAGAGCTACGTTCGACTCGTAGTCCCGCTACTCGTGGCATAGCACAGATAGATACGTGTGAGCGTATTAAAGGCGGATTTACAACCTGTCACCATGAAAATGGTCAATCTATGCAAAACTAACATCCCAGATGCTCAAAAGGCGTCGTTTCACACCGGTAAAACGAGTAAATCCTGTGTGGAAATATTGTCATGAAATAGGGAGCGACAAGGTGATCTAGGGGCAACCGCTGAGGGTCATTTTCTTGCGCAACAAGATAGCTTATGCGAACCTGTGAAGACATGATGGGGAATTAGGAGGATATATAGTGCGAGTCCTTATTAGACAAGTGCGGTATCCATTTATGTAAGCGAATTGGTAGCAATGCCAAATTAACTTATGTAGGATGTGAGTAGGGATTATAACCGAAAGCTACGAAGGCGTGATGGATTTTGTTATCCAAAAGATAGCGAAACATCTGGTACAGCGCGTCTTCTGTATTTATTTCGTTTCTTTTATTAATTAGTATGTTCAGGAAGAATATAAAATTGGTTAATGCAAAAGGTAATCAAATTATAAAAATTAAGCGAAAGTCTGTACCTCTGTATGGCGTAAGCAGCCAAAATGTGTAATCTCTTTTGAGGTAATACACACACTGAAAGATACGCAATATCTGGATGTGTTAAGTGAATTCTGCACAGTTCTCTTAGCGGAGATTTATAGCGCGGCAGCGTTAATGGAACGATGAAGCTTGAGTAGTCATATGGCAAAGAAGATATGCCACTTCTATAAAAAAGGCGGTTGTGGAAATTACTATATGTGTGCGCAAGCAGCATATAGTGGATAATTGGAGAAGAAATAATGCCAAGAAAGATTTCTGGAAGTACGTATAGTCTCAGCGTACTTATTATTGGGATATAGCTCAGTTGGTGAGAGCAGCGGCCTTATAAGCCGTGTTTGTCGTGGGTTCAAGTCCTACTATCCCAATTATTTATCTTTGCCGGTGAGCGCAAAGAAATTTAAAACGAAAGGTGTGTATTGATATAGTACTCATTACTAAACAAGAGAAAGAATATTTGGTAAAGCATGGAGTTCCTTATGCGGAAGGTGGCATATCTCATTCGGAATCATGTCATAAACGCAAAAAGTTCTATCTGTGTGAGAACACTCGTAATATGAGACTTCTTGAAAATTATCGAAAAAAATTATATCATCGCTAATGCGAAATTTAATGAGAAAGGTGGTATCAATTATTGGAATTTAAATTATTCCTAGATACCAATGCTCTTCTGAATTTACAAAGGGAAGCTTTTAAAGAACCCTTTATTATCTCACAGAAGACGCTTGAAGAGATTGAAAGTATTAAGACTTCAGGTCATAAAGATAATGAAGTTAAATACAAAGCTAGACAAACGGCTCATATGCTGGATGAGCATTATGGAGAATATGAGGTTGTCGCAACTAACACAGATGTAAAAAATATTCTTGCAGGATATTACTTAGAGGAAACACCTGATAACATTATTCTTGCATCAGCAGTTTTATATAATCGAAATGTATCTCCTGTCATTGTTTGTACAGACGATCTCAATTGTAAATTTATTTCAAAAAATATTTTTAAACTACCAACTAAAGGTGTAAATGAAATAAATCTTGTTAAAAATATTGATGAATACACAGGATACAAAGATGTAACTCTTTCTGATGAGGAAATGAGTTATTTTTATTTACATTTAAATGAAAATCAATATGATTCACTTCTGAATGAATATCTGATAATTCGAAAGAATGATGGTGAGGTTGTTGATTACAGAAAATGGAATGGACAAGAATATCATCCTATTTCTTATAAACAAATTAATAGTCATTTTATGGGCAAAATCAAACCAAGAAACCCACAACAGGTTTTAGCATTTGATATGCTACAGGACAAAGAAGAGACAATCAAAGTTATCTCAGGTAGATTTGGTAGTGGAAAAGACTATCTCATGATTGCAAATGCTATCAAATTAATCGAAGAAGGAAAATTTGAGAAATTAATTTATGTCAGAAATGCAATTGGCGTAAAAGATGCAAATGAGGTTGGTTTCTTACCTGGTACTAAATTTGAGAAGATTTTGCCATTTGCAATGCCGTTAGCAGATCACCTTGGTGGAGAAAATGGTCTGGAAATGCAGATTATGGCAGGAAATATTGAAGTTGAACATCTCGGTTATATTCGAGGACGAGATATTAAAAATGCGATTATCTACGTTAGTGAAGCAGAAAATCTAACAAAAGAACATGTCCAGCTTCTTATTGGACGAGTTGGTGAAGGATCTGCTCTTTGGATGAACGGAGATTTTAAACAAACAGATTCTACTCTTTTTAGAATGAATAATGGTTTACTATCCACTGTACAAAAACTTGCAGGACATACAAAATTTGGTTATGTACAGCTTCAGAAAACAGAACGAAGTGAAACTGCAGCTATGGCAGATTTATTAGATTAATCCTTTTATGGAAATATTATGAAAGCACGAGGCATATTGCCAATGGAGAAAAAGGAACTCAAGAAAAAATTAGAAGCAACATATTTAGACATTGCAATCCCAAGTAATGTAGAAAATTTACAGTTGCCAGATCCTACGCTATTACAATTTTATAAAAATTACGATGATAGAATTATTTGGATTGATGATGAAATTACAACCATGACTTTGGAATATGCAAAGATGATTATGCAGTGGAATTCGGAAGATAAGAAAAATAATATTCCAGTAGAAGAACGTAAACCAATTAAAGTAATCTTCTTTAGTCCTGGTGGCGATTTAGAGGTAAATAACTGTTTGGTTGATACAATTCAACTAAGTCAAACAAAAGTTATTGGAATCAATGTTGGTATGGCTGCATCAAGTGGATGCTTTATTTATTTAGCATGTCATGAGCGTTTTACATTTCCAACGGCAGAATTTCTCATCCATAAGGGAGCTGGTCAATTTGCTGGAACATACAATGATGTAGTCGCAGCAATTTTAAATTATCAACGACAAATCGAAGAACTTGGAGACTTTGTTTTATCTAGGACAAAAATTCCAGAAGATATCTTTAACGAAAACTTTGAAAATGACTGGTATTTATCTGCGAAAGAAGCTATTAAATATGGTGTTGCTGATAAAATTATCACAAGTTTAGATGAAATTATTTAAGGAAGAGTTTACTACTCTTCTATTTTTTATACAAATTTTTAGGATTAAAAGGAGAATTATACGATATGGCAGCATTTACTTATAAGAAAACATCGACAACTTCAATGAAAGTTACTGGTATTTTAAATCCACAGACAATGGTAATTAATGTTGATGGAGAAGATAAGCAACTTTCTACTCTTCTACGTGACTTCGCAGACCTACCAGTAGAAATTAATATTAAGGTCAAGGACGAGGAAGAACTGGATGAACCAGTTGATGTTGAGTAAGAAGGGAGTGATCTACTATTACTTCCTATACAAGATTACCTGGTGAAACAGATGATCAACTTATATATAGAGTTACTAAAGATAAGGATATAATCGGTTCCTGGAATGATGTAGCTGATGTACTTAATGAGTTACTTGGAACTCATTATGGAGAATCAAAATTTCGGAAGGACAAAGCGACATTTGATCGAATGCTGAATGCAAATCGTGATATGTTTGTTGATTCTGATAAACAGTTGCAGGATATCCGGATCGCGCAAAGAGAGTTAGAGCGATTAAAAATTCAATTTAGAGATGAAAGAAACGCTTGGCAAAAGCAAAATTATATTGATGCTAGAATTGAGCAAAAATTAGATCTATTAGAAAAACAATTGAGCGATCTTGGAAAAGTAAATTTTTCTAAACATAATGACGTTTCTATATCATCTGATAATGATATGCTTGTAATTTTAAGTGATTTACATATCGGTCAGACATTTCATTCATTCTTTGGAGAATATAATACTGATATTGCTAAAGACAGAATGCAACAATTATTAGATAACATCATTTCTATCCAAAAACTACATAATTCTGAAAGGTGTTATGTATCTCTACAAGGAGATCTCATATCAGGAAATATTCATAAAACAATCCAAGTAACTAATCGTGAAAATGTAATTGAACAGATTAAAATTGCAACGGAACTCATCTCTTCATTTTGTTATGAGTTGACCAAATATTTTAAAGTCGTATTCATGACAAACGTGTCTGGAAACCATACAAGAATTGATAGAAAAGAAGATGCAATTCATGACGAACGGTTAGATGATTTGATTAGTTGGGCAGTTGATTTATCTTTACAGCATATCAATAATTTTCATATTTTGACAAGAAATCTCGATTCGGGAATTGTTGATATATCTATCCGTGGGAAAACATATGTTGGTGTGCATGGTGATTTTGATCCATTTGGGAAATCTGGTGTACAAAATTTGTGTCTGGCGATTGGATACATTCCATACGCTGTGTTATATGGACATTTACATACGTGTGCTCTTGATGAAGTGAATGGAGTAAAAATGATTCGAGGTGGATCTTTAGCTGGATGTGGAGATCAGCACACTGTGGAAAAAAGATTAACAGGAAAACCATCTCAGATGGTATGTATTTGTACAGATAAAGGGGTACAGGCTTTTTATCCTGTTGAATTAAACTAAAAATAAGTACAGATACGTCTGTACTTACATATAAAGAAGGTCATCGGCTACCTAGAATTCCTGCCTTTCCGTTGTTATACAACAAAACGTATAAAACTCGGGAAAAGCCGATGACTAAAACAATACAGAAGAAGGACTGACGGCTATCTCGATTTCTAGAAGTGAACTTTATCAGAGAATTCAATCCTGTCATCAGGATGCAGGTATCATAACCTAACGGTTACGTTCGTGCCGCCAATACTGTCTCACTCGTTCCCATTTATTATAACGGAAACGTGAGTAGCTATTGACATGCACTGGTGTTTCTGGTGAATAAAACATCGCCATACTAAATCACCTGCCTTCCGTTGATAAACTTTCTATCATTGGAAAAACCGGCAGTCCAAGAATACGGAAGATGCTCCGTACTTATAAAGAATAACATATTATAAAAAATTAGACAAGCACTTCATAAGTGCAAAATTTATTTGAACAAAAAGGAGAATATTAAAATGATGAACAAACAAGATATTTTTAAAACCGTAGCAGCAAACCTAGAAGTAACCCAGAAAGATGCAGCAAAATATGTAGATGCTGTTTTCGTTACCATCAAAGATGCAATGGCTGATGGAGAATCTGTAAATATCGCAGGATTTGGAAAATTTGAGGTTGTAGAAAAGGCAGAATCTAAGAGACGCAATCCTCAGACTGGTGAAACAATTATGGTTGCTGCTCATAAAGCACCGAAATTCAAGGCAGCTACTGCTCTTAAAGAGGCTGTTCTCTAATAGATCGGTGGTGATTATATGCATACACTAAAATGCAAAAGTATCGAAGAATTAGTCGAAGTAGTTGTCGAGACTTATGAGCTACTACATGATTGTGATCGAAACGTAAGTTTTGTTGCTAAGTATGATCATGCAAAAGAAATTTTGAGAGAATTGGTATTTTACGATTATGATCTAAAATTTGTTGAGTTAGCAGATCCTGAGTGGGATAACTATGAAGACGAATATGTTATCAGTATTGTGTGTGATGAAATATTTTGTGAGAAGCTAAAATTGGACGGAAGATATTGTATGCTATCTCCAAAATTTGTATTTTTTGATGAAAATGCAAATTCTAAATGCGTTAAATATTTTGAATCGGATATGAAATATGAATTTGAAATCACGGAAAAAGAATCTAGTGGTGACTTTGATCAGGAGTTGAATTGTCATGACGATTCTATTGATGTAGATTTTTCTGATGATGGACAGGGATTTACATGTAGCAAGCGTGATAAGAATGGATATAGTTCTATTTCATATTGGTCATCTGAACAGGTTGATAAGAATCGTTTATCTGAGATTTTGAAAAGTTTTTATTTATAATTTTGTTGAGTGCGTAAGACTGCAGCTTACGCACTCAAATACAGGTCGTTAGTGTAATTGGTAACACGACAGTCTCCAAAACTGTTAATCAGGGTTCGAATCCCTGGCTTCCTGTTTACAATTTTCTGCAAACGAATGCAGAGAATAAATGATTAGAGACGGGTGGATAACTTGATAATGAGTAATATAGGATGGTTAATGCTCTCCTATCTCATCTCTATTGGTGAAAAGGTTCATGTCGTGAGACAGCGTTAATTCCTTTTTTTATGATATTATCACAAGGAGAAATTAACGATAGATACTTCTGACAAATTAACAACACTTGAAATAGCAGAAATGCTAGGTATAAAACACTATAAGGTTTTGGAAAAAATAAACGGTACAAAAGATAGGAAAACAAAAAGTCTTATTGATTTACTGCAACAACGAAATTTAGATAAACAAGAATATTTCATTGATTCTACATACAAAGATAAAAGTGGTAAGAAAAATAAATTATATATTTGTACGCTAAAAGGCATTAAATTATTTATGGACAATTTGAGGAATTATGAAAATAAATCAGCTTTACTCCTATGGTTCGAAAATCATGCAGATAAAAAGATGGATATTATTTTGTATAATAGACCAGAAATATATTTTCTTGATGAATTAGAACAAGTTCTTTGTGCTATGAATATAAAAAGTATACGACAATATTCTGTATTGCCATATTATATAGATTGTTATATTCATGCATTAAATTTAGCTATTGAGTACGACGAAGGTGATCATAAGTATTATACATATGAAAATCAAGAACTTCGTCAAAAGAATATTGAGAATGAATTAAAATGTACTTTTATCCGATTATCTGATTCAAACAGTAATTTATATAATATTGGTTTGGTTATGAGCCAAATTTTAAAAATGAATGTAGCGTGAATTATGCTAAAAAGAATAAATTTTATAAAGAAGCAGTTTAGTCATACTATTCTGCTTCTTGTTATTTTGGAAGGAAGTGAGAAAAATAGCAGGTAGAAAAGTACAACGCAATAGTATTGTAACAAATGAATTATTAGCTCAGGTTAATCCAGAGAATATAGATTTAGGAAATGATTTTCTTGATTATCTCCGATCGGTTGATAGAGCAGGATCAACGATCGATCAGTATAAGAATGACCTAAAAATATTTTGGGTATATTTGTTACAGCATTGCAACAACAAATTTTTTGTAGAATTGTCTAAGAGAGATATTTCAAAATATCAAAGTTACTGTTTAACGGAATGGAAATGGAGTCCTGCTAGAATGAGACGAGTAAAATCCACTCTCTCATCACTTTCTAATTATGTTGAAAATATGTTGGATGATGAATTTGAAAATTATCGTCCAATTGTTAGAAAAATAGAAAATCCGGTAAATGAAAAAGTTATGGTAAAAACTGTCTTAGAGGAAGAACAATTACAAAATTTACTTGATTATCTTGTAGAAAAGCAACAATTTGATAAGGCTTGTATGTTATCTTTAGCAATGAATTCTGGACGTCGAAAAAGTGAATTACCGAGATTTAAGGTAAATTACTTCGATGACAAAAATATTATTTATGGATCTCTATATAAAACTCCAGAAAAAATAAAAACTAAAGGGCGTGGAAGTCGTGGAAAAATGCTAACAGCATATGTTCTTTCCAAACCCTTCAAACCATATCTTGATTTATGGATGAATTATAGAAAAGAACATGGAATTGAATCAGAATGGTTATTCCCAAAGAAAGTCAGCGGAGAATATATAGATAAGCCAATGAGTGCAAAAACACTTAATAGTTGGGCTGAAACGTTTAGCAGAATTTTAGGAGTAGACTTTTATTTCCACAGCTTACGTCATTTCTTTACAACCGCTTGCTCTCGAAGTGGTCTTCCAGACAACGTTATTCAAATGTTGATTGGTTGGTCTTCTCTTGATATGGTAAGTGTTTACAAGGATATTGAAGTTGATGAAGAATTTGAGAAATATTTTTGCGAAGATGGAATAAGAAAAGTCGAGCAGAAATCTTTGTCTGATTTATAATATCTCATCTGGAGAATAATATAATATAGATCAGATATTGACTTATTCAGCAGGTTGTTTATTCTACTACAAATTTGTCATTTGTCAAGACTTGACTTGACATTTGTTGGGAATCATGGTATTTTGTTTGTAGACGTATAGAAACAGAGTTAAGAACTGAACTACATAATTATTCAAATAAATAAAATAACCACTTGATTGTCAAGTGGCTTCCAATAAATCGAATATAAAATTGGGATGTCCATCCAGATGGATTTCTCAGAGCCGAAGACGACGGCTGTTTTAAAGTTTGAACGAAAAGGATCGCTTAATTAGCGGTCTTTTTTCGTTGGGATGATATTCTGTAAAAACATTAGAACTATCCCGGCAGCGATTCCGGATAACAAACTGTTATTACAGATCGCTGTATATGTATCTTTGAAAAATCTTAGAAATGTATCTATATCGCATCACCCTCCTTTCTTAGCAAGGGTATCTATATAACGAAGCATCACTGCTCCGGTGCGACTCTGAAAAATCCTTAACATTTCATCCAGCCGTAAACAAAACGCCTGGGTGGACTTCCACATTTAGATTATATGATAAGAGGAAAAATCTGTCAATAGTAAAATATGGATGGTCGTGCAGCAACACGTAAACTGCAATCTCCTACTGACGTCTAGGAATCGGTATTGGCACAAACCTGAGAAAATGTGCGACGTCAAAAAATACAAAAAATCGCAAAAATATTTATAAAAAGGACGTACTGTACCTTTACAAAATTTTCCTATTGTGATAATGTGAAATTATCAAATACAGGAGGTAATTTTGTATGGATTATGTAGTAAAACATCAAAGCGCGAAGAACTTTACTAAAGATATTAACAAAGGAAAATACAGTATGAAACACAAGTTTCAACGCCAGGAAAATCAGTGGAGCAATCGTCAGAAAAGCTTACTGATTGACTCTATGCTTCGCCCATATCCGATTGATCCAGTTAGATGCGAAGTAGGCTCTGATGACGTCAGAAGAATCTTCGATGGCGTTCAGAGAGCTACCACCGTAAGAGATTTCTTTAAAGAAGATGGTTTTAGATTGGCAAAAGATTTAAAACCTGTTACAATTGATGGTGAAGTATACGAGATCGCTGGCAAAAAATATACACAGCTTGATGAGGCCGTACAGGATAAACTGAATGATTACGAAATGACAATTTATGTGTTTACAGATTGTACAGAGGCAGATATTCGTGAAATGTTTACTCGTCAGAATAATGGTAAACCGTTGAATAACACTCAGAAACGTACTGCTATTGAGAGTGAAAAAGTAAGTGATATTATCTTCAATCTTGCTGATCATGAATTCTTTGAGAAAGTCCTTACTGATGCACAGTATAAGAAAGACGTTCAGCGTGATCTGGTACGTGAGACACTTATGTTAGTTAATACAGATGAAGAAAATGATTTCACATCATTTAGAGCTAAAGATATCGACAGTTTTGTTGTTTGGTATGCTGAAAACATTAACGCTGCTGATATCAGTACATTGACTGATGTATTGGACACTCTGAATACGGGTGATACAATTAAAGTAAAATCTACTTCTATTCCAATGATTCTTTATGCTGGATATAAATGCTTAAAAGACAGCAAAGACTTCCGTAAATTTAGTGCTGCCGTAGATGAATTCATTGAAAATTATGATTCCAATGAAGCATATAAACAGCTCGTACAGTCTGGAACTACTGCTTCTGCTGGAGTTAAAGCTCGTCTACAGTATTGGAATAAAGTCGTAGATAATTTATAATTTTTTGTGAAATAATTTAATATGATTTTTATTATGGAGAGTGGAGCAATCTACTCTCCTATTTTTAGTTTGCGCGCCATGGGCGCGCTCTAACGGGTGAAAGTCCCGAACA
>ERZ1673753.364-NODE-364-length-60627-cov-7.251833_pt1 | contig 60627 bp, 54 predicted proteins | sample MGYA00580201_ERZ1673753 | MGnify/ENA primary metagenome ERZ1673753 (study PRJEB41218, sample SAMN15661747) | gut metagenome | host: Homo sapiens | place: Canada: London | collected 2015-08-20/2019-03-30 | study: EMG produced TPA metagenomics assembly of... | reverse complement strand
TGGTGTGAGAGGTCGAAAATTCCTCATCAAGAGGAATTTTCTCCTACTCGATTGGGCAGATGTGCTTAGTGGCGATAGCAACGGACTGTAAATCCGTCACATTAGAAACACCGTAGGTTCGACTCCTACTCTGCTCATTTTTGTTTTGGAGCTTTACTCAAGTTGGATGAAGAGATCAGTCCTGAAAACTGACAGGCCGCTAACAACGGCGCGTGGGTTCGAATCCCACAGGCTCCGTATATAATTAGCGAATGGAGGCAGTGCCTCCGTATGCCGGTATGGTGGAATTGGTAGACACATCTGGTTTAAGCCCAGATTGTTATGAGCAGTGCGAGTTCGAGTCTCGCTGCCGGTATTATTTTTTTATAAAAGGAGACATACATATGAAAGGTATGACTGGAATTTACAGGATTAATCCTGCGTTGTTTGGTGGAATCATGGCATTATTCGTAGAATTAATAGTAACAATGATTTTACCTCTGTAGAATATAAATGATAGAAATATTTTATTAGATATAAAGAAGAGTATATTTATTACTCTTCTTTTTTTATTGTAATAAATAAAAGAAAGAAGGTGACACAATGGCTAAAGTACTTGATCCGTTGTCGGATAATGAGGTCAATAAAATGACTGTGGTAAATTTAAGAACGGCCTATAAAAAATTAGCAGATTTTTGTAGAAAAATCCTCAATGGTAATTTAGTATATTGCAGCCATTGTGGACAATGGAGAACTCGGATGGCCTTTTATTCATCTGATGTAAGTGCAGATCATTTGGAACATTATGCTTGCAAGGAATGTATATTAGACGAATGTACGGATTACGATAAAAAGACTGGTATTAGAACGGATAACAGAGAAAAAACAATAGAGACGTTTAAACGTTTGAATTGGTATTTTGACGAAGGAATTTATAATGATCAATTACAATCATTGTCTGAACAGACGGGGGAAAAGGTAAGAAGCACTGCTGTACAACAGTGGATAGTAATTTGCCGTAGTTTGAATGATTATAAAAATAAAACTTTTAAAGATTCAGTATTTGATCTTGATGATGAAGATGCAGATCAAGAATATAATACAAAAATTGTTCAAAAAACATTAAAATCAGCGAAAAAAAGATTTGGGAATTATAATACCGAAGATTTAATGTTTTTGGAGAATGAGTATAAAGATTGGACAACTAGATATCCATGCGAAAATAAGGCACAAGAATTATTATTCAAGAGAATTTGCTTTAAAGAACTTGAAATAGATAAAGCACAAAGAAATGGAAAAGACACTAAGGAATTGGATGCAACGCTTCAAAACCTTATGGGAAGTTTGAATGTAAAACCTTCACAAAAAACATCTAATGCATTAACAGACAATCTTACTTTCGGACAATTGATCGATAAATGGGAACAGGAAAAACCAATTCCAGAACCAGACGAAGAATTTAAAGATGTTGATAAAATTGGGTTATATATTGATGTTTTTTTTAAAGGTCATTTATCTAAAATGATGGGACTGAAAAACGCATTTTCTGCTCTATATGAAAGATTCATGTCTAAATATACCGTTACTAAGCCACAATACGATGAAGATTTTGATTCTGAAGCACTTTTTGATCAAATTTTTGGATCAAAGATTGACGAGGAATAAATTATGGCTATAAGAAAAACTCAAGCTGAGTTAGAAAAAGACAAAGAGCAGAAAATAATGGATACTGTGGCCTGGAGAGCTGCTTACTATAGAAATAACCCGCAACGTTATGTGTCAGAAGTCCTTGGAATTACTTTAAAGATATTTCAAAAAATATTATTGTGGTGTATGATGCACTACAATTTTACAATGTATCTTGCCGCAAGAGGCCAGGGAAAAACGTATTTAACGGCACTATTTTGTTGTGTTCGTTGTATACTTTTCCCTGGAACAAAAATAGTTGTAAGTTCTGGTACATTAAAACAGGCAAACGAAGTATTGCTTAAGATACAAGATGATTTTATGAAACAATCATCTATTTTACGATCGGAAATAGAAAAATGTAGTATCGGACAAAATGATGCATCTATTTATTTTAGAAATGGATCGTGGATAAAGACACGTACAAGTTCCGAGAATAGCCGTTCAGCAAGGGCAAATTGCATAATTGTTGACGAATTCCGCATGGTTGATGAAACAGTCCTTAATACAGTTCTTAGGAAATTCTTAACAAGTCCAAGACAACCAAAATATTTAAATAAATCAGAATATAAACATCTCCAAGAAAGAAATAAGGAAATATATATGTCTAGTGCTTACTTTAAAAGTTCATGGGCATATAAAAAAGCTCAAAGCTATACACTGAATTTCTTTGATGATAAAAAGAAATACATGATAGTGGGGCTTCCTTATCAAGTATCAATTAAAGAAGGGCTTCTCTCCAGAGAACAAGTTGAAGATGAAATGTCAGAGCTTGATTATAATGAATTGGTTCAACAAATGGAAATGGAATGTTTGTGGTTCGGAGATACCGATGGTAGTTTATTTAAATTTGATGAGTTATCTGCAAGACGCAAGCTAAAAAAAGCTTATATGCCATTGAGTTTCTATAATGATAAAGTACAAGTTCCAAAAGTGTTAACAACAGAAAAAAGAATTCTATCGATTGACGTAGCCCTTATGCAATCAACTAAAAAGAAACGAAACGATGCTTCTGCAATTTTTATTAATGATCTAATTCAAGTAAATGATACTTCTTACCAGTCTAATTTTGTTTATGGTGAAACTTTTGAAGGTCTAACAACTGATGATCTTGGAATTATAGTGATGAGATATTTTTATAAATATAACTGTACAGACTTAGTGCTTGATACAAATGGTATTGGTTTGGGTGTATTTGACTTTATTATAAAAGATCAATACGACCAAGAAAATGGGGAAACATATAAAGCATTAACATGTATTAATGATTCAGATATGGCTTCTAGATGTCATGTAAGAGATGCCAATAAAGTTATTTGGTCTGTAAAAGCAACAGACAAATTTAATAATGAAATTTGCGTATTGCTTAGAAATGGAATTCAAAATGGTAAAATAAATTTTTTAACAACAGAGCAAGAAGCAGATTTAGCGTTAAAAGATACATATAAAGGATATTCGAAACTTTCTCCAACTGAACAAGCAAAACTAAAGATGCCGTATCTACAAACAACCCTTGGTATTTACGAATTAGTAAAATTAGACCACGAAGTAAAAAATGGAAACATTAAAGTAAAAGAAGTGTCTGGTATGAGAAAGGATAGATATTCTTCTATAGCATATAATTATTGGTGTGCATGTCAATTAGAATTAAAGTTAAGACCAAAAACAACATCAACTCAATCTCTTTTATCCAAACTTTCAATCAATCAACCAAAACGTATATCTTCGTTTTCCAAAACAATCTAAATAAAAATCCAAAACACAACTAAATAGCAAAGGAGGTGTTTGCATCAAAGATGACACAATCAAAGAAAGAGATGACAGAAACATCTCCAATACATAAAAAACAGCCAACGGCTGCAGAACGAAAATTATATATGCAAAGTCTTGAACGCCAACAAAAGAGATTTGCAGAAACACAGAATGCATTTAAGCAAGTTCGTGATGTTACAAAAACGACAAGACAAATTTCTATAAGCTCGTATAGCAAAGAAAACGTCATTAAATATCTTCAGAATATTGATAGTTACGAAGATGAACTGCGTGGTTTATCTCGTTACTTATTTTATCGTTGTCAGATATATTTTAGATTAATTATGTATAATGCAACTATGTTTGATCTAAATGCAAGGTACGTAGTTCCTACATATGATCCAACCGGTGACAACGACAAGGAAAGTATGTTGAAAGATTATTATGACACTTTGGTATGGTTAGATAGAATGTCTTTACAAGGGAACTTCTTACAGGTATTAATTAATAACTTTATAGAAGATGTATTTTATGGATGCTGTTGGCTGGACGAAACCGGAATGTTTATTTTAAAAATTCCACCAGAGTATTGCAGAATTTCTGGTAAATATTTTACAGGAGATTATTCGTTTTCTGTAGATATGAGTAAATATAAGAAATTCGAAGATGTATTAGAATATCTTGGTGATCCGTTACTTTCTATGTATAAGGAATATGGTGGTAACAGTCAGAAAAAATGGCAACCAATGCCAGATGAATATGCTTTGTGTACAAAATCAAGAGTTGAGACATGGGAAACTATTGTTCCAATTTATAGTGGATTATTTATTGATTTAATTGGTCTTTTAAATCTTGGTGACGTACAAGCCGTTGCGGATGAACAACAAATTTATAAACTAATAACAGCTACCATCCCGACATTATCTGGTGCTGATGAACCAGATCAATGGGCTGTAAACATTGATTTTGCTGTAGATTATTATAATAAATTGGTTGATAGCCTTCCACCTTATATTGGTTCTGTGATAAGTCCATTGCCACTTAATACAATATCTTTTTCTGATGACCAAACAACAGACACGACGAAGGTGCAAAAAGCCACAAAAGAAGTATTGAATACTTCTGGTGGAGCGCAAATACTTAATTCTTCTAGTATTTCTGGTGCTGAAGCATTTCGAGCTGCTACAAAGGCAGATACTGAATTAGCAGTTTCTGCACTTTTAGGTCAGATTCAAGGCTGGGTAAATAGAATGCTATCATACCAAGTCAAAAATGCGGCGAAGATTAAATTTTTCGAAGTGTCTTCTTATACAAAAGATATTCTTAGAGAAGCCATGCAAAAAGATCTGCAATATGATAGTTCTAAAATGATATTAATAAATGCATTAAATGGGATTAGTGAACTTGATACCCTTTCGATGACTTTCTTAGCCAATGATGTATTAGATTTAAAGAATAAATTTGTTCCACTCGTATCAGCAAATACAGTATCCAACGTAAGTGACGAAGGTGGCAGACCTGAAGTTTCTGATTCCGAAATTAGCGATAGTGGAAGTCGTACAAAAGACAGAAAATAATGAGGTGGTCATATGAAAGAAAAATTTTTAAAAACAACAGACGCTACTACCTCTGAAAGCTTAAAGAAACTTGGATTTCAAGTAGTAAGTGAATCAAATGGAATATACATATTTTTGAATACTGACAAACTTCAGTTTTCAAATATAGATAAATCAAAAATACAGTATAGCAATATACTTACTTTTTAGCCACTCTTCTACTCTGTCGAGTGGTATTTTTATACCAATTTTTCAAAGAAGGGAGGAATGACTAAATATCATGCCAAAAAAAAGACTTCTTTTTATAGAAGATTTATATGATTTTTATTTAAACAAATATAAAAGATCTACACATTTTAGTAGCGAAAAAAATGGAGAACCTTTGGTTGTTCAGGTACATGGAAAAGTTAATTTTGATCAGCCTGACAAAAACAAAGACGGACTACTTCCAGTTCACCTCCAATCTTGTCATACAGATTTAAATGTAAATGGATCAAACATTAACAAAACTGTTATGGAGGCAGCATTGCCATCATTCAGCAATCGTCCGATTCTTGGTTATATCCATAAGGTAGTTACAGATGAAAATCCGGATGGTCAGTGGGAGTTTTACAGTCACAATATGCATGAGGATGAAAATGGAGAGCTTGTTTATGACGAATATCCGATTGGAATCATTCCGGAGAGCTGTAATGCACAACTTGTTTACGATGAAGGAAAAGAAAAAACCTATTGTGAAGTTGATGGATATATCTTTAAAGAGTATTCAAAAGCCGCTGAGATTTTAGAGCGTGAAGGTGAATGCTTTGTATCGGTTGAACTTTCAATTCGAGAATTAAGCTATGATGCAAAATCAAAGTATTTAAACATCGAAGACTTTTTCTTTAGTGGAGTAACAATTTTGGGAAAAACTCCACAGGGAGAAACCGTAAAGCCTGGAATGTCCGGATCAAATATTAAACTTACTGATTTTAAAGCAAAAAATAACAGTTTATTTGAAAATTATGAATCAAAAATGGATGAGTTGCAAGAACGACTAAATAAATTAGAGTCTACTTGCTTCAGTATTAAGGAGCAAACTTCTGCTCTACTATTACAAAAGGAAGGAGGAAATGAAAGTAAAATGAATAAATTTGAAGAGTTATTAGAGAAATACAATAAAACTGTAGAAGACATTGCATTTGAATATTCTAATTTATCAGATGAAGAATTAGAAGTTAAATTTAAAGAAGTTTTCGAAGATGGTTCTATTGGCAAAGGGGAGGCATCTAGTGACGGTGAAAATAACAAAGGACAGGAATTTGAAAAACTTGTTCGTACATATGAAATTTCACATGAAGATGTTCGATACGCATTGTATAATTTATTAGCTCCATACGAGGAGCTAGACGATGATTATTATTACATCTCAAATGTTTATGATTCTTATTTTGTATATGAAGGATGGTGTACAGATAAGATTTATCGTCAGGGTTATGTAAAAGATGGTGACAATGTTTCATTTGATGGAGAACGTACAGAATTATTCCGTGAACTTTTAACAGCAAGTGAAAAAGCAGAATTAGAAGAAATGCGTTCGAACTATGCAGAATTAAAAGTGTTCAAAGAAGAAATTGAATTAAATGAACTTCGTGAGAAAAAGAAAGAAATTCTTGATTCTGAGAAATATGAAATTCTTGCACAGAAAGATGAAGAAGGAAAATTTGTAAATAAAGATTATGAGAAACTTGTTTCTGAAATGGATAACTACTCTCTCGCTGATCTTGAGACAGAAATTAAAGTTCTTCATTCTGATTATGTTTCTGAGTATGGTAACTTTGCACTTTCTGATAACAAAGAAGAAAAGCCAGTTACATCTAAGAAACAGTTTGTAAATGTAAACAAAAAACCTTCGAAACCTAGCAGATATGGAAAACTGTTTGCTGAAGAAGAAAAATAAATAAACAAAATAACTTTTAACTTTAAGGATCGTCATAATGGCGGTCTTTTTATTATGCAAAAAACAGGAGGATAAATACTATGGCAATTCGCATGTCTATTGAGCAGCATCACGTTGCGTTCCCAACTAAAGTCCTTTCAGACAAAGTTGGAAGAGTTTTAAACATGGTAATTAAGAAAGATACAGATAACGGTACAGTTTGCGGGAAAGGAGCTTACGTAAGCTTTGATCAGTATGAAGTTGCTGATGCCCCAGCAGGATTTGAGGGAGAAATTCTTGAACAGGCTGCAAACGGCAACTGGTATGTAGAGGTTAAAAAAGTTGATGTTAATGCGCCTGCAATTCTTATCTACGAAGTTCCAGAAATCGCTGAAACATATAATAGCGAGTTTACAAAAACATCTAACTTCTTCAACGAAGCAACAGCCGAGAGAACAAAAACAGTTAGAGGACTTGTACTTACAGTAACAGACGTTTATGAGCTTAGTAAAGATGCATTTGACGGAACACCTGTAGCTGGTAAGAAAGTAACTGTTGAAGCTGGAAGTCAAAAACACAAAGTTTCAGAACTATAAAGAGGGGAGGAATAAGCAATGAATAAGATGAATTTTAGCGAACATGTACTTAATGTATTCGATGAAATGAAAACTTCTTATGAAGAAGTAAAGAACTTAATGTTCGATTTATATAAAAATGAACTCGACGATGGAATTTCTAAGAGAGAGGCGGAAGACAAACTTCGTGAAGTATCTCTCAAAATTTTCGGTCTTACCAAAGATTCTTCTCGCAGAGAAAGAGAACGTGCTTACAGAGATTATGGTCGTCAGTATTTCGATGTAATTGAAGAAGTAACCGATTGGACAGTTTCTACAGGACTTAAAGAAAATGAGTGGTTCAATGCACTTGTTAATTACAGAAATCTTAAAGATGGAGATACTAACCTCTTCGTTAACGAGCATGAGGAAGTAATTCTTTCTATAGCAAGAATGGGCAAGAGACATCACGACACAATGCTTCAGAGATTACCAGAGAACACAACCTATTCTGTAGAGACTGATGTTTACGGTGCTGCTGTGGGTGCTGATATTGATAGATATCTTATTGGACAAGAGGATTGGACAAAACTTGTAGACGCTATCACTAAAGCATTTGTTGTAAAGATTCAAGAGCTTATCTTTGCTGAGATTCTTGAAGCACCAAAGAAACTTCCGGCACAGTCCGAGTTCGTACAAACAGGTGCGCTCAACACAACAAACAGAAAGAAATTCAATAAAATTCTTCAAAATGTATCTGTTGCAAATGATAATGCAGATGTAGTTATCATGGGAACAATGGTTGCACTTCAGGAGCTTGAAAACCTTATCGATGTTAAATGGGTTGCTGATTCTCAGAAAGAAGATATTGCAAAGATGGGTCGCCTTGGAAATTACGGACGTTACACGCTTGTTGAAATTCCACAGAGATTTGCAAGAAACGATGTAACTAAGTCCATGTACAAGGATGACACTCTTTTCGTATTTGCAACTGGTGACAACAAACTTGTTGATATGGTTGATGTTGGTGAGACTCTTATCGAGGAAATCACAGATCGTGGAACAGCTAATAGTAACATCGCTGATATCATGAAATATGAAGTTCAGAGAGAGCTTGGAGTATCTACAAGAATTGGTCGTTACTTTGGTTCATGGACCATTACTGACTAATCTAAGTAATAATAAATATATTAGAGGAGTAGTTTAACCGCTACTCTTCTATTTTTTAATGGAGGGAAAGCCATGCCGACAGCACGAGCAAAAAAGGAAACCGCTACTGCAACTAGAAAAGTAGCTACTAAAGTTGAGACAAAAACAACCGTAGAAGAACCGGTTATTGCTGAAAAACCAATTGAAGAAAAAATCGAAAAAGAGAAAAAGGTATTTACCGATTCAGATTATATTCTGTGTCGATCAGTATGTTATGGTGGATTAAACATCACGTCTCAATCTGGGAATGTTTATGAATTCAAAGATTATGGATATGATTGCGAAATCAATTATCGTGACCTTGTTTCTTTGATTAGAAAAGGTTCAGACCATGTATTCTTACCAAGATTTGTTATCCTGGATGATGATTTACTGGAAGATTTTCCTACTGTAAAAAAAGTATATGAGAAAATGTATACAAGAAATGATTTGCTCAAAATTCTTGATATGTCTACAAGACAGATGGAAATGGAAATCAAAGAGCTGCCAGAAGCTACAAGAACCATTCTGGAACAGATGATTGCTACAGAAATTGCCAATGGTCATCTTGACAGTATTGCAAAAGTAAGAAAACTCAGTGAAATCTTTGATTCGGATTTTAATCTTCTAAGTGAATTATTTGTTAAATAAAGGAGGTCGAGATGATACTTCCTTATGAAACTATCTTTTCAAGGGCATTGGGAAAAATTGATGATCCGAAAGAATTAGCATTAAACTCTAATGATTTTTATGAAATTTACACCGAAAGACTACACAATGTACTTGGAGATGCAAGAATCAGAAGACTCTTCTCTTCTATTGTATTGGACGATGAATTTCAAGAAGTTTCTTTTAATCTTGTAAATACAATAGATGAAAGTTCTGATATTGAATATGTGTGTAAACTATTTGTTCTAGGGATTACAATTGAATGGCTCAGTCCAAGAGTCGATTCTTTGAATTATACCATTATGATGGTTGGTGGAAAAGAAGAAAGAATGCTAAACAATCCATACAGATTGCTTCAGACAAGATTAGAAAATGTACAGAAGGAATTAAGTAAGACTATTAGAGATCATGGTTATCTTTATAACTCTTATATTAATAATGGTACATAATATGGATTATTTATATGGAACTTTTTCTGACGAGCAAATAAAAAACGCAGCATGTTTAATGCACAAAAATATTCATAGATTACTTTTATATAAAGATAAGCTAGTGACAGACAGAATTTTTAATTCAGATGATGATTTTAAAAAATACTTTGAAGATATTCTATTTAAATTCGGTGGACTTAATACATTATTAGGTTATCCAAATGATATGCTGCTTTTAATTTCGACATTACAGGCGGCATACGATCTAATAGATAGTCCAAAATATAGTTATAGAATATTTAGAAAAGCTATTCTAGATTCTCATGGATATATTAAAGCTATGTTAGAGGAGGTAAATAGTCATGCCAAACCTATCAACAGCTAGACGTATATCAAGCCTACGATCAAATGATGCAAAAACAATTGGTGAAATAACAAAAGAAAACTCAGATTTTCTTATGGAACAAACATTTGATCATGACATCCAGGCAAAAAAGTGTTATATATATGATTTTTACCATGATGATCAGCCAGATAAAAATCAGAATATGACTTATGACAATACAACCAAAACTCCAATTGATGCAAAGTTTATTATTAATTCTTATCAGTCTATAGATAAGGATCAGGTTCCTTATTATCTACAATTTCGTCCGTCTCAAAAATATTCTTTTTCCGAGAATGATGATTTGTATTATTATGAAACAGATTATCACGAACGGTATCTAGCCGATTTTCCGATTGGGTTATTCGTCGATATCCCAGATGATAATAAAATTTATCATAAATGGTTAATTGTTGGAAGAGAAATTGCAAACCAATTTCGAAAGTATTTAATTCTTCCATGTGATTATAATTTGACATGGATTGAAAAAACTGGTCAAAACAGAATTAAGCGGAAAATGTGGGGTGTGCTTCGAAACCAGAATTCGTACACAACTGGAAAATACAGAGACCACTACTTTGCCCACCCAGACAACCAGGATAAAATTTGGTTCCCATTAAATCCGATCACAGAAAAGTTTTGGTACAACGATGACGTTAGTAAAACAATGCGTCTTATTATTAGCGCGCCAACAGAACATCCTTTGGCATGGTCTGTAACAAAAATAGAAAACACAAAACCTGTCGGAATCCAAAAACTTACAATTTATCAAGATTTTTGGGATGAACATAGAGATTATATTGAACGTGACGAAAATGGCAAGATTATTGGTATGTATGCTGATTATTATGATTCGTCTGTTATCCCAGTCGAACCATCAACACCTGGAGAAATTGCCGGTATAAATAAAAAAATTATAGCATCTTCTACCAATGTAAAAGTTGGTGGCAGTTATAAATTGTTTACTATAAAAATACTAGACGAGGATCACAATGACATATCTGATCAATATAAAGGCGGAGAATTTACTTGGAAATGCTCCGTAGAAAATAATGAATTATCTGATCATGTATTGTGGTCAAAATCTGGTTGTAAATATAATCAAATTAAAATGAAATTTATCAACGATCGAAATTATTTAGGAAAATTATTATTAATATCATGTGATGTTTCTTTAAATAATAACATCATTCGAGTAGCTGAAAATTTTGAAATTACTGTATAGGGGGTATTTGAATGAATAAAATAAATGAATACTCCTTTCATACAAAAGATGATATGCTTAATAAATTACGCGCGTATACACATAATCCAGATGATGATAATATTCGTATCAAAAATCAAGTATATCAAATACTATTACACTGTCCAGAATTACTGTATGCAATTCATGATGCAGAGTTGGAATCTGAATTATTTGACGATGATGGAAATTTAAACGTTGATGCAGATGGTGAACCATTGGGTGAGTGGGATCGTTATTTTGGTGAAAATTCTCATATTCGTCCATACATATTTTTCCCAGAAACAGAAACAGATTCTAGGAATTATGTATGTTATCAAACAAGTTTTAACGACTTAGCAAGATATAATAATTCTATAAAAACACTTCTTCTTACTTTTACAATATTTATCCATGAAAAAGATGTTATAGATGATCTTACTGGTTTACCAAGACATGATCTAATTGCTGCAATATTGCGAGATAGATTTGCATGGATTGGAACTGAGGTTGAAAATCCGATTCCATCTTTGGATAAAGAATCAACGATGGATAATAATTATCTTGTGCGTACTTTGCAATATCAAATTATTACCCCAAACAATATTACAAAAACAGAGAATGGTAAATCCTTCTATAGTAATAAAAGGTGGTAAATTATGGGGTTTGCGAATAATGATCTTGTACAAAGTGCAATTGAAGCACAGATAGAAAATGAAGAAAATAAAGAAGAAGAACGCTTAGATTTTAATCCTCTTCAACTATATTTTGGAGATGATTATGTAGTAAATGATAAAATCACAATTCATCAGCCATCAATTCAAGACTATATAACATACGGAGAAGAAAACATACAATCCGTTATTTATCCATTTATTTCAAATACAACAAAATGTCGTTTGCAACTTTGGAACAATGGAATTGACTGGAATGATATCACAAATCAGCAATTGTTTTCCATTTTAATCAAAAGTATTGATTTGGAATATTCAAAACTGATGTTTGGTGATATTAATTTCCATGGTTTTTCTTTCTTTACCGAAGAAAAAGATGGAAAAGAAAGTGTTATTTTATATAATCCTGCTCAAGATATAAAGATTGACGAACCAACACGAATTAAAATGTGTAAATATATTCAATATATGTTTCATGCATTTCCGCCAGAAGAAGAATTCACTTCTAGCAAGACTCTTAAAAGAGATCTTATTAATAGAGACAAACAGAATTTACTGGCGATGAAAAGAGACAATTCTTTAAAACCACCAAGTCTATTATCTATGATTTCTTTCTATCTGAATCACCCTGGATCGAAATATAAAAAAAATGAACTACGCAATGTTGGAATTGTTGAATTCTATGATAGTGTACAAAGACTTCAAATTTATGAATCAACACATGCTGTCATTAATGGCAGTTATTCTGGATTTGTTGATACATCAAAAATTCCAAAAAATGAATTTAATTTCATGCGAGATCTTAAAGGATCTGCATGATTTTTTTATACAAAAATTTAAGGAGGAAAAACAAATGAGTTTTAAATTAGGTGACAAAATCTATAAAGAGATTCTATACTTTTATGCAGAAGATAAAGGTACTGGTATTCCACAATATGTACTAACTCAATTAAGTGATGCAAGCATTGAAGTCACTGCTGAATCTACAGATGTTACCGATAAAAATGGTAATCTTGTAAAGAAAATTTGGAAATCTAAATCAGGTGCTTTTTCTGCAACAAATGCTTTTGTTAACACCAATATTATTACTGCATCTTCTGGATCTCAACCAATTTTTGCTTCTAAGAATGGGAAAGTAAAAATGCCAAGACTAATGCACGTTAAAAATGGTGTTAAAACTGTTACGATTACTGGATATGTAGAAGGTTCCGTAAAAGTAGCTCAGTATTTTGGTGATGGTTCCATTGGAAAAACATATACTATGGATACGACTGCTGCTGCAGACAAATTCTCTATTGCGAAAGAAGGCGCTGTACTGACTCTTCCACTAGATGATGAAGCAGAGATGTTCTTTGTTCGTTATGATCGTGAAGTAGAGACTGGTGCTGTAATTCACAATAACGCAAACAAATTCCCAACATCTGTATACGCAATTATGAAAGCTACATACTACAACCCATGTAAGAAAAATGAGCTAAAAGCAGATTACATTGTAATGCCATCATTCCAGGTATCTCCGGAAACCACTGTTCCAGTTAGTGCTGACACTGCAACCATGGATTTCAAAGGCGATCTAGAGATCGAATATTGTGGAGATGACAAGATTCTGTATAGCGTTTACGATGCTGATGAGGTTGACGAAGACTGATTCTAATCAGAAGGGAGAAACAAATGGCAAATAACAGAGTATGCCTTACTTGTGGTAAGGCTTATGAGTATTGCGGATATTGTCCTACGAGCAAGAATCTCCCGATGTGGATGAATCTGTTTGATACAGAAAATTGCAAAAATGTTTTTGAAACTGTAAGCGATTACGCTCAAGGTGCAATAAGCAAAGAAACTGCAGTTACCGATCTATCATTGTGTGATTTATCAAAAGTTTCTACATACAAGGAAAATATCCAAAAACTTGTATCAGAAATTATTGATAATAAGAATGATAAAAAAGTTACTGCGACTAAAAGAAGAGAACAAGCTGTAAAGATTGTTCCAAAATCTAAAGTGAATAAAAATAGTGTTGATTGATATATGAGAATTATAGGGGTACGTATATATCAATTATACGCACCCCTATTTTTTACGCTTATATATCAGGAAGGAACAAAAGGAAAAATGAAGTTTGATAAAGAATACGCGACTTCTTTTGTTGACGAGTATAAATATCTAAAAGAATACGGTATTCGTTATGAATTCGTAAAGGTCGATGATACAGGAAAAACTGTTTGGAAATATAAAAAGACACCGGAATTATTTGAAGCATTGAAAAATTTTTACATCAACAATGAATATTATGATTAATAGGTGCGACTATGAAAATTTATTTAGATAATGCTGCCACTACTCCATTAAACCAAGAGACAAAAAATTATATTATATCTATTTTAGACGATTATTATAATCCATCCAGTGCTTATCAGGAAGGAAGAAATATTCGGAATAAAATTAATGAAGCAAGAAAAAATATTGCTGATTTTATTCATGCAGATGAAAGTAATATTTTGTTTACTTCTGGAGGATCGGCTTCTAATACGTTAGCAGTCAAAGGATATAAAGACCAAAATGACTGTGTTATTCTGTACTCTCCTATTGCGCATAAATCAATTTTAAATTATGTAAAAACAGTTAGAAGTGCTATTCCATTAAAAGTCAATGGACATGGCGAAATTAATTTTGATGATTTGAAATCTCTTCTTTCTATATATCATAAAAGAAGTTTTGTGGTTATGGATTATGCTAATAGTGAAATCGGTACGATACAATATGTAAAAAAGCTCACTGATTTGATCCATTTTTATAACGGTAAAATTTATGTTGATTGCACTGGATCGATCAGTCAAATTCCACTAGATGTCAAGAAATTGGATATTGATATTGCAGGATTTTCTGCGCATAAATTAGGATCTTTAAAAGGGTGTGGGGTTTTATATAAAAAGGATAATATTCAATTGTCTCCTATTATATATGGTTCACAAGAACATGGACTTTTTGGTGGAACAGAGAACACACTTGGCATCTTAACTCTAGGATACGTTGTAAAGCATTATAATTATAATCAATGTACATCAGAAAAACGAGATTATCTAGTGCAAAAATTATCAGGATTAGTTCCAAATTTTTTTGTTGTTGGCTCTTATAATAATAGATTGCCATATAATTTATTCTTGTGTTTTGAAGGAGTATCTGGTGAAGCATTAATGACCTTACTTCATGAGTATGGTGTAATTGTATCTACTGGGTCTGCTTGTAATTCCGGAAGTTTGAAATCATCTGATACCTTACTTGCCATCGGAATGAAAGAAAAATATATTCATAATGGTATCCGTTTAACTTTGTGCGGATCAGAAACAAAAGAAGAATTAGATTACATATGTAATCAAATAAAAAATTGTGTCATGACATTGAGGAACTTAACATAGGTTGCTCATGGTTATGGGCGTAAAAGTGTATTATCACTCTCCTATCATATCAAAATTATGGAGGGCAAAACTATGAGAAATATTAATTGGCTCGTTAGAGTAAAAAATAAAATGTTCTGGATTTCATTAATTCCAGCGGTAATCGTACTTATTCAAACTATTGCTGCAGTATTTGGTTTCACAATTGACTTGAGCGAACTTGGAGACAATTTAGTTAACGTTGTCAATGCAGTGTTCGTAGTATTGGCAATTTTAGGTATTGTAATTGATCCTACGACAGCAGGTGCTGGCGATTCAGAGAACGCTATGACTTACACAGAGCCAAAGGCTTAGAAAGTGTAGGTGCAATGTGGAACCTATACGTGATTTTTTTTGCATAGACTGGAAGGCGTTCGGAATAACAATCTTTGTAGCGTTGCTAGGATTCCAGGCAATTATTCAAGTGCTACATTGGTTTTTATTTGAATTCTTGGGAATTGAAACAAAAGCAATGCGCGAGAAAAAAGAAGAACATGAATTGCTTATAAATACAGCAAAAGAGGTAAAAGAGCTTTCAAAACAACGCGAAGAAGACGTCAGTCAATCAATAAAACATGATAAGAAAATACAAGAAAATCTAGATCAATATCTGGAAGAGATCCGTAAAGCTATCACGGATACGCAAAATATTGTGAATACATATTCTGAGAATAGAATCCATGATAGAAAACAAAGTTTGCAAATCCAGCAAGAATTAAAAGATAACATATCTCAAATTGTTAAGTCAGATGAAGAAGAACAAGAGCAAATAAAAAATTTAATTCAAGCCCAAAAAGAATCTTTAGCGAATCACATTAATCAAAAATATAAATCCTATCTTTCTAATAATGGAATACCAGAAGATGAGGTTGAAGAATTTATTAGCCTTCATGCGACATATAACGCCATAGGCGGAAACCATACGGGAGATGCAAAGTTTAATTATTGTATGGAACATCTTCCTGTTGTACCAGTTGAGGTAAAATTAAGATTTAACGAAAAGAAATAATTTGAAAGATGAATTTCATCGAAAGCAGAAATAAGCACCCAATATGCTTGGATGCTTATTTCCGTACTACTGCTCTCACAATTGGCTAGATTGTGGTGATTCTTTGAGGCGTTTTATGCCCTTAAATATCTATTACAAACTTAGTATAGCATATCAAACGTAAAATAGCAAGACATTATATTAAGTCAATTACACTTCCATACCTAATCATAAGAAGGTTTTGCCCGGAGAAAATAGCCAATTCTCTGTATCTGAACTCAGATCTTTAACATAATGCCATAAAGCTACTTATCGTCTAATCTCACGAATAATCGCAAGACCGGTATTGACGATTGATAGAACAATCATTATTACGTAATAGATATCCTGCATGGTACGCCTCCCTTCTCTTATGTGCCGGGAAGTTTCATGTTATGTAACATGCAATTACCATTATATGTCAATGTGGCATTGAAGTCAATAACAATAAAAGCGGTTACAAGTTCCCACAATAGACGTGTTAAGTTTTTATCAGAAAGCTCAACCCTGGTTCTACTGGAAAATTATAAAGCGTGGTGTCCTATCCTATCGGGAAGGATAAGAACGCCAGTGCTCTCTAATGCATTCCCATTTGTTAAGACGGAAGCGCCAATAAGCACATACGTGAACGAGAAATGGATACACTTTATAGAACATAGATATCACCAAGAACTTTCTTCTGAAATTACAGACTAAGAACTTGTGACCGCTTAACTATTATATATATCACATCCAAAATGCTTTTACTAGACTAAAGTTCAGTCGCCTGGTAAGAGCATTTTGTTATTTCGTGGAGCAGAAAAGACTGAACACTGCTCTCATATCCTATATGGAAGGAAGTGATTTTAATCGCAATTAACGCAGGAAAACAATTTGAGACTGATTGGAAAAACTCTGTTAATAAATTACCAGACGTTTGGTACTATCGCTTGAAAGATAATGCAGCCAGCTTTGCATCTGGTGAAAATACAAGATTTACAAGTCATAACATGTGTGATTGTTTGGTTTTAGATGACAAGTCAAAAACACTCTATTGTTTAGAGCAAAAATCAACTAAGGGTACCAGTATCCCACTAAGCATGATTCGAAAGAATCAAATTGATGAGCTTACGGACGCAAGTGAACATAATTTAATTGCAGGATTTTTATTCAATTTCCGAACCAAAAACAATGATACATATTTTATGAGGATTCAAGAATTTAACAAGATGATTTCAGAAATAGGCAAAAAGTCTTTTAACCAAAAGGATTTAGCAAAATACGATACTGTACGTGTGCAGTCACACATTAAAAAGGTAAATTATGCTTATGATGTTAAGCAGTTTATAAAAGATACATGCGAGGTAAACAATGTACTCCAGTGAAATTGATCATATTGTAAAAGCACAAAATTATTGTTTACCATCACATTTGTATTTGCAAATAGTAGATAATTCTTCTCAAATTTGTCAGGTGAAGTATGATGCTTATTCTGATAAATATAGTATTCATACAGATGACGGATATCATTGGGAAGTTAGAGTTTATCAGGAATAAAAAGGAGAAAATAAATGATTACAAAATATGTAAAAATTAAACCGGTTATTACACTTGCAGATGAGAAAAAAGCAATTGACTTCATTGTAGATTATATGTTTGAAGGCGGTGAGTATACACCGTGGAATAAGGAAGCTGCACTTATTACTGCTATTGCTGTTTATTTTATTGACGGTGTTGAATTTGAAAAAGACGATGTAATCTATGATTGCGTTATGCAAGATAAAAATCTTCACGCACATGTAAATAAATTTTTCTACAATGTAGATAAATCAGATAAGAAAAATGATATTAATTTTACGTATATCAATACCAAAAACCATGTGATGGAAAGTGTACAAAAGATTGTAGATTTTAAACTACAAAAGATGATTCATTGTACGGATGAAAAACATGAAATGTATACGGAAATTGCAGAAATGGCAAATGCTGTAGCAAATATTGGACGAAATGTTCAGGTTGCTGCAAAACCTGTTCTTGAAAATCCAGAAAGCATTGGAATGATTATGAATATTCTTAAAAAAATGAATGAAAGTAAAATGCTTAACGCAAAAGCAATTCGAGATGTGATGGTTGATACCGTAATGGATGTACAGAAAAGAATGACAGGAAAATAACAAATAAAGCAAGAATACATTAAATCTTCTGGCAGTCAAATGTCAGAAGATTTTTTAATTTATCAATGTGGAGGTGGTGGTAAAAATGGGTAATATAACAAAGGAACTACAAAAGCTACTAAAAGATTACAATAAAAAAGTATTACAATCTGTTCCTACAATGGCACGTCAAATTGCAACTGATGCAGAACCAGAATATAGAAAAATTATTAATGAATCAATTAATCAATATTATGCAACACACAAAGGAGACTTTAGCGAGGGTAGATTAGAAAACATGACTGGCAATATAAGTGCTGAAGGTTCATCTATAATTTTTGAAGATACAGAAGAAAACGTTCCAAATTATCACGGATTCTGGGGACAAGAACTAACAAACGAAGGCGTGTTTGATTTGATGTATTTAAAGGGTGAACATGGTAATGGTAAGTGGCATCTTGTAGATACTACTCCTCCACCATTTGATTATGTTGAGCAAGAACTTGTCAATGGTAGACTAGATAAAATCATTGATAATTCAGTACATAAAGTGCTTGATAATATAGAATTATAAAGGTGGTGAAAAAATGCCAAAACAACATACAATTAACCTCGAAGCTGTTATAAAAGCTGCACTGGATAAAAATAGCGAAAAAATAATCGATGATTTTGAGAAGAAAATCATTGAACCAAAAGAGATTAATATCAAAACAGATGAAGCATCTAAACAAGTTAAGAAGCTGTCTGATGAGATTGAAAAAGAACAAAAGAAACATACTCAAACGTCTAGGAAAAGAAATAAAACTAAAACAGCTACTGAACAAAGTACTCCAAAAAACGCAGATAAGTATGTACAATCAACAATATATGATAAAAAAGGACGTCCATCTACTTCTCATTCGTATACATATGCTAATGGAAGACAACAATCTTATAACAAGAATGGTAAGTTAACATCTGAGAAGCAGACCGTTGTTGATCTTCAAAAAGCATACTCTCAGTTAAATAAAGACGTAACGGAATATTATTCATTAAAGACAAAAGAAGCAAAAGGCAAAGTAGCCACAGAGGATAAACAGTATGTCAAAGGTCGGATTTCTGATTTAGTTGATGAAATGTCTGCAAATCGAAAATATATTGCAGATGCAAAAAAGCAAGGTTTTTATAATGATGAATTAGAGCAAAAAGCTTTTAATCATTTTCGTAGAAAATCTAATGGTTACAACACGTATGTCGATGAGAAAAATGCTGCAATCAAAGCTTATGGAAATGATGACAATACTTCGATTCGGCAGGGACAGCGTTCGAAACAACTAAGTAATTATGCTGGACAATCCACAGATGCAATTGAAAGAGCAAGAACGCTTGATGCAACTATAACAGGTTTGGAAAAAGAATTATCAAACCTTGTTACTTCTGGCGCATCAATGGATCAAATTAAGTCAAAATTTAATGAATGCACTTCTGCTGGTAAAGAATTTAAAAATGTCATGACCCTAGTCAATAGCACTATGGAGAAAACATCTAAAAAAGATACAGTCGTTGGAGATTCAAATGCAGCAAAGCTTCAAAATGCCATTGATAAAAAAGTAGCTCAAGCAAAAAACCTCGTATCAGATAGTTCTATAAAACAATTTGACGCAAAAGTTGAAAAGCTTAAATCTCAGTACGCTGGACAAGATGGTTCTGCAGACATTTTATCATCTTTAGACAAAACAGCGGATATCATACATGATAAACAGGCTAGTATAAAAGCAGAATTAGCAAAAGGATCTTCTGGAAATTTAACACAAATTGCTTCGGATGCTGATATTTTGAATGCAAAGCTTAATGAAGTTGAAACTACCGCGAAAACGCTTGGAACTTCACTTTCAAAAAATCTAGATGGTACCACACTTCAGAGAACTATTGATAAAATTGATAATCTTGTAAAAAATTCTGATGGCTTTGCAAGCAAATCGCAATTAGAAAAATTAAAGACTCTACGAGATTCTTATACTAATAGTGATTCTGGAATTACAAAAGCTGTCAACTATGATAATTCTAAAATCATTTCTAACATCGAACAGGAAATTAATGCTCGTAAAAAATTAGCAGAAGTTCAGAAAGAATTGCAAACTGGAACATATTCCGCAACAGAAGCTGGATATACAAATACTCTTTCTAAGTATAGTGGACAAACTTCTGAGTCACTGACTCGTGCAAGAGAAAGCCTTAAACAGTTCAAAGAGATTCGTGAAGACTTTCAAAAATCATTAAAAGATACGAATGTTTCTGATCTTAGTGATGAAGAGGTAAAACGCCTTAGTGAAAATCTTCAGAAGATGACTGAAGAAGAAGAAAAATATAAAACTGCGATAAAACAGGTCAAAGCTGAAGAGACTGCAACATTAGCACCTGGGGTCGCTTTACGTGCGTCAAACGAGATGCAATCTTATATCAATAACAATAGCAAGGCATGGAAGAAATATAAGGCACAGCTTGAAGAAGTCCGTGATGCTTATAAAAATGTAACAACAGAAGGACAAAAGTTAGAAGTTGACGCTAAAGCTAGGGATTTGAAAGCAAAAATTTCTGCTGATGGATTAACAGGTGCAAGTTTTTGGCAAGATACAAAACGTGCTATTAATCAAATTGCTCAATTTACGGGAATTTACGGCATGTTGCAGAATGTCGTTATGGAAATTCCATCAAAGGTTGTTTCTAATGTAAAGGAAATCAATGATGCTCAAATTGAATTAGCAAAAGTTGCAAGTGATGCATCGGAGAGCCAATTAAGTCAGTACTGGAATCAGGCTGCTGAAAGTGCCAAGAAATATGGTGCTACAGTTAGTGATGTAATTAGTAGTACTGCGGATTGGAAACGTCTCGGAGCTTCTCTTGATGACGCAAAAGAATTGTCTGACATGACTACTCTTCTGCAACGTGTCGGAGATAACATGACTCAGGAAACATCCTCTTCTGGTCTAATTAGTGCATTAAAAGGCTTTCAACTAGAAGCAGATCAAGCGCAACATATCGTAGATGTGGCAAATGAGGTAAACATAGCTGCCTCCATGTACAGTAATGTATATGCTTTATGTGCTTAATGTACATATTGATGATGACTATATCGGTTAAAGACCAGAGATGGTTCAGACCGAGGAAAGGTTATAATAATCTATATATGGAATTTAATTACAAGATTAAAAACAAACGTTTATCAAAATATTTATATTCTTTGGGATTTGACAGAAAATGTTTGTTTGATTTAAACAATAAAGAATATTGGATGTACAAAGAATCTAATGACTTTCATGAAGCATTAGATTTTTACTTTTATATGAGAAAGAAAAATAGAGAATAAATACTAGAAGGAGATGTTATTATGACAAAAGAAAACTTTGAGAATTTAAATAATGAGACGATACATTGTAAAAATTGTAATAGAAATTTACCTAAGAAATGTTTTTCATATTCTTATGTAACAAAAGATGGTAATGCGTCACGATGTAAATATTGTGATTGGTTAATCAGACATAATGGTACTCCGAAAATTGAAGAATATAATTTAGATTTGATCAACAATATATTGGAAGATATTATTTTTGAAAGAATTAATTATCTTAATGAACTTTCTGAAAAATATAAATTAAGTCTATCAGATGTAATATGTTTGATCAAAAAATTAAAAATAGGGAACAAAAAACTTTTAATACATACAAATTGTGCAAATTGTAATAAAGAAATAGATATTGTTCTATCTGTTTACGAAAATAATAAAAATGTTTTTTGCTGTAAAGAATGTTATTATAAATTTAAAAAGGATAATTCTGTTTCTGGTAAAATGAACAAACAATACAATCGAATAAAAACTACTTGTACAAATTGTGGTAAAAACATAGAGGTAATACCATTTGATTACAATTTAAAGAATTCATTTGGGGACAATCATAATTTCTGTTCTCAAAAATGTTATTGGGAATTTAGAAAGAAATATTATGTTGGCAAAAAATCATCTACTTACAATAGAATAGTAACAGATGAAGAAATAGATCGTATGCGAAGAAATGTGTTAAAAACTTTGCAAAAGTCCGATAGGTTGAATAGTAAAATTCAATTAACAACAAATTTTTTGTTGGATAAAAATAACATTAAATACAAACGTGAATATCCAATTGAGTTTTATTCAATAGATAATTATCTAACCGAATCAAAATTAATGATCGAAGTAATGGGTGACTATTGGCACTCTTCCCCTTTGAGGTATGGTGATGGTAAATACTTATTGAATGATATCCAATATAAAGGTATCCGACATGACAAGCAAAAACATACATATATTCTTAATCATTTTGGTATAGAAATTTTATATCTGTGGGAAAAAGATATTGAAATCTATCCAGAAAAATGTGAAGCATTAATATTGCAATATATTAATAATAATGGCATATTAGATGATTATAATTCTTTTAACTATTCTTTTTCTGATAACATTCTAGTATTAAATTCTCAAATTATTATTCCGTATATAAAAAGATCCGCAGATGAAATAAAAAAATTTTTAAAGAAATCTGCGTAATTATTATAGAATCCGTAGAGACTGCGATGGTTTATAGAAGTAATGATATTTACCTAAGTCATCCTCCTAATTATATTAGGATGAATATACAGTCCGATCTCACGCTATAATCGAATAAATTTAAAACGTGAGAGGTAGGCAGAAATGACCTACCCTCTTCTATTATATATAGAAGAAGTAACAATTTTATGAGCCAATACACAGCCTATTGATACAGCAGGTATTTTTGAAGCAATTGAAAGATCTGCATCATCTCTAAAAGCCGCTGGCAATACGTATGAACAGGGTGTTGCGCTTGCCAGTGCAGCGAATAGTGTAATTCAAAATCCGGAAAAAATCGGTACAGCACTAAAAACGATCTCAATGCGCATAAGAAGCGCCGAAACAGATCTTGAAGAAGCCGGTCTTGACACTGAAGGAATGGTAACTTCTACTGCCAAGCTTCGAAAAGAAGTCCTTGCACTTAGTGGCATAGATATTCTGAAAGACAAAGATACTTTTAAGTCTACTTATCAAATTCTTGATGAGTTAGCAAATAAATGGTCTGATTTAACAGACATCCAGCAGGCAAGTGTAACTGAGTTGATCGCAGGAAAAAATCAAGGAGCGGTAATGAGCGCACTTATGTCCCAGTTTGACATTGCTCGTCAGGCACTTAATACTGCGATGAACGATTCTGAAGGTTCCGCCGAAAAGGAATTGACTAATTACCAAAAAGGTATCGATTACAGTCTTGAAAGATTCAAGGCTACATTCCAAGAATTTTCAACTTCTGTTCTATCATCAGACACTTTCAAGGCTGTCATAGATAGCGGAACACAATTCTTAGAAATTCTTACTAAAATTACTGAAATACTTGGGCCACTTGGCACAGCTTTAACAGCACTTGGTGGTTTCAAATTTGTATCAAGCATAGGTTAGCCAAAATCCTGGCTATAGTTTATCGTAAACTGGCTTATCAATGCGGAGAATATCATAGCAATGGAATGATATTTCAACGTAGGGAGATTAGTGCTTGTAAAAAATAAATAGAGGATTAATTCGTCGAATTCGCTATTCTGCAGTAATGCAGTGAAATGGATGAAAATTCCGCGAGAACGCACGAGCCAACCTAACTACGTATAGTAATATGTGAAACGTTAGCAGCAATTATGGAATTAAAGATAATATCATAATGACGAGCGAAGCATATGAAAGTTAGGAGGAGTAGAGAGAACACCCTTCCTCCAGCGTATATAATGCCATAGTTTATATGCGTTGAATGCATGTTCCACGGTACGCGAAAGTTGTGATGCTTTCTCATCACACGCCAGCTTCTATCCTATTTCTGGCGTTGTTGGAAAATAATAGGAAAATTATATAGATATTTATCGTCAAATTGCAGAATAACAATGGAGGATGTGAAAGCATGGAATCTAAACCTAAATTAATATTTGAAACATTAGAATCTGGCCCAGATGGAAATATTAATGCATGTAGGGAAACATTAAATGTTAAGAAAATATTAGCAGAACAGGAATCGAATACAGTATATGAAGAAGTAGATAAATCTGATAAAAAAGACAAACTTTCAGATATCATAGCCAATCTTCTGTCGCTAGATAATTATAAAATTACGATTACATTGGAGAATAAATAGATATTTGACGATGTATCTTGAATTGTGCTATACTCATGATACAATGATAGTAAACATTAGAATTCATGATCATATTGTCTGGGAGGGATGAAAAATGAGAGATGTATATGATTTTGCTAAATATTTTATCAAAAACGGGGCAGATTCAAAACCAAATACCTATGACGGCAATATGAAACTTCAGAAACTATTAGTGTTATCAGATCTTGCCAATATTGCCGAAAATGGAAAATTACTTTTCTCAGACCCTGTATTGGCATTTCAAAATGGCTGTGTAGTAGAAAAAGTACGATTACGATATAAAAATGATTATTCTACTTTCAAGCATGATAGTGATTTATACCAACCGGATTTTTCCGAAAGTGAATATGAAATTTTGAAATTAGTTATGGATATATTTGGTCACGCGTCGGCAAGAGAATTATCGGAAATCAATCATACATTTAGTTTTTGGCAAGTTGGTTATCAAAATGGAACGAGTAATAATGGATATCATACAAAGATACTTTCCGAAGTAGATATGATGTCTCATAAGGAAGACATCAATAGAATGCAAGAAATTATTTCGGCATACAGAGAGAATTTGAATGATGTATCTGCGAGTGAAGTTATCAATGGAGTAACCTTTTACTATGATGGATTTGAATTGACAGATGATATCATTGAAAAATTAGAGGTGTTTTCTTTACAGTCAGATGACGACGCGTATACAATTTATTTTGATGATGGGAAGCTGGTGATTTACTAATGAATTTTATCGAAGGACAAGGTGTGTTAGGTAAAATACAATTTTTAGATGGTGCTATGCCAGCATACGACAGGACATATCTTGTTGTTAAGACAACAGATACTTATATTGAAGTTTTAAATGTTTCAACAACGAAAGGCAAAGAAAGAAAACTTGCTTTTCCTACGAACAGGAGAATAAAATCTTACAATCCACCATTTCTCAAGCCATCATTTGTAAAATTGGATTCGCTGACACGGGTTGAAAAATCTTTGTGTGATTCGTTAATTATCTTAAACAAAGGACGTGTCTTGAATCAGAATGAATTAAATGAGATCCAACAACTAATATGAATTTCAATGAAGAAAAACAGATGATTGACAAATAGAAGTCATACAAAATATCCATATCAAAATATAGTACATCTATAGGATGTGCGTTGGCTGAAATGTGCCAGTCAATATTGCATTGAGGAGAGTATTGAGATACAGCTTTCCAGTACTCTCCTCTTCCACTTCTAAAACATTTTCAACAAAAATGCAACAAAGAATAACAACGCTATAGCCCACCAGGGCCATGGCTGCATACTTCTTCTGACTCTACCTTTCCATGACATATCTTTGATCCTCCTTTTTTAAATATTTCAAATGAAAGCAGGTGATTATTATCTATATTCAACAAACAGCAAACAAGATAGAAACAAGAATTGTGTCTTCAGATAAATTAAATTCACAAAATATGTCATATGTATATATTAATTCAGATAATCAAATATATATACGAGAAGGAATGCTACGGAATGATATTGATATATTATCTGCTGTATTAATGCAAAGAAAAACCGATAGTCGTATTAAAAAGGCATATTTTGATATTGTAGACTCGTTAAAAACGAATCAAGTATCTAAAAATCAATTTGAGTCCCTCTATAAGACAATTCTTGTAAAATATTATGGCAAGAATGAAGAAAGTACATTGTAGTTTTCGCATTCTCCAAGACCAACTTCTTTTTCTTTATACGAATAGCTTGATTGTTCAATCCCTACTAAATAATATTGACTATCACGATTAATAAATATTGGTGATCCGCTTGATCCACTAAAGCATTCCATATCCACAAGGAAACGTTCCAATCCATTAAATTTTGATTTTAGAGGTGTCGCAATAACGCCACTTCGAATAAGTGGAGTGACAAAATTATCAGACTGAAATGATAACGGATATCCAATCATTAACGCATATTCAATTGCAGATATTGGAAAATCTTCCGTTATAATATCTTCTTTTATAATCCAAGATATTTTTAGCTTTCCTACATATTCTGGTGAATCGATTAGATCATTTATTCCAATTACTGCAACGTCATATTGTGGATGTAAATATGGTTGGATACGTATTTCATTGTTTAGAAGATTCACTTGACCGTTTTGCTCAATAGGGACAGAAAACAAAGCGTTTTTCATATTCTCAAATATATGCCTATTCGAGACTAATGCATAATTTTCTCGATCATTTGCATGGTATTTATAGAAAAATCCTGTACCAATTTTACATTCATCATTTTCTTTTAATACAGTAATTTTTGTTACAGTATGAATCAAATTCTCTTTTGTAAGCATAGTTTACTTCTCCTTAATTAGAAAGTAGGTGATAAAATGGGATATTCTGATTATATTAAAACATATTATAAAGATGGCAAAAAATATGTTGACATCGATACGGAAGGTCTTTTAAAAGAGATTGATAATGATCCTTCAGTTCGAATTGGTATACGACTACCTGATGAATACCGCATAGATGATTCAAAATTTATATTCGGAGAATATTTGACCAGCCCAAGGTTTGAATTATCTCATATACATCGATTCCAATATTTTTCTGACAAATTGTATTCCATTGTAATAGAAAAGCATATGGATGTTCTGCGTCAACGCTGCCCAGATACTGAATACATTCCCATAATTGTGGATTGGTTTGGAATACAGGCAAAATTTTTATAGCAATATAACGATTATATTCACGTAATTTTTCATTTTTCTGAAGCACGTCTAATAATGCTTTATCTTTCCCAATAACTAAATCGCCCGTTGAGAAAATTTTAAAATTTTCTGATTGTCTTGAATATGTTGCAACAAATTCCATATAACGTTTATATTTTTCTTCTTTTGTGGCAAGATATTTTAGATGATATAATTTTGCCATTTTTAAAAGAAAATAATAAGATGCAACCTCGCAAATGGATTCTTCAAACCATTTATTTGCCTGTGGCGCTTCGTCAATAACTCCGAAATGACATAGTTCATGTGATAGCTCATAAACAATTGCATTCCATTGTTCTATATGCGGAGTTATCATAATCGTTTTAGATTCTCTTAAATATATTGGATCTTTTCTTTGTGGTTCAAAAATTATTAGCATTTCTTTTTTATTTATCGGAAATGCTTCGTTTACCATAAGGCATAATTCATTAATTAACTCAAGCACATCAGGCGTTTTGTCATTATCAGCGCTATAATTTATAACAATATGAATATTTTCAAAATCTTTTAATGTAAATATTTCTCCCATATATTTTATCCTTCTCGTTCATCTTTAGTGATCATTAAAAATCATATCCACAGTTCCTACACTTAAATTGCTTGCCAATTTTCTTTGACGCAATGCCTACCATAGCAGTTGATACAGCACGGTTGAGAGTGCTGATATTCTCAATATCGGTGCTACCACATGCAGGACAATGTGGAATAGCAAGTTTGCTGTTTTGTTTTTATTACTATAAAATTTTCTTTTATGTTTTCCGAGGTAACAAAAAATGAATAATAAACCATATGTGTCAAATATTGATCCAACTAAAAAAGAATCATGTGGCGATTATGATATTATTCTATGTGAAACAATTTATGATAAAAACGGCAAACCACTACCTCCACTTTCTGCTGGATCAGACAAAGTTAATATCGAATTAATATTCAAAATGTTTGAACAATTTCCAATGCATCAGATCTAAATGTTCTTTTGCTTCTTTATACGTAGTCATCTTTAACAAATCATAAAATAATTCTTTAAAAGCGGGAAAATCCTTTACTAATTTATTTGTAATACAATAATCTAATGTGATTTGATTATTCATTCCTATACACAACATAACTTCCGCACAATATCGAAAAAGATGATAATAATCAACTACGTCAAATGATTCTATGTAATTTTTATAATTATTAATTTTAGTAAAGTCCTGAAATTCTTCTATAATATCTTCTTTGGAGTAATATTCTGGCATTGCATAAGCATATATCTCTCTTCCAAGTAATAAAGAACGGTATGCTGCGTGAAATTCACTCCACAAACGGAATGTTTTATATATTTCATGATTTTCAAAATTATCCCAGTTTCCATCGCAAAAGTCATTTACGAATAGCATTGAATCAAAATAATGGATAAGCTCATGCACTATTGTAATTAACGTTGCAGGTGGATTTTTTATATAATTAGGATAGTTTATAAAAATAGCACCATTTTCGCCAGGAACATATAATCCCTCTGGTTCTTCGGATAATTCAACTTTTTCATTTTGATATTGTAAACGATCATGCATAATATCGTCTGAAAAAAGAACGGTTAAATTATGAGATTTTATTTTATATAGCTGTTCACACATACTTAGGCATAAATTAACGGATCGATTCATTGAATCGTCTTTTTCAAATATACTCATGTTTTATACCTCACATAGAATAATTTACCACTTATAACCACAATTTTTACATTCAAACTGACTCTTAGCGGTTTTACTGAACAAGCCGAATAATCCAGCGCCTACAGCTTTCTTAGCTGCTGAAATTTTGATGATGTCGGTAGAACCGCAAGTCGGACAATGGGGCTGATTGGCGGATGGGGATGGTTGTTGACTGGATTGTTGTTTACGGCGAGCCATTACCCTCTCTTCTAATTTTTGTTTGTAAATTTGATGTGCTTCTGTGTCATATTCCTCTATTTTATTACATTTTTCAAGGAGAGAATAAATATATGAATCAATTTCATCTTCTGTTTTAGGCCATGATGTATTTGAAATTGTAGTTGTTGTTGATTCAGATGTTTGAAACATTGGTGTACCACAGAAATCGCATTGAATTGTTGCTACTACATCCGTCGCCGTGCTAAATGATCCACATTTTGGGCAAATAAATGTTTTTGAAAAATCACTAAGCTTGGCTTCTTTAATATATTTTTTAATCGGAAAACCACAACCAGGACACGCCTCTGCAAAACTGCTCACTATATTTTGGCATTCTGGACAAAATACCTTTGGCATACTATCACCTCCGTCAATATTTCCTATATTATATCATAATTGTTTGATAAATCCAACATTATTAACAATTAATTTGCAGTTTAAAGATTTAGGAAGTATATTCGGAAGCTTAGGAGATCTAAGTGGAAAACGATTTAAAAATGAAGGATCATATGATGATTTTCAAAATTATTTAAAAGATTCGTTTAATGCATCTTTTGGTGTTGGTAAAGACGGAATTAGTAAATTTAATTCAGAACAGATAGAAGCAAAAGCAAATGTGTTAGGCTTAAATAAAGAATTAAAGAACCAAGCTTTGTCTTTGGCAAGTGATGCAGCTCTTTCTGCAAAAGCAGCAACTGGTAAATTAACATACGCAGATGCAATAAAAGATTCTATAAATAATGCTCCGGCGTTAGCAAAGGCTCTGCAAAAACAAGGTAAGCTTACTTTAGAACAAGAAGATTTATTAGGCAAACTAAAAGAAGGTTCTGCAGGGTATAATGAACAAGTAAAAAAAATCATTAATGCGAATGCGGAACTAGGTGACTCTATAGTCGAACTCCCAGAATCTGCATCAAAAGCAAGTACGGCATTTTCTGGCCTTTCCAATTATTTCAAAGGATTGCTGGCTACTCTAAAAACAATGCTTCCACTTATTGCGGCTGTTGGAGCAGCGTTCGCGGCTTATTCGGCTTGGAAATGGGCAGATAATAAGTACAATCTTACCTATGATACCAACCTGAAAAATGTTAAAGAACATGTTTCTAATCTTCAAAATGCTCAAAAAGAAGTAGAAAATCTAAATGCAAAGGCTGATCAATATAAACAGACTCTTCAGGAAATAGCTTCTAATTACAATGTTACATTAGAAGGTACTGAATCTGTTGATGAGATGATTGACAAGATTCAATCTGCAGACAATGTGCAATTAACTCTTGTTGATCAGACCGAGATTGACAAAATCAAATTAGGAAATGATGAACTTGAGAGAACATTAAAGTTAAAAGAACAAGTTGTTACCTCTGAGCAAAGACAAGCTGCGGAAGATGCAAAAGATCTTTTAAATAAATATAAAAGCATGGATATGCCTGATTATACAATCTTGCATTGGAATCCATGGAAGAAGGATGATATCCAGGATGAACTCAAGGAATTTTACAAAAATCCTGGTATAGATATCAATCTTAATGAGAATGATGGTGCAATTTCAAGAACCGGATCTCTAGAATCATACTTGGCGTTTTATCAGAAATATCAAGATCTCCTAGTTAAAGCACAAGAAAAGGCTGGTAAGGCGAAATCTGATAAAATTCGGAAAATGTACGAAAGCGATGCGAAAAACCTTCAAGAAGCTATTGATTCTATGGATTCAGAACTTCAAGAAAAAGCTTCTGATATCACAGATATGCTGAATAGTTTTTCTGTAAATGGAGAAGGTTTGACTGCACTATCTGGTTACGAGCCGTATTTTGAAAAAGCTAGGAAAATGCTTCGTTTAATTACAGATAAGGATCTTACAGATGCACAAAAGGCATTAAATTCTCTTAGCGATTTCTTTGATGGTTCTTTTGGTAAGAATGCTCTCAAAGCAGAATTAAAAGAATCTGCTGGAAGCGCTGAAGAATTACAAAAAGCACTTGCCGGTATGGGGCTTACTTTAGACGATCTCGGAATTGACAATATTTCTGATCTACAATCTTATCTTCAAGAAACCGCATCGGCTGCAGAGGATGCGGCTGATGCGATCAACACAGTTGAAGGTAGCGTTGCAAGTGTAACGAGTGCATTCAATGCAGACAATCAGGATGCTTCTTGGAAAACGATGGCAGAATATCTTGCCCAAGCGGATGAACTATTTGCAAATGGGCAGATTGGTACAGACGACTTCAAAGAAGCGGCTCAGTTTATGACGCAGAAGAAGATCAATCCTGATGACGGATTTACTTTTGATGCACAGGCGTATGAAGCAGCATGGAAAGAAGCGCAAGACAAAGTTAAAAGATATTTTGACAACGAGGATCAATTTCAAAGTGCGGAGAATTTCTTAACCGATCTTCAAAATGTCGGTCTTGCCATTGCAGATGGTAATAACGATTTCCAATGGACGGAGAACTTTAAAAGTAGTGCGGATGCTGCGGATAAATTAGGTCTTAGCGTAAGTGCTGTTGAAGTTCTTATGCATAATCTCGAATCTTATGGCGCGGAATTTGATGATATGCTATGGTCTGGCGATGTTCTGGATCAGTATAAATCAGCTCTAAATGGAATTAAAACTATTTATGATTCCATGGAAGAAGGAGCTACAAAAGATCGATACAAAAATCTCATTGATGGATGGGATGAAGAGTTAGCAGGTTATGAGAATGATCTTTCTACTCTTACAAATGACGACGTTGTTGTCAAAATTCAGTTCGAGTATAGTCTTGCTTCTATCCAACAGCAAATTGATCAGCTTCAAAATACTGCCGATGAGGGTGGAGATAATCAGACTTGGGCAGAATTAAATGCTTCCAAGAGACAATATCTTAAGAAAGCAGAGTCTGCTAATACAAGTGAAATTGCAAATCTTGACGCTTACAAAGAAGCAAGTTCTTATGTCGAAGAATTAAAAGCTAATTTAGCGAGTGCAACCGACGAAGAAACAAAAAATGCAATTCAGAGACAGATTTCTAACGTTTATGACGCTATGAAATACATGAATGATGCATTCGTTGATTCCGGACAGCAATGGTCTGAATACTATCAGAGCGATCAGTATAAATCTGATTATAAGAATTTTGGCGATCAATTACATAGTGTTATGAATGTCGATGCAGACACAACGCAAGCTAAAGAGAAAATTGATAGTTTAACAAACGATACAGAGAACAAATCAACAACAATTGATATTGACGCAAATATAGACAAAGCAAAAACAGCCTTAGAGAATCTAAAAAATGATGATGGTACATTAGATTTAGGAGACATCAATACTCTACAGGCGTACAACGCTCTGAAAGATTTGTTAGTTGAAAAGCAAGAATTAGAGCAACCTGCGGTAATGACAATTGATACGAGTAAATTTTCTGAAGAATCTACGGAAACAATCAATAAACTGCAAGAGTTCCAAAAAGCATATGAAGATCTGAATGCCCAAAACCAGATGAAAGATATGGGCTTTAATATTGATACATCGGAAGCCGAGAAGAAAGTACAGGATCTTTACTCTGATTTAAAAGACAATGACTTGGTTGCACAGCTCAAGCTTAATACGGATGATGCAGATTCATTTGAAAAATCATTAGGAAAATTGTCTGAAGATGATATTAGACTTCATATAGACGGAGATACGTCTAAACTTGATGATGCAATGAACAATAGCGTTCCAAAAGAAAAAGATGTAACTCTCACACCAAAGGTCGAAAAAGAATCTCTAGACAAAATTGATCAGGAATTTTCATTTTTAAAAGAGGGACATTCTATTCAAATTACGGCTAACGTTGACGGAGATCAGCAGTTAGTTGAAGCGATTAGAGGAGAAGATAATACTATTACTTTTCAAGCTGACTTGAATGGTGTTAAAACCGATCTTCAACCATATCTTGATGAACAGGGAAATATCGCATTTACGGTAGACGGATCACAAGTTCAACAGGAAATTGATGAGAACGTTCCAAATGATAAAGATGTGTCGGTTGATGCAAAAACATCAGGAGAAGACAAACTTGTAGGTTTAAAAGGAGCTATTGAGAATGTAGCAGATAAAAATGTTGAAGTGGCTGCAAAAGTATTAGGGTCAGATGTTGTACAGAAATTAGTCGGTATAATCGGACAGGTTGTTAGCAAAAACGTCACTGTTGGCGCAACTGTATTTGGTACAGGAGCAGTATCGTCTTTGGCTTCTGCTATTGGTAGTGTTGTTGGAAAAGTAGTTTCCGTAGGAGCTAATATTTTTGGACCACACAAAGTAGATGGTACTGCTCATTCTCTTGGTACAGCTTATTCATCAGGAAACTGGGGAGCAAAAGAGTCTGGTACTTCTCTTGTTGGAGAATTAGGTACTGAAATTGTTGTCGATCCAACAACAAGTACGTGGAGAACTGTTGGAGATAATGGGGCTGAATTCGTTAATATTAAGCGTGGTCAAATTGTATTTAATCATCGCCAGTCAGAGGAGTTACTTAAGAACGGTTATGTAACTTCCGGCAATGGACGAGGAAAAATGCAAGGTGGTGCTTTCGCATCTGGTACTGCATTTGGAAATGGCTCCCCTGGTATTCATAAGAATAACGGCGTGATGACATCAGAGAAGAATAAAGATAAGAACACCTCATCTAAATCTTCTGGTGGTTCTTCCGGAGGCACTTCTACTCGTACATCAACCGGTTCTAGTGGAGGATCTTCAGGTGGTAGCTCCGGAGGCACATCTGCTGATAAATCTACAACCGAGGAAGTAGTTGATTATATCAAGATACTACTCTCCCGCCTATCTCGACTTTCTGAACTTGCTACAGATGCTATTGATCGTGCAGTAGGATTAGTTGCAAAGGAAAATCAGGCTGCGGATGCAATAAGTAAACTTCAAAATGAACGGAACTACAACCAAAGAGCAGCCGATGCTTATCTGGCAAAAGCAAACAGTGTTGGATTATCTGAAGAGTATGCATCTAAAATTCGAAATGGTACATTGGATATAGAGACAATTACCGATGAAAATCTAAAAGATAAAATTTCTAAATATCAAGAACGGTAAAAATATTTGCCGTTGTAAAATCTATTTAATTGCGGGAAGTCCCCATAAGGTTTAATTGGCTACAACGTAACCGGAAACGGTAGGCGTGAATGCGGTAGAGTTACAAACTTACAGTCCATTATTGGATAGAAACCATAAAAATAATTAAACTAGGGATAACCGAGTGTGCAAGTCACTCAGACGCAGCGAACTTCCTAAGTCAGAAATGATATGGAAGACGTTCAACGACTAACTCATATTGGGTGGCGCAATGCCTTAATGTAAGACCGCAAGCGATTGGCGGTTTGAAAAATATAGACTATTCATTATTTATTAATCACGTTGAAAGATACGTGATTTTTTGTTGTGCAATTTTATAAGAAGAGAATAAAAGATTGGAGGTGAAATATGTTAGTAGAAAATCAAAAAGTTGAAGTCAGATGGCATAATAACACTAAAAAGCATTATGTAGATAAAGGATATTGTTTCACTAAACTTGGGGATACATTTCTATGTGATGTGAATGATTTGATTAAAGGTTCAAAAATAAAAGTTTTAGTTAAATGCGATTACTGTAATAATACTATTTTAAAAGCATTTGAGAACTATAATATCGAAATACAAAAATCAGGAAAATGTGCCTGTTATAATTGCAGAGCTAAAAAGCGAGCAGAACGGGATATAATAACTAGGGCAGAAAAGGCCATTAGAGAATTTTATACATTATGTGAACAGTATGATTATGACCCTATTTCTACCATTGAAGACTATAAAGATTCGAGATCAAAGTTATTCTACAATTGTAAAATTCATGGTATTCAAACGACGTTATTAAGTAATTTTAGAAAGGGTGAAATTTGCGCAAAGTGCGCAAAAGATCATAGTTATGATTTATCTGTGCGACGTCAAGTGTTTTATAAAGAATATATGAATTTTTGTGAACTTAATGATTATATTCCGACAGCAGATATTTCAGATTATTATAATTATAACTCTGAAATTGAATACACATGCAAAAAGCATGGAAAACAATATATTACATTAAACGGAATTCGTTCTTTAAAATACGGATGTCGTTCATGCGCTATAGAAAAGAATAACGATCTCAAAAGATTAGATAAAGATATTATTGAGAAATTGATATCTAGCAAAAATAATAATGTATTGTTAAATTGCGATGATTATCAGAATATGCATTCTATTCTGAGTATAAAATGTGGATCTTGTGAAAATGGTGTTATAAAAACAAATTTGAATAATTATTTGAGAGAAACTTTTCTTGGGAAATGCTCTGTATGCTCTGCAAAAAGTGTTGGTGAGGCTAAAATCTCTGCTATGCTTAATTTATATAATTTTACATATATACCACAATATACTTTTGCTGGTTGTAGAGATAAAAAGCCATTGCCGTTTGACTTTTATTTACCAGATTATAATCTATGTATCGAATTTGATGGAATACAACACTTTAAACCATTAAGACGTACATACGATATGACACTTGAAGAAGCGCAAGAAAAGTTAAAATATATACAATATCATGATAGACTCAAAACTGATTATTGTTTGATTAATAAAATTAACCTCTTAAGAATTCCATACTATGATTTCAAAAATATAAATTCTATTATTCTTAAATATCTAGGTTTATCTCGTTCTATACAACTCCCCCTAAAAACAGGGAAAATATTTATATGTAAATCACACAATCATTAATGAATAGAAGATATAGTCTCGTCTCATATGAAAATATGAGGAGAATTTTATTCTCTTACTTATGTAGCGAATAAGTGAAAAGATAACGATGAAAATTACTTGTCTGCTCAGGACAATGTTCTAAAGATTGAAGACAAAATTACAGAACTCGCCGAAAAACGCTTAGAAATCATAACTGATACTTATGATGCGATCGTAGACATCAATGATAAAATCAAAGACGTAGCAAATTCCAAAATATCCTTGAATGATGCTCTAGGCGTAGCCATCGACAATCCAGACAACTATGCAAGCATAAATAAATCCATCAAGGCACAGGAAGATACTTATAATCAGCTTACCAAAAAGCTTTCCGATTATCAGAAAGAAGTAGATTCACAGCTTTCCAGTGGTTATCTTAAGAAAGGTTCCGAAGCTTATCAAGCTGCTATGAAAAATATTCAAGATTTCACAGCTAAGATTTACGATGCTTCTACTAGCCTTCTTGAACTACGGGATAAATTGGATCAGATTAAAATTGATACTATCCAGAATGTAATTGACGGAATCAAACGTAATTCGGATATTACGGAGAAATATATTTCTTACCTGCAATCCCAGAATCGTGATGTGCCAGAGAATCTATACACTGACCGTATAGATAATAATAACGCTCAGGTACAGCAGAATCTAAAGCAGATGGAAATATACCGGAAGAAACAGGCAGTTCTTGATGTCAATTCTAAATCGTATCAAGATTATGCAGAAAAGATTCAAACGCTAAAAGAAAATACTCTGGAACTGATTACGGACAATGAATCTCTTCAAGATAGTATCTATGAACTACGTTTTAAGCCGCTTGACGATGCTATCCAGAAGTACAGTGACCTTGAAGATGAGCTGAAAAGTTTCCGCGACCTTCTAAACGATGATGCATTCCTTGATAAGCAAGGACGTATCACTGAAGAGGGATTGGCACAAGTTGCTCTCTTACAGCAGAGTATTGGTACGGCAAAACAAAAAATTGCAGATTATACCACGGGTCTGCAAAAACTAAAAGAGTCTTATGACAATGGGGTTATTTCCTTAACGGAATATAATGACAAGTCAAAAGATTACCGTGAAGGTATTCAAGGTTCGATTGCAGATGTGAAATCATATCAGGACAGTCTGGTTGATCTGTATAAGAATGCTATGAGTACAGAGGTTGATTATCTTGATAAAATAATCAGCAAGAGAAAAGAAGCCCTGACACAGCAGAAGGATATGTACGACTATTCTAAGAAGATTAATTCTCAGAATAATAACATAAATAGCCTTAAAGCACAAATCATGGCTTTAGAAGGGGTGAAATATTTGCTCCTGTAAAATCTATTTAATTGCGGGAAGTCCCCATAAGGTTTAATTAGCTACAACGTAACCGGAAACGGTAGGTGTGAATGCGGTAGAGTTTTAAACTCACAGTCCGTTATTGGATAGAAACCATAAAAATAATTAAACTAGGGATAACCGGGTGTGCAAGTCACTCAGACGCAGCGAACTTCCTAAGTCAGAAATGATATGGAAGACGTTCAGAGACTAACCCATATTGGGTGGCGTAATGCCTTAATGTAAGACCGCAAGCGATTGGCGGTTTGAAAAATATAGACTATTTGAATAAAATTGAATAATAGATGCGGAATAAATTCTGTAATCTTAATGCTCAAACTATGTTAAAATTTATCAAACATATGTTTTGGGATTGCATAATTGGTAATATATGGTATACTAATTATGTAATAATTATGTGGCTCAAAAGAGCGTATATTAATATTCTGTCAAAAGGCAGGGGAGGAAGTTGAAATATACTTCCTCATTAATTCTTTATGGGGGATTTTTATGTTGCGTACAATGGTATTTATTGATTATCAAAACTTTAATATAAATTTAAACAATCATTTTAAAAATAATGAAATGAAACCTCGATCAATAAACTATCAAAATTTGGCTAAGGCAATAAATGAAAAATTACCATTTGAATCTCAAGTTATAAAAACATATTTATTTGCATATAAACCATGCGATAAGTTATTAAAATTAGAAAATTTTTCAAAATATTATAAGTGGCTATCTAACTTAAGAAAAACTCCGTATTTTGAGATTATAGAAGGTAGACAAGAGATTAGAAATATTAAGGGAGTTAAATTAAATATAAATGATCCATCAACATATACGACAGAAGAAAAAGAAACCGATATAAACTTAGCAACTCATATGTTGGCAAAAGGATTTCAAAACGCGTATGATATTGCTATTTTAGTTTCTGGTGATACTGATTATATTAAAGTAGTAGAGACTTTACATAATATAGGAAAGACTGTTGTTATTGCACATTTCCCTCATCAAGCAATTGAAAAATATAATGGTATTATTGATTCTCATATAGTTTTATACAATGATCTATTAACAAAAGCATATAACCATAAATATAATAATTTTCAGAATAATAGTGAAGTGTACGAAAATGTGATAGAATCAGAACCGATTATATTCGATAATGAAATAGAAGTAAACCAAGAGCAGTAACCACTACTGCTCTTGTATTATACCTAAATTTATTCAAATAGAAGATATAGTCCCATTCCATACGAAAGTATGGGGAGCAGTTATGCTCTTGTCCACGTAGCGAGTGGATGAAAAGAAAATGAAATAACCTCGATGCTCAATCTCAAGTTAAGAAATTGAAGCAACAGCTCAAAGAAGCACAAGAAGATCTCGATGATACGAAACGTGACCATGCTTATGATATGCAGTCTCAAGGTTTCGATAAACTTTCTTCGGATTTACAAGAGACGTTGGACAACACCGAGTATGAAATCAGTCATAATGCTGATAAACAGCTTGAGATCATCAATTCTATGCTTGACAAAGCCGTGTCCTCTTATCAAGAAGCATATGGTAAAATTAATTCTATCATCAAAAATACTGGCTGGGTAGGTAGTACGGATTTTAATACTGCTCAGTCCGATCTAAGCACAGAGACAGGTGTTAAGAATCAAAATTCCAACGCATCACAGTCTCAGTCCAGTGCAAATAAAAATCCATCCAGTACCGCATCTGGTACAAAAACTGATCCAATAAACAGCAATTCAAAAGCAAACAGTGATCTTGCGGATCAATTAGTCAAGCCGGAAGATACAACGAATCGTAAGGTTGCGGAACTAAAGGTGTCTCCTACTTCTACTACACTGGAAGAGGGTAAATCTGTTGGTCTGAAAGCTACAATCAGACCGAATGATGCAGCCAATAAAACTCTTGCTTGGAAATCAAGTAATGAATCCATTGCTACTGTATCCAATGGTACGGTAAAAGCAAAGAAACCTGGCTCTTGTACGATTACAGCTACTACTACCGATGGAAGTGGACTGTCTGCAAAGGTATCAATTAAGGTTAATGCAAAACCAAAACCACCAAAGCCACAGCCGAAACCACAACCAGCAAAAACTGGTGGCGATGGAATTCCTCGTGTTGGCGATGTCGTAACATTCACAGGATCTTACTACAATGACTCTTGGGGTATGTCTCCAAGAGGTAGCAGATTTTCCGGTCAGCCTGGTGCCGTTGTCATTGACTCTTATACAGCTAGGGAATATGGCGGAAATGGACGTACTACTGGTGATTTTAAAATCCATATCAAGAGTGCGCATGATCCTAATTATAGTGATCTTGGATGGGTGCGTCTCAGTCAGATTAGTGGTTATGAAAAAGGTACGGATCGTATTTATGGCGATCAGCTTGTATGGACAAACGAAAATAAAGACACCAAACATCATGGCGTTTCAGAATTAATCTATCGCAAGAAAGATGGTGCTGTCCTTACACCTGTTCAAGATGGAGATTCTATTCTACCAGCCGATTTCGTTAGTAATTTAGCTGCATTAAGTGCAATTGATCCACGGGAATTCGGTATGAATGTAAGTACTACGCCAAATCTGGTGCAGACGAATATTCCTCAGAACATCAGCAATGTCGGAAATGTAACGGTAACAAATCATTATGATTCATTACTCACAGTTGAAGGTAATGTTGACAGGGATGCTCTGCCTGGATTGCAGAAAATACTGGAAAAATCATATACGTATACAACGAAAAAGTTGGCTGACGAATACGGAAGACTTGGACACAAGATAATTATGTAATTTTTATGGGAGGGTACTGTCAAAGGTACTCTCCTATTTCTATAACTATAACAAAATTTTTTGGAGGTGATGCAAAATGGCAAAAGAATTTAAAAATTTTACGTTCATGGGACAACGATTAAGTGATTTAAGTGTGAAATTTGTATCCGTGGATTTTGAAGGTGGATCAGATGTAAATATGGCAATGGAGAGGGATATGGAGACAGGTGATTCTAATCGTTATAAGATAGAACCAAATTATTTTTATGACAAATGGAATGACACTTTAGAATTTGAGTTAGATATTATCAAAGACCCATGCACATATTTAAACCAAAGTGATTCTATTATCACAAAGTCTGAGCGTCGAGAAATTACCAAATGGCTCACTTCTTCTCATTTTCCAGAATGGCTGACATTTTCCGGAACCGATGATTCTGCAGATGATACAATTCGTTATTTTGGATGGTTTAACAATATTGAATCATATTCTGTAAATTCTCAAACCTTTGGATTAAAATTATATTTTAAATGCACAACCCCGTTTGGTTATACTGACGATATTACAACTAACGTATCATGTTCAACATATAAAAATATTTTAATCGCAAATAACAGTGATGAATTAAATAGTTATGTGTATCCAACGATTGATATCTTTCCAAAAGCAAATGGGGATATTGTAATTTGTAATATGTCTGATTGTACGATTCGCGAAACAGGAACACTATCTTCCTCTAATACAAATTATATGGGACAATTAATTTCTTATGTTGAATTATATGCAAAATCAAATGCATGTACTGCACAATTTGACATTTCAGAAGAAACCAAAGATATTAATTGGAGATGCGATAATACATTGACTCAATTTAAATTAATTGATGTATATGGAAATGAAACAGCATGTACGGTTTTTTATAGGACAGATTCAAAAGTATATTATATCATCGAAAATGGCATTATGGTTTTGTCTGTTTCAAAAGATTTGAATATATCTATGGATTGCCAGAAGTTAACAATTAACGATGAACTTGGACGGATGGTAAGATATGATAAATTAGGCATCAATGATGTCGCTCATATGTATTGGATACAATTAATTCATGGGAATAACTCATTTTTATTTTATGGTAACTGCGATTTTCGTATAAAACATATTGAGGCACGAAAGGTTGGTGAATAATTTTGAACATTGTTTATGATCGTTATAACCAACCAATACAAAGCCATGTGTATTTAGGTACTCCAAATAACAAAATTCTGTGTGCTATCAACGGAATCGAGGAAAGCACATTCCAGCTTACGCAAAAATTTATCAATACATATGAATTAACATTTGATATAAATGAAAATATTTTGATAGAAGACGAACATGGTTTATCGAAATTAGTACATTCCAACGTATATGATTTAGTTGCTTGGCTTATGCGAGTATATGTCGATAATGTTGGATGGTTTATCATGGATGCACCAAAAATATCACATGATGGAATTAAAGAGACTAAAACTATTACCTGCCACTCAGCAGAGATAGAAATGGAGCAACATGATTTAAAAAATTTTAAAATTAATCAAGGAACAACAGATTCGTATGAAATGCTTGCGGATAACAATGTTGAGAAAATAGGTGACGTAGAATTTGCGAAAGAGCAAATCAAGTTTTATAATCCGAATAATCCACAATTAAGTCTGTTAGATCTTGTTCTTAAAGCTGGTGGTGTCTATGGTTGGTCAATAGGGGAAATAGATACTATTCCAAAAACATATCGTACATATAAAGATGGTAAATATGTTGAGACTTCTACTCTATTATCTGATGAAATAGGCGCATTTGATATTGAGAGTCAGGACGTTTATTCTTTTTTCACACAGGATATGGCACAGTATTTTCAATGTGTTTTTGTTTTTGATTTTTTACATATGAAAATTAATGCTTATCATCCTGAAAATTACGGAGAAAATACAAATGTAAATATTAACTTTAAAAACTTACAGCAATCCCAAGATATATCTGTTGACGATGGCAAGATGTTTACACGTTATTATGTACAAGGATCAGATGATCTTGGTATTACTTATGTAAATTTTGGCTCGAATTATATTGAAAATATTGATTATTATTTAAACGAAAAGTACTTCTCTTCTGCTTTTATTCAAAAATACAATCTTTGGAAACAGGATATGGAAAACTGTAGGATTGATTATATTGAAGCGACCAGAAAATATAATCAACAGATGAAAGTTATCACAGAATTGTATGATCGTGTTCCTTTGGATGATTGCTCTACAGATTGGAGTACATTTACAGATGATAAATTAAAAGAAGCGCAAGCAAATTATCAGGCCCAACTCAAGGGTTATGAGCAATTCTATGTAGATAGTGATGGTAACTTTGATGAGGATGCTTTGAAAAAGTCTTCGGATGCTAATGATTATTACCAAATTCGAGATGTAATTCTTCCATCTATTCAAATCGAAATGGATAATCGTCAATTACCTACGGATGATGACAATGCAGATTACGTAGACTCTTATAAAACTGATTGGAAGTTATACGGATTAGACGAATTAAAAGTAAAACTGCAAGAGTATAAAAACACAATTGAAACTTGTAAAAAGGGCGGTTACGATAAACCATATTCTGAAGATTCTTCTCACACTAAAGACATTCATGATAAGATGTATGCAAAATATTTGGACGCTCAAAATCAATTAGATTCTAATTATGTAGGTGGATGCCAGGAAGCATATGATCAGAGACAATCTGAAATTGATGCAGCCAATGATGTTTTAAATGGATATAATAAAACAAGAGTTCAATTAACTCAACAAGTAAACAAAGAAACTTGGGTTCATCAAAATAATGTTTCTATTACTGATGAGAATGCAAATTATATCACTGATGAATCCAATCGGAATATCTCATCGCTATTTGATACAATTTCATTTTCGGCAAAAGATTTATTAGAACTATCTAAGGTTTATTATGATGGAACATATTCAAATGACAATATGTTTCTTACAGATTCTGATGATCAAGTTTCTGCAATTGATGAGCAATTAAAATTACTGGATGCTGCATCTGAGGATTTATACATATCTTCTCATCCGCAATATCAATACACAACATCATTGGATAATTTTTTAGCAAAAAGCGAATATAAAGATTATACAAAAAATATCAATCGTGGAGATTATTTATATTTGACGATTGGGAATAATAATGTTGTAAAACTACGTCTAATTGAAATGACATACAATCCATTAACAATGGACAACAATATCGAGTTAACATTTTCCAATATGACTCGAACAAAAAATGGATTTTCTGACATTTCTTATCTTTTAGATAATTCATCTGGTGGAAGTAAATCTTCCGCATCTGGTTCGTCTAATAATTTCCTAAACAACGAAGGCGTCACTCTTACATCTGGTCTAATCCAAAAACTTTTATCCTCTGGTGCGTTTAGCAATAAAGTTTCTTCTATTATTAATAATGAATTTGCCGGTATGCTTGGTGGTGGTTCTATATCATTACAAGAATTAAATGCCAAGCTGATTAAAGTTACTGACCTATATGGTGAGAATGGGTATTTCGAATATCTACAGTCAAAATTAATTTCTGCTGATAAGATTGTCGCAGGTAGTGGTAATTTTAAGGATTTATCCGCAGTTGTTGCTGCGATTGATAGTTTATTAGCAGGAAATATTTCTGCAGAGCTTGGACATTTGATCCATCTTACTGCTAGTAATGTTGTTGTTGATGACGCAGTAATTCGTGATTTGATTGCGGCAAATATTACTGTAGCAATGCTAAAAGCAAGTACTATTTCTGCCGATAAATTTAATATTGCTTCCGATGATGGTGGACTTACTATCGTTGGCAATACAATGCAGTTTAAAGATAAAAACAATAATGTACGCATTCAAATCGGTCGTGACGCGAAAGATAATTTTACGTTTACTTTATATGACGAGACTGGAAAAGGTATATTGATTGATTCAAAAGGAATCAAGGAGTCTGCTATTGCCGATGGATTAATCAAAAATGATATGGTTGCAGATGGTACTCTTTCTAAGGATAAATTAAATTTCAATATTGTTGAAACAGATAAAAATGGAAATGTTGATGCATCAAAGGTCATTGTTAATGGACATGGTATTGATACTGAGTTCACTTCTATTAAACAACAATTTACGGATCAGATTCAAAAAGTCGAGGATAAAATTGGAACCATTGATTTATATGGCGAACAGATTTTCAGAAAAATTGATAGCGTGATATCACCGAATAGTATTACTATAACTGCAAAATGTACCAGTGATATTCAAATTGGCAAATGGTATATAGATAATGTAGAAAACACGACATATGTAGCATCTGATAAAATTTCAATTACAATTCCATCTTCTTACATCGAAACACTTTCATCAAACAAAAAATCAATCGTTGTCAAAGTTGAGGATTCTACAAAAAAATTGTACGATATGTTAACTATACATATTTTGGATAGTTTAAATGGAGCTGATGGTCAATCGTCTATTTCTGTCATTGTAACAAGTGATAAAGGGGTTGTTTTTGATGATACTACCGCAATTACAAGTACGAAATGCACATGTCAGGTATATAAAGGAATTACGCCGATTGAGCCAAAATCATATCAATGGCAAATAATCAATAACGATTCAAACGATTGGCAAAATATAGGAACGAATAAAACATTAACGATTGACATTGATAAAGCCATTATCAGAAAGAGGATTCGTTGTCTAGTTGATATCGAAGACACTACTAACAGATGAAAATAATAAAAACAAGTAAAAAAGGGGGCGTATTATGCTGCTTTCAAGTAATGAATTAGATATGTTGATTTTACAGCATGGAAAAGATGGAATATCTGCTAATTCTAAATATATGTGGGTAAAGTATGCTCAAGATAAAACAGGAACTGGATTAACAGACGATCCTACTAATGCTATTTATATAGGTATTGCATACAACAAAACAGAAGAACACGAGTCGGAAAATCCAAATGATTATACTTGGACAAAAATAAAAGGTAATGACGGAGAAGCTGCATATACTGTCATTCTTCAAAATGAGAATATCACATTTTCTGTCTCTCACGAAAACAATATTGCTTTAACAGACCAATCCTTTAACACATCTGTTCTTGTGTTTAAAGGAGTAGAACCAGTCACTAATTTTACAATAGGAACAGTAGACAGTAAGAATGGTATTTCTGTAGTTAAGAAAAATAACACGATTACTTTTTCTGTAACAGCAGGAAATAAGATAACATCAAACTATGGAAGCTTCTCTATTCCAATTCTGGTTGATGGATTAACATTTATCAAAGAGATTACTTGGTCACTTGCAAAGGCAGGTGCAACAGGCGAACAAGGAAATCCTGGCGAATCTGCTATAAATGTATCCATAGGGAATGAATCTCAACATATTCCATGCACTTATGATGGATATGTTCTTGATGATATGCTAATCGAGATATCTTTTACAGGTTATTATGGATTATCAAAAACAGATTGTAATGTAACTGTTGGTACGCTCCCATCTGGCATGACATTAGGTTCTATTCAAAATTGTACAACTACTGATAATGGAAAAGTTATTCTTAATATTGCAAAGAATGCAACATTGGGAACAGCATCTACTTTAACAGGCAATGTCGTTCTAACATTTACTATTAACGGGAAAACGTTAACCAAAAACTTTACTTGGACAAAATCAAAAGATGGTGGATTGTCTTATATTTATACAATAGAACCATCAGCCTATGTCATAAATAAAACATATGATGATGTCTTATCTCCTGCTTCTATTACTTTTAGTGCATTTTATCAAAAAAATGGTGATAACAGAAAATCGTACAATGGTCTTTTTATTATAGAAGAGTCATTAATGGGTAGTGATTTCAAATCAACTTATCTCTCTTCTAAAAACGAATCGTCTATCATATATACACCAACATCCAATAAAGTCAAAAGCATTAGGTGTACTTTATGTCAAGCAGATAAAATATCTACTGTGTTAGATAGACAAACAATTGTTGTATTATCTGATGAAAAAATAAAAGATGCTTTAACATCTGTAACCACGAAGATAGATGGTGTGTCCAGCAAAGTGGATGGTATCGACAAGAAAATTACAAACAAAGTTTGGCAGACAGATATTACAACTGCAGTAAATAATTATGATGGTACAACTATAAAATCAATCCGTGATCAAGTAAGTTCACAGGAAACTAAAATTGGTGAGATTACATCAGAGGTATCTGATGTCCAGACAACAATTCAAGACAATCAGGTAAGTGTACAAAAAGACATTGCTTCTATTAAGCAAGATATGACTGGTTTTAAACAAACTGTTGAATCAACTTACGAAACGAAAGATAATGCTTCTAGTAAATATTCTAGTTTCGATCAAAGAGCAGGAAAAATCGAAACCAGCGTTAAAGATCTACAAGGTAATATCACAACGTTAACACAAACAGATACGGAAATTAAAGCAGATTTAAAAAATGCACAAGGAGACATTACTACTTTACAGTCTACCGCATCTGGTCTTTCTACAAAAATAACAGATACACAAGGTGATGTGAATACTTTAAAAGTTGATGCATCGAGTATGAAATCAGACATTTCAGATGCAAAAGGGAATATTTCTGAATTACAAAGGACGTCAACGAACCTTCAGTCGCAAATAACAAATAATAAAACTAATATTAATATTCTTAGCGGCGATCCAATGAATTACTCACAATTAAAAGAAGACACCGCCGATTATTTTGGTTTTACATATGACAATACGGCAGATGGTAAATGGTATACAGTAAAAATTTTATCAAGGGATAAATTTATTTCTGAATATTATGAATGTATGGGTGGAGAATCATTTAATATAGAGTTTGAAATCTCTACTTCTGTAAAAGGCAACTCAACGGATGGAGGAACAGATAGTACTTATAAAGGTACTGCGATCGGCCTATATGGATTTAATGCTCAAAAACAAAGCGTTGGTATTCATTATAGTACAAGAACAACTGCTACTGCCGCAGCAACAGCTACAAAAATTAGTTCTGTAGTTAGCGTTCCACCAAATTCAAGATATTTTCGAGTATTCCTTCAAACTGAAAGTTGGGGAAATTTTTCAGGAACACTAAAAATTCGCAATGTGATTGTATCTCGTATTAAGGCGATGGAAACAAGAATATCTTCTGCTGAAACAGCAATTCAGCAAAATACGAATGATATTTCTTTACGTGCTACCAATGTGCAGTTAGATCAAGTAAAAAAAGAGATTAATGGTAAATTTGTCAATTATTCTACAACATCAGAAATGAATAGTGCTATTAAAGTGAAAGCAGATAGCATCACGCAAGAAGTATCTAAAACATACACAAAACAAACAGATTTTAATTCTCTTTATATTGGAGGCAGAAATCTTGCTCGAAATACATCCAGTTCTTATTCTTTTGGAATATCAGATTTTAACGGTACTACTAATCAGTGTTTTGATGTTGCGACGGTACTTACAGATGGTCTTGCCGCAGGTGATCAAATTACAATTCATTTATATTATAATTATTCAAATATTGTCGCTGCTGCTGGACAAACTGCGCAAGTATGGATACAAGGTAGCGGAAATGTAACGGGATGGAATTCGGGACTATTTACATCAAGTCCACACATTACTATTTCTGGAAGCGGAACAAAAGAATTTTTATATACGATAACCGTTTCTGCAGATCAGATAAAAAATTCATATTGGCTTGTTAATCTAAGACATGATTATGTCCAAAGTGGAACTGTTCGATGGAAAATGTTCAAAGTCGAAAAGGGAAATCGTCATTCCGAATGGAGTCCGGCTCCAGAAGATACAAGCGCTGCTATCACTAAAGTGGAACAAACAGCAACAGGCATCAGAGCGGATTTAAGCAATACACAAGGAGACGTAAGTTCATTACAAGCGACAGCTTCTGGGCTACAAAAGAGTATTTCTAATGCACAAGGCGATATTAATACTATGAAATCAGATGCTACAACAATGAAAACACGGATTTCTAATGCCGAAGGAGATATATCGACTCTACAACAAACAGCGAATGGTTTTCAAGTACAACTTAGTAAGAAAGCAGATCAAGTTGATAGTTTTAATGCAGCCAAAACAGCAACCAACTTTATGGAGTTTACTTCTGGAAATGGTTTGCAAATCGGAAACAAAACTGATGGTTCTTGGTCTGGCTATCGGACTAAGATTTCAGCATCAGCATTTGAGATTCTTAACCGGGCAGGAACGACACTCGCATATTATGGTGATAAGTTGATCCAGCTTGGAAAGAACGCAAAAGATGCGGTTATTGAGTTATGTGGCGGTGTCGGTAAGATTTTGGTTGAAACAAAATCCGGCAATGCGGCTCTGTCAATCCAGAGCGAATATGTAGATATTAAAGGTGTCCACGAATCTGTATTGGAGACATCAAGTTCTTCTGGAAGCTGTATAGCCGGAGCTGTTGACGATTCTTTTGTTGTAAATACTTACTCGGATGCCAACAACAAAGCAAACTTCGATATTGGTAACGGTAGCATTATTCTTGAATCAAAGAAGAAAGGTTATCAGGCAGAGGTCGAATTTTATGGCTGTGGCTGGTCTGGAGGAGTGTATACTGGAGCGTTCGCACCGACCAAGGCGTACTCCGAAAAGATTATGTTAGGAGATAGTGGAAGAGTATGGGAGCGTTTGATTGTTAAAAACTCCCCACAGGTCACATCCGATCGCCGCGCCAAAACAAACATATTTCCACTCGGTGAGAGCAAGATCAATAAGACGGATATTCATTCAGAGCTGTTCGATCGCTTAAAACCAGTTCAGTATCGGATGATTGACGGTGATGGGCGCATTTGTTATGGATTCGTCGCACAGGATGTCGTAGAAGCCATGCGAGAACTAGGAATCCGAGAAGACGAGCTGGATCTGGTACACCACGACAGAAAGAACACTGAGGATGGCTATATTGATACCTATAGTATGGTATATACCAATTTGATTGCGGTAATAACGCATGAGCTACAGCTCGAAAAAGAAAGAAGATCGAATCTTGAGTTAGAGGTCGCAGATCTAAGAAGTGAACTTGAAACCATGAGGGATAATCTCTCGGGGAATACAAATTAATTTTAGGAGGACAGAACTATGGCAGAAGTAAAAGCAACTTACACAAAGGACATTCATTATTCGGGTATTATTACTGTAGATGGTGAAACAGTAATATCTATGGACGCAAACATGGACGCAAAACATCCAGATGTACCGATCATTAACCGATACATCAATAATGGCAGAAAATATAGAGCAAATAAGTCTGCTATTGATGATATTGTTGATAAATTTGAAAATGATATCTGGACTGAATATGATGAATATATTGCAAAGCTAGAAGCAGAAAACACAAACACTGTATCGAAATAATTTAATACATATTCTTTACATACCATTTCCGCTCGCCCCATTCATATATTAAATATATTTGGTGCATTTGATAATCTATCTCGCATTCACAAGTAAATTGAATATATGTTATATACTTTACTTGTGTCTTCATTGTTACAGGAATAGAGCCATGTTCTTTATATCTAAAATACAAAGGCATGACTCTTCCTTCTGTATCGAAAGACGCAATTACTGGCACTGGTATTAGATTTTGTTTATTATACATACAATCATCTCCCTTACTATTAATTTACCATATTATCAATTATTGTCAAGGGATGATATAAAATAGAAAGGAGGGAGTAATGAGCAAAAAGTTAAATGAACAAGGTTTATCTCATTTATTGTTAAAATTGAAGTCAATATTTGCTACAAAACAACATTCTCATACAAAATCAGAAGTAGGTCTTTCAAAAGTAGATAACACATCCGACGCGGAGAAATCTGTAAAATATGCTGCTATTGCTACATTGCCGGAAGTATATACACTGGAGCCGTAGAATCAGGTTATAATGGAAATCCGAGCGAATTTGGAGCTAGATTATACGAATTAATCAACAAATAAGAAAAATATTGTTGTATTTTCCAAACTCAGAAACGAGGTGAACTAATTAAATGGATGAAAACTTTATCTTAAACGAAAATTACACAGTGTCTCCAATGAGCGACCAACATTCAACAGCTACAATTTCAGAGAAGGTTGTAGATGTGTCAAACATTGGTACATTCGTTATGGGAGAACACAATTCTTCTATGATCACTTTCCAGATTGATCGATATTATGATGGTGTCGATCTGTCTGATAAGAAAATTAAAATTGTATATAAAAATAGCAATGGTATTTATAAATCAGATGACGCAGAAATTTGCAATGTGAAATATTCTCAAAAGTCTCTACGTTTTTCATGGGTCGTTTCAAATAATGTAACACAAACAACTAAATTCATTGCTTATATTTGTTTTATTTCGGAAGATTATTTACTGAAAACAGAGAATTTTACTGTCCAAGTCAAATCATCTTTTGATCCCAGTACAAGTGAACCTTCTGCTAATTGGTTTGTAACAATTGAAGGCAAGCTTGAGAAAATCGAAAAAGATATTGCAAATAATCATGTATATGATTGGGCGAAACAACCTGAGAAACCAACTTATACTCCTGAAGAGATTGGTGCAGAAAAAGCTGGTACATCCGATGGAATTTTCAGAAGTGCTATGAAGTATACGGACGGAGAAATCTCAAGACTGGAAGATACGGTTATTCCTGACAATGTAGCAACATTAGAACAAAAAATTACAGACCTTAATCAGTCCGTAGTTAATTTACAAGATGCTAAAGCAAAAAAAGTGCATACTCATCTTGTCGCAGATATTACAGACTTTCCAACAAGCCTTCCAGCAAGTGATGTGCATGATTGGGCAAAAGCAGAAACAAAACCGACCTATACACACGATGAAGTTGGCGCACTTTCCTCTTCTACTCATATTCCGTCTACATTAGAAGAAATGACGGATGATCAAAATCATCGAACCGTGTCTGATACTGAGAAAGAAACATGGAATAACAAAAGTGAATTCTCAGGTGAATATTCCGATCTAAAAAATATCCCAGAAATTAAACAATTAACAGATGAATTAAAAGCAAAATATGATGCGGCATCTGATATTGCTGCCAAGAATAAATCTGATATTACTACAAAATTAAATAAATCTGGATACACTGCTCATCAATGGTTGCAAACAGATGAAAATGGAAATATCGTCGCAGGTGAGAAACCTACATATACACCTTCGGAGGTATCTGCTCTTCCAGACACAACACATATTCCATCAACACTAGCAGAAATGACAGAGGATGACAAACATAAAATAATCACATCTGCTGAACGTGAAAAATGGAATGCAAAAAGTGATTTCTCTGGTAGCTATAACGATTTAACAGATGTTCCAGAAATCAAACAACTCACTGATGATCTAAAAGAAAAATATGATAATGCAGCTACTCTAGCCACGGCAAATAAGAATACGTTGGATACAGATTATGCACAAACAAAAGAATTTTTGGATGGTCTAAAAAAAGGATATATTGAATATCAATTGACTTGGGTAGAAAACGAACGTATTACAAGCGAGAATGGGGAGATTCAGGCTGCCGATGGATGGAAAAGGACAGCATATACTGATATATGTGATGCCGAATATATTTTTATGCTTGATAATGAATATCTCAATGATGAAATTCAATTTTGCGGTGCTTGGTATGACGAAAATCATAAATATATTGAAGAATTTGATATTATGACATTCTGTATACCTCCAGCTACTGCTAAATATTTTATCCTTAGTTGTAATCAATTATTAGTAAAGTTAATGATTGGCAGAAGAGTTGGTATTCAAGAGGGGTTTGAAGCGACTGCATCTGGCGTCTTTTCTCATGCAGAAGGAATAAGCACAGAAGCTTCTGGTAATTTTTCACACGCGGAAGGTGGTGTTTCTACTGCCTCTAATGAATATGCTCATGCAGAAGGTTTTCTCACAAAGGCTATAGGCTATGCTGTACATGCTGAAGGCAGTAAATCAATTGCAGACGGTATATTTTCTCACGCTGAAGGAAATAACACAACAGCCACTGGTAATCAATCTCACGCCGAAGGAAATGGTACAACTGCTTCTGGAGAGTGCGCTCATGCAGAAGGAGATGGTGCTACTGCTTCTGGAAATTATTCTCATGCAGAAGGAATAAATACTCTTTCCAAAGGGGAATCATCTCATGCTGAAGGAAGTAATACTGAAGCAAAAGGAAAATATTCTCATGCATCTGGTTTTTGTACCCAAGCAACTCACAGTTGCCAGTATGCTGTAGGGTGTGGAAATGATCCTCAAGCAGATTCACTTTTTGAAGTTGGCAATGGATTAAACGCAGAGGGTAATTTAATCGATGATACAACAACGGTATTTGATTTAAAAACACGTAGAAATGCATTCAGAGTAACTAATACTGGTTATGCGATAGCTCAAACTGCTTTACAGATTGGTGAGACAGCAATTACGGAAGGCCAGTTAAAGCAATTGATTCAGCTTATCACCAACGCTGGTTGATCAAATAGTATTTAGTTGATTTAAAAGTATTTATAAGAAAAACAATGTAGCAATTAAGCACTGTAGGATTAGTAATTCTATCGGTACTTAATTGCTACATTTATTATTTTTGTGGTATAAGAGGAAAATTCATGAACAAATCAAAACGTTTATACACTTCTCTTCTTTGTCATATCTTCATTTTTTTATTTTCTGGATCAGTTTATTACGGTATAGAAGTCCTCTTTAAAAAATCTCATACGTCGCATTGGTCAATGTTCTTATTAGCAGGATTTGCTGGTTTATTTTTTATTGATGGTTTAAATGACATGTTCTCATATGATATGGATTACTTGCTGCAAATTTTAATCTGTACTATTGCTATCACGGCAGGTGAATATGTAGTCGGTATTACTCTTAATCAGAATTATACTATATGGGATTACAGAAACATGCCATTTAACATTGGTGGACAAGTATGTCTGCCGTTTTGTTTTATATGGATGTTTTTGTCTGCGATTTTTATTCCATTTTTAGACTGGGTAGAATGGGCAATCTTTGATCATAAACAATCTGAAAAACCTTATTATAAGATTTTCGGAAAAACAGTTTTTACATTTAAATAATTTGATGGGAGGTATCTATATTGGTATCTCCCATTTTTTATGTTGGAGGTGATTTTTGTGACAGAAAAAGAATTCGTTGAAAAAATAGGTAAGCTCGCCGCCGAAGATATGAAGACAAGTGGAATTTTAGCATCAGTTACTACTGCCCAGGCTTGCTTGGAATCTGGATACGGAACAACAGAATTGGCAAAGAATGCAAATAATTTATTCGGAATGAAAATAAATCTTTCTGGCAACACATGGACTTCTGCTTGGGATGGAAAGAGTAAATATACGAAGAAAACAAATGAGCAAACCAAAGATGGGAAAGTTTATGTTGTAACTGCTGATTTTCGAAAGTATGCAGATATCCTGACTAGCATCAAAGACCATTCCTGTTATCTCAATGGAGCGATGAATGGAAAAGTAAAAAGATATGCTGGTTTATCTGGTTGCACAGATTATAAAACTGCAGCGCAGATCATCAAAAATGGCGGATATGCAACAGATGTTAAATATGTAGATAAAATTTGTAGTTTGATCGAACGATGGGATTTAACTCGTTTTGATAAACTTGGAAGGGAGAATTTGAATATGAATATTATTGACGTTACAAATGCAAGCAGACCTTATGTCCCACAATGGGGAAATCAAAAACGATATATTGTAGTTCATTATCTTGGGGTAGCAGGACAGAATAATAAAATTAATTCAGATGGATGTGGTGCGCATTACTATATTTATTGGGATGGTACGATTTATAAAGCAGCAGACCATAATGCTATCCTTTGGCAAGTAGGCACTGCAGGATACTATACTCAAAAACATCCATATGCAAGAAATAGTAACTGTATCGGAATCGAGATGTGTCCTAAGTGTGATGGATCTGGAAAATATGCAGAAGATCCAACATGGTATTTTACAGAAGCAACGCAAAATGCTTGTGTGCAATTAGTAAAATATTTGATGGGACAACTTGGCGTAGGTGCAGATCATGTACTTAGACATTATGATGTTGTAAACAAATATTGTCCTGCTCCATATGTTACTAACAATAAATATAAAACTTCTTGGACATGGAGCGAATTTAAAGCAAAGCTAGGTTCTACTTCCACTCCTACTGTTACACCGTCTACACCAGCACAAACAAAAACATATAAAGTTGGTATGTATAAGGTAAATTGTGATCTTCATATCAGATCGGATGCTACTGTTAATTCAAAAGTTGTCAATACTATTCGAGATCGTGGAGAATATACTATAACTGAGATCAAGAATAATTGTTGGGGTAAACTAAAATCAGGAGCCGGTTGGATCAATGTTTCGGATGAATATTGTACGTATGTTGGTGTAGTAGCCACTGCAAGTAAACCAGTGTCTAAACCAACCGCAAAGCCAGCTACGCCTGTATACAAAGTAGGAAAATATAAAGTTAATTGCGATGCTTTAACAATTAGAAGCGATGCATCCAGCAAGGCAAGTGCAACTGGAAGTATTCGTGACAAAGGAACTTATAATATCACTGAAATCAAAAATACATACTGGGGTAAGCTAAAATCAGGTGCAGGTTGGATTTGCATTGACAAAGATTTTTGTACTTATGTCGGTGCTTTGGATAAGCATAGCACTGTTGTAAATAAAGAATTTCAAATTGCAGTTAAGGAAAATGGTATCAGAGTTCGTGCTTCTGCTGGTCTAAGCGCTAGAATTGCCATTGGTTCTTGCCCTATTGGAACATATACTATCACAGAAACAAAAACTGCTGATGGATATACATGGGGTAAATTGAAATCTGGTGCAGGATGGATAGCAATTGAGTGCTGCGTTAGACTATAATAAATACACGCGTAAAATAAGAAAAGCCGCCTTCATCAGGCAGCCAGAAAAGAAATTTTTCTTTTTTCACTATCATATGAAACAACCGTTTCATCAGTGCAAAAATAGTATATCATATAAGACAAAATGATGCAATAATTTTATGGGGAATATCAATTAATTTTGGTATTCCCCATTTTTTTACGCTTTTTTATTATTTTTCTGTATTTTTAGGTACGTTTCAGGATATCGGTATTGTAGTATATCCATGGCTTTTATCATATTTTTTTCTATTACGTGTACCATACCCTTTAATTCGCTATATGAAATATAATCGCTGTCAATTTGATCGACAATATATTTTATTTTATCGACCCAATAATCCTCTATTGGTTTTTCTTTTGTTTTAATATACTTATAGCATTGTGGCATATAATAAAAATCATTTCTTCTGATGTCTTGACAAATTTGTTGCATGAAAGCATTAAATCCTCCTACAGTTAATCTTCTAACTTTGTCAGAATTCTTAAAATATAAGTCAATATAATATTCAATTTTAGGATAATACTTTTTATCTAATTCAGAATACCTCTTTCCTTTAGGCGGTATATTCCTACTGCTACTATGTGCATAATTTTGGCTTATTAATTTTTGTTTTTCAACTTCATATTGACCGTTAATTATTTTACTTACATTACAAGGTAAAATATGATATTGCTTCGCAAGTTTGTTTATACCGTTATCTTTTGTATACTCTGATCGAATTCTTTCAATTAATTCCGAATCAATTTGTTTCGCCGTTTTGCATACAAAAATATCAGATATTTGTATATCTAAAAATAATAATATATGAATTGTTCTAAGTGGATTCGCTTTATTTGAGAATATATTACTCATTGCTTTTATTTGACAAGCTTCCTTTATGTTATTGTCAGATAAATATTGTTTAAAATTATCTAAAAATACTGACTTGTGTTGGAGCCATGAAAGCTGATTGATATATTTCTTTTGAATTAACTCCCTGTAAAATACGTCAAACATCGTAATACCGTTCTTAAGACCCTGTTTTCTTACTACCAATTGATATAGGTATTTTGCAGCCTTGATTTCACCGATGGTTCCCATATCATATGAATAATCATCATTAATACAATTTTCAGCCGTTAGAAAATTTATTATTCTTGAATTGTTAACATGAACCGATGAATCTTTGAGTTTACATCCATGAATTACACAAACATTAATTTCTGGAATTTGATGGAAAGCATTCCAATATGTTTCGTGATATTGCTCTCGATTTTCTTTTGCACATAATGGACAATATTTTAGAAATATTTTTCGATGTTTATGTTTTGGTCTTGGGGAAAGGTATTCTAAAAAACTTTTGTCATTTGATATGAGCTTTCCCAACGCATTTTCTTTATCCGATTCGTTTAGAAATACAGACCAGTAAAAAAACATAGTATGGTTATAGTATAAGTCATTAATAATATAATTTTTCGATATAAAAGAACGTAGTACATCACTTGGTTCATTTATATAAAATATTTCGATGTATTCATTCGGTCGTTTAAATACGATTTCTTTAAAAGATTGATTACTCTGTACATTTATATCTTGTTTCAATCTTGAATATATACTATAGAACAATTCATAGTCATATATTTTAGGAAAATAATTTAACATATTTCCACCTCTTCAACAGTAAAAGTATTTTTAATAAGAGTTAAGAGATCATAGTTATTAGATTGTGAATAATTGTATAAGTCAGCAATATTAACACCATCCGAATGATGAATTGTTATTTCTTTATGTGTTTTATTGACCGTTTGACTATTTTTCTTTTTCACTTTTTCTACTTGCATAGATATCATCCCATTGTATGACGCATTAAAAATATCAATACTTAATTTCTCTGTGTTGCTCATAATGGCTAATTCTTGTGCTCTATAAAATAACGATACAACAGTTGACGTCACTCCGTTTGAATGAGCATACAACCAATTTATAAATTTTTCTGATGGTTCTGTGTATTGTTGTACATATTGAAATTTTAATAGATTTTTGCAAAAATGTATAAAATCATCATCATAATCAGTTCGTAAATATCGCAAGCCTATTGTCCTTCGTTCCAGATGTGGTGCGCTTTCAAACCAATGTAGACATTCTGGTGTTCCAACCATGCATACACTAATTCCACTACTATTTATAATCTGTGTTAATGCCCCAATAAGTTTATCACCGTTTTTATTATTAACTACATTTTGAATCTCATCAACAATAAGTACCCCAACATGATTTAAACATATTTGGCTAACAAAACCGATTAGTCTATCCGTCGTATACCGTTGTGCTATCTGTAAATAATCTCCATCCAATGTAGTATCAAGAATACGAACGATTTCTAACAATAGACTTTTTACAGAAGAGTCAAATGGGCATTGCACAAGTATAAAAGGAGCAATTCGTTGATATGGGTCTGTTGTTTCGATAAAATGATTTCCGCAAATCAATGAGATCGCTCTGGTAATAGCACTACTCTTCCCTATGCCAGAAACTCCAATGATTGTAAACGAATCAGCCCCACCTATAATACCATTATACGTTTGTATGGTATTTGTTGTATTTTCAATTCTTTGTTGTTTAACAATCATATCGTTTTCTTTTTTCTTAATAGATCTGAGTAATGCCATATACAATTTATTATATACATCAACAGATAATTGTGATGGAATATAAATATCATATAATTCTGATAACGCAAGAAGACGAGTTGGCATTGTTTCATTGGCAATGTTTATATTATAGTTTGGTAATATCTTCAGTCGTTCTACTAATTCGTTTTCACATAAAAAATCAGGCAATTGTGAAAGTAATTTACCGTTCATCTTTTAACTCCTCCCCTTGCAATCAATTCAATCTCATTCATCAAATCAATTTTCGCCTGTCTTGCATTATTTTGTTCGGAACGTAGTGTTGTTTTGCTCTGTTCTTTGATCTGTTCCACTTCATCCAATTTTCTATTCTTATATCTGCTTTCAACCAATTCAAAAGGAATAAACTCGCCCTTCTCTACTGTCCATACTACAGATACATCATCTGGATCGTAAGCAACCTTAACATCTCCACCTTGCAGGAATCTTTCGGCGCAATCATCCCGTTTATACCGCATCCCATTTACCACTAGACCACGCCTAGTGAATGTCCCAATGGTACGTGGGAGCAGATATAGGATTATTTTCGCGGTATCATGCGGGAATGGAATTAAATTTGCGCCTGGTTGCCGTCTTCCCCATTCCCATAAACTGGCTGCATATGGCTTTACTCCATCATGAATCATAGATTGTGTGTAAGGGAATCGTTCTATGAGCCGTTGACTGTTATAGTAAATGATACAGCGTAAGATGATCTTCTCAAAATCAAACATCGTCAAGCAAGCATCTAGTCTGTAATCTCTTGCACCTCGTTCCTGGAAGTCCGGATCAATCACACCTTTGCCCTTGAGAAGTGGTTTATACATGGATTGAATGATATCAAAGAATTTCTCTACAGCACCTTTCAGCTCTGGTCTGTATGGTGGAAGATTTACCATGGTCACGCCTGTTTCTGTAATCTGTGCAAAGGATTCTGATGTGTATTCCCGTCCCATATCAGTTACAAAGATGCCCGGCAACTCTTGCACGTTCCACTGGGATTTGTCTAATGGGATACCAAACTTTCTGCACCATTCTGTTTTGTCGGTAAGGATATTTTGGAGCAGATGACATAAACTCTTTGTATCGTTATTCCATGAGAGAACATAGCCATAACACATACTGCTGTAAGCATCAATGCAAGTGGTTAGGATCGGACGACCTTTTAAGGTACCTGTTTCGTCTATAAGGTAGATATCACATACGGTGGAATCAAACATACCAGTGCCGATATTGGTTGCAAACTCACGGATACCATCTCCTAGCAAGGGACGATTGTTACGCTGGTAATTTGACAGTCCATCTCTGGAAATAAAATAAGTTTGGAGCTTCTTAGTCTTCCGGTAAAAGTATCGGAACTGATAAAAGGATGGATGATCGGATAGTAACTGTCCCATGCTGTCACAATACTTTTCTTTTAACATCATCTCATATGCTGTAACAAGACTGTTTTGTCTGCGTGTATAGAAGAACTTATTCAATGCCCATCTCATGTTCTTCTCATCTTTGGTCAGTACCTTTTCTTTCGTATGAACTTTTGGTGCAAGTACAGTGATGGTCTGAAAGATTAGATATTGATACAGATAGCGGCGGATAGTCTGCTTACTAATGTTATGCTCTTCTGAGATGGAAGAGATGATGTTTGCAGTTGCTGTGCTTTCTCCTAAGTGGTATAGGATCGGTGCAATCAGTGTGTACCGCTCATGTGCAATGCGCATCTGATCGGATGTAAGCTCCTGTTCGGCTGGTGGGGCGATGTTGAGTGCATCATATAATTGCTTTTCTGGCAATGGGGTATATTGCGTTCTGAGCGTCCAGAATGGCATTTTCGGATGGAGACAGTCAATTACAAGGGTCTGGTTATCTGATGTCTTTAAAATTCTGTAGAACGTGTTATTGATATAGGCTATATCAGCTTTCTGCATCTGTTACAATCCCCCAATCTTGAACGCTATGGGCAAGCCAGTAGGAACGCGATGTGTCCAGAAGTTTGATTGTAAGTGGCTTGGGCTTGGTCAGATGACTTCGTTCTACACACTCTCGGACATATTGTGTGCCATCCTGTCGGGTGATAAGGAAGTCTGTTGTGTAGTCTTCATCTTCGAGTGGCGCATTGCATTGGAAGGATTGGACAGATGGATCGGTTTGGAGCTTATCTGCATAAACAGATTGGATGGTGCTGTAGCATCGGCAGATCGTGTCACATTTGGAGAGAGACTTTTTCTCACAGCGTCCTTTGTAGTTTTTCTTGTACATAGTGTACCTCCTTTGATTTTATGTGTCGAAAAAGTTACCCAAAAATGAATTATGTGTGTTTTAAAAAGTACCCAAAAATGCTTGTTTTTGGGCGTGTGTAAGAATAAGTACCCAAATCCTGTTGTTTTTGGGAAAATCTGGGAAAGCAAGAATCCAGTGTTTATGCGGGTTCCCAGACTTTTTGATATTTATCATTACACATCCCCAAAAATAGAGTAAAAAATATACTATGTTTCAAGGCAACCTCCTTGAGCCTAAAAAGGGCAAAACTGTTGGTTCTGCCG
>ERZ1673753.358-NODE-358-length-61600-cov-17.487692_pt1 | contig 61600 bp, 48 predicted proteins | sample MGYA00580201_ERZ1673753 | MGnify/ENA primary metagenome ERZ1673753 (study PRJEB41218, sample SAMN15661747) | gut metagenome | host: Homo sapiens | place: Canada: London | collected 2015-08-20/2019-03-30 | study: EMG produced TPA metagenomics assembly of... | reverse complement strand
ATGCAACCAATACATTCTTTAGCGGTGAACAAATTGAATCGCCAGATATTCGTGTTTCTCATGTAATCAAAGGTAGGATTCCCGAAGCAATTCATAAGCCAGCCAATCAGTTACTAGAGAGTGACAAGACTATCTACTACGAAAGGTGCGCTTTTGTTATTGAAGTTCCTACTATCTATGAGACAGTACACGGTAACAGGCTAACCCTTACTATTGGCGGTGTAAGAGCTTATAACCACACCAATCTTTATTCGAAGAAAGGTGCGGAACGCTTTAAAGTGTTTATTGGCTTTACTTGTAAGGTTTGCACAAATCTATGTGTATCTACAGACGGTTATCTTAGTTGCTTGGAAGTTACCAATACAAGGGATTTATATCAAGCGGTATTGGAAATGTTCCACAAATACGATGCAGCCAAACACATACACTTGATGCAGTCTTTAGGCAATACCAGTATGACAGAGCATCAGTTCTGCCAACTACTTGGAAGAATGAGACTTTATCAGTCATTACCGCAAGGCTATCAGAAAGATATACCTAAAATGTTGCTTACTGATACACAGGTTAACAATGTGGCTAAAGCGTATATCAATGATGAGAACTTTGGCAGCTTGGGGAATGATTTGTCTATGTGGAAGTTCTACAACTTGCTCACAGGTGCAAATAAGAGTAGCTATATAGATTCATTCTTGGATAGAGCCTATAATGCTACAGAACTTGCAACGGGTATATGCTCCGCTTTACATGGTGATGACAAATATCAATGGTTTCTTAGTTAGTGGTATTACAGAGTACTTAAAAGGGGCATCCATATAATAAGGGTGTCCCTTTATTATTCATTACCTATTAATACTCAAAAGATTATGTTACAAGCGTTACTAGTCGTTATATCTTGGACTATCTTGTTACTTGTTATGTGTGCAATTTCACCTATTGTATTCTTCTTGATGATTATTTGGACTATATACAAGATTATTACGGTGAAGTAGTACATGAAGAACTAATAAGGGTATCTATATACTATATATAGGTACTCTTTCTCTATTATTAGCCAGTAGTATAATATTCACTTCTATTATTAGTGAATGTTTAACTAGTAATCAGCAAGTTAGATATTCCAACTCAAAATTAATATTCACTTTTATTAGTTTCACTATAAAACAGAACGTTATGTCACTTAAATATTCAAGTACAACAGCAGATTATCTGCAATGGAGTGAAGCAATGAACTTAGTAAGAAAGTTGGCAAGGGATAGTAATTATAAGATGTCACTTCTTATCGCTTTGGGTTGCTTCACAGGTCTAAGAATTTCTGATATTCTTGCTTTGAGGTGGAATCAGATATTAGATGCAGAAGAATTTACCATTACAGAGATTAAAACAGGGAAGCAAAGGATAATTAGGATTAATATGCAGCTACAGCAACATATCAGAGATTGTTATGAGCATATAAATCCAGTTGGCATAAATGCACCTGTATTGATAAGTCAGAAGGGGACAGTGTACACAGTTCAGAGAATCAATGTCATGTTGAAGGAGATTAAGAAGAAGTACAAGTTGCATATAGGCAATTTCAGTTGTCATTCTCTTAGAAAGACCTTTGGCAGACAGGTTTATAATATGAACAGTGATAATTCGGAGCTTGCACTTGTTAAGCTCATGGAGCTATTCAATCATTCCAGTGTATCAATTACTAAGAGATACTTGGGATTGAGACAGGAAGAACTATTAAATACCTATGATTGTCTTAGCTTCTGATAATTGAGATTTGAGACAGAATGAATCGGACTTTACTTATTTATGCTCTGAATAGTTCTGTCTCAATTTATGGATATTCAGAGTAGAAATAGCTCTCAACTCTCATTTTAACAGATACATTTAATTGCAGAATAAAATACCTTTCATTATCTTTGTGCCAATCCTAGAAATAGGAGGACATATTAACGAAAGGCATTTTGTTATTGTCTCTATTCATCGAATCTTGCAAATTTGAAACCATACAGAGACAGTAACAACAATGCCCGTGCTGATGTTTACTTTCTACTCCAGTAGAGTAGCCTGTAATATTATTGGCATGGGTAACTGTTGTTATATCTTGTATGGTAGGTTTTGCAAGAACCTGATGAATGAGGTGTACAATGGTTCCCATGCCTTTCTGTATGTAGAACTGTATCTATTGGGAACTAGATACAACTAATAATAGACTATGGAACAGGCATATTTACAACTAGTCCCTACCTCTCAAACAGTATGTAGACTGTTAAAATCTTTACTAAATCCAGAGATTAGGCATTTTTATATTAAAATCTTTGGGTAAATAAACTAAGTAATTATTATATTTGTGACAAGATAAAGTATTATAGCAGTCAATTATATGCTATCGGTTCTCTAATACTTTAAATACTATGATTAACTACTTTCTTGGGGAGAATTGGGAAGTATAAATCAATATCTATAAGAAGCAGACATACTACTTATTTACCTATTCAGTTCTATTATCAGATAGTAGAATGAATCCACAGAATTATATTCAACCTTTTAACAAGGATTATTTAGATTATATACCCTTCACTATGAAAGGTTGAATGGGTATATCGTATATGTAAAGTAGAATATATAAACACAATTATAATAGATAGATTATGGGATTATTTGGTAAATCAGAAGAAGAAATACGGATTGAAATCATTCAACGTGAAGTTAGAATTATTAATCCTCTTATAATGAGCTTATTAACAATTGAGGAGAAAGGTAAGTATTATTGCCAAGGTCATACTTCAGAAATCCGTGATATAAATAACAAATTAATGATGCACATGCAAGTAATTCAGGAATATTCAAACAATATGCATCCCTCTAGCTTTGTCAAAATACCAGTACAATGGTCTGACGGAGTGTCAACAGGAAGTATGTTCGATTGGATGACACTTGTAACTACAACTATAAATAATGTAGCAGACCAATTAGAAGAATGGGGGATATATATATTATGAGAACGCAAGGGATAATTGTATTAGGTAAATTGCTTGTCGAGTTGGCAGCAGTTGACGGAAGACCAAATGATAATGAGTTGATGTATATATTTCAACTTATGAATAAACTCTCTATTCCGTTAGAGGAACTACCACAATTGAAGAATATGACCGATACGGAAGTAATAGCAGCTATTAAATCATTAGACGATAGTGTTAAATCGCAACTACCGTTTATGATGTACCATTTGATTAATTCTGACGGTCTTGCTACTCCAGAAGAAATAAGAAGCTTTGAAACAGTAATGCAAGCAATAGGGAGACCGCTCTCTTACGCTTCCTTCCATACTATTGTTAAGAACTCTAATTCGTAAGATTATGATGTATATAAAATTCTCTAGTAAAGATACTACAGCGATTATTAATGCTACAGATAAATTAATAAACTGTAATCCTGTTAAAAGTGTTAAGGTCAAATCAATACCTCCAGAACTAAGGGAACTTTGTAGGATTGTGAGGGGACAGCTAAGGAGTATGGGATATATGGAGTATAGAGTGGAATACTTGCGACCATTAATTGAGGTAATGAACTTATTTGGTTCGTTCTTTAATTTCTCAACTTCTAGTAACATTCAAAGAGCTATATCATTATATCATTCTTATGCTTCTGGTTCCAAGCCTATACGTTATAAGACAGAGCAAGGAGATAGTTTAGTTTATGCTGATGATTGATTATGGGATTCTGGAATGAAATTAAAAGGAATGTGCACATTGCAAAGGAACAAAGGCAATGTGAACTCTTCTTACAACAGATATTAATGATGTTGGAAGATGAAGTTTATGCTAATTTTACGCCTACACAGGGAATGAACTTCTTTAAGGAGCTAAAGATTGCTTATATAAACTACATTAATCGCATACGGATATACAACATTACCTCTTTGACTATCAAAGGTAAGCAGTATGATGTTAAAGAGTATGATATTATTATTAAGGCTAAAATAAGAAGTTTATGTAATAAATATGGAATTAATGATGACATGTTTAAGGAATAGTTCATTATTGTATCTATCATTAGTAATTGGAGTATCTTGCCAATCCAGACAGCAAGTAACAGCACCTATTTCCACCATAGACAGTACATTACAAACTAATGTTACTGCCATATTGGAAAGCAAGTTGTCAGAGATAAATGCCCAATCTGGGCAGGTTATAGTAATGGAAGTTCAATCAGGGCAAATAAAAGCTCTGGTTGGACTTACTAGGAAAGACAGTACGAACTACCAATCATGTGAGAACTTCTCTGTATGGCAGTCTACTGGTCTGATGCACCCAATATCGTTATTGGCAGCTTTAGAAACTGGTAAGGTGAAGTTGAGTAATAAGGTTGATACTGGAAATGGTATCTACCAAGTTCATGGCAGAGAGCTTAAAGACCATAATTGGCATAGAGGTGGATATGGTGAGCTTACAGTACAAGAAGGATTGGCAGTTAGTTCCAATATTGCCATTTATAAGACAATGGAGAAAGCATTTGGTAATAATCCCCAAGCATACTTTGATTTATTAGCTAATATGAGCTATGGTAAGCCAGATAGCATCACAGGAATAGCCAATCTACAACCTGCACACATTGTAACTCCTAAAGATAACAACTGGACTAAGACAGCCTTTGTATGGTCTAGTATTGGTTATAACCAACACGTATCGCCAATTCAAATACTAACCTTCTATAATGCTATTGCTAACAATGGGAAGATGATACAGCCTCAACTATTTAAGGATAGTGCAGTAGTTATTAATCCACAAATAGCAAGTAGGGCTAGTATTGATAGTTTGAAGAAAGCCCTAGTATTTAATGTTACTGACGGATTAGGTCAACCTGCCAAGTCTGATAAGGTACTAGTTGCAGGTACGCAGGGAACTAGTTCATTATCTACTAATGAGAATAGTACTAAGGATATGTATGTAGTTGAGTTCTGTGGCTACTTCCCTGCCGATAATCCCAAGTATAGTATCATAGTTTCCATTAATAAGGCTGGATTACCTGCAAGTGGTGAACTAATGGCAGGCGATGTATTTAAGAAGATTGTTGATTATATTAAAGACTGGGAAGTATGAGTGTAATAGTGTTTATTATTTGCCTTATTTCGTGTATAGCAAGTATAATAGGATATTTGAGAAGAAAGTATAAGTGGCGGTCTAGATTTATGCAGTCAAATCGTAAACTAAACCATTATGATAAACGGAGTCCTTATGATATATATACTCGTGATATAGATATAGATGCACCAAACCCTTATAATGTGTACAAACTATTTGTTGGACAAAACAAGAATAGTGATTACCAACAAAGGGAGCATGATTACCATTGGTATAGGTTTGATAGGTATGAATTGACAAGTTCCAAGAAGTATATATTTACAAATATAGTCTTGTGTATAACAATGGCAGTTATGATTATTCATTATACCTTTCTAGTTATGGACGGTGTTGCTATTTTAGAGGGAGGTTATCAATATATTCCACTACTAATATCTGTGGCTATTTGTACAAACAAATTAATCACTAAATACAAAGCATACAAGATAGCAAAGGTTATTTATAATATATATGATAATATGTTGCCTCAAATAATAGAGAGGAAGAAGGTAAATCTAAGTTTTAAATATTTAGGAGAGTATGTTACTCTTAAATTCAAATTTGTTCCGCATTCTCACCTTCTACAGATAGATGAAATAGAATATGAATGGGGGGAGATAGATGTATTTATTGCTATAAACAATAATGAAACACAGCTAGAATTTTCATTTTTTTGGAGAAAGCAACAATGAATATAAACATTTGTGCTAAATGTGATTCTGGGGAATTAACAGAAGAGGGAGTGAATGATATATTAGCAGAGATAACTATTAGTGAATGGAAGTCAGACCCACGTGAACCGCATGATGTACCAGATGATTATATACCACCAAGTAACAATACTTAACATATTACCATTTGTTTAATCAGTTGATAATCAGTAAATTTGCATGTAGATATATAACTGATAATAATTAAATGGATTAATATGGATAATAAATGGACTAAAGTGCAGGAACATCCCGTTTTAGAATGTGGAGTAATGACTAAAGAAGACGGGCAAGTAAAAGTTACAGCACTATTTAAAAGTAACAACAGTACTATAATGGTGTACAATAAAGAAGATAATTATGTCTTTATGAGAACAGAAGGAGGGATGAACTGGTATCCTATCCATTCTGTCCCAATGGAAATAATTCAACAATTATGCTGAATGTTCTTCTCGAAGTTGTTGCCTTCTAATATATCAACTTCATCAGCTTTGAGTTGCTCATAATCAGCATAGTATATAACGCCTATGTAATTTGATGCTTCTATAATATCTTTGTCATCACGTTCGTGGTCTTCTAGCCTTTGAGGAATATTGGTATCTTTACCACAATAAATTAATCTAGTAGTAGTTTCATCCTTATAGAAGTAAACATAAAGCATACCAAACTCCTCTACCGGTTTAAAAGTAGCAGGTAATGTAAATACAGAGAAGTTATACTCTTTAAGTGATTTACCAAATAATCGGAGTGGAATTGTTACTAATGGCATAATCTTATAAATTTAATGGTTAAACATATCACAAATATACAGATTATTATTAATATAGCAAGTAGATAATTAATCTTAACATGATGTATTAGTCTTGTATGATTAACATCAAATCTAAATATAATAATGAGTAAAATAGTAACACAAGACAAACTAAACGAATTAGTCAATGCTGAAATTGACTTAGGTAAGGGGGGGGGGTACTGCCCGACTTATAAGGAGATACTTTTACATTATTAGTTCTGCGATTATATAATAAAATAAGCCCAACTTAGCTTTCGCTAGGCTGGGTTTTATTAATTATAAAGTATGAGTATTTAATGTGTGCAATTTTACCAAATACAATATTGATAATCTTAATAGATAGAATGACTTGTTTTATTATTCCTGTAAACCTTTCGTATTAGTGTAGTTATCTATCTAGGATAATCGTTATAAATTCTTACACGTAAATATTCTATAATAATAAAGAAGTTGTATATTTGTGCTTAGCATTTCAAGTTATGGTTTCCATTAACTTAATGCTATAATTGATAAATAAACCGACTAAATAATGTAATATGCGAAGGGAAGAAGTAGTGGCACAATGGCAGAGGGAATATGATAGCTTCTTACAAGACTGTATGAATAGGGATTGGGCTAAGATTGCAAGAGCTGATGAACCCAATAGGGATTGGGCTATAATGTTTGAAGTAGATAGGTCATTTATAAATAATGCGAAGAGTTTGCTCTTTACTATAAAGAATCGACTGTATGATGTGTTACAATTCTTATTAGATAAAGGTGCTGACCCCAATTCTAGTTTAAGGAGGTACAATAGCGATAGAAGGTGTTATGAAAGCACAACTCCATTGATAGAGGCTGTTAAAATAGGTAATTTAGAATCTGTTAAAATATTACTCGATAATGGTGCAGATATTAATTTCTGTGTGGAGAGAAACCTATCAGATAGAGACGTATATTTTAACAAGACAAGGATTAGAGTGAAAGAACCTTCTGATGATTTGTACATTAAACCAAGAGAGAAGAGAACAGATGATGAGAAGATGTATATTTGGAAATATAGTACGGGAGAGTTAGCCAATATGTCTCCTATACAAATTGCCTATAATTATCGTCATGACAACATTGTTGATTATTTGTTGTCTAGAGGGGCTACGATGAAAGTTAATATAAGACCTAGTGGAATCTTCCCGTTCCCCTTTACTACTTTAGGCGAAATGTTGAGACGCTGTAAATTGTATTTTATCAAAGAAGTTGGACTATGTGAAGAACGATATTATGCTTTACGTACCCAAGTTAGGGAGTTTGAGAGTACTAAAGAATTATTAAAGGGTTATGAAGTACGAAATGCTGTGCCATACCCCTTTAGGATTGTTTCAACAGCAGTACTTCTTCTAGATAATTCTCTTGAATTTAAATTCCAATACATGGCATTATACTCACTATTTATTTTAGAATATTGGAATGAAATAATAAACTCGAAGACCCATATTGCAGCTTATGCAAAGGTTGATGATATTGGATATTTGATATGTTGGCTTGTAAAGGAAACAGAATATTCGAAATCTACAAGGCAATCACTAGGTTTAAAATAAGAAGCTGTCTGGTCAATAATCTAGTTGTATTCTATTTGAAAGTTGAATGTTTCTTATATAGCCATAAAATACTACCTTTTATTGCAGAATATATTTATATAATACCCCTATCTATGAAAGGTTGAATTCAAATTTAACAAATCACATATAGATATTCAGAATATATTTGTACATTTGTAATGTAGACTAATGGTTTCCTAATAGTTTCCTAATTAGTCTACAGTATGAGAGTTAATTTACAGGAAATAAGGGTGTTCAGTTGGTTAGAGCGTCAGATTGTGGTTCTGAATGTCGCCGGTTCGAGTCCGGTCTTCCACCCCCCTCTTTTTAACAATAAAAGAAAATCTTCATAAGTTAATAGCTTATGGAGTTTTTTTATTAAAAGAGGATTATTCAGAGAGATGAGTTTAGATTAACATAAAAGAATATCTGCCCATAAATATTCTTATTCAACTCATATAGCAAAGTATATGCGTTGAACATTTTGAGTTAATTTATCACTATATATTAAAGAATTATTCTAACTTTGTCGTTCGAAACTAAATAAATAGTGCATGTAATGAAACATCAATTGCTCCATTACAGCACATCAAACAGAAAAATGAGTTATTCGTAAACCGACCGTAACACATTAACTGTTTTCAGATAAAAAATGAAAGACCACTTCTAGTCTAAACAGAATAAGTATCTTTCCAACAGAACTATCGATAAAGAATCATTTCCACTTATAAATAAAGAATGCAAAATAGTAATCTTACCATAGAAGAACACAATGAGAAGGTTTTGAGATATCTCTTTGAAACCTATTTCACTCGCTTGTGCCAATTTATGCATACTTATTGGGATAACCAGCAGGAGATCGAAGAAGAAGTTATGGACATTTTCATCTATTTGTGGAAACATCCTGAAAAAATTGCTCCTAATCTTTCTATCAAAGCATACCTTTTCCAATCTGCCCGTAACAAATGCCTTAATCTTATACGTAACCAATATAAAACCCTCCCACTGGAAGAAGTGAAAGATTCCATAAGCCTAGATGAATCGACTTTTCTTGAAGCCCAAGAGCTACACGATCTTATCCAACGAGCCATTATGGCTATTCCCGAAAACTCACGTGAAATATTCTTGAAGAGCCGAGACGAGAATTTGACCAATCAGGAGATAGCCGATAAAATGAATATTTCCATAAAAACAGTAGAGAAACACATTACCCGATCGCTAAAAATAGTAAAATCCATCATAGGAGACTCATATATTTATCTCATTTTCTTATAATAATAAAATCAACAATTTAGTTCAAATCCAAGGCTCAGTTTGAAAACTTGGGGGAATTAATAAAAATTCCTATCTTTGACGCATGAAACAGAAACACCAAGCCCCCTACTCCTATGGAGATGTTGAGCTTGTTCCTTCCTGCGGGCGTGCTTGATTATTTTGACCTGGTTAACCATGTCTCTCAAGAGACTTGCTTCATTCTTTTTCTTGAGGAAAAGCCTTCCATTCCTCAAGAGTATTCCCATTTGCACCTACATTCCAAAGGCTTCTTCCCAGAAATAGAAATGCAAGACTTTCCTATTCACGGCAAGGCTGTATATCTACGCGTCAAGCGCCGTCGTTGAGAAGACCCGGAACAGGACAAACTTATAGTCGTGATTGAAACTTAGTGGCCTCCGGTACTCACACAACAGCTGAATTCGGATTTTTTTTTAAAACGTTACTTGGACAATCATGTGGTTAGTTGCCAAAGTGTAGCAGAACATTACTGTATGGATGGCAAGCAACTCCAGCCCCAATACAAAGAACATTTAAGTGGTTTCAATAATTGGAATCAGAAGGAACATGCTAAAGACTTTATTCTTTATCCCCAAAATATAGATTATCATTTATGTATTGATGAAACGGCTTTAAGCAAAGGCGAACACCAATTGGGATAAGCATGATCGAAAGGGTACCATTGTAGCTGTTGTAAAGGGAACTAAAGCAGAGGATGTTATCAATGTGCTTTTCAAAATAGATGCTAACAAGCGCAACCAAGTAAAGGAAATCACACTTGATATGGCTGGCAATATGCAGAAAATAGCAAGACGTTGTTTTCCCAGAGATATGCAGGTAGTGGATCGTTTCCATGTTTCAAAATTGGTTTATGAAGCTGTACAAGACCTTAAGATCGCTTATCGCTGGCAAGTAATGAAGGATGAGAACAGGAAAATCAAGGAAGCTAAAGTCAAGGGGGAAAGTTATGAACCTAAAGTGTTTAGCAGATACACTCAGACAGTTGTGAGCCAGAAGCCGGTACCTGCTGTTTAAAACTCCGAGTAAGTGGATTTAAACCCAGAAGGCAAAAGCCAAAATACTCTTTGAACAATTCCCGGATATAAAATCTGTATACTGTTACGCACTACAATTAGGGAAGATATTTTCAGACTATACAGATAAAAATGTGGCTCGTGCAAAACTGTCACTTGAATATAATGAAATTGAGGAGTTTGGCTATGATACATTCACTATTGTTGCCAACTCCATTGAGAAGCATTACAAACGAATATTAAACTACTTTGTGAACAGAAACACAAATGCTACGGTGGAAGCTTTTAATACAAAAATTAAAGCATTCAGAGCATCATCTCGCGGAGTAGTAGATAAGAGATTCTTTCTGTATATATTAGCTAATGTGTATGCATAAAGGGGAATTAGCAAATGGGAATCCCACAAGAATTACAATTGAGCCAAATCTAGTCAAGATGAATAGAGCGAAATGAAAGATAAAAAGGACCTCTTTGACAAACAAAATCCTGATTTCAAGAGCAATTTATTAAAGTCTCTTATATACTTTCATGTTACTTTTCCTTTTACAAAATTAAGTTCTAGCGATAAAAGAACTCACTTATCCTAATATTTCGAAATCAATATCTTTAAAATTCTACCATATAATTAGAAAAATTTCTCATTTACCGTAGGGGTATTCTTGTTTTTGGTGTTATACTAGCAAACACCTCTAAAAACAATTGAAATGAAAAAACAAATACCTTGGCATTTAATCATTGCCCAATTAGAACAAAATATAACCCCTGGCGAAAAACAACAACTTACAGAATGGCTGTCCAATGATCAACATCGTCAAGCCTATGATGAAATCTCCGCCTTGTGGAAAAAAACACAAGAACGAGCCAAAAATTATGCACCCCAACCTGCTCTATATTGGGAACAACTCGCCCAAAAACTTGAGCTTCCTTCAACTCGAAAGAAACACAAAGCACATCTATCCATTAAATCCTTATACAAGATAGCTGCCTGTGCAGCCATCTTACTATTTTCCGCTCTCTCTTATTATCTCGGCTTCGAATGGTACACTCCCAAAGAAATGCCAGAACAATGTTACACAAACTTGAGTGGCAAGTCACAAATTACACTACCCGATGGAACACTAGTATGGTTACATGCCGACACAAAACTAAGCTATAAAACAGACTTTCAAAAGAAAAGTCGTACCGTTACTTTAGAAGGAGAAGCATACTTCGAAGTTTCAAAGGACAAAGACAAACGTTTTATCGTTCATGCGGGTGAATTAGATATAGCCGTATACGGTACTAAATTCAATGTGTTTTCCCGAACGGACAGTAACAACATAGACATCAACTTGCTAGAAGGTTCTGTAGCAGTAAAAGCAGCAACCGGTAAAAAAGAGCTCTTTCTACAACCCGGAGAAGCAGCCGTTTACAACAAACAAAGCCGTAAAATATCCATTGCTAAAGATGAGGTCAATATGAATGCTGCATGGGCCATGCCGAAAGTATATTTCCACAATCGCTCCTTAGAACAAATATGTGAAGTCTTATCTAAAAGATTCGATGTGGAAATCGAGTTAGCCCCAGAACTCAAAGAAAAATATGTCTATACATTTACATTACATGATGAAAACATTTCCGAAATACTGGAACTCATAACGAACATCCATCCGATAAAATACCATTTTATTAATAATAGATCGATCTATATTAGCCAATAAAGTTATTAACCTTAAAATAAATAATGTTATGTAGAATAAGAAACAAAAGACCTTCCAAGATTTGAATGTATAATATACCTGAAAATCTTTTATTAAGACAGTATTAATCAATTGGGGCTGTATTTAGACAAACAGCCTCAGTTAATCAATTAATCAATTTATGAGATACACTTTTTACTTAGTTATTTTTTTGTGCTTTTTCTCAATCAAAACAATCGCCCAACAAAGTGGTAAAGAGAAAATCAGCATATCTTTTCAGAATATTTCTTTAAAAGAAGCTATGCAAGAAATAGAAAAAGTTTCGGAATATACATTTTTCTACGATGCAACAGAATTAGATCTAAAACAGTCGGTGAGCCTTACTACCAACAATGAGGAACTCCGCTTAGCCCTCCACAGAATGTTTGAACCGACCATGATTGCCTTTAAAATTCAAAAAAGGCAAATCGTACTAACCACCAAGCAAATAGAAGTCACCAAAAAGGGAGCATCAAAAACAATTAGGGGAACGGTGACAGATGAAAGCGGTGAGCCCATCATCGGAGCCTCCATCTTAGTAAAAGGGACGATCAACGGTGTTCTCACCGACATTGACGGAAAATATACCATTACTGCCAAAGAAGGCGAAACGTTGGAGATCCGCTACATCGGGTATAATAGCGTAGAGCAGACTATTAAAGGAAAGAATATTATAAACGTCATCTTAAGCGAATCTAATGTCAGTCTAGATGATGTAGTTATCATCGGCTATGGTTCACAAAAGAAAGAGAGTGTGGTTTCTTCCGTAAATAGCATAAGCCCGGCAAACATCGCCATGCCTACTCGCAGCCTGGCAAACACTATTGCCGGTCAAGTGGCTGGCGTGATTGCCATCCAACGTTCCGGTGAACCGGGTAATGACGATGCTCAATTCTGGATTCGCGGACAAAGCTCTTACATGGGAGGAACAAGCCCACTCGTATTAGTGGACGGAGTACCCCGAAGTATGAATGACATTGACGTGGATGAAATTGAATCATTCACCGTATTGAAAGACGCCGCCGCAACAGCCGTATACGGTGCCGAAGGCGCCAACGGTGTCGTGCTCATTACTTCAAAGCGCGGTAAAGCACAAAAAACCGTCGTTAACTTCAACGCGCAATTTTCTATTGTGACCCCTACCCGTATGCCAAAACTAATTGATGCCTACAACTACCTATCGCTTTATAACGAAGCAGAATGGAACGACAAAGGAAATCCAGGAGATTTGTCGAACTTTTTCGGAAGTTATAGCCAAGAAATCATGGAAAACTATAGGTTAGGAGTAGATCCAGACTTATATCCGAATGTGAACTGGATGGATTTGCTCTCAGAGCATACTACCAACCAACGTTACACTATCAACTTCAGAGGAGGATCCGAAAAAACGAAATTCTTTGTGTCAGGCGCTTATTACAAAGAAGATGGTATATTCAAATCCAATCCGACTGAAAGTTATAACGCAAACATCGGTTTACAAAGATTTAACTTGCGTTCTAATGTGGATATGGATATTACTTCAACCACTCAGTTATCAGTAGATTTAAGTGGACAGTATAAAACGAAAAATCAACCGGGCAATAATTCAAGTACACTATTCAGTGCATTAACACGCTTTCCGGTACACTTGGTTCCAATGTATTACTCAGATGGTTCGTTATCAGACCCCATTGGTGCTGCCAGTGGTCGTTACAATCCATACAACTTATTGAATCACAGTGGATACATAAAAAGCTGGGACGCATCTTTACAATCCAAAGTGGCATTAAACCAAAAATTGGACTTTATCACCAAAGGACTGTCTGTCAGAGCTTCTTTAAGTTTTGATGCCGATTTTACATCAACCACTAAACGCACAAAAACACCTCAAACCGTTTTTGCTACCGGACGTGACGATCTGGGTAACCTTATTACACAAACTATTCAAAATCCTTCGGCACTAAGCGATCCAACCTATTCTGCTAGTGGTGGTACAAAAAAAATTTACATCGAAACCTCTTTAAATTACAAACGTATGTTTGCCCAAAAACATGACGTAGGTGCTATTGTGGTATATAATCAAAAAGAAACACAACACCAAAACGTAGCCGGACTACAGCTTCTGCCTTATAGAAAGCAAAACTTCGTGGGACGTGCCTCTTACGGTTATGATTCCCGTTATATGATAGAAGGTAGTTTCGGTATGACTGGTAGTGAAAACTTTGCGTCCGGACATCGTTGGGGTTTCTTCCCAGCTGTGGGTGCTGCATGGTATATCAGTAACGAGAAATTCATCCGAGAAACCAAAGCGAAGCACATTATCTCCAAGTTGAAATTGAGAGCCTCTTACGGTGTCACCGGTAATGATAATATCGGAGCAAGTAACCGTTTCCCATATAGAGAAAAATTAGATGCGGCAGGAAAAGATTATCAATTCAACATGAATATAGGTGCCTCTGGCGGAGTATCAGACCCAGGATCGACCGGTATCATCGAAAGTACATTTGCTGCACCTGCACTAACTTGGGAATTGGAAAAAAAGCTTAACATCGGAGTAGACATTGGATTATTCAACAACCAAATTGACATCACTGCCGACTATTTCTCCAACAGACGTGACCATATACTCATTCGACGTAAGACAGTTCCTGCCACTACCGGTTTTAGAGTAAATCCGTGGCAGAACTTCGGTATCGTAGATAATAAAGGCTTTGACGCCAGCATCACTCTCAATCATAAAATCGGTGATGTAAAGGTTTCCGCCCGCGGTAACATCACGTATGCCAAGAACACAGTAGTGGAATACGACGAAGCTCCCCAAGCGGAAGATTATATGTACTTCACCGGACAATCTATCGGACAACCTTTTTGCTATATAGCAGATGGTCTCTATACACCAGATGATTTCAACATCATTCAAGATAATAATGGTGCCAATATTTATACGCTAAAAGACGGTTTACCAAAACCGGCCGCCAATGTTTCTCCCGGTGACATCAAGTACAGAGACTTGAACAATGATGGAGTGATAGATAAGATGGACCAGACATACAAAAACGGTTTAAACTCAGCCAACCCTGAAATTGTATATGGATTCGGACTGAACCTAGAGTATAAAGGCTTCTTTGCCGGAATCTTCTTCCAAGGTGTTGGCAAAGCAACAACCAATCTCCTGTCTAGCGTAGCTAACATTATGCCATTCTATAGTGGAGTAGATTCTTCTTCCGCACGTATAGAAGCATTGGATAGATGGACGGCTAGTGATCCGTATAACCAGAATGTAATGTTTCCTCGTATGCATGCTACAAAATACGACCACAATAACCAAAAAAGTACATGGTGGTATCGTAACGCCAGTTTCTTACGCTTGAAAAACGTAGAGTTTGGATATAATTTTGACAAACAGATGCTTCAGAAGCTACGCATGTCAAATATAAAATTATTTGTACAAGGGACTAACTTAGCTGTATGGGATAATATTAAACTGTGGGATCCGGAATTAGGCAACAGTACATCAGGTTCCACCTACCCCATTTGCGGAACGTGGACTATTGGTTTGGAAGTTACATTTTAATTTAAAAAAAGATGAATATGAAAAATATATTTAGAAAATTAGTATATATACTCACTTTAAGTGGTAGTCTTTTTGCCATGACTGCTTGTAGTGACTACTTAGATGTATCAAGCGAATTGGCAGATAATTTAGATCTCGAAACTGTATTCAACACCAAAGCATATATGCAGAGATGGCATAAGAACATCTTTAACTGTATCGCTCGTTATGACGAGATGGGTGGCGGCGTGAATGGAACCACTGGAGCTTTTACCGGAGGCTGGAATTTATTGGCAGGTGAAATTACTGCCAGAGGTGGATCTGCTTATACCGCTCTTCCCAATGGTTTCACTTCAGACAGCGCTCCATTTCATCGCTGGGGAGCATTGTATAAAGTGATTCGCCAAGCCGCTATTTTTATTGAAAATGCAAAACCGTTAGGTAACATTGAAACCAGTACTTCTGCTGACTTCATCTCCGAAGCCGATGTAAACCGAATGAAAACAGAAGCACAATTCTTTATTGCCTACAGCTATTTTTCGTTATTCGAACTGTATGGTCCCGTACCCATTGTTCAAGAAATAATCGATCCGGACAATACCAATATCCCTGACTATCCACGTGCTACAGTAGATGAGATGCTCAATTACATTGACCAACTTCTGGTAGAAGTGATCGATTCCGGTAATTTACCAGAAACAACCTTCGTATCCGGTGGTCAATCTACGGGAGACCCTACCAGTCACAACAATGAAAAATATAATTTAACAGAAATAGTACGCCCCACCAAGACGCTAGCGTTAGCACTACGAGCCAAATTATGGGTATATGCTGCCTCCCCCCTGTTCAATGGCGGATATCAAGAAGCTATGCAACTCCAGAACCCAGACGGGACACAAATTTTCCCAGCTTATGATGCTAATAAATGGGTTACTGCCAAAAAACATTTAGAAACCTTCCTTGAGTATGTACATTCTATGGGTTATGCATTATATCGTGATAAAGATGATAATGTCCATAAATCAATTTATGAATTGTATCAATACTATACAGATGAAATTATATGGGCCACTCCCTATAATCACTATTATAGCATCGCCAGCAATATGGAACCACGTACTAATCCCAGAGATTTGGATGGAACAAGCGCATGGGGAAATGTCGGTGTGTTCCAAGAAAGCGTAGATGCATTCTTTACTGCAAATGGCTTAGAAATCGAAGAAGATCCAGAATACTCGGAAACAGAATTTGCTTCCCTGAAAAATATCACCAACGAAGATTTGCATACAGATCCCGACATCAATAGCATGTATCACAATCGTGAACCACGTTTTTACGCATCTGTCGTATATCAAGGAAGAAGTTGGCATGTACAACCACAAAACAAGCCGAACTATACGGTAGGCTTTGCCAAAGGGCAAGGATGTGATCGCTCCAAAAATGAGAACCCTTGGACTGGATATTTATTATACAAATTTAAAAACAGATCCATGCAGTATTTTACAAGAGCCGCAAGTGGAGGAAAACCAGCAGTTGTAAAACAATGGTCACGTCCGAATATCTTAATGCGTTTAGCCGACTTTTACTTATACTATGCTGAAGTTTGCAATGAAATAGATCCCTCTGATCCAAAAATAATTGAATATCTGGATAAAATCCGCAAAAGAGCTGGTATACCAGGATATAAAGAACTAGCTAATAACGGCATTAAGAATATCATTGGTGACCAAAAAAAACAACGATGGGCAATTCAACGCGAACGTCAAGTCGAACTTTTCTGTGAAGGTCAACGCTACTTTGACATCCGCAGATGGATGACCGCTGATGACAAAAATAACAAACGCGACCAACAATTATTTAGAACAGGCATGGATATGACCGCACCTTCTTCTACAACCACAGGTTCAGGTTCCTTCTATAACCGTGTAATCGTAGAAACCAGAGCTTGGACACGTGCTATGTTACTTTATCCGATACCATATAATGAAATACAAATGGCGGAAAACTTAAGACAAAATCCATTATGGTAAGAAAAATAAAAAGATATGATATACAATAAAATTACATACTATCTTTTAGGTTTCTTATGCTTATGCATGTATAGTAGCTGTAAAGATAATGATAACCAAACGGGAGATAGTTGGATATCCGGAATACCAAATCAATGGAACGTTGGCAAAGAAGGAGGACATAAAGAGTTCTCTTTCATCTTGACTTCAGATGTACCAGCCGATAGAATCGATTGTACAGTACCCAAAGAGGCTGACAACTGGTGTGAAGCCACTATTTCCGGAAACAAGCTATATGTTATGGTTTTCCGTTCATACGTTGAATGCGAACGCTCCACAAACATCACTATCAGTTCTCCCGGCAATAAAAACTTCCTGATTGAAATTAATCAGGAAGCCGGTAGTAAAAGCGATGACATCAAAATCAAAGTATTAGCCGGAAAAGCAGACACCGAAGCTACCGTTAACGATTCTAAGGGAAATCCACTGACTATCCAAATGAGTTATGACGGCGACTACAACACTTATTTTCAATCTATCGAAGGAGTCGACGTGACCAAGACCTTCCGAATTGTTTATACTTTGGAAGAAGGGCATACGCTAAATCGTATCCTATTAACTCCACGTGCTGACAATAGTCTGGGCGTATTTAGTAAGTTTGAAATAGAGGTTTCCACGACTGGTATGCCTGCCTCTTTCATCAAAGTGGCATCTATAGAAAGAGAAGAAGGTGATCAATCGCCACTGAACTTAATCTTGGACACACCAATAAAGGAGGCTAAATTCGTACGTTTTTTAATACAACCCGGCTATCAGAACAGGATTAGCTGTGCAGAAATGGAGTTTTTTGAAGAAAGTAAGAATAAATTTGACTATACATCCATATTCTCCGATGCTTTATGTAGTAGACTGAAACCCAGAATCTCAAGTCATGAAATCAAAAATATGCCCGAGGGTCCCGTACGCGAAACAGCCGAACAGTTATTGAAAGGTACATACAAATCCAATTATCGACTGGCAACGTATAGACCTTATCAAGACCCGACAATCATGGCCACCCAAAACAGAACAAAGAAATACAGTTTGAGAGATAACCCGACTGGTATTTATGCTACGCCCGGAGAGAAACTATTCGTTGCCTTAGATGATGTATACGAAGGAGCTGACATTTCTATATTGGTACAAGATCTGAACGGAGGATATGCTAATAGTAAAACATATCATTTGAAAAAAGGGCTAAATGAAATCACAACTTCCATTGGAGGATTGATCTATGTATTGAATCATGTAGAGGACAACATACCTTTACTATCTTCAAATGACACACAAAGAAAGATAGCAGAAAAATCAGTAAAAGTCCATTTTATAGGGGGGAAAGTGAACGGATATTATGACAGTCAAAAAAACACTATTGCTGATTGGACCAATATAATAAATAACGCTCCCTACCAAGACATCGATGTGTTGGGCAAGTATGCACATATCACATGGAAAGTGGCTGACTTCAGAAGTTATAACACAAACATTGAATCGGTATTAAAAAAGTACGATCGTTTGGTCTACTTAGAACAAGAGTTCTTAGGGCTGGTCAAATATAATAAAATGTACAATAATCGTATGCATTTTGCAATTGACTATAAGACAAACAGTCCCAATGCCAGCAATTTCCGAACTGTATACCTCCCCAGTTATGCAGAAGTTTTTTGTGATCCCGACCGTTTTGAAGCTCGTTTATGGGGACCGAGCCATGAAGTGGGACACTGTAATCAGATCAATCCCGGATTTAAATGGATAGGGATGACGGAAGTAAGTAATAATTTGCTAGCTCTGTATGTTCAAGAGGCATTCGGGCAGCCTTCCAAACTATTGGTAGACAAAGGTAATCCCATGATAGAAGATGGAAGTCGTTTCTATTCAGACAACGAATATCTGAAAATTGAAAATTGGTATCAGGTGGCCACAGATTATATCGTCAAAGGAAAACGCTCATACTTCCTTCCCAGTATAGATCCCAGTAAAGGATATGAGACCAAGTTGGTACCACTTTGGCAACTCAAACTTTATTTAATGGATGTCTTGGGTAAAAAAGAATTCTATCATGATTTGTGTGAGTATTACCGAACGTATGAAGTCCCTGATATCGACAAGTTGACCAATGGAATATTGCAACTCGACTTCGTGAGACAAGTATGCCGAATATCGGGAATCAATTTAATCGATTTCTTTAAACAATGGGGCTTTTTGACACCAATAGATGCAGTCATAAAAGACTACAGTTCAAAGAAAGTAACTATCACAAAAGATCAGATCAACGATCTTATTATCGAAATCAACAATGCCAATTATCAAGATGCACATCAAAATGTACATGAGATAACAGAAGCAAATATGAATAATTATAAATAATTGAAAACATGAAAAATATATTCAAATATCATCTATTTCTGATTAGTATCTTATCACTAGTCATAATCGGCTGCGACGATGAAGTAGTTTACAACAACCTCAAAGTGAATGACTTTGAAATAGTAGAAGCCAACCATGAGCAGGTTATACCAATAGCGATAGGCTCTACACAAGCCGTTCGCATCAAATTGCTTCCCGTTGCTTCTATTGATAAAAGTAACTATCAACGTTTTACCTATTCCAGCAGTGATGAATCCATATTCACAGTGAATGGAGAAGGCATAATAACAGGGGTAAAAAGAGGGGAAGCTACACTTACAGTGCAGTCCGTATCTAACAAAAATCTTGCGAAAACTTATACCATACGTATTCTTCCGAATTTAGTAACTTCTATCGAGCTCCCATTGGATTATCAAAACTACAAAATGGTGGTAGGAGATGTATTGGACTTTAAAGAAATCATTAACGTATTACCTGCCACAGCAGATGACTTGACAGTCACTTATACATCTTCTGATAACAGTATAGCTTCTATCACTGACAATGGAATATTAACCGCCAAATCAGCAGGCAGTGTTGACATTGTCATAGAAGCAGCTGATGGAGGTGGAGCATCGGCAATATGCAGCATCAATATAGCAAGCGAACTTACCGGAGACTTTCCACGTACTAAATGGACAATAACAACCTCACATGAATTTACACCAGATGGTAGTACTGGTGCTCCGGAAGATATGTTGGATGACAATTTCAATACATTCTTATCTATCAAGAAACCGGGAAAGGCAGAACACATTCCAATCGGTTCAATTCTACATTTTACTATTGACTTAAATGCTACCTATCCATTCGATTATTTCAGATGGGGACATCGGGGTAACAATACTATAAGCGGATTACGCGTATCCGAAGTTGAACTACAAGGCAGTAATAACGGAGTAGATTTCGACATATTAGAAACAGGATTAGCAATTGATATTTCTTCTTCTGTCAAAGAATACACCGTTAACTTGCAACAAAGCTATTCCTATCGCTATGTACGATTTATTATGACGGGGTACTTAGCCTCTCCATCCAGCGCTGTACAAATCTCAGAAATTAATATCGGAAAGAAAGAAGCCAATGAAAACCGATAAAAAAACTTTCAGAAAAAACGCTATACAAAAAATCTGATAAGTCTATCATTCAGTCATCTAGAATATAATGAAGGATTTGTTTATATTGTACATACATGTATCTTTATCGCAAAAACAGATCTATTTTTTCATAAAAACATACCTATGAGAAGAATATTAATTAGTACATTACTTTTATTATCTGTATGGATCACCCATGCAAACAACAAAAAAAGCGGAGTAAAAGAACGCGAAATCTGGGTCAGCACATTAACTAAAATTGCAGATCCTGTGGTTACCAATCTAGCAAATGGAACTTTACGAGCTAATATGCCACAAGAAGGGTTAGACAAACGTCGCCTATTCTCCTCGCATTTAGAAGCAGTAGGAAGAACCATCTGTGGCATAGCTCCTTGGCTTGAGCTCGGCGAAGACGACACTCCGGAAGGGAAACTACGTGGAAAATACATCAAATTAGTAATAAAAGGTTTAGCCAATGCTGTTAATCCCGAATCACCAGATTATCTGGATTTCCATACTCCTTCACAACCGCTAGTAGATGCTGCTTTCCTTGCACAAGGGTTACTTCGTGCTCCTCAACAGATATGGAGGCATTTGGACGAAGTGACGAAGGAACGAATGATTATAGAACTGAAACGTTCACGCCGCATCAAACCCTTCCAAAACAACTGGCTGCTATTCGCATCAATGATCGAAGCTGCACTATTGGAGTTTACCGGCGAATGTGACATGGAACGACTGCTCACAGGCGTATATGCTTTCCGGGACAAATGGTACAAAGGCGATGCCACCTACGGAGACGGTCCCAACTATCATGCGGATTATTACAATAGTTTTGTCATCCATCCTATGCTGACAGATGTTATTTATTATATATCTAAACACAAACTTGGAGATATCGAAAAATTTGTCCCCACACAAATGAAGCGCTTTACACGTTATGCAGAACAACAAGAACGACTGATTTCTCCAGAAGGGACATATCCTGTCATCGGACGCTCCATTGTTTACCGTACCGGAGTATTCCATGCGTTAGCACACGCCAGTTTACTACACAAGCTTCCCGATTCTGTCAAACCAGCGCAGGTACGATGTGCACTCACCCTTGTCATCACTCGCCAATACGCCTCTCCAAACACATTTGACAAGAATGGTTGGCTACGTATTGGATTCACCGGAAGTCAAATCATGATGTCCGAAGGATATATTAACACCGGAAGTTCTTACCTTTGCCTAACCGGATTTCTAGCGTTGGGACTTCCTTCAACAGATCCTTTCTGGACTGCCCCATTCACCCCATGGACTAACCTAAAAGCATGGGAAGGAGAAGAAGTAAAACGCGATTATGCTATATAAATATAATTCACAACAATTTTCATACACCTCATGAAAAAGTTTTTTTTATTCATACTCTTACTTTACTCTGTCGGAGTAACCATAGCTCAAACAAACTTTAATAAAGTTGAAATAAAAAATATCATGCAACGAGTTGCCAACTGGCAAATAGCCAATCCTAACAAAGGGGCAGAACATAGCGATTTAGACTGGACACATGCCGTCTTATATGTAGGTATATTGGATTTGGCTGAACTCATGGAACAAGAAGATAAAGACAGTTCCTATTACAAATGGCTACTACGCATCGGACAACGCAATCATTATCAAATCGGAAAATGGATGTATCATGCCGACTTCATTGCTGTCGGACAAGCTTTTATCGACCTTTATTTAAAATATGGAAATAAAAAAATGATTGCCCCGGTTATGGCTCGTGCTAACTGGGTGGTAGAAAACCCAGCAGAAACAAGCCTGGAATTAAATTACCAGAAAGTAGAAACATTAGATCGTTGGTCGTGGTGCGACGCTTTGTTCATGGCACCTCCTATATACGCAAAACTGTATGCGCTGACAAAAGACATCAAGTATCTAGACTTCATGAACAAGGAATACAAAGCAACATATGATTACTTGTATGATAAAACTGAAAATTTATTTTATCGCGATTGCCGTTACTTCGAAAAAAGGGAAGCAAACGGTCAAAAAGTTTTCTGGGGACGTGGTAACGGCTGGGTACTAGGAGGATTAGTCGAAATACTGAAAGTTTTACCGAAAGATGAAAGTTTACGTACTTTTTACCAAGATCTCTTTGTCACATTAGCAACTCGCGTGGCACACTTGCAAAGCCCTGATGGTTATTGGCACGCCAGTTTGCTCGATCCCGCTTCTTACCCTTCACCGGAAAGCAGTGCAACCGGTTTTATCGTTTATGCACTCAGCTATGGTATCAATGCTGGGTTGTTGGACAAGCAATCATTTCTCCCCATTGTCGAAAAAGGTTGGAAAGCTCTTGTCGATGCAGTCAATGTAGAAGGAAAATTAGGATATGTACAACCCATCGGTGCCGATCCGCGTAAGGTGACACGTAACATGACAGAAGTGTATGGTGTAGGAGCATTTCTAATGGCAGGATGTGAAATTTACAAAATTGAATAAATTTCACTATATTTGTGCCATATTAAACTGAAATTTATATGGAAAATAACAAAAAATTAACCAGAGCTTCCGCCGGTAACCGAATGGTTGCAGGGGTATGTGCCGGAATCGCCGATTATTTCGGCTGGGATCCCACCCTATTAAGAATCGTCTATGTATTAGCAACAATCTTCACCGCTTTTGCCGGAATCATCATATATATCATCCTATGGATCGTAATGCCGGAAAGAAGACCGGGAGATGGATATGAGGACCGTATGAACAACCGATTACACTAAAAATAAACGTCGGCAGACTTGAGTGAGAACACTGCAAGTCTGCCGGCGTTTGTCATTTCTATTCTTGTCTTGCAGAAAAAGGAAGCGGGAATTTCTTACCCGAAACTAATACAGTTCCAATCCGAATTCTTCTTTCAACTGCATCAATGCCTGATTCTTTTGAGACATCATCTGGAACTTCTCCACACGACCTACTGCACGAACCGTTTCTGTCGGTGCACTTACCCGTACCGTCATCACCACTTTACTATTCTTCAACCGGCCACGGAGATAATCCTGCAACTCAGGAATCAATGCCGTAAAGTCCTTTGCAGCAATCTCATTATCCACTACAATTTCAAAAGTGGTAGAGTTATTGAGCAACACCGGACGAAGCACCTGCATGCGTTTTGCGATAGCCACCTGCTCTTTCGGCAACTGACCTGCATACTCCTGCCAATAATAATTCAAATCCCGTTCATTGAAGTTAGAGTCTTGTTCCGGTTGCTGCACTCTGGGAACATGAGCTACAGTTGCATTCTGCGCGGCCTGATCACGCTGCGGATTCTTGATAGATACGCCCAGGCTGGACATCTTCATCACCGGAACCTTTCGTTCCTCTTTGGCAACCGAAGGAATTCCTGCGCCCGGCAAAGGAGCGGATGAAGTCGTATTCGTAGCAGAAGGCGATACAGGCCTTGCCGTCGTAGCCATCTGCGGCTGCCTGTTGGGAGTGACATTAGCAGTAACCGAAGCCGGTGACGAATGAACAGGAGCCTGCTGTACAGATGAAGCGGAAGCTACCTGCGACGGCTGAGCGGCGGCAGGTTGTGAGAACACGGGTTTTATAGTCTGTTTAGGGCTACGCCCACCACTCACATCATCCCCCTCGGTGGTAAGCTGCGCAACCTGTATCAAGGTCAGTTCCACCAGCAAACGCTTGTTCTTGCTGATGCGGTAATTCAAATCACATTCGTTACAGAGCTTCATCGCCTTATACAAGAAAGGCAACGGGCATTTCTGCGCCTGTTCCTGATAACGTTGGCGGATACTCGCTCCCACCTCAAGCAAAGGAAGTGTTACCGGATCTTTGCCTACCAACAAATCGCGAAAGTGAGAAGACAATCCGGTTATAAAGTGACTTCCATCGAATCCCTTATTCAACACATCGTTGAAAAGCAACAACGCATCACTCACTTTATTGGCAAGAAAGCAATCCGTCAAACGGAAATAATATTCGTAATCAAGTACATTCAGGTTGTCAATCACGCTTTTATACGTGATATTTCCTCCGGTAAAACTCACCACTTGGTCGAAGATAGACAATGCGTCGCGCATACCTCCATCTGCTTTCATGGCAATCACGTTCAGTGCTTCCGGCTCTGCTGAGATTCCTTCTTTCGAAGCAACATACGAAAGATGATTCACCGTATCTTCCACACTGATACGATTGAAATCATAAATCTGACAACGGGAAAGAATGGTCGGAAGAATTTTATGCTTCTCCGTCGTGGCCAAGATGAAAATAGCATGACGGGGAGGTTCTTCCAGCGTTTTCAGAAACGCATTGAATGCAGAAGCCGAAAGCATGTGTACCTCGTCGATGATATAAACCTTATACTTGCCAATCTGTGGCGGAATACGCACCTGCTCCACCAGCTGACGAATATCGTCCACCGAGTTGTTGGAGGCTGCATCAAGCTCATGGATATTATACGACCGCTGCTCGTTGAAGGCAACACAAGATTCACACTGGTTGCAAGCTTCACCGTCGGCAGTAGGTGTCATGCAGTTGATTGTTTTGGCGAAGATACGTGCACAAGTAGTCTTTCCTACCCCACGCGGTCCGCAAAATAAATACGCATGAGCAAGTTTCTGAGTAGCAATTGCATTTTTTAGCGTAGTGGTCAGCGCCCGCTGTCCTACCACCGATTCGAACGTGGAGGGACGGTATTTACGGGCCGATACAATATAGTTTTCCATATCCGGGATTTTCTCTATTTTTGCTTTGCTTGCAAATGTACACAAAAAAGTGATAAGTAATAAGGGATAGAGAGAGAAGTTTTGAAGCAGAAGCGATAAGTTTTTAAGTTATTAGTTTTATCTTTGCGGAGATTAAAAAGATTAATTATGGGTAAACTAATCAGTATCTGGGAATTTATATGCCGACGCAAGTATCTTATCACTATCGTCGCATTTGCTGTCATTATCGTTTTTTTGGATGAAAACAGCCTGCTTCGCCGTCTTGGATACGAACGGGAGATCAGCCAGTTGAAAGAAGAAATAGAAAAGTACCGGGCGGATTACGAAGAGAATACCAAGCGCCTTAATGAAATAAGTACCAATCCGGATGCTATCGAACAGATCGCCCGCGAAAAGTATCTGATGAAGAAACCCAATGAAGATATTTACGTTTTTGAAGATTAAAGAATGAAGCAACTAGTACCCGCCCTCTTTGGCGTAGGCGCCGTAATGGCCCTCACAGGAGCAGCCGTATTCATTACAGGCTGGATTTATGCACCCTACATATATACTATTGGAGCCGGATTCATTGCACTGGCACAAGTAAACACCCCGGTAAAAGGGAAAAGCAAGACACTGAAACGTCTCCGTGTTCAGCAGATATTCGGAGCACTCGCTCTTATACTGACTGGTGCTTTCATGTTTACCACACGAGGCAATGAATGGATTGCCTGCCTCACTATTGCTGCCATACTCGAACTCTACACCGCCTTCCGTATTCCACAGGAAGAAGAAAAGGAAAGGGCATAAAAAAAACCTGTCCAAAACTTCACAGCCTAGAACAGGAACATTATAATTTACATATTTCTAATATAAACAATGAAATCTCTTTTATAAGAGAGAAGCTAAAAAAAGTTACTTATTAGCAGCAGGTGAATATCTTGCATTCAACCCGTCTACGATTTCTTTTGTGATATTGAACGCGCTATCAGCATAAAGCAGATTATCAAAACCTGTATTACTGAAAATCAAGCTATATCCATGTGTCTTATTATATTCTTTCAAGAAAGCATTGATAGAATCACGGAACAGCAAACTGTTCTTATTGTTTTCTTCCATTAAACCGTTTTGAAGTTTGTTACTCAACTCTTGCAAGTCTTGTTCCATCTTAGCCAAACGATTGTATTCTTGTTGAGCTCTATCCTGTGACAGGAAAGCACCGTTTTCATACTTCTTCTGGAAGTCTTGTTTTTCCTTATTCAAAGCAGTAGCTTTCTGATTCAGTGTCATACGAACGTTTTCGCTCTTCTTCACCATTGCCTCATTCAAGTCAATACAGAAGTTATATTTAGCTAATAGCGAATCTATTTCAACATAGGCGATTTTCATTCCTGACAGTTCGGCATTCACCTGAGCCGGAGTTGTTGAAGTTTGATTGTCAGTTTTGCCGGCACATTGTGAAAATAAAACAATAAACGCAAGAGCAGCCAAACCGTTCATGAGGTAGTTCATTCTATTCATAATTTAATAAGTGTATTGTTTTTAATAATTTAATTCATACTATCGTTCAAGGCTTTTTCCAACTCATCAATAGAAAAACGTGGCTTCTTCTGTGCTTCGCGATCTTGAGACTGTGCACACCCAATCCCTTTCTTACGCAGCGCTTTATTCCCACTCACATGACCGTTCGGGAACTTCCCTCCCTTCGTAAAGAATACTTTCACCCCTAATAATACCAGGGAAATAGCAACTATTAACAAAGTTATCAGTATAGTCTCAACCATTTCTATTAATTTTGTGAGTGCAAAGATAGGCTTTAATGAGATATGAGTTCAGATAAGCCAATCAAATTAACCATATTTAGCAATAGAAGAAGCCAAAACCACTCTTCTATTCCTATTATAAAATAGAAACAGCATGGAAAAAAAAGATTTGAAGCCGGCCGGCGTATTCAAGTATTTCGAAGAAATCTGCCAGGTGCCCCGCCCTTCGAAGAAGGAAGAAAAAATGATTGCCTACCTGAAGGCATTCGGAGCAAAACATAACCTGGAAACCAAAGTGGACGAAGCCGGTAACGTACTTATCAAGAAACCCGCTACTCCGGGAAAAGAAAACCTGCAAACTGTCGTACTGCAATCGCATATCGACATGGTGTGTGAAAAGAACAACGACGTTCAACACGACTTCCTCACCGACCCCATTGAAACAGAAATTGACGGTGAATGGTTGAAAGCGAAAGGTACCACCCTTGGAGCCGACAACGGTATCGGCGTAGCCACCGAACTGGCTATTCTGGCCGACGATAGCATTGAGCACGGTCCGCTGGAATGCCTGTTTACCGTAGACGAGGAAACCGGACTCACTGGAGCTTTCGCCCTGAAAGAAGGTTTCATGAGTGGTGACATCCTGCTTAATCTCGACTCGGAAGATGAAGGTGAGATCTTTATCGGATGCGCCGGAGGTATCGATTCCGTTGCAGAGTTTACTTATAAAGAGGTTGAAGTTCCCGCCGGATATTTCTTCTTCAAAGTAGAAGTGAAAGGATTGAAAGGAGGACATTCCGGTGGTGACATCCACCTCGGACGAGGCAATGCCAACAAAATACTGAACCGCTTCCTCACCCGCATGGCTACCAGACATGACCTGTACCTCTGCGAAATCAACGGTGGTAACCTGCGCAACGCCATTCCTCGTGAAGCATACGCAATCTGCGCGGTTCCCGAAGACGCCAAACATGACGTCCGCACCGAACTGAATATCTTCACCAGCGAAGTAGAAAACGAGTTATCCGTTACCGAACCGGACTTGCGACTAGTCCTTGAATCGGAAACTCCCCGTAAAACAGCTATCGATCAGGATACCACCGCCCGTCTGCTGAAAGCTCTGTATGCAGCCCCTCACGGTGTTTATGCCATGAGCCAGGACATCCCCGGACTGGTAGAAACGTCTACTAATCTGGCTTCTGTCAAGATGAAACCGAACAATGTCATCCGTATCGAAACCAGCCAACGCAGTTCTATCCTGTCCGCACGCGACGACATGGCAAATACTGTCCGCTCCGCTTTCCAACTGGCAGGAGCCAATGTTACCTTCGGTGAAGGTTATCCGGGCTGGAAACCGAACCCACATTCAGCTATCCTAGAAGTGGCTGCCGAATCATACAAACGTCTATTCGGCGTAGATGCCAAAATAAAGGCGATTCATGCCGGACTGGAATGCGGTCTGTTCCTCGACAAGTATCCGACGCTCGATATGATTTCTTTCGGCCCGACCTTGACAGGAGTTCACTCTCCTGACGAACGGATGCTTATCCCTACCGTAGAGAAATTCTGGAAACATCTGTTGGATATTCTGGCACATGTACCTGCCAAAAAGTAACGGACAGATAAGCCACTATAAAAAAGGAGATTGTGGTCGTAGCAGAAAAAGAGCAGCTATGGCCATAATCTTTTTTGTTATGGGCTTCTGCACCCTCTCCTTTGCACAACAAATCCGTTTCAGAGTTGTAAGTTGGAATGTAGAAAACCTATTCGACATACATCATGATTCGTTGAAAAACGACCGTGAGTTTCTTCCCGATGCCCTCCGTCATTGGAATTACACCAGATACAAGAAAAAGCTGACTGATATGGCGCGTGTCATTACTGCCGTCGGCGAATGGGAACCTCCGGCATTAGTCGGGTTATGTGAGGTAGAAAATGATACGGTACTTCGCGACCTCACCCGCCGTTCTCCTTTAAAGGAATTGAATTACCGCTATGTCATGACCGACTCTCCCGATTTAAGAGGCATTGACGTAGCATTGCTCTATCAACGGGATTTATTCAAGCTCTTGTCTTTCCGTTCTGTCTCTATTCCGCCCCTGAAACAGTTTCGCCCCACGAGAGATTTGTTGCACGTCAGTGGTTTGCTACTGACCGGAGACACACTGGACGTATTTGTCTGCCACTTGCCAAGTCGTTCCGGCGGAGCAAAAGAATCCGAACCGTACCGCCTTCATGCAGCCCGAATACTGTACACAGAGGCTGACAGTATTCTCAACATACGGCTTCATCCACAAATTATCATTATGGGAGATTTCAATGACTATCCGACCAATAAATCTATTCAGAAAATACTGGAAGCAGAATCTCCTCCGCCAACTGCTCCTTCTCCTTTAAAGCTTTACCATTTACTTGCCCGAAAAGCCCAATCCAAAAATTTCGGTTCATACAAATATCGGGGAGAATGGGGATTACTCGATCACCTAATTGTATCCGGTTCTCTACTTAACCCAGCAAACAGTTTTTCCACAAGCGAAAACAAAGCAACCGTTTCCAACCTCCCTTTTCTATTGACCGAAGATAAGAAATATGGCGATAAGGAACCTTTCCGCACCTATAAAGGAATGAAATATCAGGGGGGTATTAGCGATCATCTGCCAATATATGTCGATTTTAATCTGATACTTTATTAATTAAGACCATAAACCTCATCCCAGCATACCTCAGACAAGGGATTATTCTCACCATAGCGAGAAAAAATTCTCATCGTAATGAGAAAAAATTCTCACCATGATGAGATTTTTTTCTCATCATGGTGAGAATACTTTGAGAATATAATCATTCAATCCGAATACTGATAAACCTTCAAATCGAACTTAGGAACCATTGCCAGTAAATGGTCGAAGATATCTGACTGGATACGTTCATATTCTTTCCAGACCTTATTGCGGGAAAAGAAATATACCTGAATAGGCACACCATACATCGTGGCTTCCTTCTGACTGATAATTAAGTCCAAATCCTGATTCACCACAGGCAAACTACACAAATACCGTTCAATATACACACGGTAAACCTGCGAATTGGTAGGCACGACTCCTGCCTCGGGTTGATAATCTGCCATTAAAGGTATTTCTTTTCGATAACGGTCGAGCATTTCCGGCGTACAGAATTGGAGGGTAGTCAAGTCCAGGGTTATATTCTTCATCACCCTTCGTCCTCCCGATTGCACCATTCCCCGCCAGTTCTGAAAGGGGCTGCTGACCAGAGTATAAGGCGGAACGGTAGAGATCGTATTATCGAAGTTCTGAATTTTGACTGTATTCAACGTAATCTCCTGCACCGTACCATTAGCTGCGCCGGAAGGAAGCGTAATCCAGTCTCCGGGACGAACCATATCATTGGCAGACAGCTGAATGCCTGCTACAAAACCCAATATGGAATCCTTGAACACCAACATCAGAATAGCTGCCGAAGCACCTAATCCGGCAAACAGGCTGGCCGGAGACTTATTCACGATAATAGCAATAATTACAATTCCTCCGACAAAGAACAAAAGTACCTGCAACACCTGAATGAATCCCTTCATCGGGCGGTTCTTCATCGACTCCTTTCCATCGTAAATGTCCATTATCATCAGCAAAATCCCATTAACTGCCAACAACAAAGAAAAGATGATGTAAACGGCACAAGCTTTCTGGGAAATAAGCAATAAATCCTTGCCACGAACAAAAGCCATTGGCAGCAAAGCATAAACCAGAAAAGCCGGGATCGTATGAATCAGATTATGAAACACCTTACGCTTCATCAACAACGTGTTCCAAAGATGTGGTTTCCGACGGGTGTATTGCTTCATTCCTCCTATAAGAATCGCCTGACACAGATAATTCAGACCGATAGCAATCGCTATCATCAGCAAAGCAATAATAGTTTCATCAAAACGATCAGCTACCTTCGGGTCTATTCCCCAATCTATCAGGATTTTGTTCATCCACTTTCCTAAATCTACTACTAGCATAACTTCTGTCTTTTTTAATTAATAACAGTAAAAGGTTCATTTGGTTTAATAAAAAAAAGACTGGCGTCTGATTCACGAGAAATCAAGACCGCCAGTCCTCACTGCTACTCTCTAAGCATATCTTTCAATGATGACAACTCCGTCAGGGGGTTATCTTCACTCCTATTTCATTCATTTCCACTTTTGCGGTTGTTGCGGTAGGCGTAGTAGCCTCCAACTTAATATAGCGTGCCTGCACTTTCTGACCGAAAGCAACGGTCTGCGGCAACGGGTTATGCATAATATTACTGAACTCACCGTTGGTAGGAACTTCCTTCCAGTTCTTGCCGTCCGCACTCACAAAGAATTTATAACGGAAAGCCATTGTAGGTTTTGCTTCCGCTTTCAATGGAGCATAGGTAAAACTGGTCAATGTCACCGACTTGCCCAAGTCAATCGTCAACGGCGAAGCAGCGACCTGTTTCCAACCGGTACGGGGCAGGTTGTTCCAATCTTCACCCTGAACGGTTGCCTGCAAAGGAGGCGCATAATAAGCAGCCACTTGATTAATGTGAGCAGTCAGACGACATTCATCAATCTTCACCCGCAGCCTGCCGGCTTTTACCGCCGGAAAACGCAGCATACGCTTATATCCGATTGTCGTGCCTTTACCAACTTCTTTCCAACCGTTATCCGTCAGAGCCTCAACGGTAAAAGCCTCTACCCTCTGCCCTTTCGTTATATCTTCCTGAAGCATTACAACATTGATTTCCGACTTCGGCTTCAAGGAATAAACAGCTTCACTACCCGAAGTGGCATTCCAGTAGTTTCTTCCTTTTTTCACCCGGTTGTCAGCAAATATCTGTTGGCGGTAAGCTGCAAATTCTTTCAGACGATTCACATCCGCCTCACTTATCAAGCCTTTACGATCGGGAGGAATATTCAACAAGAGCACGGAATTATAGCCTACCGACCGGAAATAGATATCCGACAGATGTTTCAAAGACTTTACTTTGCTATCTTCCGCCTCATGATAGAACCACCCCGGACGGATAGACACATCCACTTCCGACGGATACCAGAACAGCTCCGTGGCCTTCTCCAACATCTTACGGCTTCCTAAGTCCGCCGCTTTACTAAAGACACCCAGGCGCTTGTTGTTTTCCGCCGAACGGGCATAAATTCCCGGAGTGAGCACAGTGGCATTCCATTCTGTTTCACGTCCCAGTCCTTTCTCATTTCCTACCCAACGCACATCATCGCCCATAATTGCCATAACAGCTTTGGGTTGCAGGCGTTGAATCGTTTTATAGAAAGCGTCCCAGTCATATACTTGTTTCTTTCCGTTCGGTCCTTCTCCATTCGCACCGTCGAACCAGACTTCGTGCACTTCACCGTAATTGGTCAGCAGTTCCGTCAACTGGCGGATAAAAAACTCATTATATCGGGGAGAATCTCCATAACATTCCGCGTTTCTGTCCCACGGAGAGAGATAGACTCCGAACTTCATTCCATACTTATCGCAGGCTTTCCGGAGTTCTTTCACAACGTCTCCTTGTCCGTTCTTCCAAGGAGAAGAGGCTACGGAATGTTTGGTGGTGGTCGTAGGCCAAAGGCAGAATCCATCGTGGTGTTTCGCCGTCAGAAGCACCATTTTAAATCCGGCATCTTTAAGGCTGCGCACCCATTGTTCGGCATCCAGTTCCGAAGGGTTGAAAAGTGCAGGATCTTCTTTTCCGTCTCCCCATTCGCGTCCGGTAAAAGTGTTGATACCGAAATGGAGAAAAGCGGTCAGTTCCATTTGTTGCCAGGATAACTGTTGGGGAGTAGGTATCAGGCGCGCCGCCATATCTACTTTCTGTTCAAGAGTCGCGTTCGGGGGAAATTCAACGTGCTTCACATAATATTCTTCTGCCTTTTGTGCCTGAACACTCAATGTTATGACAGAGGATAATAATACTGCGGTCAGTAGTTTGTTCATGATATAAAATTTAATTAATACTGATAGTGCAAAGATAACGTAAAGGTGTGAATTTCACTACTTTCATAGAACATTTCTGACAATATTCAGAAAAGCCAGTAAAATCCACACCTATTATATATAATCTAATAACCTATTGGTTCAACACTTATTTTACCGGATAAAGGGTAAATTCAAAGTGCTGTTTCTTCAACGGAACCAAATATTGCGGCAATACACCGGGACCACAAGTAGCTGTTCCTACACCAGCCTGCTCTGCATCCAAGTGCACGGTCAACATTCCATCACGTTTCAGGTCATTGATATGACGGGCTTTCTCTAATAACACATCCGAGAAAGGAATGATACTAAACTGGAAAGCACGGTTTGACTCGACAAAGATACCTGCACCGGAGTGATCCGTAAACTTCGCCCATCGTACATCAGTACGATTACCCGTGGATTGCGGAGTGACATAATAGTGGAACATACGTTCGGGGGTTGTCTGATACAGTCCGATTCTACCAGATTGGTTACGGTCGGCATACGTTTCATTGTCACCACGTCCCAAATAGGAAACTTGGTCATACATATCAGCCACGCGGAACGTTACCCCCAAGCGAGCTATTGATTTCACAAGTGCTGTATCCGGTTCGAAAGTAGTGCTCACTTTCAATGCGCCATTCTTATCCAGTGCATAGATGAAGTCAGCCGTACCAACTTTCTGCCCTTTCGCGTTGAGTATTTCAACACGGGCAGTTGTTGAGGATTTGCCTTCTTTCAGTGATAGGGCTTTCTGGGTAATATTATCCAGTCCTGCTTTACGCCACAGACGTGCTCCGTTTCTATCACGGTTATCATTATCCGTAGCCGGACGAAAAAGACTTAATGTCAATGGAGTAGATAACAGCTCTTTGCCGTTCAGACTCAACGAAGTCAGAGCTCCTGTTTTTTTATCAACGGTAAATGTTGTTTCACCTGCTTTTTGCGGACGATGAGCCGTAGAATTCTTATTGCCGGAAAGTACAAACTGGTCATAAGCCACTTCCCAGTCTTTATCTATCATCGGGGAATCCTCTTTGCGGGTCCAGCTAACGTTCAGATAAGCCTCACGGTCCTTTTTCGAAAGAGTCACATTACCCAACTGTATATCTATGGTAGCGTGCGGTTCACAATCCAGCACTTTAGTCCCTTCTGCCAGTTTCTCTCCACTATCGGTTGTTACATTCCAATGGAATATATATTCATTCAGATTAGAGAAATCGTACCAGTTCTTGATACGAAGTTTCATGTTCTTCCGGTCAAGTAAAGTGGTCTTTATATTCTGATACACTTTCTTCACTTCGAGCAGATGCGGATGTGGTTCACGGTCGGCACCGACCAAGCCGTTACAACAGAAATTACCGAAACTGGGAATTCCTTGCGGACCATAATCACCACCGTAAGTCCAGTACCATTTCCCGCTCTTGTCTATTTCGCGGAAAGATTGGTCTACCCAGTCCCATACGTTACCGCCTTGTGCCATAGGCTCGCTTTCGAAGACATCCCAATATTCCTTCAGGCCGCCGCAACTGTTACCCATTGCATGCAGGTATTCACAAAGGATGAAAGGACGGTAAATGTCTTTCTTCGCTACATACGCTTTTATTTCGTCTACGCTACGGTACATACGGCAGTAAATATCCGTATTATAATTCAGTTCGGCACGTTCATACTGCACGGGGCGGGTCTTTTCTACAGATTTCAGCCAATCATAAGTACGTTCGAAGTTAATACCGTTGCCAGCTTCATTTCCTAACGACCAGATAACTATGGCCGGATGATTCTTGGAACGTTCGTACATCCGGTGTGTACGGTCCATGTGGGCTGTCAGCCAAGTACTGTCTTTGGCAAGGGAGGCGGGACCGTAGCCCATACCGTGAGATTCAATATTGGCTTCATCAATCATATACAATCCGTAACGGTCACAAAGCTGATACCAGTAAGGATGGGTAGGATAATGTGAGTTCCGAACAAGGTTGATGTTATGTTGTTTCATCAGTTTGATATCCAGTTCCATTAGTTCCTTACTTACCGTACGTCCGAGTAGCGAATGTTCGTGGCGGTTGGTTCCCTTTACCAATACCGGAACGCCGTTGATACAGAAACGTCCGTCCTTGATTTCCGAGGTACGGAAACCAACTTCACATCCGGTCAGTTCAGTGACTTTACCTTGGTCGTCTTTCAGTTCGAGCACGAGTGTATAAAGGTGGGGATGTTCCGCATCCCAGGCTTTCACATTTGGAATCTTCTTTTCATCAAATGCTATGAAATTACTTAATCCGCGGGATTTAATTTGAATAGCGTCCTGCAAGACAGCTTTACCCGAATCATCTTTCAATGTATACGCAATAGAACCGGTAGTAGAGGAAGGTCCTTCCACAGTTACTTCCAGTCCGAAGATACCGTCTTTGTATTTATCTTTATCCAAAGAAGCATTCAATTTATAGTCGGCAATGTACTGTTTGGGAGTACTGTACAAGTAAACATCACGTTCGATACCACTCAAACGCCACATATCCTGGCATTCGAGATAAGCACCCGCACTCCAACGGTATACCTCCAAAGCCACTACATTCTCTCCATCGTTCAAGACATCCGTGATATCCCATTCGGCATTCGTTTTCGAGCCTTGGTTATATCCGAGCAGTTTCCCGTTCACCCATACGTAATAGAAAGAGATAACACCTTCACAGCAAAGTACTACCCGACGTCCTTTCCAGTCGGCAGGCACTTTAAATGTGCGGCGGTATGAGCCGACTTCATTTTCTGCATAAGGGACCAACGGCGGATTCTTCTTAAAGTTGAACATTTTGTCGTCAAACTCATACGTTTCGTTGACGTAGATAGCTGTACCATACCCTTGACGTTCCCAATTGCCGGGAACATTGATATCCGCCCAACCTCCGGTATAATAAGAAGGCTGATAAAAGTCCTTCGGACGGTTATCGGGATTCTTCACCCAATGGAATTTCCATTTTCCGTTCAGGGTCATATAAAAAGGAGACTGTTCGTATCCGCCCGGTTTTTCAATATCGGAAGCATTGGCGTAAGGCCATACATAGGTATGAGGAGCGAGTTTATTCAGTCCTACCGCATACTGGCTCTGCCATTCGGGCAACGGTTGTTCCTGCGCCGAAGCGAAGGTAGCAGTCAGTCCTGCCAATAAGATTAAAAAGGTTCGTTTCTTTAAGCTAATGTTCATAATTATTATTTTTAACGACTAGACTCTTATTCTATCATTACTTCATCAAAATAGATTCTTGCTTCCTGATCGGGACGGACATGATCTTTAGGGCATATCCCTGCTCCTTTCGCCGTCACACGTACATAACGGGCAGATACGCCACCCATATCCAGCGAGTAATCATTTCTAAAAGTTCCTTCCTTATAAATTTCTTCCAAAGAAAAGTTCAACTCCCCTATGGCACAGTATGTCCGGTTATCATCGGAAACTTCCACACGGATCATTTTCGGTTTATGCACTCCCATTCCATAATTCGTAATGCAACCAATGGCAAATTTATTCAATTTTTCCTTACCAAGCAAATCTATGGTGAAAGAAATTGAATCATTCCGGCTCCAGTTACACCATTCGAAATCAGTATATTTCAGGCTTCCCCGCAATCCGTTGACTAATAACATTTCATTTTTCTTATTACCAAGCAATGGTTTTGCCGTGGCTTTGTTCCATGTAAGCTGCAAGTCCAGGATTTCTCCCATTTGCTTGCCGTCCATAAAGGTGGCGGCTTTCACCATTTGCGTTTTTGTCACACGGATAGGTCCGTCATAACGATGTGAGGACATCGCCGGGTTACTGCCATTCAGCGTATAGCGAATTTCCACATCCGGACGGAGACATTCCAGATTCACCTCCAGATGTCCGTTCACCGGTGTCACCGTTTGCTGGATATTATACATCGAACGGGCATAAACAATCCCTTTTTCCGCCAAATGTGCATTATATACATCCATCCGTTTCAAGAAACCGGACCAATCTTTTGTGCCCGTGGGCGTCCATGCTACTTCTGCCAGAGCAGCCAGACGAGGAAACAAGAGATAATCCACGTCTTCCGGCTTATTACAAAATTCTGTCCACATACAAGCTTGTATGCCCATTAATAAAGATTCATATTCCGGTTTCCAATCCTTCTGCACAGGCTCGTAGTCAAAAACATCTTTCAGTGTATTGTTTCCGAAATATGTTACCGGTTCAAACCATTGAGGTCCCTGATAACGGATCAGATACATGATACGTGCCGGAGTCATAATAAATCGATGTCCCTTTTCGGCAGCTTTCAGGGCAGCCGTTCCCATTCCCTGCCAACCAAGTATAATAGACTCTTCGGGAAGAAAAGAACTGTTTGTCAACTCGTCCCAACCAATCACTTCACGTCCTTTTTTACGCAGATAATCACTGATACGCTTCATAAAGTAGCCCTGTAAATCTTCTTCATTAGTCAAATGCTGCTTTTTCATCCGCTTCTGACAAAGCGGGCATTTTTCCCAGTTCGTCTTTCGTGCCTCATCTCCCCCAACATGAATATAGCGGGAAGGGAAAAGTGTCAGAATTTCATCGAAAATATCTTGCAGAAAGGTAAATACACTATCGTTTCCCGCACAATAAATAATCTCTGAGTTCCGTCCTCCCAATCCGGGAAGTACACCGATAAAGTCTTTCACGACCGGACAGGCAAGTTGAGGATATGCAGCAAGCGCCGCATTACTATGTGCCGGTACATCTATCTCGGGAATAACTTCAATCTGCCTATCAGCGGCATAAGCCACTATTTCCCTGATATCTTCCTGTGTGTAGAAACCGCCTATCGGCGTTGGTTCTCCCCGTTTCGGGTTACGGCGTGAGTGGAAAGGCACATCCGTACGGTCTACCCTCCATGCACCGACTTCCGTTAAACGAGGATATTTCTTGATTTCAATCCGCCAACCGTTATCATCTGTCAGATGAAAATGAAGTTTATTGATTTTCAGCATCGCCATACAGTCGATAATCCGCAGTACATTTTCTTTAGGAATAAAACAACGTACCGGATCCAACAGTAATCCCCGGAAACCAAAACGAGGTTCATCCTGAATTGTCACTGCCGGAACACTCCACGCGACATTCTTTACCGGTTGTCCCGATTCTATGGCAGCAGGCAGAAGTTGGCGGATAGATTGTAATGCATAAAAAAAGCCCTTTGTATCCGAAGCTTTAATAAGTATCTGTTCCGGCGTAACCTTTAACAGATACGCTTCAGTTTTTAAAGAAGAATCTGTCACGAAAAGGACTTGCCCCTCCTTGCTCCCGACATTTAACATGGGGGTTATCCCGGCAGCATGGACAAACAAATCGATAAAGTTGTGAGCAATTGTGGCCTGTTCCTGATTTTCTACTGCAAATGTAGTTTTTGCAGAAAAGATAAAGCTACCACTACCCGGCGTAATTTGTGCCGGGCGTGGAACTATTGAATTAAAAGGGGATGTTAAGTTATCAGCCTGCAAAAACACCGGCAATGGCGAAAGCAGAATGAGAATGATTAAGATATATTTTTTCATGATGTATGTACATTGGATTTATTCCTTGTCACGTTCCGGTGAGAAACGGACAGGATCATTGTATTGCTCCTGAAGTTTCAGCATTTCTTCTTTCAACTCCTTCACCACCGGTTCGTATTCTGGTTGTCCGTAGAGATTGTGCATTTCCGACGGATCAGCTTGCAGGTCATATAGTTCCCACCAGTTGATATCATTATAGAAATGAATCAGTTTATAGCGGTCTGTGCGTACACCGTAATGACGTTTCACCATGTGTTCAGCAGGATATTCATAGAAATGATAGTAAAGAGCTTTCCGCCAGTCTTTCGGATGTTCACCTTTCAACAAAGGCACAAGAGATACACCTTGAATATCGGAAGGTATCTCTGCTCCCGCCAGTTCGAGGAAAGTAGGTGCATAGTCAATGTTTTGAACCATTTCGGTGATGTCACCTCTGCGGTCGAATCCTTTCGGCAGACGCATGACAAGCGGTGTACGCATAGATTCTTCGTACATGAAACGTTTGTCAAACCAACCGTGTTCGCCCATATAGAATCCCTGATCGGAAGTGTAGACTACAAGTGTGTTATCCAGTAAACCTTTCTCTTTCAAGTAATCGAGTACGCGACCAACATTGTCATCCAGTGATTTTACAGTCTTCATGTAATCACGCATATAACGCTGGAATTTCCAATTGGCAAGTTCCTTACCCTGAAGACTCTGTTTATAGAAATCATCTATAATCGGAGTGTAAAACCTGTCCCATGCGGCACGTTGCGCTTCATCCATACGACCGATATATTTCTCATACAAGGATTTCAAACGGGATTTTTTATCAGAACGGAGCATTTTGAGGTCATAAATCATGTCCATATCCTTTACAATGCTCATTTCTTGTGCAGCGGCAGCGGGACGACCTTCATAATCGTCAAAGAAATTATCCGGTAACGGGAAGGTTTTATCTTCATACAAAGCCAAATTACAAGTATCTGCCAGCCAGTTACGGTGAATTGCCTTGTGATGTATCAAAAGACAGAAAGGTTTCTCCGGGTTGCGTTTATTCTCTATCCAGTCGATAGCATCATCAGTAATAAGGTTCGTAAGATACCCATGTTTTTGAATAGTGTCATTATTTTGCGTAATGAAATCCGGATTGTAGTAGTCACCTTGTCCGGGGACTATCTGCCAGTAATCAAAGCCGGAGGGCAGGCTTTCAAGATGCCATTTACCCACCAATGCTGTCTGATAGCCGATTCTCTGCAACAGCTTCGGGAAAGTCTGTTGCGAACTGTCAAATACGCAAGTGGTATTATCATAGAATTTATTGGCGCAACTATGCTTTCCTGTTATCATACAGGCGCGACTGGGACCACTTAAAGAATTGGCAACAAAGCTTTGGGTAAAACGTACACCGTCGGCAGCAATGCGGTCAAGATTCGGTGTTTCCATGTAGCGTGTGTCGTAACAGCTCATCATTTGTGCTGTGTGATCGTCTGTCATTATGTAGACGATATTCAGTGGTTTCTGCTCCACAGGCTTTTGTTTGATTGAACAAGAAACAAGGGAAGTTACGGCGGTAACGCCAGTCAAAGAGTAAAATAGTCCGGATTGTAGATTTTTCATATATAATAAATTAAGTAAACGAAGAATTCATCATCGGCAAAAATAAGTTTTTTGATTAATAATCGACTTCCATTTATCGCCATTTTATTTCCATAAATGTTCAAAAGGACTGATTATAACCCTAAATTCCGGATGCCAGGACAAATATCCCCCGCATCCGGAAATTTATCAGGTCATTTAAGGGGTTTAAGCTTCTGCTTAATTCGTATAGCCAAAATTATTGTCTGAAGTAGTAAGGGCCGGATTGGCGTCAATCTCGCTACTAGGAATTGGCAATAACAAATTCTTTTTCAAAAATTCATCCGTCAATCCTCTTGTACCATTATAAATACGATCTAACCAAGCATTAGAACTAGCAGGATACAATGCGTCAGATGCTATCGTTATTTCATGATTATTATGTAACTCCAAAGCCATCTTAAAATACTTTGTCCCACGAATACGAGGCATTTCATACATTCCGGGCTCACCGCAAAGTTCTATGATACGCTCAAAAAACAATTTCTGTCTTACTTCTTCCTGATTCAAGGATGTCGGCCAGTCAGCCGGCTGAGCAGAAACTTTCATACCCGAGTTACGTGCACGATTTAGAACTTCTTTTGCTAATGATATGGCTTTAGGAGTGTCCCCCAATTCATTGTACACATCTGCCATCAACAATAACATTTCAGCATAACGGTAAACCATTAAGTTTTTATGGCTCGCTGTACCTACCTGATTCTGATCATATAACTTCTGAAAACATGGCCAAGCATTTTGAGATCCGGTTTTTACAAAAACTTCTTTTAAACATTTGGTGATAGCTACATTTTCCAATGTAACGCCATGCGTTGAAGCATAATTTTCAATAGTCTCAATAGTAGGGTTCTTGGGATCAATGAATGCTTTATAAGGCAACTTTCCTACATATTTCTTTTTTTCTTTGGTAGCAACACCATTCTTCATCACATACTCGTCAATATCACCATTTACATATGCAAAATAAGGATACAAGTAAGTAGAGTCATTAGGTGAAAGTACATCTCCCACAGTCGGCTTTGGATTAGCCTGGTTGTTACCGCTACGGTTTCTCCAGCGAGTCAAAAATGTCTCATTAATTCGAGGATCTCCCGGATAAGTACCTTCATGTAAATCATAAGCAGCTTTAGACGCTTTATAAGTTCCCCAAGAAATTCCCGTAGTAGCCTGCGGAGGAGCAAAACGATTACTTGCACGATTAAAGCAAACGGTAGAAGAAGTTGTAAAATTCAACTGAAAAATAGCCTCCTTTGATCCGGTCACATAATCACCAAACAAATCTCCGAATTTAGGTTCAAGATCGAAAATATGAGCTTCATAAACATCGTCAAACATATTCTTGGCATTCGTCCAATTTGCAGTTTCGTCAATACCCAGACACGCCATTTTATAATAAACCTTACCTAAAAAAGCTTTTGCAGCCCATGAATTCGCACGCCCATCTACAATCTTACTATCAATAGCCATAGCATCTTTCATATCCTGAACTACCAAAGCCAGAACCTCAGCTTGAGGGGAACGAGGTACAGAAATACCATCCGATGAAGAGGCAGCCGTTTTTAATGGCACATCACCAAACAAAGAAACCAAATTATAATAAGCTAATCCTCTCAAGAATTTAGCCTCCCCTCCCATTTGTACCTTATCTGTATCGCTCAAACTGCTTTTGTCCAAACTTTCCAAAAAAGCATTTACTTCAGTCACCACTTTATACATCCCATTCCAGGCTATAGGAATCAAGTCATCACTAGGTACAGCCTCCAATGAAATTGCCGTAGAAGCAGTACGCTGTCCGAAAGCAAATCCGGAAGCTATGATAGGCAGTTCCTGCCACATTTGTCCATACGCCCCTGTTGTCGTCATATATCCATAACATCCCAGCAGAGCCAATTCGGCATTACTCCTTGATGAAAAAACAACTGCATTATTCTGAGAATAGACCGGATCTTCATCCAACCAAGAGGTACAGGCTGAGAAACAGCCAACTGACGCCAATAATAAAATATAATATTTAATTCTTTTCATGTCTTCGTGATTTTAGAAATTAGAATGTTAAATTTAAGCCAAAAACAAATGAACGAGGAGTCGGATATGAGTTCATATCAACACCCGGACGTAAACCGTCAAAAGCAAAACTATTTACTTCAGGATCATAACCACTATAATCTGTTATCACAAACGCATTTTTTACAGAAGCATAAACAGATGTATTCTTTATACCAATCTTATTCGTCCATTTGGCAGGAAGTACATAACTCAGTGTAATATCAGAACAACGCAAATAACTGCCATCTTCCACATAACGATCCATCACCATATTTTGTACGACAAATGTTGATTTCGGATATAAATTACTTGGATTCTCATCCGTCCACATATTTTGGAACGCTTTACGCGTCACATTATTCGATTTAGTTCCCGGAGTGTTATTGTAACGATTACCTACATTTAAAATATCCCTACCCTGTACCCCATTAAAGGATGCAGACAACGACAAGGATTTCCAAGATACTTTAGTCTGAAAACCATAAGTAAAATCAGGATTCGGGTTACCAATAATATCGCGATCATTGTCATCCACTACACCATCTCCATTTCTATCCACATACTTCACGTCACCGGCTACCGGAGTCGTTTTATTCACCGTTTGGTAATATCCCACACTTCCATCTTGTTTAATGTACTTAATTCCATTTTCTGTTATATCTTCCTTTTGGACAATCCCTTGAGTCACATAACCATAAAATAATCCCGGAGCTTCACCTGCCAAGAAAATATGCCCTACACCAAAATGATCCCCTAAACTATTACCATAATACCCAACTCTCTCACCCAAGCATCCAAAATCAGCAGGCAACAAACCTAAATCTGAAATTTCATTCCTATTGACACCGATATTACCACTTACAGACCATTTCCAAGATGAACTGTCAATGATTTGTGCATTCAAAGAAAATTCAACACCTTTATTATTCAATGAACCTTGATTGTAATAAGTAGAACTAAATCCAGCTGATCCCGGCAAATTCCTTGAAATAAGCAAATCTGTTGTTTTCTTCTGATAGATATCCAAGGTACCACTCAAACGGGAATTAAACAAACCAAAGTCCAATCCGACATTCCATGAAGATGTTTTTTCCCATTTCAAACTACTGTTTGACAAGTTGGTCACCACCATTGCAGTCGTTTTATTTCCTGTTCCATCCGCATATGAGATTTCACCAGATCCTTGTCCATACATCGAAAAAGTAGTATAAGGATCAATACTTTGATTTCCGGTTGCACCATAGCTGAAACGCAACTTCAATTGATTCAGCCATGAAACATCTTTCAAAAATTCTTCTTGTTCCATACGCCAAGCTATGGATGCAGAAGGGAAATATCCCCAACGATTATTTTTCGCAAACTTACTGGAACCATCGGCACGCAAAGAAGCTGTAATCAAATATTTATCAAGCAAACTAACATTAACTCGTCCCAAATAAGAAAGTAACTGATAATCTTTTTGTATAGGCTGCGACGTAATTACATCACCTGCCATATGCATTCCATTCTCACGAAACTCAAACATCGTAAAGTTCTTTCCAATCACATTTTTATTTAGAAAATTATAATCATCATAAGTCATACCGACTGTTGCAGCCAATGTACCTACACTACCAAGTTTCGTATTATAGTTCACTATATTTTCTACTGAATAATTACTTTTTGAAAGATTAGAGGTTGCCAGATAACCCTGATTATTCATTCCTTGATACAATTGCATTCCATACCATCGTTTGCGATCATTCGTATTGATATTACCACCTGCACGAAGACTATAAGTGAAAAACTTATTTATTTTCCAATTCAGATTCAAACTAGCTTTAAAAGTTTTGTCATCTGTCAAGTCCACATAATCATTCAGCCAGCTGAACACATTCGTTTTATTTTCATTTGTAAAAGACGGGTCATTCTCCGGCAATTCGAAAGGAGCATAATCAAGAGCAGTACGTGAAATAGCACCAGTAGCACCGCCAAGAGTATTACCACCTGCCATCATATTATTCTGTCGCAAGGATCCGCTTAACGCCATGTTTAAATCTACAGATTTGGAAAGCTGCGCACTCAAATTTGCACGCAAGTCTCCTTGCTTCAAACCGGTCTGCTTCACAGTACCATTAATATCTTTAAAATTAGCGGAAATATAATAAGTTGTCTTACCTGCACCACCATTTACTGATAAAGAGTAGTTCTGAGAAAAAGCAGAAGTATAGATTTCTTTCTGCCAGTTACGATAATTTACTACATTATAAGTTTCAGGATCAGCAGGATCATATTTATCGTAAGCTCCATTAAATACATATCTCACCTCATCTCCAACAATATGGAAAGGCACTTTGCCATCCGTAATTCTTGAATTATGATAAGCAGCATATTCCTCTAAATTCATCATCTCTAACAACCTGCTTGCATTAGCAATAGTAAAAGTAGCCGAAGCATTCACTTTAGCTTTGCCCTCCTTACCTTTTTTAGTAGTTATCAATATAACACCGTTCGCACCACGAGAACCGTAAATAGCAGTAGAGGATGCGTCTTTCAATATCGTAATATCCTCTATATCGGCAGGGTTCAATGATGACAGCGGATCTTGAGCAATCTGAAAGTCTCCGCTAATACCCGAAGAAGAAAATTCTCCAGTTGAAGCTTGCGGAATATTATCAATGACATAAAGAGGCTGATTATCACCTCGCAACGAACTAGCTCCACGAATCGTAATGGACGAAGCAGCTCCCGGATTGGAAGAAGCCGTGCTCACGACTAGACCGGCAACTTTTCCTTCCAACAGATTATCTATGGAAACGGCTTTTGCAGCTTCATTCGCATCTGGTCTCATCGTTGTCAGTGCTCCTGTCAAATCACCTTTACGAGCTGTTCCATAAGCAACTACCACGACTTCATCCAAACTCTGTGTATCATCTTTCATTTGAATGTTCAGTTTTGTTTGGTTTCCCACAGCAACTTCCTGCTTCACATATCCAATAAAAGTAAATACTAATACAGACTTTGTATTAGGTACGGAAATTGAAAAATCGCCATCAATATTAGTTATTGTTCCTGAGGTAGTACCTTTTACTTGTACATTAACACCAGGCATACCCTCATTAAGAGCATCCACTACCCTACCTGTAATGGTCTTTTGTTGTCCCATCATTTGCCCTGCAAAAGCAAATAACGTAATGAAACACATTAGAAAAACTTTCAATAGGTTCTTCATAGAAGTCATTTTTATAAGTTATTAAATTAAAGATTAAAAAGTTTTTTCTGAATTCCCTTTCGTTGAAATTCATTGCAAATATAAAGACGTAGTTTAAAGTGAAGTGTTTAAAAACAGCTATGTTTTTTCCAAATTTGTCTAAAACCACCCATTTCATCGATTAATAATAATACAATAGACATCTTTGAACATTTTTTGAATCAAAAAAAGAAATAAGAAAATAGTGGTCTGGTCTACTTTTCAGATGAAAGAAGAGAACGGCTTTCTCCTTTTTTACTTTGCTGCTTTATTTCATCAAGAAAAGCCGTATGATTGAACAAATTACGTCCTATAAGATCTTTTTTTTCTTTGCCTCCCATTAATTTCAACCGAGAATGGTTAATATCTATCATGAGACCAGCTCTATCGTATAATTCCAATCCTACAGATAAATCATTAAAAAATATTATGTAACAATTTATCCGTTATCTCATTTACCAAAGTCTGATGATATCTATTTTCCATACAGCAAGATTTGCGTAGTTTACAATATAGTTTGTTCAACCGGGTAAATTTACGCAAATCTTTTGTTTCATGCTAAAAACAGAGCTGTTTGGCCCCGTTAGGCATCGCTATGTAGTGTTCCGGTACAAAAGCCTTCGGCCTTAGCCAGTGTTTCAGGCTTACCGATATCAATGAGTCGCAAATCTTCTACCAGATAACCGGAAAACTCCACCTGCCGACAGGTAGCAAGATAAAAATCCATAATAGAGAATTTGCCTTCCCAACAAGGAACATCCAACAAGCGGAAAATAGCAGGTGAAAGAACATGAATACCACTGAATGCATATTCCTGATAACGTGATTCATCCGGTCGAAAGCCTTCCGGCTTCACTTGTCCCGTGTCTTTATTAATCCAGCCGCAAAGCCTCCTGTCCGTATCAAAAAGCAGATAACGTGAAGTTTTACGCCGACTGGCCAACAAAGTAGCCACACTGCCGTTTTGTAAATGATAGTCGTATAATTCCTTTAGGTCCACATCCGAAAGAATATCGACATTATGCACTAAAAAAGGCTCATCGGAATGTTCAAAGAAAGTACAGGCTTTCCTGACTCCTCCTCCCGTATCAAGCAACTGTTCACGCTCGTCGGAAATATGTATGGTAAGTCCGAAATTATCATTAGCTTTCAGAAAATCGAGTATCTGTTCACCGAAATGGTGAATATTAATCACAATTTCGGTGAAACCGGATGCTTTCAGTTTCAGGATAACATGTTCCAGCATCGGACGTCCGGCTATGGGAACAAGGGCTTTCGGCATAGAGTCGGTCAACGGTTTCAGCCGGCTACCCAAACCGGCAGCAAATATCATAGCTTTCATTAGTCTTCTATATAGTTGCTTCAAACGTACGTTCTATATTCTGTTCACGATGCACCAATTCTACTTTTACTCCGAATTTCTTATTAAGGTGCTCCGCCAAATGCTGGGCGGAATAAACAGAACGATGTTGCCCTCCGGTGCAGCCAAAACAAACAGATAAATTACTAAATCCCCGTTCCATATATCGTTTCACAGAAGCATCCACCAAGGCATAAACATGATCGAGAAAACGAAGAATCTCTCCGTCTTCTTCGAGGAAGGTAATCACCGGTTCATCCAGTCCGGTAAAAGGTTTGTAACGTTCATATTTTCCGGGATTATTTACAGCGCGGCAATCAAAAACATAGCCGCCCCCATTGCCTGTCGGATCGTCAGGAATCCCTTTCTTATAAGCAAAACTCATGACTTTGACTGTGAGCTGGCGCTTTTTCAGATCGTCCGTAAATTGTTTCAGCCCGGTTAGTTCACGCAGTACTTTACAGAGATACGGATATTCCGGATATTCCTCTTTCAACAGTTCGCGCAGGTTCCCGATAGCATAAGGAACACTCTGGATAAAGTGGGGCTTCTTTTCGAAGTAGCCACGAAAGCCATAGGCTCCAAGCACTTGCAAAGTACGGAAAAGTACAAAATGGCGAAGCTGGCTATAAAAATAAGGTTCGTCAATTGGTTGGTATTTGCGGAGTGCTTCAATATATTCTTGCAGCAGTTCCTGACGGAGACTATCAGGATATTTTGCTTTTGCCTGCCATAAGAAAGAAGCAATGTCATAATAGAACGGTCCCTTACGTCCGCCCTGAAAATCAATAAACCATGGTTCGCCGTCTTTAATCATCACATTACGACTTTGGAAGTCACGATACATAAAAGTGGCAGAAGAACTACGAAGCAGAACATCGCTCATCTTCTGGAAATCATCTTCCAGTTTATCCTCTTGAAACTCCATGCCGGTAGCCTTGAGAAAACAGTATTTAAAGTAATTCAGGTCCCAAAGGATAGAACGTTGGTTAAACTCCGGCTGGGGATAGCAACGGGAGAAATCAAATCCGTCCGCCCCGGCAAACTGGATAGCGGGCAGCAGGCGAATCGTCTTTCGAAGCAGTTCTTTTTCATCTTCGGAAAAGACACTCGTGGCACGTCCTTTCTCTATGGCATGAAACAACAAAGTGTCTCCTAAATCTTCTTGCAGATAATAGGTTTTATCTTCCGACACGATGTGAATCTCAGGAATAGGCAAACCGCATCTGCGGAAATGGGCCGCCATATAAAGAAAAGCCTCATTCTCATCGATACAGGTTCCATAAACTCCGATCAATGTTTGCACCCCCGCCAACCGGAAATAACGGCGATTGGAGCCGGAAGAAGGTAATTCTGTTATATTCTCGGCGGGAACTCCCGTATATGCCAGATAAAGTTTTTGTAGTTCTTCGGTAATCATAATCGTATATTTTCGAGCAAAGATAGGGATAAAAACTAAAAAATAAGAGAGCTGATTTAAGTAATATTCATCCGAATACATTATCTTTGTTTCAGTTAAACTGACCTGATTTCATGAGAAAAAACATATTGGTACTACTATGCGTAGCATTTATCATACAGTTTACCGGCCTTCTCCCCCTTCAAGCCGGACATTATTACTATAAACAAATCTCCCTGAAAGACGGACTACCTTCCACCGTGCGCTGTATCCTGACGGATGAACAAGGCTTTGTATGGATTGGAACCCGTTCCGGGCTGGGACGATACGACGGGCATGAACTCAAAAAATATGTTCATCAGGCCGATGATCCTCATTCCATTCCACATAATTTTATCTATCAAATGATAGAAGACGAACAAAACAATATCTGGATTCTGACGGACAAAGGAGTGGCGCGCTATCGACGGCAGAGTGATGACTTCTTCATACCAACGAATGAGTCGGGAAATAACATTATCGTTTATTCAGTTTGCCTGACAAAAGGCGGTGTCTTGTTCGGTTCAAAAAATAAAATCTTTTTCTATAATTATCAGGATGCTTCCTTACGCCTCTTGCAATCATTTGAGCGGGAGTTGAATTACAATGTCACCCTGCTGACCCTTTGGGATGAACATACCCTGCTCTGTTGTAGCCGGTGGCAGGGCTTACTACTACTCGACTTAAAAACCGGAAAATATAACCCTCCTCCTTTCGATTGCGGAAAAGAAATCATGAATATATTCATCGATTCACAGAAAAGGATATGGGTGGCACCTTACAACGGAGGCTTGAATTGCCTGACCCGCGACGGAAAACTGCTAGCCACCTATACCACCCGCAATTCTTCTCTGAGCAACAATGTTGTATTAAGCCTCGCCGAACGGGAAGGGCAGATATGGATTGGAACAGACGGAGGAGGCATCAATATCCTTGACCCGGAAACGGGACAATTTTCCTTACTGGAACACATCCCCGGAAGAGATAACTATTCACTTCCTGCCAATTCGATCTTATGTCTTTATAACGATCGGAATAATAATATGTGGGCAGGCAGCATCCGAAACGGATTAATCAGCATCCGGGAAGTTTCTATGAAAACATATAAAGATGTATTGCCCGGCAATGACCGCGGATTAAGCAACTCCACCGTTTTGAGCCTTTTTCAGGAATCCGAAAACCGGATCTGGATAGGTACGGACGGAGGAGGCATAAACAGCTTTAACCCGTTTACGGAGAAATTCGCCCATTACCCTTCGACTTGGGAAGACAAAGTAGCCTCTATCTGTCCGTTTACTCCCGGTAAATTATTAATTTCCCTTTTCTCGCAGGGAGTATTCATTTTCAATCCGGCAACAGGAGAAAAACATCCCTTCACCATTGTCGATAATGAAACGAACACCCGTCTCTGTAACCGAGGAAAAGCCGTGAATTTACTACAAAACACGCCTCACAGCATATTATTCCTGGGAGATCATGTTTATAAATACAATCTGAAAGAACAGACTTTCAATATTGCTACCGAGCAGGAAGGGCAAGATATCATCGGTACCCTTTTACCTATTGGCAATTATCAGGATTATACTTATATAAACGATACAAAACACATCTACGAACTGGATAACCGTACAAACCGGTTGAAAGCATTGTACTCTTGCCGGAAAGATACTGTTATCAACTCCGTTTCACGGGATAAAGAAGGGCACTTCTGGATCGGGAGCAATTACGGATTGATACATTATCATCCCGGAACCAAGACAAAGACTTTGATACCGACTTCCCTGTTCGGCGAAATTACTCTACTCGTATGCGACCAGCAGGGAAAAGTATGGATAGGAGCCGACAGTATGCTCTTTGCCTGGTTGATCAAAGAAAAGAAGTTTGTCCTATTCGGAGAGTCGGATGGAGCTATTCTAAACGAATATCTTTCCAAGCCTCAATTATTAAGTATGCAGGGAGATATCTACATGGGCGGTGTAAAAGGCTTGCTTCATATCAACAGCAAGCTCCCGCTGACCACCTCCGAACTTCCACAACTCCAATTGTCAAATGTCATTATCAACGGAGAATCCGTCAACGATAAGTTAAGCGGTAATCCGAAAGGTATCTCCGCTCCTTGGAACAGCAATATTACTATCCGAATCATGTCGAAAGAGGAAGACATTTTCCGCCAAAAAGTATATAAATACCAGATAGAAGGGTTGAATGACCAACAAATCGAATCCTACAACCCTGAACTGGCTATACGCTCACTGCCACCGGGCAGTTATAAAATCATGGCTTCCTGTACGGCCAAAGACGGTAGTTGGATTCCTAACCAAGAAGTACTGGAGTTAACGATTCTTCCTCCCTGGTATCGTACATGGTGGTTCATCCTCAGTTGCGCAGTTTTCGTTGTCGCCGTTATTATAGAGACTTTCCGAAGAACCTTGAAACGCAAAGAGGAAAAGCTCAAATGGGCTATGAAAGAGCACGAGCAACAAGTGTATGAAGAAAAAGTACGCTTCCTTATCAATATCAGCCACGAGCTTCGTACACCGTTGACACTGATACACGCTCCACTTAGCAGAATATTGAAATCACTCTCCTCCGAAGATCATCAATACCTTCCGCTGAAAGCTATTTACAGACAGTCACAACGTATGAAGAACCTGATTAACATGGTGCTTGATGTGCGTAAAATGGAAGTCGGAGAAAGTAAAATGCAGATACAGCCTCATCCGCTCAATAAATGGATTGAGGACGTATCACAAGACTTTATCAGTGAAGGTGAAGCCAAGAATGTGCGAATCCGTTATGAGCTCGACCCACGGATTGAAACTGTCAGTTTCGATAAGGACAAGTGCGAGACTATTTTAAGCAACTTGCTTATCAACGCGCTCAAACATAGTCCTGAAAATACGGAAATTACAATTACCTCCGAATTGCTTTCAGAAGAAAGCAGAATACGTATTTCCATAATCGACCAGGGAAACGGATTGCAGCAAGTAGACACCCGGAAACTCTTTACCCGTTTCTATCAAGGGACAGGAGAACAAAGCGGAACGGGAATCGGATTATCTTATTCCAAGATTCTGGTTGAGCTGCATGGTGGTTCTATCGGTGCCCGCAACAATCAGGAAGCAGGTGCAACTTTCTTCTTTGAACTGCCACTGAAGCAAAAGACCGAAGAAATTATCTGCCAGCCTAAGGCATATCTGAACGAACTGATAGGCGACAATGACAATGAACAGATTCCTGATGAGGACAATTTCGACACGACCCCTTACAGTATTCTGGTAGTGGACGACAATTCCGACCTGACGGACTTCCTGAAAAAATCATTAGGAGAATATTTCAAGCGGATCGTAATTGCTGCAGACGGTGTAGAAGCCCTTCAACTTATCAAGAGCCATACTCCGGATATCATCGTCAGTGATGTAATGATGCCGCGAATGAACGGATATGAATTGTGTAAAAACATCAAAGAGGATATTACTATCAGCCACATCCCTATCATCCTGCTGACAGCAAGAGATGATAAACAAAGCCAGCTGAGCGGTTACAAAAACGGAGCAGACGCCTATCTCACCAAGCCTTTTGAAATAGAAATGTTAATGGAACTCATCCGCAACCGGTTGAAAAACCGCGAACATACCAAGAAAAGGTATCTGAATGCCGGCTTGATTCCTGCCCCGGAAGAAAGCACGTTCAGTCAGGCGGACGAAACATTCTTACTCAAAATGAATAAGATTATCCAGGAAAATCTGGATAACAGTAATCTGGATGTCGCTCTGGTCTGCAAAGAAATCGGCATGAGCCGGGCTTCGCTCTACAACAAGCTAAAAGCTCTTACCGATATGGGGGCCAATGATTATATTAACAAATTCAGAATGGAGAAAGCGATCACATTAATGACTGGCACGGAACTGTCATTTACGGAAATCGCCGAGAAAGTCGGGTTTACTACTTCCCGCTATTTCAGTACGGCTTTCAAACAATATACAGGCGAAACGCCGACACAGTATAAGGAAAAGCGGAAACAGGAAAAGAAAAACGAATAGCCATCCGACAACTAAAAAATAAAAAACGGTGAACACTGTGCAGCAACGAACTGCCTGATGTTCACCGTTTGTTCTATATATTGAGCCTTGTCTACTCTCAACCGTTGACTTTTTTATAGTCTTCCAGGAATTTTTTCAGTCCCGAATCCGTCAACGGATGATTCAACAATCCCTTAATGGCACTCAACGGGCAAGTAGCAACATCCGCCCCCACTTCCACACATTCGATAATGTGCTTCGTATTACGGATAGAAGCTGCCAGCACTTGTGTCTTGTAATCATACGTGCGGTACATACGTACAATATCCCCGACAAGTCCTATCCCATCTTCACAAATATCATCCAGACGGCCGACGAAAGGAGATACATAAGTTGCCCCGGCTTTAGCCGCCAGCAACGCCTGTCCCACCGAAAAGACCAGCGTACAGTTCGTGCGTATTCCTTTCTCCGTGAAATACTTGATGGCTTTGATACCGTCGGCAATACAAGGCACTTTCACTACGATATGCGGATTAAGCGCCGCCAGCTCCTCGCCTTCGCGAATCATCCCTTCATAATCGGTCGCTATCACCTCAGCACTCACATCACCGTTGACGATATTACATATCTTGACATAATGGTCACGCTGGTTCTGTGTTCCCTTAATACCTTCTTTCGCCATGAGCGAAGGGTTGGTAGTCACTCCGTCAAGTACACCGAGGTCATGTGCCTCCTTAATCTGCTCCAAATTGGCTGTGTCAATAAAAAACTTCATACTCTTATTTTTTTAATGGTTAACTATCTAATAGTCAAAGATAAGAAATTATTTCCATTCACAACCGTATCAAGCGATCGTTATTGACGGATCAAGATAAACATCCTGGATAGCATTCAATAATTCTACCCCTTTATTCATCGGTTTCTGGAAAGCCTTACGTCCGCTAATCAGTCCCATACCTCCGGCACGCTTATTCACTACGGCAGTAATGACGGCATCACGCAAATCGGAAGTTCCGTGAGATTCCCCACCGGAATTAATCAGTCCTACACGCCCCATGTAGCCATTAGCAACCTGATAACGGCAAAGGTCAATCGGGTGGTCAGTCGCCAGTTCGGTGTACATACGTTCGTCCACCTTGCCGAAGCCGATAGCTTTAAAGCCGCCGTTATTCGTCGGAAGTTTCTGCTTCACAATATCCGCCTTAATGGTCACACCCAGGCGGTCAGCCTGTCCGGTCAGGTCGGCAGCAGAGTGATAATCTATTGCTCCTTTTTTGAAATCATTGTTACGCAGATAGCACCACAGAATGGTTGCCATACCCAGTTCGTGCGCATATTCAAACGCCTCGGCAATCTCTACCAACTGACGGCGGCTCTGTTCCGAACCGAAATAGATAGTGGCTCCGACAGCTACTGCCCCCATGTTCCATGCCTCCTTCACGGTGCCAAACAACACTTGGTCGAAGCTGTTCGGATAAGAAAGCAGTTCATTATGATTCAACTTCACAACGAAAGGTATCTTATGGGCATACTTACGCGCTACGGAACCCAGGATTCCGAAAGTGGAAGCCACGGCGTTGCAGCCGCCTTCAATAGCCAGTTTCACGATATTCTCCGGGTCGAAATAGATCGGGTTCGGAGCAAAAGAAGCCCCGGCAGTATGCTCGATATCCTGATCGACAGGAAGAATGGACACATATCCGGTATTTGCCAATCGGCCATGCCCCAAGAGAGACTGAAGGCTATTCAATACCTTTATATTACGATCTGAATCCAACCAGATTTTATCTATTGTATCGGGAGAGGGAATGTGAATCAGCGATTTATCGATGGTTTTACAGGTGTGATCCAAATAATAACAGGATTTATCTCCTAATAATTCTATAACTTTATTCATAACTTCATTTTTTTAATGTATAACTTTATTCTATTTTTTCTTTCCCTGGTTGGCTACTGCCTCCATTAATTTTCTGATTTCTTCGGGATTACCCAGAAAGTAGTCATTAGCTACATTAAGATTCTCGTCGAACTCAAACACATAAGGCACGGCAGTAGGCAGGTTCAGTTTTATAATATCTTCATCCGAAATATGTTTCAGATGTTTGATAATCCCCCTCAAACTATTACCGTGAGCTACCACCAGTAAAGTATGGGCAGTTTTCAATGCAGGAAATATATTTGATTCCCAATAAGGCATAATACGTTCAATGGTATCCTTCAATGATTCGGTACGGGGCAGTTCAGCATCGGGTACCTCGTGATATCGATAGTCGAAACGTGGATTTCTAAGGTCATTCTCTGCAAGCGGATTAGGAGCAATGTCATAGCTGCGGCGCCATACAAGCACTTGTTCCTCCCCATACTTCCCGGCGGTTTCCGCTTTATTCAGCCCTTGTAACTCTCCATAATGCTTCTCATTCAGGCGCCAGTTCTTTTCCACGGGAATCCAGTCGAGATTCATCTTATCAAGCACGCAGTTCAGAGTTTTCACTGCACGTTTCAGATAGGAAGTATAGGCTTTATCGAAATTGAAGCCATATTCTCTCAGCGTCTCCCCTGCCTTCTCGGCTTCGGCAACTCCTTTTTCCGTAAGGTCTACATCCGTCCAGCCGGTGAAACGGTTTTCCTTGTTCCATACACTCTCTCCGTGACGAAGTAATACTATTTTTTTCATTCTTAATGATCTCCTTTCTTTTTATATCTACGCATTATATATAGAACATTTTATTTCTTCACAAAGTTCACGAAAGAATAAGGAGTTATCAATACCTAAAAATGGTGGTTTATTAGCAGGAATCCGACAAAAATGACTACTTTTACATATTAAACAAATTTTTAACCTTCAGAACAAACTGTAAAATGCCTGAAACAGACACACACAGAGAAGACATCTTCCTACGGAAATTAATGAATAAAGCCAACATCGGCTGGTGGGAGGCAGATGTAAAAACAGAGTGTTACAAATGCTCCGGCTTCATAGCCCAACTTCTCGGTCTCGACGAGGATGGCATTATTAGTTTCAATGATTTCAACAAGCGGATTCTGAGGGAAGACCAGCAACACACCACTTCCCACTCTTTCGATGAATTACAGCAGACGATTGAAGAAGTATATCTACTCGATACTCCTAAAGGGGGTGTATGGATACGCAGCAAGATATGTTACCAGGAAACAGACGAGGCAGGAAACACCAAGATATATGGCATAGCCGAAACACAAGACGGACCACATATGGCGTCCGCTTACCAGGCATTGCAAAACAGTGAACGCATTCTGCATAATATCTATAAAAATATCCCCGTAGGCATCGAATTATACAATAAAGACGGGCTCCTGATCGACCTTAACAAGAAGGAACTGGAAATGTTTCATATAGCCAGCAAAGAAGATGTCTTGGGAGTTAATCTGTTCGAGAATCCCCTGCTTCCGGAAGAGATCAAACAGAAACTCAGAAATAATGAAGACGCCGACTTTACATTCTGCTATGAATTTTCCAAGATAAACGGATACTACCAGTCACAAAATTCGGGAGGCAGCATAGATTTAACAACCAAAGTAACTACGCTGTACGATCATAATCATGAGCCGATCAATTACTTGGTGATTAACGTAGACAAGACCGAAAATACCATTGCTTATAATAAGATTCAGGAGTTCAAAAATTTCTTCGACCTGGTAGGCGACTATGCCAAAGTTGGTTATGCCCATTTCGACGCTTTGAGCCGGGACGGTTATGCCCTGAGCAGCTGGTACAGGAATGTAGGAGAGAAAGAAGGTACCCCACTACCGGAAATCATCGGCATACACTCCCACTTCCACCCCGAAGACCGGGCTGTAATGCTTGATTTTCTGGATAAGGTCATTAAAGGGGAAAGTAGCAAATTATGTCGTGATATGCGTATTCGCAGAGCTGACGGAAACTATACGTGGACACGCGTGAATGTGTTGGTCCGGAATTATCTCCCACAGGATAATATCATCGAAATGTTGTGCATCAACTTTGATATCACCCAACTGAAAGAAACGGAACGAATGCTCATTCAAGCTAAAGAGAAAGCAGAAGAATCCGACCGGCTAAAGTCTGCCTTCCTTGCCAATATGAGCCACGAGATACGTACACCGCTCAATGCGATTGTCGGTTTTTCGAGTATGCTGCAAGAGGCGGACAATCCGGAAGAAAAACTGCAGTATGTCACCATCATCGAAGAGAACAACAAACGCCTGCTACAACTTATTTCCGATATTCTCGACTTGTCAAAAATCGAAGCTGGAACTTTTGACTTTACCTTCGAGAAAGTGAACGCCAAACGGTTATGCAATGAATTATACCAAGCAATGCAGATGCGAACCTCCCCGCAGGTGGAACTCCGCCTGTCTCCCGATCTGCCGGATTTGCAACTCACCAGCGATAAAAGTAGGCTTTACCAAGTATTATCAAACTTCGTAGTAAATGCGTTAAAATTTACCTCCGAAGGGAGTATAACCATCAGTTACCAAATAAAAGGAAAAGAAGCGAAATTCTCCGTAGAGGATACGGGTATAGGAATCGAACCGGAAAAGCAAACGGCTGTATTCAACCGTTTTGTCAAACTCAATAATTTTATTCCCGGCACCGGTCTCGGTCTTTCTATCTGCCAGAGTATCATCACACAACTCGGAGGAAAGATCGGAGTAGATTCGGAACCCGGAAAGGGTTCCTGTTTCTGGTTTACACATCCACTCGGCTAACCCGGAAAGCAGGTTCACAATTTACTTCCAGAACCCCCGTTACGATACATTCAGGGCAGGGATTATTCTCACCATGACGAGAAAAAATTCTCATAGTAATGAGAAAAAGTTCTCACTATGATGAGAATTTTTTCTCATCATAGTGAGAATGGTTTGAGAAAAACCTTAGTTAATAACTTATATAAATGAATAGAATAATCAATTCATAAAAGAAGATTAGAAACCAAACTTGAACGGTGTACCATCTAATTTCTTTTCAGGAAAATGCGGTCTGTTATCGTGCCCGGAAGCTCCGATTCATAATGTGTCACCATAATCATCGTTTTATCTTTACGTTGGCAGAAGGCTTCAATCACCTTCTTCACCCGGCGACGGTTGTAAGTATCAAGTCCGTGAAGCGGTTCATCCAAAATCAACAGTTCCGGATCTTTGACGAAAGCACGTGCCAGCAGAGCCAGCCGTTGCTCGCCACTGGAAAGTTGCAGGAATGCTTTATCTTTCAATGCTGCGATACCGAATACATCCATCCACCATTCACAAATATCCATCTGCTCCGGTTGCGGACGTCTGTACAACCCGATACTATCATGTAAACCGCTTGCTACAATCTCAATAGCCGGCAGGTTTTTAAGGTAAGCACGATGCATCTCCGGACTGACGTAGCCGATGTGTTTCTTAATTTCCCAGATACTCTCCCCGGTTCCTCTTTTTCGTCCGAACAGGCTGATATCACAGGCATACGATTGGGGATTATCCGCACAAACAAGACTCAGCAAGGTTGATTTGCCTGCGCCGTTTTCTCCACTCAATGCCCATTTCTCCCCACGATGCACAGTCCAATCGAGTTCTTTCAGAATAGTACGGTCACCATAGCGGATACTGACTTTGTTTAGTTTCACCACCTCGTCGGCATCGTAATTATTGTCGTTGTAAGGCAAATCAATAATACGTTGTTGTAAATCGTCAAAAGGAACGACCGTATCTCTTGAACGGAAAGCATCCAAATAGACTTCACGTTCCATTTTCGGAAAGACTTCCATTTTGTCAACGGGAATGACATGGGTAATGAAGGAAGGAATATCATCCAACATGGAAAGCACCAGAATTATCTGTACCGACGACATCTTCGTCAGACGATCGAGCAAAGAGAAAAGCAATTCGCGTGTAGGAGCATCCAGTCCGATAAACGGGTTATCCATAATCAGAACACGGGGAGCAGTCAGCAGGGTCTTTGTGAGCTGGAATTTGCGTAATTCCCCACTGGAAAGAAGGATAATCTTCTTATCCAGAAGAGGCTCGATACGGAAAAGGTCGAATAATTCGTTTTTCAGTTGCTCGTCCTTGATCTCGCCCAGCATTTCGCGGACATCGGGAGCCTCATCCTGGTCATGGGCATTCCAACGTTGCTGATAGTAGTAATTGGCGTCGGCAGCTCCATAGGTATCACGAAAAGCGATGTATTTTACATTATCATAAACGGTCTGAGTAGCAGAAGGAGAAAAATCATATTGCAGCGCTCCTTCACGCAGCGGATATTTACCGATCAGCGTATCTACAAAAAGGCTTTTACCACTACCGTTCGGTCCTACAATGGCTATATGTTCGTCTGCCCCGATAGTTGCCGTGACGGGTTTGGCTAAACGCACAAGCGGGTTGCGTGCTACGCCCCCCGCCATGCTGAATGTATTTTGGCTCATATTCTTTTATTTTTATCTATTTATACATAATCAGTGCAGACTGGCCGGGAAAAATTACTTCCGGTCCGGTTTGCGTCCCAAGTCCGCGAACATCTATCACACCGTCCTTACATACTACCGTATATTTGCCGGCAGGTACTTCCAGACGTGCGGGAGTAGTGCGGGAGTTGAAAGCAACGATAATATCTTCCCAACGGTCACCGTTCGCATGCTCCTTCAAAAGGAACGCAATCAGATTGTTCCCCTCGACAGGCAGGAATTCCAAATGTCTCCGAACCATTTCCGCGTCTCCCATACGGAAGGCGGGATGAGATTTACGCAAGTCAATCAAACGCTTATAATAGGTGAAAACATCCTCATTCGTAGTTTTGCGCCGCCAATCAATAGCGTTTACCGCATCCGGACTCTTGTAGCTGTTGTCCACTCCTTTCTTATCACGCATCACTTCCTCGCCAGCATAAATAAAAGGAATACCTTGTGAAGTAAAGACCACCGTTTGCGCCAATTTATCCAGACGGACCAACTGTTCGGGAGTAATTCCCGGCATACTTGCCTTTATTCGGTCAACAAGGCATAATCCGTCATGACAGGAAACATAACTAATCATCTGTGTAGGTTGCTTCGCCCAAGGTTGCCGGCTATAATTCACCGAATCACAGCGCACTTGCGGATGTTCAATCGCACCCACAATACCAAACTTTACACTCGCCTCTCCTCCCGGAACACCGGCAAGAAACGCACCTTTATCTTTTTCCCATACAGGTCCGCAAAGCCCATCACGCAGTTCATCCGAAAAGACAGCGATATCCGGCATACGGGCAACATTTCCTTTCATGGCCAACGAATCCGCCGGATATTGAGGAGCTTCAGCAGCCCAGCCTTCTCCATAAATGCAAATAGTAGGATCAATCTTGTTGACAGCTTTCCTGATTTCGTTCATCGTTTCGATGTCGTGTATTCCCATGAGGTCAAAGCGGAAGCCGTCAATATGATATTCATTAATCCAGTAAAGGACAGATTCTATCATAAATTTACGCATCATAGGACGTTCACTTGCAGTCTCATTGCCGCATCCCGAGCCATTTGCCAGAGAACCATCTTCTTTCCGGCGATAAAAGTAACCGGGAGCGGTACGTTCAAAGTTACTCTCTATCGTATTGAACGTATGGTTGTACACTACGTCCATTATCACTCGGATACCTGCCTGATGTAATGCCTGTACCATTTGTTTGAACTCCTTCACACGAACCGCAGGCTGATAAGGGTCGGTCGAATAAGAACCATCCGGCACGTTATAATTCAGCGGATCATATCCCCAGTTATAGTGGTTTTCTTCCAACTTCGTCTCGTCTACGGAAGCATAATCATAAGAAGGAAGCAGATGTACATGCGTGATCCCCAGTTCTCTCAAATGGTCGATCCCTGTCAGACGTTTATCAGCATTCATGGTTCCTCGTTCGGTCAAGGCAAGATATTTTCCTTTGTTCTTTACCCCCGAAGTAGAATCCGACGAGAAATCACGATGATGCATTTCGTAGATAATCATATCGGCAGCAGATTTCAGGGTAGGGCGCCGGTCACTCTCCCACCCTTCCGGCTGGGTCGATTTCCAGTCGATAATAGCAGCACGCTTGCCATTTACTCCGACAGCACGAGCGTTAATACCCGGTGTATCTCCTTGCCATTTATCATCAATCTTCACATTGAAGGTGTAGAATTTACCCAGCAAATCTTTGTCTACGGTCACCGTCCATGTTCCGTCTTCAGCAGGTTCCATTTTCTCCGTTTCGTAAGCATGACCACCTTCCCCTGCATCATAAAGCATCAGGCGTACCTCATCAGCCGTAGGCGCCCAAAGCGTAAACCTGGTAGCCCCCGGAGCATACTCCATTTCGACAAGATTCCCCGAACGAACGGGATAGAGTTCATAAGAAGCGTATTCCTTTTTTGCAGAAGAACAACTCATCACTGTTGTCATCGTAGTTACTCCCAGTATTGCTAAATAATTAGTTCCCATCTTCATCTTAACCCTTTCCTTTGATGTATAGTGCTTTATCGCACCTATAAACTTATAGCATAGCACGGCTTTTTCATTTAAGAAATATTGTTCATCGCTTGTAATTGTAGTAAAAATG
>ERZ1673753.343-NODE-343-length-63706-cov-7.809555_pt1 | contig 63706 bp, 56 predicted proteins | sample MGYA00580201_ERZ1673753 | MGnify/ENA primary metagenome ERZ1673753 (study PRJEB41218, sample SAMN15661747) | gut metagenome | host: Homo sapiens | place: Canada: London | collected 2015-08-20/2019-03-30 | study: EMG produced TPA metagenomics assembly of... | reverse complement strand
GACACGCTGCCCGTCGAGGTGTCGATGACACCGCTGATCGACTCCACGCGGCCCGGCAGGTCGTAGATCGAACCGTCGCTGAGCTGCAACTGCACGGCCGACATGTTTTTGAGCGTTTCGGCGACCGAGCCGTAGCGGCGCGTGAGGTTCAGCAGCTGGTTTTCATTCATCGAGAAGTAAACGTACATCTCCGAGTTGTCCGACACGGTGGTCAGCGGTTGCGGGATCGAAGCGCTCACCAGTGCGCCGACACGGTACGGCAGCGTGCCGACCACGCCGTTAGCCGGGGCCTTCACGACCGTATAGGAGAGGTTGTTGGCGGCACTCACGCGCTGTGCCTCGGCCTGTGCGAGCTGAGCCTTGGCCGTCAGCAGGTTGTTGTTGGCCGTTGACAGGTCGTACTGCGAGACGACGTTCTTGGCGAAAAGTTCTTTCTTGCTGTCATAAGTGAGCTGAGCCGTGGCTACGCTGGCTTTGGCGGCCGCGACGTTGGCTTCGGCGGTTTGCAGGGCGGCTTTGTAGGGCACCTGGTCGATGATGAAAAGGGTCTGGCCTTTCGATACCTGCTGGCCTTCCGTGACGCAGAGTTCCGAGATCGTGCCCGACACCTGCGGATAGATTGCGATGTCCTGACGGCCGCGGATGCTCGCCGAGTAGTTGCTCTGGATCTCGCGGTCGGTGGTGGCTACGGTCATCACGGCGTATTCGCCGGGACCCATTGCCGTAGGCGCCTGCCCACAGGCGACGGCTGCCATGCAGTATGCCGCTAAGGCAGCCTTCACAAATGTTTGCTTCATAACTTTTCCTTTAACTTTTTGAACTAAAAAACTTTTTCAGGTGCAAAAGTATTCTAAAAACGGTGCCGATATGCCTTTTATTGCGAACAGAATTGGCACTTTTCGGAACAAATTCGGGGGATTTATCGAATAATTCATTATTTTTGTTCGAAAAAAGAAATGATTATGTCTCAGGTGAATCCGATAATTACCACCCCGGAAGAGCAGTTCGTCGTCGGAGAGTCCGATTTCGCCTTCTTCGACAACTACGCATGCCGTATCGAAGGCGGGGCGTTTCTGTTCTGCCGCAGCGGCAGCGCGCAGGCATCCGTCAACCAGTATCAGGGCGAGGTGCGGCGCAATACGATGGTGCTGCTGCTGCCCGGTTCGATTCTGCTGCTCACCGACCGCACGGAGGATTTCAGGGTGACATTCTGCGCTTTTTCGCGCGATCTTTTCGCCGAGGCGGCGTTCCGTCTGGACCCTTCGTTCTTCCGTACCCTGGGCGAGCGCCCGATCTCCTACCCTCCGGCGCGGGTCGTCGAAGGGGCTGCGATCTGGTTCCAGATGGCGGCTTACACCTACCGTGACCGGAACAACGTGTTCCGCAATACAATCATCAAAAACCGTCTGCAAAACGTGCTGCTGGAGAGTTACGACAAGATGCAGCGCTTCGCCGCACGGCAGCCGCGGACGCCCGAGGTCACCACGCGGCAGACCGATCTTTTCCAGCGTTTCGTGGCCCTCGTGCACGAATACTGTTCGCAGGAACGCGAGGTCGCGTTCTATGCCGACAAACTCTGCATATCGACCCGTTACCTCTCGACCATCGTGCGGAGCGTGGCGAGGAGTTCGGCCAAGGAGTTCATCGACCGGGCGGTGATCCTCGAAATCAAGATGATGCTTCAATCGACCGACCTTTCGGTGCAGGAGATCGCCTACCGGCTTCGGTTCCCCGACCAGTCGTATCTGGGGCGCTTTTTCAAGAAACACACCGGGGAGTCGCCCACCGAGTACCGGAATATGCGGAAATAACGCCCGGGAGGGATGGAACGTGCTGCGCTTTTGGAATCGGAATTGCAGTGAAATATCAATCCTAAAAAAGTGATGATATGAGCAAGACTGTTGAAATTCTCGGGGAGCAGGCCGCTTATTACCTCTCCCACGTATGCCGCACGATCGACAAGAAGTCGCTGTACCTGCCGGGACCCGACACCGTGGAGCGCATCTGGACGGATTCCGACCGCAACATCCGCACGCTGGGCAGCCTCCGGTGGATTCTCTCGAACGGCCGCCTGGGCGGCACGGGCTATGTCTCGATCCTGCCCGTGGATCAGGGCATCGAGCACTCCGCGGGGGCCTCGTTCGCCCCGAATCCCGCCTATTTCGATCCGGAGAACATCGTGAAGCTGGCCCTCGAGGGCGGCTGCAATGCCGTGGCTTCGACCTTCGGCGTGCTCGGGGCCGTGGCCCGGAAATATGCGCACAGGATACCGTTCATCGTCAAGCTCAACCACAACGAGCTGCTTTCCTATCCCAATTCCTACGACCAGGTCCTGTTCGGCTCGGTGCGCGATGCGTGGAACATGGGCGCCGCGGCCGTCGGGGCCACGATCTATTTCGGTTCGGAGCAGAGCCGCCGGCAGCTGGTCGAGATCGCCCGCGCCTTCGACGAGGCGCATGAACTGGGCATGGCGACGATCCTGTGGTGTTACCTGCGCAACGAGGGGTTCAAAAAGGAGGGCGTCGATTACCATGCCTCGGCCGACCTCACTGGGCAGGCCGACCATCTGGGCGTGACGATCAAGGCCGACATCGTGAAGCAGAAACTCCCGTCGAACAACGGCGGCTTCCGGGCCATCGGCTTCGGCAAGACCAGCGACAAGGTCTACACGGAGCTGACCTCCGACCACCCTATCGACCTTTGCCGCTATCAGGTGGCCAACGGCTACATGGGCCGCGTGGGGCTTATCAACTCGGGCGGCGAGTCGCACGGGGAATCCGATCTGAAAGAGGCGGTCACGACAGCCGTCATCAACAAGCGCGCCGGCGGCATGGGCCTCATCAGCGGCCGCAAAGCCTTTCAGCGTCCGATGAAGGAGGGCATCGCGCTGCTGCACGCCGTTCAGGACGTTTATCTCGACGACGAGGTGACGATCGCATAATATTGCGGCCGTGGAAAACGTTCTTATACAGTAACCAAACGTGCAATTATGAAAATAACGCTTTTCGGAACACAGCCTTACGACAAGGAGTCTTTCGAGTGCATCCGCGACGCTTACGGATTCGATATATGCTACCACCGCAGCCATCTGAACGCCAATAACGTAGCTCTTGCCAGGGGCTCCGATGCGGTCTGCATCTTCGTCAACGACACGGCCGATGCCGAAACCATCCGCCAGCTGGCCGATCTGAACGTGAAGCTGATCGCGCTGCGCTGTGCGGGCTTCAACAACGTGGACCTGAATGCCGCGGCCCGCTACGGGATTCCCGTGGTGCGGGTTCCGGCCTACTCGCCGCATGCCGTGGCCGAACACGCCGTGGCGCTGATGCTGGCGCTCAACCGCAAGGTCCACCGCGCCTACTGGCGCACGCGCGACGGCAATTTCTCGCTCCACGGCCTGCTGGGATTCGACATGTACGGCAAGACCGCCGGCATCGTCGGCACGGGCAGGATCGCCCGCGAGCTGATCCGCATCCTCAAGGGCTTCGGCATGACGGTCGTGGCTTACGATCCCTACCCCGACCGGCGCTATGCCGCCGAGGCGGGCATTACCTACGTGTCGCTCGACGAGTTGTACAGCCGTGCGGACATCATCTCGCTGCACTGCCCCCTGACCGACCGGACGCGCTACATGATCGGCGACGTGGCCATCTCGCACATGAAGCCGGGCGTGATCCTCATCAACACGGGCCGCGGCCAGCTGATCCACACCGAGGCGCTGATCGACGGGCTGAAGGAGAAGAAGATCGGGGCCGCGGGGCTGGATGTCTACGAGGAGGAGGCCGACTACTTCTACGAGGACACCTCGGACCGGATCATGGACGACGACGTGCTGGCGCGCCTGCTGTCGTTCAACAACGTGATCGTCACCTCGCATCAGGGATTTTTCACACGTGAAGCATTGGATAATATAGCGCATACTACGTTACGGAATATCAGCGATTTTTCTGAACGCCGGGAGCTGGTGAACGAGGTGCGCGCCGAACCCGAAAACGCAGTCGTAAAATAGCCATGAAAAAGATCGTTTTGCTCCGCCACGGCGAGAGCGTATGGAACAGGGAGAACCGGTTCACGGGGTGGACCGATGTGGATTTGAGCGAAAAGGGCGTCGCCGAGGCGGTGAAAGCCGGGGAGACGCTCCGCAAGGAGGGGTTTCATTTCGGATGCGCCTATACCTCTTATTTGAAACGGGCCGTGAAGACCCTCGATGTCGTGCTCGATCGGATGGATCTGGACTGGATTCCGGTGACGAAGACGTGGCGGCTCAACGAGAAGCACTACGGCATGTTGCAGGGGCTGAACAAGCGCGAGACGGCCGAGAAGTACGGCGACGAGCAGGTGCATGTCTGGCGCCGCAGCTACGACGTGGCTCCCGCGCCCTTGGCCGAGGACGATCCGCGCAATCCGCGCCTCGATCCTCGTTACGCCGGGATTCCCGATGCCGAACTGCCCCGCACCGAATCGCTCCGCGACACCGTGGCCCGTACGATGCCCTATTGGGAGTGCGAGATACTCCCGGCACTGGCCCGTTACGATCAGGTGCTGGTCGTGGCCCACGGCAACAGCCTGCGCGGCATCATCAAGAACCTGAAAGGCATTTCGGACGAGGCCATTTCGGAGTTCAACCTCCCGACGGCCGTGCCCTACGTCTTCGAGTTCGACGAGGGACTGGGCTATGTGAAGGACTATTTCCTGGGCGATCCCGCCGAGATCGCCAAACTGATGGAGGCCGTCGCCAACCAGGGCAAGGCGTAAGACGCCCTTTTTAGGGGCACTTGTCGGTTCGGTCGCTTTCGAGCCGGTTTCCTGCTCCCGCCCGCTCTCTGAGCGGGCTTTTTTGTGCCGCTCTTCGAATCGGGGTCTTACGCCGACGGTCCGAAATGTGTAAAATTGGTATGCCGAACCGTAATCCGGGTACGTATTTATTGCACGAACCACCCTATTTTTGCATCGTGAACCCGCCGACGGGCGGACGGAACGAACCTGATAAAAACAGAAACGATATGTATTTGGAGATAATCGACTCCCCGGCAGATGTGAAACGGCTTTCCGTCGGGGAACTCACCCTGCTGAGCGGTGAGATCCGTGAAGCGCTGCTGCACAAGGTCAGCGCGCACGGCGGGCACTTCGGGCCCAATCTGGGCATGGTCGAGGCGACCGTGGCCCTGCACTATGTTTTCGATTCGCCGAAAGACAAGCTCGTCTTCGACGTTTCGCACCAAAGTTACGTGCACAAGATGCTGACCGGACGCCGCCGGGCGTTCCTCGACCCGGCGGAATACGACGGGGTGTCGGGCTACTCCGAACCGTCGGAGAGCGAACACGACCACTTCGTCATCGGCCATACCTCGACGTCGGTCAGCCTGGCGGGCGGATTGGCCAAGGCCCGCGACTTGCAGGGCGGCGGGAATGTCGTGGCCGTCATCGGCGACGGGTCGCTGAGCGGCGGCGAGGCGTTCGAGGGGCTGGACTACGCCGCCGAGTTGGCGACGAACTTCATCGTCGTCGTGAACGACAACCAGATGTCCATCGCCGAGAATCATGGCGGGCTTTACCGCAATCTGCAGGAGCTGCGCGAGAACGGCGGAAACTGTGCCTGCAACTTCTTCCGGGCGATGGGCTTCGATTATCGCTATGTCGCCGACGGCAACGACGTGAAGGCTCTGATCGGGATGTTCTCCGCCGTGAAGGATACGGCGCATCCCGTCGTCGTGCATATCAATACGCTGAAGGGCAAGGGATACGCCCGTGCCGAGCAGGACCGGGAGACCTACCATTGGCGGGCGCCGTTCGATCTGGCGACGGGCGAGCCGGCGGCTCCGGCCGGGGCCGAGGGATACGACGCGCTGACGGCGCGCTATCTGCTTGAACGGATGAAGCAGGACCCGCGCGTGGTGGCCATTACGTCGGGAACCCCGTCGGTGATGGGCTTCACGCCGGAGCGCCGCCGGGAAGCCGGGGCGCAGTTCGTGGATGTCGGCATCGCCGAGGAGCATGCCGTGGCCCTGGCCTCCGGAATTGCCAAGGGCGGCGGCAAACCCGTCTACGGAGTTTACAGCACGTTCATTCAGCGGGCGTACGACCAGCTTTCGCAGGACCTTTGCATCAACGGCAATCCGGCCGTGCTGCTGGTTTTCTGGGGCTCGCTGACGGCGATGAACGACGTTACGCACCTCTGTTTCTTCGACATTCCGCTGCTGGGGAACATTCCGAATCTGGTCTATTTGGCTCCGACCTGCCGGGAGGAGTATTTCGCCATGTTGGATTGGAGCATGCGCCAGACGGAGCACCCCGTGGCCATTCGCGTTCCGGTCGCGGAGGTTTCCTCGCGCGAGGGGTTCGTCGCGGCGGATTACGGCGAACTGAACCGCTACGAGGTCGTCCGTCGGGGAAGCGGCGTGGCCGTCGTGGCGCTGGGTTCCTTCTTCGGGCTCGGCGAGGAGGTTGCGGAGCTGCTGAAAGAGCGGACGGGAATTGAAGCCACGCTGATCAATCCGCGCTACATTACCGGCATCGACGAAGCGCTGCTGTCGGAACTGAAAGCCGATCACCGGCTGGTGGTGACGCTGGAAGACGGCGTGCTGGACGGCGGTTTCGGCGAGAAGATCGCACGCTTCTACGGCACGTCGGAGATGAAGGTGCTCAACTGCGGGGCCCGGAAGGAGTTCGCAGACCGCTTCGATCCCGAAGAGTTCCTGCGCGAAAACCGGCTCACGCCCGGACAGATCGTAGAGGATGTCGTCACAGTCATGAATTGAGCTATGAAACGGAAATTATGGATTTTAACCGTGTTCGGTGTCGTGTCCGTCCTGGCGGCGGGCACGCTGCCGGCACAAGAGAGACGTATGGAAAACGAAAAGACTTTTCAACAGATGTTTCCGCAGGGCGAACCGCTTCCGGAACAGTTTTCGAAGTATTTTACCGGGCAGGCCTGGCTGGCCCGCCTGACGACGGACGCGGCGCTGAACGTCCCCGTGTCGAACGTCACCTTCTCGCCCGGATGCCGCAACAACTGGCACAGCCATACGGGCGGTCAGCTTCTGATCGCCGTCGGCGGACGGGGCTACTATCAGGAAAAGGGCCGGCCGGCCCGGGAGCTGCTGCCGGGCGACGTGGTGGAGATCGCTCCCGACGTGGTGCACTGGCACGGGGCGGCTCCCGACAGCTGGTTCTCCCATCTGGCCGTCGAGTGCAACCCTGCGACCAATGTGAACACGTGGCTGGAACCCGTCGATGATGCGCAGTATGATGCGGCGACGGCTTCGCGTCCGGTTTTTTCCGAAGGAATTCCGGTGGACGGGGCGAAAGATCCCGAATTATTCGAAATTTTTGATAACTTTGCGCTCGGCGAGGTGCTCGGACACGGCGGACTCGACGCCCGGACGCGGCTGATGTGCATTCTGGCGTCGAACGTCGCTTCGCAGGGCCGTGCCGCATTCCGGGCGACGCTCGATGCGGCGCTCGGGGCGGGCGTTACGTCCGTTGAGGTGAAAGAGGTTCTTTATCAGGCGGTTCCTTATGTAGGCATGGCGAAGGTCGCCGATTTCATCGGGGCGGCCAACGACATGTTGGAGGCCCGCGGCGTCGGCCTGCCTCTCGAAGGACAGTCAACGACGACCCCTGCGGACCGTTTCGAAAAGGGACTGGCCGTGCAGCGGTCGATCTTCGGCGCCGGGCATATCGACGCGATGCGGGAGGCGGCTCCCGAGAATCAGAAGCATATCCAGCAATATCTGTCGGACAACTGCTTCGGGGATTTCCTGACCCGCGGGGGACTGGACGTGAAGACGCGCGAGCTGGTGACCTTTTCGCTGCTCGTGTCGCTCGGCGGCTGCGAACCGCAGGTAAAGGGGCACATCGCCGGCAACGCGAACCTCGGCAACGACAAGGCTGTCCTGCTGGCCGTCGTGACGCAGCTTCTGCCCTACATAGGCTATCCGCGGACGCTGAACGCCATCGGATGCCTGAACGAAGTGCTGCCTGAATGACGAATGACGTGAATAACCTGCATTGACGATATGGCCAGGAAAGTTTTGATAATCTCATCCAGTCCGCGGCGCGGCGGAAATTCCGACCTGCTGTGCGACCGTTTCATGGAGGGAGCCCGCGAGGCGGGTCTCGAAGTCGAGAAGGTGTTTCTCAAAGACCTGAAGATCAATTATTGTACGGGGTGCAACCGTTGCTACAACGGCGAGCATCCCTGCCCCCAGCGGGACGATGCCGCCGGGGTGTTGGAGAAGATGGTCGCCGCGGATGTGATCGTGATGGCCACGCCGGTCTATTTCTACACGGTGTGCGGCCAGATGAAGACGCTGATCGACCGCTGTTGCGCCCGCTATACCGAGATGACCGACAAGGAGTTCTACTTTATCCTGACGGCCGCCGAGGAGAGCATTCCGATGATGGAGCGCACGGTGGAGTGTTTCCGCGGATTCCTCGACTGTCTCGAAGGACCCGTGGAGCGCGGCGTGGTCTACGGCGTTGGGGCCTGGCACGTCGGGGAGATCGAATCCTCGCCCGCGATGCAGGAGGCGTACGAACTGGGCCTGCGGGCGTGAAAATGCCGTATAACAAACTTAAATAGAGATGCTGCGAAAAATCCGGATCGTTGCGGCGGTCCTCTTCTTTCTGCTGATTACCCTGCTGTTCCTCGACTTTACGGGGACGCTCCATGCGTGGTTCGGGTGGATGGCGAAAATCCAGTTCCTGCCCGCCCTGCTGGCCGTGAACGTCGGCGTGGTGCTGGCGCTCGTGGCGCTGACCCTGCTTTTCGGACGGGTCTACTGTTCGGTCATCTGCCCGCTGGGCGTGATGCAGGACATCGTGTCGTGGTTCGCGGGGCGGCGTAAAAAGCACCGCTACCGCTTCAGCTACTCCCCCGCGCTCACGTGGCTGCGCTGGACGATGCTGGCGGTGTTCGTCGCGGCGATGCTGGCGGGCGTCGGCTGGCTGATCGCCCCGTACAGCGCCTACGGCCGGATCGCATCGAATCTTTTCGCACCGATCTATGCGTGGGGCAACAACGGACTGGCCTGGATCGCCGAGCGGATGGACAGCTACGCTTTCTATTCGGTGGAGGTGTGGATGAAGAGCCTCGGGATGTTCCTCATCGCCGTCGTGACGTTCGCGGGGCTCTCCTTCCTCGCCTGGCGCAGCGGACGCACGTGGTGCAACACGGTCTGTCCGGTGGGAACGCTGCTGGGCGTGTTGTCCCGCCGCTCGCTGTTCCGGCCGCGTTTCGATGTTTCGAAGTGCAACGGCTGCAAACTCTGCGCCCGCAGCTGCAAAGCGTCGTGCATCGACCCGGCGAACCATACGATTGATTACAGCCGCTGCGTGGCTTGCATGGACTGTCTCGAATCCTGTCATCAGGGGGCCATCACCTATACCCTGCGGCGGCCGGAACGGCCGTCGGCTTCCCCTGCCGGGGAACCTCGGACCGACGCTTCGCGGCGCCGGTTCTTCGGCGTGCTGGGGCTCTTCGCCTACACCGCCCTGCGTGCGCAGGAGAAGAAGGTCGATGGCGGACTGGCCGTGATCGAGGAGAAGAAGATCCCGGACCGTGCCGTGCCAATCCTGCCTCCGGGAGCGCAGAATCTGCGCCGCTTCACGACGCATTGCACCTCGTGCCAGTTGTGCGTGTCGGCCTGCCCGAATCAGGTGCTGCGCCCTTCGGGGCGGCTGTCGATGCTGATGAAGCCCGAGATGTCGTATGAACGCGGTTATTGCCGTCCGGAGTGCGCCCGCTGCGCCGAGGTGTGCCCCACGGACGCCATCCGCCTCGCGGACTTCGCGGAGAAGTCGGCGACGCAGATAGGCCATGCGGTGTGGATCGCCGAAAACTGCGTGGTCAACACCGACAGCGTGCACTGCAACAACTGTTCCCGCCATTGTCCCGCGGGGGCGATCAAGATGGTGCCCCGCGACCCCGGCGATCCGCAGTCGCCGCGCATTCCGGCCGTGCTCGAAGAGCGTTGCATCGGCTGCGGAGCCTGCGAGAACCTCTGCCCGGCGCGTCCGTTCAGCGCAATCTATGTCGAAGGCCACCAACGTCAGCGAATCATCTAAAAAGCGAAGAGATGGAGAAGAAAAAGATAGACCGCCGCGAGTTTCTGAAACTCTTCGGTGCCGGGGCCGCCGCCGCGACCGCGGGGATTTACGGCTGCGGAAAGCGGGGCCCGGGGGCTGCCGCCGCTGTCGGTGAAGTCCCGACCGACCGGATGACCTTCCGGACGACGCCGGCGACCGGTGACCGGGTGTCGCTGCTGGGATACGGCTGCATGCGCTGGCCGCTGCTGGAGACGCCTGCGGCCGACGGGAATCCGATCGACCAGGAGGCCGTCAACGAACTGGTCGATTATGCCGTTGCCCACGGGGTCAACTATTTCGATACGGCGCCCGTCTATGTGCAGGGCTTTTCCGAAAAATCCACGGGCATCGCCCTCAAACGCCATCCGCGCGAGAAGGTGTTCGTCGCCACGAAGATGTCCAATTTCTCGAATTTCACGCGCGAGAATTCGTTGGCCATGTACCGCCGGTCGATGGCCGAATTGCAGGTCGATTATCTGGACTACTACCTGCTGCACTCGGTGGGCGGCGGCAAGGGGGTGGAAACCTTCAACGAACGCTTCATCGACAACGGAGTGCTCGATTTCCTGCTGCGCGAACGCGAGGCGGGGCGCATCCGCAACCTCGGGTGGTCGTTCCACGGCGACCGGAAGGTCTTCGACCACCTGCTGGCGATGCACGACCGGGGCGAGGCCGTGTGGGACTTCGTGCAGATACAGATGAACTACGTCGATTGGAAGCATGCCGGGGGCCGCAACGTCAATGCCGACTACCTGTACGGCGAGTTGGAGAAGCGCGGCATTCCGGCCGTGATCATGGAGCCGCTGCTGGGCGGCCGTCTCTCGCGGCTGAACGACCATCTGAGCGAACGGCTCAAAGAACGCCGTCCGACGCAGAGCACCGCTTCGTGGGCGTTCCGCTTCGCGGGTTCCTACCCCGGGGTGCTGACCGTGTTGAGCGGCATGACCTACATGGAGCATTTGCAGGACAATATCCGCACCTATTCGCCGCTCGAACCCTGCACCGACGACGAACTGGCGCTGCTGGAGGACACGGCGCAGGTGATGCTGAAATACCCCACCGTGCCCTGCACCGAGTGTCAGTACTGCATGCCCTGCCCTTACGGACTGGACATTCCGGGGATTTTCGCCCACTACAACCGTTGTGTGAACGAGGGCAACGTCCCGAAAGACCGGCAGGACCCTGCTTACCGGAAGGCCCGGCGGGCGTTTCTCGTCGGCTACGACCGTTCGGTGCCGAAGCTCCGGCAGGCGAGCCATTGCATCGGCTGCGACCAATGCGTGTCGCACTGCCCGCAGTCGATCAAAATCCCGCAGCAGCTGCGCCGCATCGACCGTTTCGTCGAGCAGCTCAAACGGGGAACTCTCTGACGCCCTGCATACGGCCCCTCCCCTCGGAGGGGCTTTTTTTACCAAATGTTAATTTTTGCCCGGTCGTAAGCGCGTATCTTTGCACTCCGAAAAACGAGCCTTATGAAAGACAGTATTGATTTCGGCAGCATGGACATTTCGAAATTGTTCCGCAAACTGCTGATTCCTACCGTGCTGGGGATGATTTTCTCGGCCGTGTTCGTCATCACGGACGGGATTTTCGTGGGCCGCGGCATCGGCAGCGACGCCCTGGCCGCGGTCAACATCACCGCCCCGCTGTTCCTCATCAGCACAGGCGTCGGACTGATGTTCGGCGTCGGGGCATCGGTCGTGGCCTCGATCCACCTCTCGCAGGGGAAAGTCAAGGTCGCGCGTATCAACGTGACGCAGGCCGTGGTGGTTTCGTCGCTGCTGCTGGCGACATACAGCTTCCTCATTACCTGGTACGCTCCCGCAGTTGCCCGGCTGCTGGGCAGCTCGGACCGCCTGCTGCCGCTGGCCGAGGAGTACATGCACTGGTTCGCGCCTTTCCTGCCTTTCAGCGCCCTGCTCAGCTCGGGGATGTTCTTCATCCGCCTCGACGGGTCGCCCAATTACGCCATGCTTTGCAACGCCGTTCCGGCGGTCATCAATATCGCGCTGGACTATGTGTTCATCTTCATCTTCGGCTGGGGAATGACGGGCGCCGCGCTGGCCACGAGCCTGGGCTATATCGTGGGTGCGGGGATGATCCTCGTCTATTTGAGCGGCCGCCGGCGGGTCGTGCGTTTCTGCCGTGTGAAACTGAGCCGCAAAAGCATGCGCCTGACCTTGCGCAATGTGGAGTACATGTGCCGGCTGGGGCTCTCGACCTTCCTGTGCGAAGGAGCCATTGCGACGATGATGTTCGCCGGGAACTACGTCTTTATCCGCTATCTGGGCGAGGACGGCGTGGCGGCGTTCAGCATCGCCTGCTACTTCTTTCCGATTATCTTCATGGTCTACAATGCCATCGGCCAGTCGGCACAGCCGATCCTGAGCTACAATTTCGGCGCGGGCAACGATGCGCGCGTGCGCAAGGCGTTTCGGCTGGCGCTGATGACTGCCCTGACGGCCGGACTGGGTTTCTTCGGCGTGACGGCGCTTTTCAGCCGCGAAATCGTGGCCATGTTCATCGACAGCGCCTGTCCCGCTTACGACATCGCCGTCCGGGGGCTTCCGCTGTTCGCGTCGGGATTCGTCTTTTTTGCCGTGAACATCGTGGCGATCAGTTATTTCCAGAGCGTCGAGCGGGCGCGTCCGGCCATGTTGGTCACCCTCCTGCGCGGATTCGTCTTCATGGTGCTCTGCTTCTTCGGACTGCCCCTGCTGCTGGATGTCGAGGGCATCTGGCTGGCCGTGCCGCTGGCCGAGGTGCTTACCTTCGGGGTCGTCATGGCGATCTACTATCGGACCCGCTTGAAAAGCAGGTTTTAGAGGGTTGCAGCATGGCTTGCGGCTGAAAAGGGGCCGGTTGTTCGATTTTGTGCTATCTTTGTCTTCTCAAATCTGTAAGGCATGGAGGCTTTTATCGAAAAATTCAGCCGGAAATACAACCTTCCCCCTGAGGAGTGCCGGCGGCTCGTGGAACGGATGGAGCGACGGACCTTCCGGAAGGGCGAATGTGTGGTCCGCGAGGGCGAACGCAATTCCGATTTCTACGTCGTGAGCCGCGGCATCTGGCTGGGCCGCTATTGCAACGACGGTGCAGATGTTTCGGTGTGGTTCGCCGGCGAGGGCGAGGCGCTCTTTTCGACGTGGGGATATGTCGGCAACGCCCCTTCGCAGATCACCATCGAGGCGATGTGCGACGCCGAGCTGTACGGCATCGCCAAAGCCGATCTGGAGGAGTTTTTTGCCTCGTCGGTCGGGGCGGCCAATTTCGGACGGCGGCTCTTCGAGGAGCAGTTTATGGCGCTTGAAAACTGGATTCTTTCGGGTGGGGCCCCGCGGGCCGAGGAGCGTTACCGGACGCTGATGGCCGAGAGCCCCGAACTGTTGCAGGTCGTGCCGCTGAAACACATCGCCTCCTACCTCTGGATCACGCCGCAGTCGCTGAGCCGCATCCGGGCCAAACTGGGGAAGAAAAAGGGCTGACCGTCGGGGTCAGCCTTTCTTTTCGCGCTCCGGGGTATCCCATCCGCCGCCGAGGGCCTTGTAGAGCCCGACCAGCGCCAGATGTTCGTTGCGCACGGCCTTGCTCTCCTCGACCTGCGCGTCGAAGAATTTCCGCTGGGCGTCGAGTACGTCGATGTAGCGGATCACCCCGTTTATGTACTGCAACTTGGCCAGCACGACATACTGCCGGGCCGCCTCTTTGAGGTTGAATTTCAGTTCGGCGGTCCTGCGCATGTTGCGATAGGCGACCACGGCGTCGTTGACCTCCCGGAAGACCTCCAGCACCTTCTGTTCGTAAGCCAGCCGCGCCTGGTCGTAGGCCGCCAGCGCCGCGCGGTATTTCGCCCGTTTCGATCCGAAGGCGAACAGCGGCGCCGTGAGGTTGCCGACGGCATAGGAGAACGGGGATTCGATGAGTCCTTTGAGGGCGTCGTTTTCGAGTCCTCCCGTCAGTGAGATCGTCAGCCGCGGGAACCGGTCGGCATAGGCCATGCCGGCCGCGGCCATTGCGGCTTTCAGATTCTGCTCGGCCTGCCGCACGTCGGGACGGCGCTGCAACAGCGTCGAGGGCAGCCCTATGGCCAGCGAGTCGGGCATCGTGACATTCAGGTTCATCTTGCTGCGCGACACGCGGGCGGGATAGCCTCCCGCGAGCACCGAGATCTGATTCTCCTTTTGGGCGATTTTCAGTTCGAGGTCGGGAATCAGCGCCGAGGCGCTCGCCAGCTCGACTTTCGCCTGCTGGTAGGCCGTCTCGGAGGTCAGGCCGCCTTCGAAACGCAGCCGGGCCTGCCGCATGCTCTCCTCGCGGGTCTCTACCGTGCGGCGCACCACGTCCAGTTCGTGATCCAGCGCCGTCAGCTCGAAATAGGCCGTGGCCACCTCGGCGACGAGCGTCATTTGCATGGCCCGGGCCGCCTCGACCGAGGCGAGATATTCCGCCGCGCCCTTGCGTTTGGCCCACCGCAGGTTGCCCCACAGGTCGGCTTCCCAGCTCAGGGTCGCCTTGACGCTGAATTCGGCGTCGCTCTTGTGGGCCTCGCCGTAATAGTCGTTGGTCTCGTTGTCGGCGAGCACCAACCCTCCGAGCGACGGCAGCCGGGCCGCCTTGCTCACCCGGTAGAGCTCCTCCAGCTGGCGGATGCGCGCTTCGGCGGACTGCATGTTGCGGTTACGGTCGAGCGTGCGGCCGATCAGCCGGCAGAGCGTCGTGTCGGTGTAGACCTCCCACCAGTCCATGTCGCCGATGGTCAGCGAATCGGTGCGTCCGGCGACGATCTCGGCGGGGAGGTTCAGCTCCGGGGCCGGGCATTTCTTCTGCACGGAGCAGCCTCCCGCCAAAGTCAGCAGCAGGGCTCCGAAGATATATAAAGTGCTTCGTTTCATCGCGTACTCCATTTTTCCTTCAGTTTATACACCCAGACGAAGAACAACGGCACGAAGATGATGCCGACGGTGATGGCCACCAGCATGCCGAAGAAGACGCCCGTGCCGATGCCCTGCCGGCTGGCCGATCCGGGACCGCTGGCGAAGACCAGCGGCAGCATGCCGAGGATGAAGGCCAGCGAAGTCATGACGATGGGCCGGAAGCGCAGGCGTGCGGCCAGAATGACGGCCGTGAGGATGTCGCGCCCCTTTTCGACTTCGTCCTTGGCGAACTCGACGATCAGGATGGCGTTCTTGGCCACCAGCCCCACGAGCATCACCAGCCCGATCTGGAAGTAGATGTTGTTCTCCAGTCCGCAGGCCCAGTTGCCCAGATAGGCGCCGATGCCTGCGATCGGCAGCGAGAGGATCACAGCCACGGGGATCAGCCAGCTTTCGTACTGCGCCGCGAGGAACAGGAAGACGAAGAGGAAAGCCAGCGCCAGCACGTACCCGGTCTGGCCGCTGACGTGCTTTTCCTGATAGGAAAGGCCGCTCCACTCGACGCCGATCGACTGCGGCAGGTGGCGGCGGGCGATCTGTTCGAGGATGGCCATAGCCTGCCCCGAGCTGTATCCCTGCGCCGCCTCGCCCGAGATGGTCGCCGCGTTGAACATGTTGAAACGCCGGATGGTGCCCGGTCCCGTGGTGTAGGAGGTCGTGCCGAGGGCCGTGATGGGGATCATCGCCTTGTCGGCGCCCCGCACGAAGAAGAGACCCAGATTCTCCCGCTGGGCCCGGTACGGGGCTTCGGCCTGGATGTAGACGCGGTAGATGCGGTTGAACATGTTGAAGTCGTTGACGTAGACCGATCCGGTGAAGGTCTTCATCGTCGAGAAGATGTCGGCCATCGGAACGCCGAGCATCTGGGCCTTGTCGCGGTCCACGTCGAAATAGAGCTGCGGGATGTCGCTCTGCATCGACGACGAGAGGCCCGTCAGCTCCTTGCGCTTCGAAGCGTAGTGCAGCAGCGTGTCCACGGCCCGCTGGAGGTCGCCGTACGAGGCGTTGCCGCGGGCTTCGAGCACCATTTCGAAACCGCCCGAGGCGCCCAGTCCCGGAATGACGGGCGGCGTCGAGAGGTAGACCTTGCTTTCGGGATAACGGCGCATCTCCTCGCGGATGTCGTTCATCAGCCGGCGGATGTCCGAATTTTTGCGCTCCTCCCACGGTTTGAGGATCACCGTCAGCTGGCTGCGCGACTGGTTGGTGCCCACGCGGGGGCTCGATCCGGTGACGTTGAGCACGTATTCCACCTCTTCGAGCGACATCAGGTACTCCATAGCTCGGTCCGTCACGCGGCGCGTACGTTCGAGCGTGGCCCCTTCCGGAAGTTCCAGTTCGACGGTGAAATAGCCCTGGTCCTCCTGCGGCATGAAGCTCTGGGGAACGATCCGGTTGAGCACCCACAGCGCCGCGAGCGTCAGCCCGAAGAGTGCCAGCATGCGTTTCGAATGGTGCACGCCGCCGCGGATCATCCGTTCGTAGAACTTCGTTCCGTTGGCCAGCCAGATGTTGATGCGGCGGAAAAGGCGGTTTTTCTTCTTGCCCGGATCGGGACGCAGGATCAGGGCGCAGAGGGCCGGCGAAAGCGTCAGGGCCACGAACGTCGAGATCAGCACCGAAACGGCGATGGTGATGGTGAACTGGCGGTAGAGCTGGCCGGTGATGCCCGAGAGGAAGCTCACGGGAACGAACACGGCGCACAGCACCAGCGACGTGGCGACGATGGCGCTGCCCAGTCCGCTCATGGCTTTCTTCGTGGCTTCGTACGGGGAGAGCCCCTCTTCGTCCATCGTCCGCTCCACGGCTTCGACGACCACGATGGCGTCGTCCACGACGATGCCGATGGCGAGGATAAGTCCCAGCAGGGTCATCATGTTGAGCGAGAATCCGAAGGCCAGCATCACGCCGAACGTACCGATCAGCGAGATCGGCACGGCGATCGTCGGGATGAGCGTCGCGCGCCAGTTTTGCAGCGAGAGGAAGACCACGAGGATCACCAGCAGCAAGGCTTCGAACAACGTGTGGTAGACCTCCTTGATCGACTGCGAGATGTAGGAGGTCATGTCGAACGGAATCTTGTAGGAGATGCCCTCGGGGAAGCTGCGGCTGATCTCCTCCATCGTCTCGCGCACCGAGTGCGCCACCTCCATGGCGTTGGCGCCCGGCAGCATGTTGATATTCATCACGGCCGCATTGCCGCCGTTGATGCCGCTCTCGGTGCTGTACGACGAGGCTTCGAGCGAGATGCGGGCCACGTCCCTGAGGCGGATGAGCGATCCGTCGGGGTTGGCGCGGATGACGATCTCCTCGAACTCGCGGACCGACGAAAGGCGTCCGCGGGCGGTGATCGGGATCGTGACATCGAGGTCCGTGATGGGCTGCTGGCCCAGTACGCCCGCCGCCGATTCGCGGTTCTGGTCTTTGAGGGCCTTTTGCAGGTCCTGGACCGTCAGTCCGAGGTTGGCCAGCCGGTCGGGCTGCACCCAGATCTGCATGGCGTAGTAGCGGCTGCCGACGTTCGAGACGCTGCCGACCCCCTTCACGCGGCGCAGCATGTCCAGCACGTTGAGCGTGGCGTAGTTCGAAAGGTATATCTCGTCGAACTTGGGGTCGTTCGACAGCAGCGTGATGGTCATCAGGCGGCTCGAAGCCTGCTTCTCGACCGAAATGCCGTTCTGGATGACTTCGGCCGGAAGACGCGCTTCGGCCTGCTTCACGCGGTTCTGAATCTCGACGGCCGCCAGATCGGCGTCCGTGTCGATGTCGAACGTGACGGTGGCGGAGAAACCGCCCGAGTTGCTGCTCGTCGATTCCATGTAGAGCATGCCGGGCGTTCCGTTGAGTTCCTGTTCGATGGGCGTGGCGACGGCCTGCGTCACGGTCTGGGCGCTGGCGCCGGGATACGATGCCGAAACCTTCACCACCGGGGGCACGATGCGCGGATACTGGTCCACGGGCAGCAATACCAGTCCCAGCAGGCCGACGATGACGATGACGATGGAGAGAACGGTCGAGAATACGGGCCGATCGATAAAGAAATCCGATTTCATGGCTCGCTATTTTTCAGACGCCTCCGTCTCGGTTACGCGACTCTTTGTAGGGGCCGGCACGGGGTCCACCTTGTCGCCGTGGGTGAGCTTGTGGAAGCCCTCCACGACGATCTTCTCGCCGGGAACGACGCCCCGTTCGACGATCACCCGGTTATCGACCTCGGGGCCGAGTTCGATCATGCGGCGCTCGGCGATGCTGTCGGGCCGTATGACGAAGACATAGGCGCCGCCCTTCTCGATGACGACGGATTTGGTCGGAACGACCGTGGCGTCTTCGCGTACGTCCAGCAGCAGGCGCACCTTGGTGATCTGCCCCGGAAGCAGGATGCGGTCGGGATTGGCCATCTCGGCCCGCACGGAGAAGGTTCCCGTTTCAGGATCTACCTGCGGATCGGCGAAGTCCACGAGCCCGCGCAGCGGATACTGCGTGTTGTCGGCCAGCGTGATAGTGATGTAGGGGTCCCACTTGCGCGTGGAGTCCTTCTGGCCCAGGTTGACGTTGCGGGCCCTGCTTTTGAGGTAGTCGAGACCCGTCATGCTGAAATCCACGCGCACGGTGTCGCTCTTGACCACCGTTGCCAGTAGCGATTTGCCGTTGGGACCCACGAGCGTCCCGATGTCCACGCTGCGCTCGGAGATGTAGCCCGAGATCGGCGAACTGACGGTGGTGTAGCTCAGGGCCGTTTCGGTCTGTGTGAGGTCGGCCTCGCTCATCGCCACGGCCGCCGTGGCGCTTTCGTAGGAAGCGATGGCGTTGTCGAGGTCCAGTTGGCTCGCGGCGTTCTGCTCGTAGAGCGGACGGATGCGCTGCAAGTCGCGCTCGGCTTTGAGGGCCATGGCCTTGTCCTTGTTCAGCTGGGCCCGGGCCTTGTTGGCGTGCGCCCGATAGAGTTTGGGGTCGATGATGAACAGGGGCTGTCCCTTGCGGACATAGGTGCCCTCTTCGAACATCATCTTTTCGAGGAAGCCCTCGACGCGGGCGCGGATTTCGACGAACTGTTGGGCGCGGATGCGTCCGACGTATTCGCCGTAAAGTTCTATATCGTCGGTCTGGACGGATTCGACCTCGACCACCGGCCAGATGGGTTTTGCGGGTTCGGGACGCAGCCACCACCACAGCCCTCCGGCCGCCACGACGGCGGCTCCGCCGAGGATGATCCAGGTGCGTTTGGAAAAGCGGCGGACCCTGCCGCCTGCCTCTTTGCCCAGTTCCAGCGTGCGGCGTCCTGTCAGGAGTGCCTGCTGTCTGATTTTATCACGGGATATTTTCATTGCTTGACATCGTGTGTATTGATTGCCTGGTTCGGATGTCCGGTATTTGGATTGCAAAATTAGGATTTTTTGTCAATCTGCCTCTCCTACCGGTGCAAATCGGGCGAATATGATGCCGAAATGCCTGTTTTTGTTAAGAAAAGGTGTAATAACGGTAATAAAATCCGGAATCCGTATACCGAAAGACCGGAAAAACGGGTTTATATTTGTACATTGTCAAAACGCTATTACGAATGTTCTGCCGAAAAACAAAACGTGTCATGCTTCTGCTTCTCGGAATCGTCTGTCTGCTGGCCGCTGCGGTCGCGCTCTTCATCCATCGACCTTCGTTCGGACGCCTGCCCCGCGGGGAGCGGCTGGCCCGGATCGAACGCTCGCCCAACTACCGCGACGGGCAGTTCCGCAACCGGGAGCGCACCCCGCAGATCACCGCGGACCGGGGACGTGTGCGGACCATGCTGGGATTCCTGTTCCGTTCGACGGAGAACCTGCGTCCGGCGGTGCCCGTGGCTGCCGTCAGGACCGATTTGCGGGAGCTCGACCCCGCGCGGGAGCAGCTGGTCTGGTTCGGACACTCCTCCTACCTGATCTTTTCGGGCGGGCGGCGGATTCTCGTGGACCCGGTTTTCCGGAGCGCCGCTCCGCTGGGGTTTCTGAACAGGGCCTTTCCGGGCAGCGACCTCTACCGCCCGGAGGATATGCCTGCGATAGATCTGCTCGTCATCACCCACGACCATTGGGACCACCTCGATTACCGTACGGTCCGCGAACTGAAAGACCGCATCGGAAAGGTCGTCTGTCCGCTGGGTGTCGGCGAACATTTCGAACGCTGGGGATTCGCTCCGGAGCGGATCGTCGAACTGGACTGGGACGAGGACGCCAGCCCCGTGGAGGGAGTCCGGGTCTTCTGCCTGACATCGCGTCACTTCTCGGGCCGGGGACTGAATCCCAATAAGTCGCTGTGGGCCTCCTTCCTGCTGGAGACCTCCGCGCGGAAGATCTATATCGGCGGCGACGGCGGTTACGGAAGCCATTTCGCGCAGATCGGAGAGCGCTTCCCGGAGATCGACCTCGCCGTTCTCGAAAACGGGCAGTACGATGCCGACTGGCGCTATATACATACGCTGCCCGATCAGCTGCCGCAGGCCGCGGCCGACCTGGGAGCCCGGAAGGTGCTGACGGTCCACCATTCGAAATACGCTCTGGCGCGGCATCCGTGGGACGAGCCGCTGAGGACCGCTGCGGCGATGGCCGGGCACGAGCCGCCTGCGGTTCTGCAACCCGTCATCGGGGAGGTCGTCGGACTCTGACGAGAAAAAGAGAAGCCGCCGGAATTTCCGGCGGCTTCTCCGTCTCATGCCAGCAGGCGTTTGCGCTTGCAGAAGCGTTCGCACTGCCGGGCGATGTCGTACCCCAGCATGGCGCCGAGCATGAAATCCTCCTCGGGCGTCAGTTCGTTGAGCGGCTTGTGGACGAAAGTCCGCACCGCGTTCAGGCACAGCCGGTTGCCGAAATAGAGGTTGACCTTGCTGTCGGTGACGGGCTGGGTGAGGTGTTCGATCCCCAGCCGGTCGAGCCGTTCGCAGACCAGCACGGCGCACGTGCGGCACATCGTACACAGCACCAGACTGCGCACACCCTTCTGAAACTCGTAGATGTGGTGCATGAAGAGTTTCATCGAACCGTGGCGGCTGAAATCCTCGGCACTCATCGTCAGACGTTTCTGAGGTTCTCACACCAGGCGGCGAGGCGGGCGTCGGTCTTGCCCGGGTCGCTCTCGTCGATGGCCAGTCCGACGAACCGGCCGTCGCTGCACACCAGCGAGTCGGTGACGTCGTAGCCTTCGGGTGCATAGGAGCCGACGAACGTGCAGCCCGTGTCCTGCAATCCTTCGTAGATCAGCCCGATGGCGTCGCAGAAGGTGTCGGGATAGGAGCCGCTGTCGCCGCAGCCGAACAGGGCGACTTTCTTGCCGGCGAGGTCCTTGGCTTTCAGGGCGTCGAGGAAAGGATACCAGTCGTCTTGCAGTTCGCCGCTGCCCCATGTCGAGGAACCCAGCACCAGCAGGTCGTATTTGTTCGCCTCGTCGGCCGAGGCGTCCGCCACGTTGTGAACGTCGGCGGACGCTACGCCGAGCTGTTTGGCAATGTCCTGTGCGACGGCCTCCGTCGTGCCGGTCGTACTTCCGTAAAAAATTCCAGTCATCTCTTTCGGTTTTTTGGTTTTTCGCAAAGTAACGACATTCTCCGGCGCGGGGCAATACCTATTTTTCGGGGTTTTCGGAGCGTCCGGATACCGTTATTAAGCGATGCGACGGACGGCGGAAGCGGCGGCGGCTATCGGACGGGAGCGAGTACGGCGACGAATCCGCCTCCGGGTGCGAGGTGTATCTTCAGGGGTTCGGCGGTGTCGATACGGATTGTTTCGCGCTTGTAGTCCGAGGCTTTTCGGTCGGCGTTTACGCCGTCGCGGAAGATCGTCGCCTCGACCGTGCCGCCGATGCCCAGCGGCGCGAGATCGACCTCCACGTCGCGCGGCGTCCAGTCCGTGATGGCGCCGACGTACCACGTATCTCCGCTGCGGCGCGCCGTGACGATGTACTCGCCCATGCGTCCGCCGAGAATGCGCGTCTCGTCCCACACGGTCGGAATCGCGGCGATGAACTCCGTGCATTCCGCCTCGCGCAGGTAGTTCGTCGGCGAGTCGCACAGCATGTTCAGCGGCGAGTCGAGCACGACGTACAACGCCAGCTGGTGGCAGCGCGTGCCCTGGCTCATCGGTTCCGAGTTGACGGGACGGTAGTTCTTCCGTGTGGCGTTGCGCATGGCCCCCTGCGTGTAGTCCATCGGACCTGCGGCCTGACGGATGAACGGGATCGTCGCGTCGTATTTCATCTGATCCACCGATTCGGGGCTCCACTTCATCTGCTCCAGACCGTGCACGCCCTCGAAGTTCAGCACATTGGGCCACGTGCGGTTCAGACCCGCGGGTTTGTGCGTGCCGTGCAGGTCGAGAATCAGTCCGTATCGGGCCGCCGTCTCCGCCGCGCGGTGGTTGAAGGCGGTCATCTGCTGGTCGTCGCGGTCCATGAAATCGACCTTGAAGCCCTTGACGCCCATCTCCGAATAGTGTTTGCAGACATTCTCCATGTCGCGGTCGAAGGCCCAGTAGCCGGCCCAGAGGATGATGCCCACGCCTTTCTGCCGTCCGTACTCCACGATCGCCGGCAGGTCGATCTCCGGGACTATCTGCATCAGGTCGGCCTTTTTGTTCACGGCCCATCCCTCGTCGAGAATCACGTATTCGATACCCTTCGCAGCCGCGAAGTCGATGTAATACTTATAGGTCTCGGTGTTGATTCCCGCCCGGAAGTCCACGCCCGAGATGTTCCAGGCGTTCCACCAGTCCCAGGCCACCTTGCCGGGCTTGATCCACGACGTGTCGTCGATTTTCGAAGGTGCGGCCAGCAGGAAGCTCAGGTCGCTGGCGGCGAGGTCGGGGTCCGTGCCGACGATGGCCACGCGCCACGGGAACGTGCGCGGAGCCTCGACCTTGGCGATGAACGCCTCGCGCTCTTTGACCACCATTTGTAGATTGTTGTATCCGCCTTGCTCCGTGCGTTTGGGATAGGGCGCGAAACGAGCCGTGAGGTGCTGCCCGCCGTTGCCGTTCCACAGATACATGCCCGGATAGTCGTTCAGATCGGTTTCGGTGATGCAGACCTTCACCCCGTCGCCGGCGTCCACGACCAGCGGCAGGAAGATCAGCCGTCCGGCGTCGAGCTTCGAAAGGGTCGTCTCGGTGTAGGTATTCTCGAACGAATTGCGCCATTGGGCGTCGATGTTGCCGGCATGGTCGCGTACATAGGGTACCGTCACGGCGCAGTCGGCGGGGAAACGGTATTCCGCCTGTTCGCTCACGATGTTGAAAGGCTTTTTAGCACGGCTCACGAAGCGGTAGGCAACGCCGTCGTCGTAGGCCCGGAATTCCACCGACCAGTCGCCCCGCATCTTCAGCGTAAGGCCGTTGTAGCGGTCGCGGACCTCCGCCGAACGGTAGAGCGGCGACGGAATCGCGGTATCGACGCTCGTGCGCGAGACGCCTGCCACACGCGGGGCTATGCCCCACGTCGTGCCGTTGTCCAGTGTCAGCGAGAGCGGCGAAGCGTCCAGCACCGGTCGTCCGTCGAGCGTGACGGCATAGGTCAGTGCATCGTCCGCCGCGACGGTCGTCCGGAGACGCCCGTCGGGAGAGGTGAGCGTGTAGGTTTTCTGCGCCAGAGCAGGAAAGGCGCAGGCGACGGAGGCTGCAAGCAGCAGAAGCGTTTTTTTCATCGTTATCATTGCTTATTGAAGTACTGTGAATCGGACGGGACGGAGGTCTGCGGAGCTGCCGCCGATGAAGAGTTCGAACTCGCCGGGATCGGAAACGACGGAGCCGTCGGCCAGCACGTATTCCAGTTCGGAGCGCGTGATGTCGAAGGTCACATCGGCGGATTCGCCCTTTTTGAGGAAGATTTTCCGGAAGCCTTTCAGCTCTTTCACCGGACGGGTGATCTGCGCCTTGATGTCGCGGATGTAGAGCTGTACGACCTCTTCGCCGTCATAGTCGCCGGTGTTGGCGACTTTCACCGTCGCCGTGATGCGGCCGTCGGCGGCCATCCGGTCGCTGCTGAGCGTCGGGACGCCGTATTCGAACGTCGTATAGCTCAGTCCGTAGCCGAACGGATAGAGTGCATCGACCGGAGCGTCGATATAGTGCATCACATAGCGCTGGTTCGGCTCGAACGGGCGCCCCGTGTGCTTGTGGTTGTAGTAGACCGGGATTTGGCCGACGTTGTAGGGAAACGACATGACCAGTTTGCCCGAGGGGTTGTATTTGCCGAACAGCACGTCGGCGACGGCGTTTCCGGCCTCGGTGCCCAGGAACCACGTTTCGACGATCGTTTCGATGTTCTCTTTCTCCCACGCCAGCGTCAGCGGACGGCCGTTGCTCAGCAGCAGGACGACGGGTTTCCCGGTCATTTTAAGCTCTTTCAGCAACTCTTGCTGGACACCCGGAAGTCCCAGTTCCGAGCGGCAGTAGCCTTCGCCGCTCATGTCGGCGCTCTCGCCCAGGCAGGCGATCACCACGTCGGCGCCGCGTGCCGCGCGGACGGCTTCCGCGAAGCCGCTCCGGTCGCTGCCCGTGACGTTGCAGCCTTTGGCATGGACGATGCGTGTGCCGGCCCCGGCGGCCTTTTCGATGCCCCGGAGGATCGTCATGACCTCCTTCGGGTCGCCTTTGGCCCTCCATTCGCCCAGCATGTCCACCGGACTGTCGGCCAGCGGCCCGACGACGGCGATGGAACGGGGCTTGCCGAGGGGCAGCACGGACTTGCGGTTTTCGAGCAGCACGATCGACTTGCGGGCCATGTCGCGCGCCGCTTCGCGGTGAGCCGCCGAGAGGGTCACCTCTTTTTCATGCTGCTCGTCGCAGTAGCGGTAGGGATCGTCGAAGAGTCCCAGTTCGTATTTCAGCCGGAGGATGCGGCGGACGGAGCGGTCGATCTCCTTTTCGGAGACCTTGCCCTCCTTCACCAGCTCTTCGAGCGAACTCGGATAGCAGCCGCCCTCCATGTCGATGTCGCATTCGTTCTTTACGGCCAGCAGCGCGGCCTGTTTCTTGTCCTCGGCGACGCCGTGGGGAATCATTTCGGCCACGGAACCCCAATCGGAGACGATGACGCCGTCCCAGCCCCACTCGCCGCGCAGGATCTGCTTCACGAGGAAGCGGTTGCCGGTGGCAGGAACGCCCGAGAGTTCGTTGAACGAGTTCATGAAAGTCGCGGCGCCTGCATCTGCGGCGGCTTTGAACGGCGGCAGGTAGAGTTCGCGCAGCCGCTGGTCGGAGATGTCCACCGTGTTGTAGTCGCGGCCTCCTTCGGAGGCTCCGTAGCCCGCGAAATGCTTTGCGCAGGCGAGGATGGTGTTCGATGCCGAGAGATCGCCGCCCTGGAATCCCCGGACGCGGGCCCGGGCGATGCACGATCCGAGGTAGGGGTCCTCCCCCGCTCCCTCCATGACGCGGCCCCAGCGCGGGTCGCGGGCGATGTCAACCATCGGGGCGAAAGTCCATTGCAGACCCGCTGCCGAGGCTTCGACGGCGGCCATCCGGGCCGAGGCTTCGATCGTTTCCATGTCCCATGAACAACTTTCGGCAAGGGGTACGGGCGAAATGGTCTTGTAGCCGTGGATCACGTCCAGCGCGAAGATCAGGGGGATTCCCAGACGGGTCTCCTCGACAGCGATCCGCTGGAGTTCCCGTGTCGTGACGGCTCCCGTGACATTGAGCACGGTACCGATCTTGCCTTCGCGGACACGTCCTTCGAGCGACGAGTACTGTTTCAGGACGCCGGTGGGATTGCTCTTGCCCGATACCTGGTTCATCTGGCCGATCTTCTCGGCGAGCGTCATGCGGCCCATGAGCCGGTCGATTTCCTTGTCGTAATTACGGCCGGGGGACTTGTCGCCGCCGCAGCCTGCGACCGCCAGACAGCAGCCGAGCCATAGGATTCTGTGAGTTTTCATCATTCGGTGTGTATTGTGTTTCGTGTTCCGGGGCGCGCCCGGCGGATAAAGATACGAATTTTTGACGGAATTTGCCGTCCGGACCGTTTTTTCGGGGGCTGCGTGCCGGCCGTCATCGTATCGATTTGGTAAATTGATTTTTAATGGTTAGTTTTAACCTCACTTTTAATGACCGTTATGATTAGATTTACACTCGGCGCACTGCTCTCCCTGTATGCCTTTGCGGCGGCGGCCCAGACCTCCCCTGCCGATTCGATTGCTTTCGTGACTGCCGAATGGCGCGTCTCCGACCTCGGCGGAGGGGCCCGATGCCGCTATGCTCAGGTCGATATGTTCGGCTCCCGGCAGAGCATCTCCGTCGTCAGTTATCCCCGGCGGGGCTTTGAAACGCGGATCGTTCATCTCGACCGTCGGGCCGAGGCTGTGAGCGAACTGGGCAGGGCCGCCGGGGCGGACATGGCCGTCAACGGCAGTTATTTCGATGTCAGGACGTTCGAGCCGGTGACGTTCGTGTCGGTCGATAGAAAGATCGTGGGACGCACCACCCCCAGGGAGCTGGTCCGCACCAACGGCGTTGTCGCTTTCAAGGACAAAAAAGGCCGCAAGATGGATATTTTCTTCTGCGACACGTCGGAATACCGGCAGGTGGCGCGCCGTTACCGTTCGGTGCTGGCCGCGGGCCCCGTGCTGATCGACGGCGGCCGGATCATCGAATACGATTCCGACAAGACTTTCTACACCGGCCGTCATCCCCGCACGCTGATCGGCAAGCGGGCCGACGGCGAGGTGGTGATGGCCGTCATCGACGGTCGTTTCCGGGGCGAGGGTGAAGGCGCCACCATCGCCGAAACGGCCTATATCGCCCGTCTGCTGGGGCTCGTCGAGGCCCTGAACCTCGACGGAGGAGGCTCCTCGACGCTCTGGACCGCCCGGAAAGGCGTGCTCAACCATCCCTACGACAACCACCGCTTCGACCATGCCGGCGAACGGGCCGTGCCCAACTGCATCGTAGTGCGCAGTAAAAAACGGTGAAAGGAAGACGGGAATCCGGCCCCGTTTTCATGGCAGGCAGAAGGACTGGGCGAGGTTCACGGCGAGTGTCCGCCCGGAAAAAATAAAACCCTCTCAGGCCGAGAGGGTTTTGTATTCGTTGGGCGTATAGCCGACCACCTTTTTGAACAGCCGGCTCAGATGGTGCGGATATTTGAATCCCAGTTCGTAGGCGATTTCGCTGATCGACCTGCCGCCTTCGGTCAGCAGCTCTTTGGCGCGGTCGATGGTGGTCAGCTGGATGTACTCCTGCGCCGATTTTCCGGTCTCCTTCTTGATCAGATCGCCGAAATAGTTGGCCGACAGGTGCAGCCGGTCGGCGCACCACGCCACCGAAGGCAGACCCTGCGACTGAGGCTTGTCCGACGTGAAATAGTCCCGCAGCAACTCTTCGAAACGGGTCAGCAGGTCCTTATTCACGTTTTCGCGCGTAACGAACTGTCGGTCGTAAAAACGGACGCAATGGTTGAGCAGCACTTCGATATTGGCCGCGATGATCTGTTTCGAGTGCTTGTCGATGGCGTGCTGCAACTCTTCCCGGATTTCACGGAAGCAGTTGATGATGATCTGCTGCTCGCGTTCGGACATGTGCAGCGCTTCGTTCGACGAATAGGAAAAGAACGAGTAGTCGGCCATGCGCCGGGCGAGCGATGTTCCGCGCAGCAGATCGGGATGGAACATCAGACACCATCCCTTGTATCCGTACAGGATTTTGCCGTCGTCGATGCCGAATACCTGTCCCGGAGCGATGAAGACCAGCGTTCCTTCCCGGTAGTCGTACCGGTTGCGCCCGTAGAGCAACGGCCCGCAGTCGAGGTGCTTGAGGAAAATGCAGTAGAACCCGAAGTTTTTGAGACAGTGGCGCACGGATTCCAGTTCCGAAAAATCGACGACGCTTACCAGCGGATGCAGCGTCTCCACGTCCAGCAGTTCGTTGTAGTCCTGCACCGAATCCAATTTTACGATCGTTCCCATTATGTATTCATTCGTTTTTCCGGGACAAAGGTAACCGATTTTCAGATACGCACAACCCTGTTCCGGCGGAATCCGTAATATCGGTTCTTGAATCCGTAATACGGGTTGGTCCGTCGTGGACACTCTTTGCACGAACCGTAAAATTGGTGCTTGAATCCGTAATCCGTCTATGGATGCGCCTTCATCCGCTTCTTACTTTTGCATTGTCGGAAAAGACGAACCGGGGTTGCGGTCCGCGGCTCACAGTGCGGGCGGAACGCTGAAATCCCGGAAATAATGAAAAAAAACATGAAAAAGTACATGTTGGGAATGGGGATGCTCTGCGCCGCTTCGCTCGCCGCAGCACAGACCCCGAAAGCGGAACAAGCTATGGATACGAAACGACAGCACATCGCGGCGGTCGCTGCCCTGACGGGACGGGGCGACCTCGCCGGACTGGAATCCGCCCTCGCTGCGGGGCTGGACGACGGCATGACCGTCAACGAACTGAAAGAGGTGATGGTGCACGCCTACGCCTACTGCGGATTTCCGCGGGCTCTGCGCGGATTGCAAACCCTGGTCGGCGTGCTCGACGGGCGCAAGGCCGCCGGTGTCGAAGTGAATTGGGGCCGCGAGGCGTCGCCGGTCACCGACGCCCGCCCGAAATACGAACGGGGACGCGACATTCTCGCGGAGATCTCCGGTATCCCTGCGGATGCGCCGAAAGCCGATTACGCCGTGCTGGCTCCCGAAATCGAAGTGTTTCTCAAAGAGCACCTCTTCGCCGACCTTTTCGAGCGCGACGTGCTGACCCATGCCGAGCGGGAGATCGCCACGGTGGCGATACTGGCCGCTGTCGGAGGTGTGGAGCCGATGATGAAGGGACACATGGGCATTGCCCTGAACACGGGAGTCGAACCCGATGAACTGCGCCACCTGCTGGCAATCGTCGAACGGCGGATCGGCCGCCGCGAAGCCGATGCCGGACGTGTGGCGCTGGACGAAGTGTTGCAGAGCAAAGGACTGCTCGCCGACTCCGCAACGCCGGCCGTGTCGGCGGAGAACGGAGTGCAGGTGCGGAAGGTCTCGTTCCGAAACCGCTTTCGCATCGACGTGGTCGGCGATCTTTATCTCCCGGCGGATTACGATCCGGCCCAAAAATATGCCGCCATCATCGTCGGCCATCCGTTCGGAGGCGTGAAGGAACAGACCTCGGGGCTCTATGCCCGCAGCCTGGCGGAGCGGGGCTATGTTACCTTGGCTTTCGATGCCTCTTATTACGGCAAAAGCGGCGGCTATCCGCGCCGGATCGAATCTCCCGAAGTGCGTGTCGAGGATTTCAGCGCGGCGGTCGATTTCCTGTCGAACCACCCGGCGGTCGATGCGGACAGGATCGGAGTCGTCGGCATCTGCGGCGGCGGGTGCTACTCGGTGAGCGCTGCGCAGATCGATCACCGGATCAAAGCCGTGGCGACGGTCAGCATGTACGACATGGGCCGTGCCCGCCGTCAGGGCGTGGGCGACTCGATGACCTATGAACAGCGCATGGCGACGCTCGATGCCGTCGGTGCACAGCGCACAGCGGAATACGGCGGAGCCGCCCGCAAGGACATTCGCGCCCTGCCGGAAAAGGTCGATGCCTCGACGCCGCAGTACGCCCGCGAGTTTTTGGACTATTACGACAACCCGGAGCGCGGCAAGCATCCCAATTCGACTGGCTATTATTCCTATACGAGCCTCGCGCCGATGATGAATTTCTTTCCGTTCGTGCAGATCGGGACCATCTCTCCGCGTCCGCTGCTCTTCATCGTGGGCGAGCATGCCGTGTCGGCCTACTTTTCGGAAGACGCCTATGCGAAGGCTGCCGAGCCCAAGGAGCTGTTCGTCGTCGAAGGGGCCACGCACGTCGATCTCTACGACCGTCCGGAATATCTGGCAATCACGCTGCCCAAACTGGACGGCTATTTCAGACAATACCTCAAATAACGAACCGATATGAAATGGATACTTATCGTTGCAGCCGCAGTCCTGTCGGGTGCCTGCTGCAACCGAACGGCCGAAACAGCGCAAACGCAGCTGGCGGAGGATGTTTTTGCCAAAGGTTCGCTGCTGGAGAACAACCCGAATTTCACGGGCGATGCCTGGCTCGAAATGTTCGTCACGGCGGCCGACTCGATGGACTGCACGGTCGGCAACGTGACTTTCGCTCCCGGCGTGCGCAACGGCTGGCATGCGCATCCGGGCGGTCAGATTCTGCTCTGCACTTCCGGCCGGGGACTGTATCAGGAAAAGGGCGGAGCGGTCCGCGAGCTGCGCTCCGGCGACGTGGTGAAAATCGCCCCCGGCGTGGTGCACTGGCACGGTGCGGCCCCCGACAGCGAGTTCACGCATATCGCCATCGGCACGCAGGTGTCGAAAGGCCCGGCCGAATGGTTCGGTCCGGCGGCCGGCAACGAATAGAAAACCATCCGTTCGACGAATCGGATAAATAATGTACGAAGTATGAAAAAGATTCTTTTGATTCCGTTTTTGTTTTTTTCGCTGGCGGCGATGGGCGCCTGCTCGGCGGACGAAAAGACTTCCGACCCGGAAACACCCGATCAGCCGGCCGGGAACAGCAATATTCTGGTCGCCTATTTCTCTGCGACGGGCAATACGCAGAGCGTGGCCGAACGCATTGCGGCGCTGACCGGAGCCGATGTGTACCGTATCGAGGCGGCCGATCCGTATGCTGCGGATCCCTACGATGACAGCGACCGTGTTCAACGCGAGGCGTACGGCGACCTGCGGCCCGGCGTGGCGAATCTGCCCGCTGCGGAGACAATCGCACGGTACGACACGATTTTCGTCGGTTCGCCCTGCTGGTGGCACCAGCCTGCGATGGTCGTCTGCACCTTTCTCGAAGCCTACGATCTGAGCGGCAAGACCATCGTTCCGTTCTTCACCTATGGAGCGACGACCTATCTGAACGAGTCGATGCAGAAGATCTACCGCCTTACTCCGGGGTCGAAGCACATTCCGGCAACTCTTCCGGAGGACCTCGATCCGGACGACATTACCACGCCCGGGCGTCTGGACGATGCGGGGATCGACATGCCGGGGAGTGCCGGCGGAGTGGAAGCGTGGCTGAAAAGAATCGGAATTTGAGCCTCACGGCAAAGCGCAAGGCGAGATAAATCGTTATCTTTGCAAAAAACAGAGGCTGACGATATGGAACAATTAAATGTATTCGACTGTTCGAACGTCCTGATAGCGAGTTTTTTCACCGACGACCGGGGTTGCGCGCACGAGAACCGGGAGCATACGCTTATCTATTTGTGTTCCGGTGAGCTCGAAATCGAGGAGCGCGGCAGGAAAACGGTATTGCATCCGGGCGAATGCGCGTTCATGCGACGCGACAACCGGATGTGGTTGCAGAAACATGCCGATGCGGAGCATCCGTACCGTTCCGTCGTGCTGAAATTCACGAAGCCGTTTCTGCGGGAGTTCTACCGGACGCTCGACCGGAAAGAGATTCCCGTGGAATCGAAACGTACAAAAGCGAGCCTGCGCGTATTGCCGAACAACCGCCCCGACATCCGCAGCTTGTTCGAATCGGTCGTTCCCTATTTCGACGCGGGCGTGCAGCCCTCCGACGAGGTGCTGAAGCTCAAGATGATCGAGGGGGCTTATGTACTGCTCAACACGGATCGGAGTCTCTACGCTTCGCTGTTCGACTTCGTCGATCCGTGGAAAATAGACATCATCGACTATCTGAATGATAATTATATGTACGACCTGTCGATGGAAGAAATTGCAAGTTACACGGGCCGCAGTCTGGCGACGTTCAAGCGCGATTTCGCCAAGGTGAGCGACCTGACGCCGCAGAAATGGCTTATCAAGCGACGGCTGGAGGCGGCGCACGAGTTGATAAAGTCCGGCAAGAAAAAAGTGACGGAAGCCTGCTTCGATGTCGGGTTCAAGAACCTGTCGCACTTCTCGAAGATTTATAAGGAGACGTATGGAGTAGCTCCAACCGGAGATATACGTTGACTATCGAACAAACAATGTGCTATGGCGACGATTATCAGAAAAGAAGAGCGGAATTTCCAACCCAATCCCGGAAAAATCGACGGATTCCGGCTGTTTACGGACCTTTCGCGATCGCAAAAGGGCATCGACCCGAAATATCTGAATTTCGACCTGCGCCGCCTCGACCCGCAGCAGTGCAACGCTCCGTATCATTTCCATCGTTATGCCGAGGAGCTGTTTTTCGTGCTGTCAGGCTCGGCGACGCTGCGAACTCCTGCCGGACTGGAAATCGTGCACGAGGGGGACATCCTCTTTTTCGAGGCGGGCGAGAGCGGTGCGCATCAGCTCCGCAACCACACCGACGAGCCGTGCACCTACCTCGACATGCGCTCCTATATCGGATATGACGTCTGCGAATACCCCGATTCGGACAAAATCATCCTTGTCCCCGGCGGCGAAACATTCTGCCGCAGCGAACAGCATGCCTATTTCGAGGGCGAAACAAACGCGGATAAAATTTGGAAAGATTCGAAGAGATAGATTCGAACTTTTCAGCAAAGTAATTTGAGCCTTGCAACAAAGTCGTTGCGAGGCTCTTTCTTTACCTTTGCGAAAAAACATCATGGAAAACGATATTTTCGCAAGGGATTTGAGCGGCGAGATGGTTTCGCCCAATGACGCAGGTTACGAAGAGCTGATTGCCGACATCTTCGCCACGATGAAGACGGCCGCGGAGATGAATACGGGCTACCGCACGCCCGAAGAGGTGCACGAATTTATGGGGCGCATCCTCGGCAAGCCGCTCGACGGGAGCACCACCCTGCTGCCGCCGCTCTATATCGACTACGGCAAGCCCGTGACTATCGGCAAAGGATGTTTCATCCAGCAATGCTGCACGTTCTTCGGCCGCGGCGGCATCACCATCGGCAACGACGTGTTCATCGGGCCGAAGGTTAATCTTATAACCATCAATCATGATGTCGATCCCGATAACCGCAGTGCCACCTACGGACGCCCTATCGTCATCGAGGACAAGGTGTGGATCGGTATCAACTCCACGATATTGCCGGGTGTCAGAATCGGTTACGGAGCCATCGTCGGCGCCGGCAGCGTGGTGACGAAAGACGTACCGGCTATGACCGTCGTGGCTGGCAATCCTGCAAGAATCATCAAAGCAATCGAAAACAAATAAACTATGAAAGAGAAAAAAGGAATCAGCCGCCGCGGTTTTCTGAAGACTGCGGCCGCTGTAGGAGCGGCTCTGACCATTCAGCCCGCAATCAATAAGGTAAATGCCGCCGAAGCCGCACTGGGTGGAGAAAACGCACGCTCTAATAAAAAAGGCGGTATGCCGTACCGCACGCTCGGCACGGGCCGGGCCGCTTTCGAGGTCTCCGCCCTCGGTTTCGGCGTGATGGGCATGACCTACAACCGTAGCCAACACCCTGACAAGAAACAATGTATCCGCTTGCTGCACGAGGCGGTGGAGCGTGGCGTGACGCTTTTCGACACGGCGATCATTTACGGTCCGCTGACCAACGAACTGTTGGCAGGCGAAGCCCTCGCCGAGTTCAAGGGCAAAATCAACGTTACGACCAAATTCGGACACGAAGTTATCGACGGCAAGGGCACCGGGCGCCAGGACAGCCGCCCGGCAACCATCCGCCGCTATTGCGAGGATTCGCTCCGCCGTCTGAAACTCGAAACGCTCCCGATGTTCTACCAACACCGCGCCGACCCCGATACTCCGGCCGAGGAGGTGGCGCAGACCATCGCCGAGCTGATGAAGGAGGGCAAGGTGCAGCATTGGGGCATGTGCGAAGTGAGTGCCGACACTATCCGCCGGGCGCATGCCGTATGTCCGCTGATGGCCATACAGAGCGAATACCACCTGATGCACCGCGACGTTGAGACGAATGGCGTGCTGGATGTCTGCCGCGAGCTGGGGATCGGATTCGTGCCGTACAGTCCGATCAACCGGGGATTTTTGGGCGGCTGCATCAATGAATACACGGTTTTCGACCCGACGAACGACAACCGCCAGACCCTGCCGCGTTTTCAGCCGGAGGCGATACGGGCCAACACGCGCATCGTGAACGTGCTGCAACATTTCGGACGCACGCACGGTATGACCTCTGCACAGGTAGCACTCGGCTGGCTGTTGCAAAAAGCGCCATGGATCGTGCCGATTCCCGGAACGACGAAACTCTCGCATCTGGAAGAGAACCTGCGCACGCTCGATTTCAACCTCGCCGCCGAGGAGTGGTGCGAACTCGAAACAGCTGTTGCTGCCATTCCCGTTGTGGGCGACCGCTACAATGCTGAGCAGCAGCGGCAGGTCGGACGCTGAAAACGAAACAGATATGAAAAAATTCTTATGGATCATGCTCTCCGCCGTGCTCTGCTCGTGCGGAGCGGCTGTAAAGGACGAACCGAAACATCTGAATACGACTGAAATGGAAAAGAAAAATCTCGGCAGCCTGCTCGCTCTCTATCCCAAACCGATGACGGTCGTCGGCGCTGAGGTTGACGGTCGGGTGAACTGGCTCGTCGTAGGGCATACGGGCATTATCGGTCATGACCGGATATTGGTCAGTATGAATAAGAATCATTACACCAACCGAGGAATACGGAAGTCCGGGAAATTGTCCATCAACCTCGTGAGCCGCGAGATGCTGCCGAAAGCCGACTACGTGGGCAGCGTGAGCGGCGCATCGGTCGATAAGTCGGGCGTGTTCGCCTTTCACTGGGGCGAAAACGGTACTCCGGTAATCGACGCCTCGCCGCTGACGATGGAGTGCGACGTAGTGGATATTTATGAAACCGAGGGCTTCGACAACTTCGTCTGCTCCGTCGCCAATACCTATGCCGCCCCCGAGGTGCTCGACGACAACGGCAAACTCGACTATACGAAACTGAAACCTGTACTATTCGAGTTCCCGACCTATTCCTCCTACATCGCCACCGGTGAAGTAATCGGCAAATGCTTGAACTTTGGCAAAGAGCCTTCTATGTGCGCCAAAGAGCCGATGACAGCCGACGGTATCGTGCGTCTGTCGAAAGTAGAGGTTTATCCGCAGCACCTCGACGAGTATATGAAATATGCGACCGAGGTGGGCGAAATCTCTCTGCGTACCGAGCCGGGCGTGTTGACCATGTATGCCGTCAGCGAAAAGGAGAACCCCTGCAAGATAACCATTCTCGAAACATATGCGAGCCGTGAAGCCTATGAAAAGCACATCGCTTCTGAGCATTTCCAGAAATACAAGCAGGGAACGCTGCACATGGTAAAATCGTTGGTATTGTCTGGCCAGACACCGCTCAACCCTGCAAACCAAATAAACAATTTTATTCAATAGAGAATCATGAACAGAATCATTTTAATTACAGTATTCACCGTTTTAACATTCAATGTTATGGCACAGGAAAAGATAGTACAGACGGCCGGGCGCGACCAGCTCGGCGAGTTCGCTCCCAAATTCGCGGAGCTCAACGACGACGTCCTCTTCGGTGAGGTGTGGAGCCGCACCGACAAGCTCGGTCTTCGTGACCGCAGTCTGGTAACGATCACCTCGCTCATCAGCCAGGGCATCACCGACAGTTCGCTGGGCTTCCATCTTCAGGAAGCGAAGAAAAACGGCATCACCCGCACCGAAATCGCCGAGATTATCACCCACATCGGTTTCTATGCCGGATGGCCCAAGGCATGGGCGGCCTTCAGACTGGCCAAAGATGTGTGGGCGGAAGACACGGCCGGCGAGGATGCCAAGGAGGCATTCCAACGCGAAATGATTTTCCCTATCGGCGAACCGAACACGGCCTACGCGCAGTATTTCATCGGCAACAGTTACTTAGCCCGCATCTCGTCGGAACAGGTTTCCATCGCCAACGTAACGTTCGAGCCGCGTTGCCGCAACAACTGGCATATCCACCGCGCGACGAAAGGTGGCGGACAGATGCTTATCGGCGTAGCGGGTCGCGGCTGGTATCAGGAAGAAGGTAAGCCTGCCGTAGAGATCCTGCCCGGCACGGTCATCCACATTCCGGCGAACGTGAAGCACTGGCACGGTGCGGCGGCCGACAGCTGGTTCGCGCACCTCGCATTTGATGTCCCCGGAGAAAAAACATCCAACGAATGGCTCGAACCCGTAACCGATGAAGAGTACGATAAGCTGAAATAATCCGTAAATCGGATACGGAGCCTCGGAACAAAGTAAGTTGAGCCTCGCAGCAAATATGTTGCGGGGCTTGCTTATTTCTATTTCGTATTCAGGTTTCCCATCTCATCGAACATCTCCCGGTGTTCGTTGCCCCATGTGTCCATCATGCGGATAATGGGGACGAGCGATTCGCCGAGCGGTGTCAGAAAGTATTCTGTTTTCATCGGAATCGTATCGTATACTACGCGGCGCACGATCCCGACGGATTCCAGTTCGCCGAGCTGCTGCACCAGCACGCGCCTCGTCGCACCCTTTATCGCATGCTGAAACTCCACGGGGCGGTGGATGCCCTTGGTCATGCAATTAATCAGATAGGGCTTCCATTTCGCTCCCATGACATACTGCGTAATCGTCACGCCGCAGTCGAGATCTATCGGGGGTATCTTATATTCGTACATACGTTGCAAATGTACATAAATCCCGCGATACGGGAAAAGAATCACACTGTGATAAATTTATCACATATTGCAGTCGTATAGTGTCTTATCTAACTTTGCAGCCGATAAGAACTGCGAACGTATGAAACGATTATTAACCGCAGGATTGTTTGCAATCCTCACAACAACGATCTGTATGGCTCGAATCAATGAAAAAGAGATTCTGTCGGACGAACTGTGCGACAAACTGTGCGCCGCAGCGCGCGAGAAGAGTAAGGAATTGGGTATCGACATCAGTTTCGCCGTTGCCGACCGGCACGGTCTGCCGCGTGCTTTTCGTCGTTACGGCGATGCGCTGGTATTGAGTATCACGCTCGTGCCGGGCAAAGCGTACACGGCGGCCGTAACGCAATGCAAGACGAAAGATGTGGCTTCGGCCGCCGCCGAAGGTGCACCCTTGATGGGTATTCAGACCAACGATCCGCGCATTACGCTCGTTGCAGGCGGTTATCCGCTGTTTGTGGATGGAAAGATTGTCGGGGCCATCGGCGTGGGCGGCGGTACGGAAGCGCAGGACTGCGAGATCGCCGAACATGTGGTGAGCGTGTTCGAGAGTTTCGGCGACTGAAAGGTTCGGGACTTTCCGGATAAAATGAATTAAGCCTCGCAACAAATACGTTGCGGAGCTTTGCTTCCTGCCTTGGGTTGCAAGAACGGGTTGTGTTTCGGCGTTGCGGTTTTCTTCCGAAATGCAGGGACCGTTGGGCGAAGTTTACCGTTCAGCCCGCATGGGGTTTTCCAGAAAATCCCGATATGAAAGCCGGATTCCCTCCTCCAATTCCGTCTTATAAGTCCATCCGAGTGCCGCGGCTTTCGACACATCGAGCAATTTGCGGGGTGTGCCGTTGGGTTTGGAGGGGTCCCAGCGGATTTCACCTTCATAGCCGACCGTTTTCGCCACGAGTTCCGTCAGTTCCCTGATCGAAAGTTCCTTGCCTGTACCGGCATTGACCGTCTCGTTGCCGCTGTAATTGTTCATCAGGAACACGCACAGGTCGGCGAGGTCATCCACATAGAGGAACTCGCGCAGCGGACTTCCGTCGCCCCAGCAGGTCACGAAAGGCAGATGCTGTTCTTTCGCTTCGTGGAAGCGGCGGATCAGCGCAGGAAGCACGTGGCTGTGGGTCGGATGGTAGTTGTCGTTCGGACCGTAGAGATTCGTGGGCATTACGCTGATATAATCCGTGCCGTACTGACGGTTCAGGTATTCGCAGTATTTCAGTCCGGAAATCTTCGCCAGAGCGTAGGCTTCATTGGTCTTTTCCAGCTCGGATGTCAACAAACACTCTTCTTTCATGGGTTGGGGTGCCATACGCGGGTAAATGCACGACGAACCCAGGAATTCCAGCTTCTTGCACCCGTTCTGCCATGCCGAATGGATCACGTTCATCTCCAGGATCATGTTCTCGTACATGAAGTCAGCCAGGGCGCTTTGGTTCGCTTCGATGCCCCCGACTTTCGCGGCGGCCAAAAAGACATATTCCGGCTGTTCTTCGGCGAAGAAACGTTCGACGGCCTCCTGGCGGGTCAGATCGAGTTCCTTGTGCGTGCGGGTGACAATATTGGCATATCCCTGACGCTGCAATTCGCGCACGATGGCCGAACCGACCATGCCCCGGTGTCCGGCCACATATATTTTTGCATTTTTGTCCATCATGACTCCCCTATTTTACGATGCCTTTTTCAAGATACTCGGCAAGGTTCGTTTTTACTTGTTCTCCGGCACGTTCCACGGCCACTTTCGCCACATCCGCTTTGACCATGATACGTACCAATTCCCCGAACGGAGTTTTTGCCGGGTTCCAGCCCAGTTTCGTCTTGGCTTTGGTGGGGTCTCCCCAGAGATTCACCACATCCGTCGGACGGTAGAAATCCGGAGAAACCTCGACCAACACCTTGCCCGTCGCCTTATCGACACCTTTTTCGTTCTCGCCCTCTCCGACAAATTCCAATTCGATACCTACGTATTTGAATGCAAGATAGCAAAATTCACGCACAGAGTGCTGCTCACCGGTGGCGATGACGAAATCTTCCGGTTTGTCGTTCTGGAGAATCAGCCACATACATTCTACATAGTCCTTGGCGTAGCCCCAGTCGCGGAGCGACGACAGATTGCCTAAATACAATTTATCCTGCTTGCCTTGGGCGATGCGTGCAGCGGCGAGGGTGATCTTGCGGGTCACGAATGTTTCTCCGCGGCGCTCCGATTCATGGTTGAACAGGATGCCCGAGCAGCAAAACATGTCGTAGGCTTCGCGGTACTCCTTGACGATCCAGTAGCCGTAGAGTTTCGCCACGGCATAAGGCGAATAAGGATGGAACGGGGTGTTTTCATTCTGAGGAACCTCCTCCACCTTGCCGTAGAGTTCCGAGGTCGAAGCCTGATAGATACGGCAGGTTTCAGTGAGACCACATTGGCGCACAGCCTCAAGGATACGCAGCACGCCTGTTGCATCGACATCGGCAGTAAACTCCGGAGCATCAAACGAAACCTGCACATGGCTCTGTGCGGCAAGGTTGTAGATTTCGTTCGGTTCTATTTTCCTAACCACTTGCAGAATGCTCATCGAATCGCCGAGGTCAGCGTAGTGGAGGTGGAAGTTCGGATGCCCTTCCAAGTGGGCGATACGCTCGCGGTAATCTACGGAGGATCGTCGTATGGTGCCATGTACGTCATAACCCTTTTCCAATAGAAATTCGGCGAGGTAAGAACCGTCCTGTCCGGTGATACCGGTAATTAATGCTGTTTTCATCAAATGATATTTAAGTGAATATTGAGATTCAATGCTTTTCCTTTCTTGAGATCTTGGTTCCTATGAGCTCGCAAATCTTATAGACATATCTCAATGATTCGAATGCAATATTGCTGTATACTCCATTCTCTTTGAACGCCCGCTGATGATCCTGCAAAATCTGTTTATGGCTGGCGATCCCGCTTGTCGATGCTCCGCCCGTGCGCATGGTTACAAAATCCTTTTTGATATATTTTGTACGAATATGATTCACGAAAATCAGCCGAAGTAGATTCTCGAAATCCGCTCCGATTTTGTAATCGAGACTGAAAGTTCCGAATCGGTCATATACGCTTTTCCTACAATAGAATGACGGATGGGCAGGCATGAACCCGAGCTGCATTAATTTCCGGGAAAAAATCCTCGAAGAATAGTAACGTACGCATTTATTCAAATCATCGTCATTGACATAATGTATATCGCCGTAAACAGCATCTATTTCTGAGTCTGCCATCACTTTCGCCACTTGTTCCAGCACATCCGGAGAGGTATAGAAATCGTCCGAGTTTAAGATACCAATCACATCGCCTGTTGCCATTGCGATACCTTTGTTCATGGCATCGTAAATCCCCTTGTCCCGTTCGCTGATATGACGTAATCTACCTTGATATTCAGGTTCCAATTCATGTACGATTTCCATTGTGTTGTCTGTTGAGCCGCCATCCACGATGATATGCTCTATATTGGAATAGGATTGTGACAACACGCTTCGCATTGTGTGACGCAAAGTCGCACCACTATTCCATGTAGTGGTGACAATTGATATTTTCATCAGATTAACTTGAATTGATTTTGGGTGAAGAGTTTGATTACGATTCAAACATTACCCGTTCTGCGACTTTAACAGCAGGATTCCCTCGATATATAGAGAACGGCATAAGATCTTTAGATGCGACAGAACCGACAGCAAGAACACTATGCGAATGCATTGTTATTCCGGGACAAACAGTAGATTGAGCACCAATCCATGCACCGTCTTCAATAACAATAGGTTTTACCATGAGGTCAAATGTCGGGCGTTTGTAATCATGATTGCCACATAATAACATGGCTCCTTGGCTGATGCACACGTTGCTGCCAATACTTACCATTGCAAGGTTGTCTATCCACACATTTTCACCAATCCATGTGTAATTGCCTATTTCTAGCAGCCACGGATACTTTATATTGACGTGAGGCTTGATGTTCACACCTGTGCCGACCTTTGCTCCGAATATTCGTAACAAACAAATTTTGATACCTGAAAATGGATTGAGCGGATTGATAAAAAACAGTACGTTAGTAAAATACCAAGCAAGCCGTTTGAAAGTTCCTTTCCCTGGATTATACCATGAATTTTCGTAATGTGATAAGTCCGTTTTACCCATTTATTATGTTATTTGATTTGGATTTTACTCCAAATAGAAGAGATGACATAAATGTACTTGACCGGATTGTAGCACTCATAGCTAAGCAAGCAACAATAATCACTAATGCTAATAATATAGATACTGAAAATTCCAATAAAGGATTTGTATATGTTTTGAAAAAACAACCGACCATTTTCAAATCCCTTGGAATTAATATGTAGTGAAGTAGGTAAATGTCAAGAGTTCGCGTACCTATAAATTGCAAAACACGACCAATTCGTTTTTGTTTGGAAAAATATTCTTGATAATGTCGGAAAACCGCAAAAGTTATAATTATGGATAATATTGCTACGCCAATTCCCATAATAAAACAGATTCGACTATCCCAAACACTGGCACTATTCTGTTTCACGTGCGCCAATAATATGTATAGAATTATTTCCCCCCCCCATATTATTGCGAAAATTTGTTTGATATCAATCAGTTTTAGGAATAAATTGAAATGCTTCTTTGCAAGTACGCCAAGTGTAAAATATATGAAATATTTCCAATTCAATAAACCTATTGTTGCAGTTACCGGGTTATCAATTCCAAGTCCCAATTTTGAATTAATTGGTTGTAGTGATAAAAGAAAAATACTTAGTGAGAAAATGATAAGAGTAGTATCAAGTTTCAATTTTGTTAATTGAGAAAAAATTATTGGAACAAGTATCAACAAAAAAAATTCAAAAAGAGTTATAGTAAACCAATATCCATATTTCCCTTCAGTAGTTATACCATCCCAGAAGTTTCGCTGTAAAATCAACACAAATATTGTATATATGATTAATGTAGAAACCACTTGGACCTTAAACTTCTTCCAAATAAATTGCGAAACTATTTTGGAAGTCCATGTCGTTTCTCTATAGAAAATGAAACCGCTGATGAAAAAAAATAGAGGCATACGCATCAACATAAAGAATTGATTGAAAGATGGGTAGCTCGAGTCTATTCCAAAGCTAAAGAATACTACATGTGCATACACTACGAGTATCATGGTAAATCCCCGCATTGCATCAATGTATTCAATTCGGTTTTTGCTTGACATCTAAATGTTATTTTAATATTATGGAAACGAGTGCGATTTTAATCGTCTATAAAACTTGGTTTGCTTCCGACTCCCGATAACCATTCATACAGCCTTTGCATTTGCCTTGCTACTTGTGGGGCAGTATATTTTTTCTGCACGAGGCAGCGACCTTTTTCTCCCATAGAGAGCAACTCAGAAACAGGCATCTTGATGACTTGCTGCATTACTGTGATAATGTTTTCGGGTGAACGGTCTATCCACCAGCCGCAACCAACTGTGTTTAGCTCTTCCCATGGAGTACCAAGGCTTGCCATCACTGGAGTGCCTACCGAGAGAGCTTCTGTGACAATCATGCCGAAGTTCTCGAAGTCGCTTGGCACGAATAGGCATGATAGTTGTGCTAATTGTTCATACTTTTCACGTCCCGAAACAAAGCCGCTAAATGTCACATTCTTCAATCCTAATCGCTCCGTTTCTTTATGTAGGAATTGTTCATAATTGTCATCTCCTTTTCCCATTATTATGAGTTCACAGTCTTGCGGATGAGATAGTTGGGCCATCCCATAAAGAAGGTTCTCAACTTTCTTTCTGGGGTGTAGTCGTCCGAGGAAGCCAAACTTCCTCAATCGACTACACCCCAGAAAGGACGGCTTTGCTGCCGCAATCTCTTTTAGATAACCAGGCAGATTGGCCGGATTTGGAATAACTGCTATAGCTCCGCGATATCCAAATTGTCGTACATGTTCCATTTCAGGTCTACAAGTAACATGTAAGCAATCGGCACGATTAATATCCTTGCGAAAATAAAGCTGTATCAGCGGCCATTTTTTCCAATACGATCGTTTTAATGCTCCGGGATAAAGCATTCCATGCGGCGTGATAATATAAGGTTTACGCTTATGCCTTGCCATAGAGCAAGTGATATGGTTACAATACATCCACAACCCATTGGTATGGTAAAGGTCATACTTATTGTTTTGAAGATAGTAAGAGATCCTCTTTGAATATTCGTACGGAGTTATTGCATCATTGGGCAATGCTTTAATCCAATTTTCACTTTTGCCCATCAATACATCCGATTTGTTTTTTACTTCCAAGGTCAACAAATCAACGGGAAAACCAATACTATACATCGCAGAAATCAAGTCATACGTGCAGGTGGCAATCCCACCATACAGCGCACCAAACCCAGCGATGGTTTGTAATACCTTCATATATCAAATCTGTGTTTATGCTTTTGAACAAGGTCCTTCGACAAAAGGAGTATCTTTCTCTTTTTCCAGACAGTCGATTAGGATCAACAGCCTTTCGGCTGCGATATGGGGATTCCATAGGCCCTGCATCAGGGCGGTAGAGCGATTTCGCATGTCTTGCCATTTACGAGGATTGGCAAGCAGGTACTCCACTTTGTCGCATAAGGAATCCAACGCTACAATATCTGGGCGGTTGAAACTACTTGATTGCTTGGGACTGGTAAATAACAACCCCGTCTGCCCATCATTGATCAAATATGGAGAACTTCCTATTCCATCGCTCGCCACCAACACACAACCATTGGACATGCTTTCATTGGCCACAGCCCCCCAGCCTTCGTTCCTGTCACTTGTGAAAAGGAATATGCTATGTCTTCGCATGTCATCCAATAATTCGTTATTGGGCTTGACTCCAATGAAACGAACGACATCTTCCACCTCTAATTCTTTGGCAAGTCGCCGTGTCTGGATTTCATACTCTCCGTTTCCATACATGTCAAGTATAAAACGATATCCCTTGTTTTTGAGTCGGCGGGCCATCAATATGGGTAGTTCCGGATGTTTCCACATTAAATATCTTGAACACCACATAAGTGGTGTGATATTTAATGTGGAAACATCCGGGAATGCTTCAACGTTAACTTTTTCCACCCGGGTGAAATAACCCCATTTGTAGCAACGTCCATGATAAGTACCTACTTTGTATTGGTCTGCTGCTGCAAATGCACTGCAACAAAGTTTATACAACGGTTTTCTACCCCAACCTCCGAAATGATAGGCGAGTGACATTTTCAAGATAGTTGGTGAGAATAAATTCAAAACACCCCGCTTCAGCCATCGCTCGCTCATGTCGAACGATAGCAGCCCTCGCTTCATTCGTGCCTTTTGAAAAGGCAAAGCACGCACTCCTGAGAATACACAACATTCAGCTGTTTGTGCCAACTTCATAGCTTTGCTGTAATTCTCTTTCGATTGCCAGGCCTGCAATAAATAAGGCCGATCGCTATAATCATGCGAATCTCCTTTTCGATGTTCGGCTTGTAAATTGGCAAGTTCTACAAAGCAATAGCTATGTCTCGTCAATTCCCACAATTCATCAGCTACATTCGCCTGATGGTTATTAAGTATCAGCGAATAAAACACTAATTTCATAGTAAAAGGCTGACATCCATTTATAAAATAAATAGTCTGTGATCATAAAGAATGCCGGCATATGGAACCAAAACAAATCAACGTATGGAAGTTGTATTAGAAAGTGTGACGCTTGCCTCCCCCCCCCTGGAATGTGGAATTCAAACTTGCGAATCATATTACTTATCTACCTCCTGATAAGACACGATACAGCAGGGGTGCTTTTGACTGTAATAGTTTCCCAACTATTAAACATGCTGAGATTGTGACTACGGGCGATAGCAGAAAACCTAATGTGCAACCAATGCCGGAATTTATAAGCCGTGGATATATTATTGTCTTTACAATATTCAAAAGAGGAATGTGTGAGCAATATATGAAAAACGTGTAATACATCATTGGATTAACTGAATTGAACGAACATAAATAGCCTCCTCCTTTCCATATCCCGGCAACTCCTGATAGGATGACCAATGCTGCATAAGGCCTATCGCTTGCAAGAGATATATCGAACAGAACAAAACAAGCAATAGCCGTGGAATATGCTATTAGACACAATATTGCCAATTTGGGATTTATGAAATAAAATATCTCTTTTTTGTTTAAAGAAAACATTGATCCAATTGTGAACCAAAGCAATCCCCACGATATTATGGGAATAAATTGGAAAACTCCCAATGGCAACAAGCAACCAATTTGCACATATATGGGCAGATATTTAATAAATAGGAATATAAGAGGGCTACACAAGATGACTATAAACAAGTCCCTGACAAACCAAAGATGAAATGCAGCAGGTTCAAGATAAACATATGACAAAAATTTCCACCATTGTCCTTGCTTACAATAAACAAAATAGTCTGTCTTATAGTCAACGAAAAAGCCAATGATGAATATTATCGCAATGTACAACGTGCACCATATTGCGTATGGCAAGACTAGCATGCGTATCCTTTTCTTGATTTTAGAAATGAAGAAATTTGTTGTACCATCAACTATATTAAAATTGGCAAAGAACAAGAAGCCGGATATGATGAAGAATATTGGTACAGCAAAGTCGGCAAATAATGCCACAAACTTTTGTGCAAAATACAATGCAGGCCATCTTTCGCTTTCCAAATAATAGGCGTGCATCCACACAACGAATATAATCGAGCAGAATGACAGGATTTTAATCTTATTACTTAGTTCTGTGGATATATTCATCATATCTATAACAGTTATTAAGCTGTTCTGAGAATAAATCTTTTTATCAACCAACAAACTGCAATAACTTGCAGGATGGCTCCGTATGCCAAAGTGACATTTGCTTCTATCACGATAATTTTAGTGACCACAAAAATGAACAACATAAGATTAGTATCCCCTATTCCGTTATTGAATTTGCCCATCATCCATATAATAAAAATGCCATTGAAAAACGATAAGATTATCATTCCTAAATATCCAAAGTTGGCATAAAATTCGCAAAGCATCGGGAAATTGATACTGGCCCTCCATGAAACATCTTTCACCCCATAATATATGGCCCATTTATCGCCCATATTTTGATTTGGCCGGAATGGGATTAAGAAACGAGGGATAACCATTGTCGGTAACCATGCAATAGTTTCTCCATACACATGTTGGGATGTGCCATTGTTTATGCGATTAATGATAGTGGCTAAATAAGAAACACCTTCAGTACGGTTGTCAACATTATAATCCTGATTGTTTTTATCAATAAGTTCTTGCCAATGCGACATGTTGGCATTGGCATATTCTGTCTCTAAGATTTTCCAACCTATGAGCAGTCGTTCGGTTCCGCTGGAATATAGCCCCTTACTTCGATATGTATGCCGAGAAAGATAAATCGGTAGTAACAATATCGTTACTATAAAAATAGTCTTATATGGTACTTTCTTCCTCTCCACGATATATATTACAATGGGAGCAGCTACTAAGAAAATAGAGTATATGAACAATGTTCCACCTATGTAGTATACGAAATAATATGCTATATAAACAGAGGTCAGTATTAAGTATAAAATCTTTCTACCGCCTCTTAACCAGTAAAGCAGTGCAACCGCGCCGATTGTAGCTGGCAGCATAGTCTCAATAAGTCCTAAAAAACCAAAAGGGATGCTTAAATAGTGGATTATTTTTTGAACTATCTGCAAAGCGAATCCCCCGGCTATCATATATATGAGCAACTTCTCTATCTGATTAACATCAAGATTGTTTTGGGTAAATAAAGATTTGGGGTTAACTCTTTGTAACCCGTACATAATTCCTATATATAATGCCCATATAGATAACGCACTACATAATGCCATCATTGGGAAATCAGTTTCGCTGAAAATACGGTATATTGATTTAATTGGCAATTTCCATGTGTATGGTTGCATAAACATATTCCATGTTTGATACAAGACCAATGTAACCACTACAACGCGAATTTCTGACGTTTGCAGCATTAAAAGAGCCATGCTTGCAACTGGGATAAGACCAATGGCAACGATAAATCGTAAATTAAAATCATAATATCCCGATGGGTGCAAGATTATATATACAACTGATATTAGGATAGAATACATAATATTCTTTCCCATATCTATCTGTTTATCAGAGATTGTCATTAGTCGAGATTGAAGATACTTTTATAAAACTGTTCATACTGTCGTCCAATTATGGTGGGTTGGTATTTTGCGGCGTTTTTATATCCGTCTTCTATCATTTGTTCGCGCAAGCCATCATTATTAATGATTTGTAAAAATCCGCGATGAATGGATTGATGGTCTTCGGGGTTAAATAATAATGCTGCACCACCAGCTACCGTTCTTGTAGGTTCAGTCTGGCTTGTTAAAATTGCGCGTCCCACAGTCTGAGCCTCAATAATTGGCATTCCGAAGCCTTCTGAGCGTGAAACGAAATAGAGAATATCGCAATTCTCATATTTATGAACAACTTCTTCAGTAGAGATATGGTGCGAAATCGAATAGCTTATTCCATACTCTTTCATACGCGCAATGTCGGCATCATTGGGTTGGCCTATTATGTTGAGGTGGCACTTTATTCCTCGCGCACTTTCAACTAACCCTTGTAGATTTTTGTGCCAACCAGTTCCTATCTGAAGTATGACTGGGCAATCCTTATTGAATGATTTAGGGCTTTTATAAACAGGCAATGACAAGGGATTGGGAATTACTTGTATTTTATGAGGCTTGACATGGAGGATTTTTATTAAGTCGTTTTTTGTCAGTTCGCTAACTGCCGTTATTTTCTTGAGGAAAATAGTCGATAGAATGAAACTTGCGAGAACATATAACACGCAGACAATCGTTTTGGGATTGTTTTTGTACATACCTATGTCATGGCAAGTCATGGTGGTTTTTTTCCACGGAAAGAAAAGCCAGAGGTAATTCACATCGCCAGTAATGTGGTAAATATCATAACCTTCTTTGCGAAGTTTCCATATTTCCTGGAATGTTTGCCGCCACGACATCGGCTTGTACCATTTATGAATATCGTGTCCGAATTCCTTCAATGTTTCGGAGACAGTATCGAATACAGCTTCAATGCTGTGTTCATTTTTTTCTTTTTCCCGATAGATATATAGAATTTTCATTTCGCATAAGATTTGAAAGAAAGCATCATATCTAATAGCGGCAGAGGAAAATATAAAAGCATAGGTTTCAATAGCTTAGCTGCTGTGCCATATGGGTTGTATTTTTTGTGTAATTGCCGCATAGCAACACGAAGTTCTTTAAGTATAGATATACGTGTATATTTATTCGGATTTTCACGATATAGGTTTTGTAGTACGTTAGAAAAACCTGCGGTTACAGAATGATAGTTTATTGTATCTATGACAGGAGTGCCTTCCAGACCAAATTTCTGCACCACAGCATTTGCTGCCGGATACAAACATTTGAATATTGCCATCGCTTCACTATAAGGAAGGGGCCTGTGTGTAAGTGTTTCTTGTCCAGCATCGAGTTGATATAGATACAAACAACCTGCATGTGTGTGTATCTCTTCCACCCACAACAAATATTGTAGATAGAACAAATGATCCTCGCTCCATCTGATTTCTGTATTAAATCGGATGTTGTGTTTGTCGCATAACGATTTATTATATAATTTCCCCACAGACTGCCCATAGCTGTATAACCTATCTCTGCAGAATGCTCTTTCCATGAAATTCTCGCCCGCATAAACTGTGTTATCAAAGCGGTATTCCTCTCCGAGTGGATTTCCCTTAAGATCTACACGTTTCAATCCTTGACAGCTTAGCACCGCATTGTGCTTGCAAAGATCTACACGAAAATTTCCCAGATAGGAGGGCAGTAGTTTGTCATCTGCATCAATAAAAGTAAACCAAGGGGTTTTGCAGGCATCTATTCCAGCATTCCGAGCTTTACCTGGGCCACCATTATGTTGATTAATAAGGGTGATGCGGTCATCTCGCTGGGCATACATTTGACATATTTTACCTGATTGATCCGACGAGCCGTCGTTTACCAATATCATGTTCCAATATTCAACGGTTTGGCAAATGACTGATTCAATACACTCAGTAATTAACTTCTCAGCATTATATACCGGAATTATTACAGTAATAAGAGACTTATTGCTTATTGAGGGCATAATCTATGATAGTTCTGATTCTGTCATGATTGGAATAACTCGATTGCACACATCGTTCATGCCCTGCAATTGCAATTTGCCTCCGCTCATCATTGTGCTTCAGATAATATAGGCATTTTTGCAACAGTTCTTCATTAGAGGAGAAATAAACCGCTTCCTTTCCTTCCTCAAACATGTCTATGTGTTCGGTTGTCCGTTCTGCCAGCATAAAACTCCCACAAGCTGGTATTTCTACACTTCGGGTAGTTTGCAAGTCTAGGTTTATCTTTCTCAGGAAGCACAATGATATTTTGCACCCGCAAATCGCCTTGCAATAACTTTCGTCGTACAACTCTCGTCCGGCAAATTCCATGTTCTTATGTTTTTTACAAATATCTTTCCACTCGTTACTTCCCCATACTTTCACTTTTATACCGTGCTTAGCGAGGTACACGATGGAATTGCTGCGCTCTTTCTCCCATGCCCCAATGAAGCCTACATCGCAACTATATTTTTTTTGTTCGTCAGGAGTCAGTATATATGGTTTGTGAAATCCTTTCTGATAAGAGTTTCCGACAAAATACACATCTTTACAACCAAGAGCTTTTAACTCACCCACAGAATAAGACTTTGTAGTTACATATACATCATAATACTTCAATGATGCAAGAAAGTCTTTGGTTTGGTTATGGCGAGCGCACATATAGTCGGGTGAATAGCCTATCAGCTTGGCGTTAGGCGCATTCTGCTTTATGACATTGAAACTATCTTCATGAATGACAAGGCCTTTATCTATCCAAATTAGATCGTATTCTTTATTGCGTATCAGTTCTTGTATTTGTTTATTCACCTTATTCAAATCTGGCAACGAAACCGGAAAGCCCCATTGAAATAACTTATTACATAAACGATACAATAAATTAATTGGAGTTGAGGTGGTATCCACATGATCTACCGGCCCAAATGTTTGTAGAATGCGGTCGCGTTGAAGACATGTGTTGCTCTTACCCAATCCCGAAAAACCGCCAACTGATAATATTCGTAATTTAGATTTCATTTATTATTAACGATTTAATATTAGCTGCCTCAGTTTCAAGAAATTTTCAGCCCCAATAAGCTTTGATATAATTTTCGTTCGTTTGGTGCCAGAAGGAAGCATGCGCATATTCATGTTCAGCAATTCTTGTTTAGCTTTTTGGCATAAATCAGGATATTGACCATAATGCAAATACATAAACAGACTGAAATTGTGTGCTAAAGCATTCTTCACTCGCTTGGAATCTTCATGCGCCAAAGCATTCTTTTTATAGAGTTTTAAGCTTTTGAGGTATGACTCTATTTTTGCTTTGGAATTACTCTTGCTCACGCTGTCATACTCTCCAGTACGATAGTACAGTCTTGCTTCCGGACAAAAGAGAACCTTAGTGGCAAACATCAACACCCGCGAGAAATATTCCCCGTCTTGATTCTTGAGCAAACTTTCATCCCATTTCCCTGCTTTTAAGGCAAGCGTGCGGCTTAACAGATAGCATGCTGTTTCGAACATTTCGGAACAATTCCATAGGTCAAGCAACATATCGAAACCGAGGTCATAATCTCTATAAACCGCCTGTTTGGGGAAAGTAGCCTCATTTATGTCAATGTGGAATCTATCCCACGGGCACGTTGCTACAGCCGTTTCATCGGATGCTTCCATAAGACGGGCTAATTGTACTTCTATTTTGTTGGTGGAAATTATATTATCGGCATCAAGAAACATCACATATTCGCCTGATGAATGATCAAGCGCATTGTTTCTTGCCTTGCATGCACCGGTATTGGGCTGACTGATGACTCTCACTCGCCTGTCTTTACTTTCGTAATTTTCTCGGGCAATGGCAAGGGAACGGTCTGTTGAACCATCGTCCACAATGATTATTTCTATATTGCTGTATGTCTGTGCAAGGCAACTATCGAGCGTTTCAGCAATGAACCGCTCTGAATTGTAGCATGGGATAAGTATTGATACTTTTGGAGTCGTCGTCATTAATTCTATGGAATTAAATGATTTTCAGCTCTATTCTTTGCACAACAGTTTTGTTGGCGGGAATATGCTTGCCTGCAACTGTGGTGTTGTAGCCAATGATCACGTTTTCACCCAGTATTGTACCTTTCATTATCGATGCTCGCTCACCTATCCATGTGCCGTCGCCTATCACTACTGGGGCTGTGCGAGGTCGCTCGTATTCATAGCCGAAACGCGGGAAGTAGTTACGCGTCAGCCAACGGCGTTCTTCTAGGGTGTAGATGCAATGGGTATTGGTGTCCCAAATACGTAAATTGTAACTAAGTTGGCAGTAACTGCCGATAAGGACTTTTTCGTCGGCGCGGATTTCGCTGCCCGGGTTCACGTTGGTGTATTGTCCCACCTCTATGTTGCCGCCATATCGTATCCACAACCGCTGGCCTGCCAGCTTAGTGTGGTCTGCCACTCGTAACACGCCGCTATTAACGATATATTCTGGTTTCGTAGCATTGCTGCTGCGTTCAAGGAAACTGTGTGCCCCAATCTCCACTCGGCCACCGTTAGTGACCCATAGTCCGATGCCCTCAATCCGAACCCCCTCGTGCAGTATAAGCACAGAATTCTTATCGACATAGATCATTGAGTTTCGGATGACTACCCCGTCGTTTGAAACGTTCATCTCGCCTTGCACCCTCACGACGGAGCCTTGGAGTCGGTAGCGCCAGTGCGTTTCACGCAACTTGCCAATAATGCGTCGCAGTATATTCATTGTCAGTTCATTGTCAGTTTAGAGTATTAACCGCAAGAAGTGTGACACACATAGTGTGCGTGTGGAGTGTCTATGAAATTTCTTCCACGAAATTATCCCTGAGGCGCCTGGCATCAAACAATTCTTGCCAGCGAGCCTCGGCATTTCTACGCAACTTCAAGTAGGCACTTCGGTCGGTTATAAATTCTGATATTTTAATAATGAAAGTTTCCATTTCGGTGGGCTCACTGAGCAGGATTCCTACATCCTCACTCACCACTTCATGCACACCGCCCACATCCGTGGCTACCACCGGCACGCCGTATGACAGAGCTTCGCATATTGATATTGGCAAACCTTCGCTTGAACTGAGCGATATAAACCAATCGACAGGTTCTTTGAGATATAATTTTTGTACCTCCTCATTTGACAATATCCCTAAGAGGCGTGCTGTAAAATTTGCAGATCTTCTATGATTTATTATTTCTACAACTTTGTCTCTTTCTTCTCCATCACCAGCATGAATCCATTCAAATTCAATTCTCGGAAAGCGGTATGCCAAATGCTGTAAAAATTGAGCCACTTGCGGTACACGTTTCACGGAATGAATGCGTGAGCATGAAAAGAATGTCAATTTCTGAATATTATCGTTTGCATAAGAAGTACCCTTATACAGTTTTGTCGATCCTAAAAAGGATACCTTTATCTTATCAGCGTATTGTGGGTAATGTTGTCTTATATATGTAGCTCCATCGCTACTGCAGGCATAAACTGCGTTAATCTTTGATAGTGTAAGTTCCCGCATATAATGCGAGCGGTAAATCACCCTTTCATCAAAAATGTCGTAGCCGTGTGCGCGGGTTACAATTCGGACATTCTCGCTGTTTGCCAGCATTGCCGCCCCGAGCGTATTGGCATGAAACCAAAATGTGTATATCACATATTCCGGATGTCCGGGCGTGAAGTACTTCTGTTTCAGCCATTGCTTGAATGTATAGGCATTGTGGTAGAACGATAACAACGAATATAGTTTTAACCTTGAAGATATTGCCTTTTTATCTTTGAGTATGGCCTTTATTACCTGAGGATGAAACAAGTATTTCAGCAAAGGAAGTATGCTAGAATACCCCCCCCCTTCGAATTTAACATATATTCATATTCAAGCAGATATTTCGCGTTTCCATCGAACCGATTGAGATGCTTTTCTTCCACATGGTCGGGGATTACGGTGACACACTCGAAAGCATCACACAAAGCATCCAATTCGGGCTTGATAAAACATCCTTCGGTGTATCCACTGTAAGGGAAACTATTTGTAACAATCAGTAAGTGTGCCATTTTATTGTCTTTTTTTGATTCTCTTGTCGATTATTTGGAGAATTAGAGCTTTGCATGTGCCATAACCCTCATTGTGCATGGCGATGTTGAGGCTCAAGTAAATTGCCGAATAATAGATGCCTTTGAGTAAAATATTGATTATATGGTAATCGGTTTGAAACCTGATAAAATGCCAGATAATCAGAGGGAGCAAAAATGGAAAAACGTATCTTATAATTGAGTCAATCTGAGATTTTATAGGCAACCCGATGCAACTCCTTGTGGTGAATAACGTTACGATTAGTTTCAAAATCCCTATTATAGAGATGGCCCATACATAGGCCGTCAGTCCGTAGTATAGCCCGAATGGAATGGCAAATATCAGCATGCTGCTTCGCAGGATGCTACTCCATAGGTACATATTCATGCGGTTAGCCACAGTCATTACAGTATCGAAAACCACAGGGAGACACATAGATATGGAGAATAATCCCAATATCTGGAAGATTTCAATAGCGCCTTCCCACTGACTTCCATAGAGCAGTATAATTAGGTCGTCAGCACACAAATACATCAATCCTGCAAAAAGGAATGTTAGAAATGAGATGACATTCAGCAGTTTCAGCACACTGTAACACAAGGCTTCGTTGTCGTTTTGCAATTTACTCAGTGCAGGCAGCATCACACTACGGATGGATGAAAAGGAATAATCTATAACCAAATAGTTAAGCGACTGTGCCCTGTTAAACAGTCCCAAAGAAGCCGCCGAATATATTTTTCCGATTATAAGTGTGTCCATTTGCTTGAAAACGCGATTTATGAGAGTTGAAAGCGTTACTTTCCATCCGAATGATACCATATCACCCACATTTCGGGGTTTGAAGATAAATTTGGGACGCCAAGTGGAGATTAGCCAAATGGTCCCAGAGTAGAGCATCCACCCTGAAAGATTGGAAAACACTAATGCCCAAACGCCAAATCCACACAATGCCAGAACAATGCCCAGAATTCCCGATGCTATGCTGGATATTAGTTTTGCCTTGAATGGGGCACGGAAATTGAGTGACCGTTGGAATATAGCTGTTTGCAGTGTTCCGAGAGAACTTATAAAAAACGACCATGATGTGACACGAACTACGTTCTCCAATTTGGGCATCTCGTAAAACCATGCAAAAACAGGGGCGCATGAAAACACCAGTAGAGTGCAAATGCCTCCAATGGCGATATTGAGCCAAAACACGGTGGAAATTTCCACCTCAGTGATTTTATCTTTACGGATAATGGCACTACTGAATCCGAAATCAACAAAAAAGTCCAATATGGCATTTAGTACCATTGCCATGCTCACTAAGCCAAAATCAGCTGGAGTAAGAAGCCGAGCCAAGATGAGCGTAACTATAAAATTCCGTAATTGATTGGTTAACAAATTAAGGAAATTCCAAGCGCTGCTTTTCAGCCCTTTTTTTTTGAGTTCAGATATATTTTCCATTTATTGTCTATTGTTTCCCTTGACGTATTTAAGGAATACGATATAGGCAAGGAACATGAGTGTGCTGTTGCGGTGTTTATAAATTAATTGCTGCTTACGAGAGAGTGGTACTATGTCGTTGAGTGTTGCGTCAGTTTTATTCATAAACCGTATCACAAGTTTGTTGTATTTGATTTTTAGGGATAATCTGGTATCTATCATAGCAACGCGTTGCCAATATAGGATAAGGTTTTTTAATGCTTTTTGTCGGAATAGTGTCTTGATTGCCTTAGACTCGTTGGTGGGAAAAGTAATGAACAGATCGACAATCTTTAATCCTTCTTTCAGTTCTTTCGGGCTGAAAGTATTCATAATGGAATTAACACGTTTGCGATAGAAATAAAGTGGTAGAGTTGAATATACAGCCTTACTTATGCGGTTATGCACAGCGGCATAATAATAGTTCTCCTCATAGATTCTCCCCTCCGGGAATGAAAATTCATCAAACAACTCTCGTTTGAACAACTTAGACCATAGCGATGTCTGTAATTCATGAGTAGCAAAGCGTCGTAGGAAGTCAGTTGCATCACCCGTGGTAACCGGTTCTCCAAACCATATGGGAGGGGGTAAAATGTCCTTATTGAACTTGTAATCTGATACGCTTTGACATTCAACAAAATCCGCATCCTCTCTGGTGAGAACTTGATGTAGATATTCAATAAATTGAGGATGCAGAACATCATCACTATCACACCATGCTATATACTTGCCGGTTGCGTGTTTAAGACCTGTGTTCCTTGCTTTGCAAATGCCGCCATTTTTTTCATGTCTGAAATACTTGATGCGGTTGTCTTTTTGTTGGAACTCTGCAATGATACGACTACTGCCATCGTTTGATGCGTCATCGACCACAACAATTTCGAGTTCTTTATAGGATTGACAGATTATACTATTCAAGCATTCAGTCAAATACTGTTCTGTATTGTGAACTGGAACAATAATAGAGATAATAGGAAATGCCATGAATAAATGGTACTAATCGCGGCGGAATATATCGCGGGTATATACTTTCTTTTGCACATCATCCAAGCAGGCATCATAGCGGTTGGCGATAATGGCTTGACATTGTTTTTTGAAAGCATTCAAATCATTCACGACCTTACTGCCGAAAAATGTGCTCCCATCTTCCAATGTCGGCTCATAAATAACTACTTCTGCTCCCTTGGCTTTAATACGCTTCATCACCCCCTGAATGGATGACTGGCGGAAGTTGTCGCTGCTCGACTTCATTGTCAGCCGATAGACTCCTATTACACATCTCTTTTCAGCGGAGGCGTCGTAGTCGCCTTTGTTGAAATAGTCGTAGTAGCCGGCTTTATTTAATATCCTGTCGGCAATAAAGTCTTTGCGAGTACGGTTGCTCTCTACAATAGCCTGTATCAGATTCTCCGGGACATCCGCATAGTTGGCAAGCAGTTGTTTCGTGTCTTTGGGCAAGCAGTAACCTCCGTAACCGAATGAAGGGTTATTGTAGTGTGTGCCGATACGGGGGTCAAGACTCACGCCATTGATGATGGCCTGCGTGTCGAGTCCTTTCATTTCGGCGTAGGTGTCCAGCTCATTGAAGTAGCTCACACGCAAGGCCAAGTAGGTGTTGGCAAAAAGTTTCACAGCCTCGGCTTCGGTCAAACCCATAAAAAGTGTATCAATATTTTCTTTTATCGCCCCTTCCTGCAACAGGGCAGCAAAGGTCTGTGCCGCGTCGTTTAGACGGGCATCATCTTTCGGTCTGCCTACGATGATGCGGCTGGGATAGAGATTATCATACAGAGCTTTGCTCTCTCGCAGGAATTCCGGTGAGAAGATAACATTTTCTGTATCAAGTTTCTTTCGTATACTTTCAGTATATCCTACCGGAATGGTACTTTTGATAACCATGATGGCGTGAGGATTAACGCTCTTTACCAACTCGATGACTTCTTCTACATGTGAGGTGTCGAAATAGTTCTTTACCGGATCATAATTGGTTGGAGCGGCAATAACCACAAAGTCTGTATCCCGGTAAGCAGCCGCACCGTCGAGGGTAGCTGTCAGGTTCAGAGGCATTTCTGCCAGGTATTTCTCTATATATTCATCCTGTATAGGAGATTTTCGCTGGTTGATAAGTTCCACTTTTTCGGGAACGACATCCACGGCTGTTACCTGATGGTGCTGCGCTAAAAGAGTGGCAATGCTCATCCCGACATAGCCTGTCCCGGCTACAGCGATTTTATAGTTTTTCATTTAACGACGATATTGATTATATTTTACAGGAATGCCGGAATGATTATTTTTCGGCTGATTATCAGATTGTGAAATGTTTCCGCATGATGAATATCACTTCCTCGATAGGCTATCATGTTATTTTTCAGTAGCCACTCGGCTTTTCGCTGTACGCTTCTCCCGTATGTACCGACCAGCGAAAACAAATTCAGCTGAAATTCGATACCAAATTTTTTCAGCATTTGGTACTCTTCTTTCTCCATATAGCCATAGCGTTCGGGGTGTGCGAGAACCGGATGGTAGCCTTTGGCCTTGATCCGCTCCAATATGCCGTACAAGTCCATCGGCGGACTGAAACAACTGGTTTCCACCAGCAGATGGTCGCCGTTTTCGCCCAATGGCAGCAGGTCGTTCTTTTCCAGCCTCTCCTCGAAAAGACCGTCGAGCATGTTTTCGGCTGCGAGGTGCAGTTCGACACTCCCCGAATAAGAGGCTTGCAGTTCCGCGAACCGCTCCCGCAGATGAGCGGTGGTATTGGGGATGTCCTCCATGATGTGCGGCGTGAGCCATACGGATCTTACTCCCAGCTCTTCGTACAGACGCAGAATCTCCAAAGACTCCCCCATCGTCCGCACGCCGTCGTCCACACCCGGCAGAATGTGCGAGTGCCAGTCGGTGAATCCGCTGAGAATACCGCTGTCCTGCAATGAAACGCGCTTTCTGAACGGCCAGAGATTCATGGTTTCAATCATTTAACGACCAGCCATTTCCCCCCCCCTCGGCTTCTCGTCGGAGCCATAGTGGTATCCTGAGCCGTAACCGTAGTGATAACCATAGCGATAGCCGTATCCGTAGCGGCCGCCGCTTTCTTCGGTGCCGTTCAGGATCATGGACATATTCTTGTACTTTTTCTCGTCGTAGATCTTTTCCAGTTCAACGAGCATGCTCCGTTCGAGCAGCCCGGCGCGGATCACGAAGATAGTCCGGTCGGCCAGTTTTTCGATGATCTGCGTATCGGCGACCAGTTCGATCGGCGGACAGTCGATCAGCACGTAGTCGTATTGCTCCCTTGCGGCGTCGATCGCTTGTTTCAGCCGGTCGTCGAACAGCAGTTCGGTCGGATTGGGCGGTATGGTGCCCACGGGCAGGATGTCCAGATGCTTATGGTTCTTGTCGGTCACGATGATGTCGGCAAGACGCTCCACGCGCCCGCTCAGATAGTCGCTCAGTCCCGGTTTGGGCGAACCGACATAGGCCGAGCTGGAGCCGTGGCGCAGATCGCCGTCGATAACCAGCACTTTCTTGCCCTTGATGGCAAGGCTTACGGCGATGTTCATCGTCAGGAACGATTTGCCGCTGCCCGGATTGAATGAGGTCATGACGATGACATTCGACTTCCGGTCTTTGCCGGTCATGAACTCCAGATTGGTGCGCAGCACCCGAAAAGCCTCGTTGATGATGTCGCGGCACCCCTCCCGGACCACGATGGCTTTCACATCGGCCGTTTTGTCCCGGAACAAACCCTTTTTTCGGCGCGCGAAGAGCGGAATTTCGCCGATGAACGGCACGGCCACGCCTTCCAGGTCCTTGCGTCCCCGGATTTTCGTATTCATATTCTCCCTCAGGAAGATGACGACCACCGGGATAAGCAGTCCCAATGCGATCGCCGCCAGCAGGATGTTTTTCCGTACCGGGGATGTCGGCAGCATACTGCCTCCCGGCGGGGTGACGATGCGGGTGTTGTAGGCCGTGAATGCCTGCGACAATTCGTTTTCCTCGCGTTTTTGAAGCAGGAACAGATACAGTGCTTCCTTTACCTTCTGCTGGCGTTCCACCGAAAGCAGGTATTTCGCCTGGGTGGGATTGGCCGCGATACGGGATGTCGTCTGCTGCTCGCTCTGCTGCAAACTCTCGATCTGTGCATTCAACGTCACGATCTGATTGTCGATGGACTGGACTATGGCATGCCGCATGGCGGTCAGCGCCTGATCCATATCCACGACCAGCGGGTTTTGCGTGCTGCTGTTGGCAACCAGACTGTTGCGCTGCAACAGCTGTTTGTTGTATTCTGCGATCTGCGATTCGATGTTGGCGCTCTCGATGCCCGAGTTGGCCGGCAGCAGCTGGTTCCTGTTGGCGTCGTTAGTCAGGTAGTTCCGGATGTACCGCGTCATGTAGAGCTGGTTGTTCAGCGTGAGTATCAGGGCGTTCGTCTGGTTGCTCTGCGCCATGTACATGCTGGAGGCCGCCTGCACGTCCGGCAGCAGATGTTCGCTCTTGTACGACGATATGTCCTCGTCCACGTTTCCGAGCTCCCGCTCGATCACCCTCAGACGCTCGTTGATGAACATCGAGGTGCTGACGGCGATCTGGTTTTTATCCTTCACCCAGTTTTCGTTGTAAACGGAGATCAGCGTGTTGAGAATGTCTTCGGCGCGCTGGATGGAATGATCCCGGAATGTAAGGTTGACGATCGATGTCTTTTCGCTGCTCAGGGCTACGGACAGGTTCGAGGAGTACTGCCCCACCGTTCCGTGCAGGCTGCTGCGAACGACATACAGCGTATACGGCTCTTGGCTTTTGTAGTGGGGCGTGGTCTCTATTTTCAGGATTCCCAGGGGTGTCGTTACCGTGTCGGACAACCTCCCGGAGATTTCGTCGTCGAACTCATTGCCGTTGCGGGTGAAATCGGACAGCCGGACGGTGCTGTCCGGCAGTATGCGTAAGGTGAAGCCGGCGGATTCGTTTTCGGACAGATCGTTTATCGAGACGCTGACCGGCAGGGTCGGACCATAGGCGACCCGCCGGTGGAACCGGCCGGGAACGGTGTAGTTCATATCCAGATGCAGGCGTTTCACGACCTCGGTCATCACGGCCGGAGACTGGAGCGCCACCAGTTCGTTGTTTACGTTGGTGCTCGACTGGAACAGTCCGAATTCCGAGAAGGATTCCAGGTCCGAAGAGACCGATTTGCCCTTCGAATCGTCTTTGATCAGGACCGATGCCGTCCGGGTATAAACCGCAGGGGTTCGCAGCAGGTAGAAGACGGCGATGCCTACCGTCACCGCCAATGACAGCACGAACCATTTCCATTTGGCCAGGCACAGATATAGCAAATCCTGTATTCGGATGAAATCATCGGCCTGCGTCGGTCTTTTTTGATTGATGGACATATTCTATTTTCTTATTTCACGATTAATACGGTGATGGTTGTCAGCAGCGAAGCCAGCGACATCCAGAAAGACGCGGAACGGACATTGTTCCCGTTCACGGTGGCCTGCCGCGCCCGTACGGAATTGGGTTCGACGTATACGATGTCGTTCTGTTGCAGGTAGTAGACCGGAGATGCGTAGAGGTCGTGCCCCGAATTCAGGTTGACTTTGTAAAGCATCTTTTTCCCGTTCTCGTCGCGCTGGACCAGGACGTTGTCCCGTTTGCCGTAGACCGTGAGGTCCCCGGCCATGCTGATGGCATCCAGCAGCGTCAGCCGGTCCTTGTCGATGCTGAAACGTCCGGGGTGGACGACCTCGCCTAAAACCGAGACCGTCAGGTTCATGAACTCGACCGTTACGACAGGGTCTTTGACCAGGTCCTGCGAGATCAGCTCGTGCTTGATGTGGGCGGCGATCTCTTCGCGGGTCATGCCGGCCACATGGACCGGACCCAATACCGGAAAGTCGATGTCGCCCTCCTTGTTTACCGTATATCCGGATATGCCCTGGCTATTCGAAGACGAGGCGGACGAGACCGTGCCGATCTGCCGGGATACGATGGGGAGATTGAACAGATTGGCCAGCAGCGGATCTTTGCTGTTGACCAATATGGAGATCTTGTCTTCCGGCCGCACCCGGATTTCCGTGGCGCTCGACACTTCCTCCGCCGTCCCCGGCTGTATATCCTGAAAATAAGCGATTTTCGGTGTGGCGCATGAACTGAGCAGCGCAGCTGCGACCGATACCCATAGGATGTTTGTGATTCTCATATTTGCGATTGAATGATTTGTTTCCATTACGATGGCGGCGTCAAATCCGGTCGATCGTCTTTTGCAGCCAGATAAACCCTCGGGTGCGGCTGATGTGGATTCCGTACCCTATCCGGCGGATTTTGCGCAGCAATTCCGTATTACGGTCCAGATGCCATTGCATGAAATGATACAGTCCGAATGTGGCCAGCAGACTCATTCCTGCGACGGCATACAGCTGTACGTCGATCGGGGCGCCCGACACGGCCAGCAACCACCAGCACAGGACCACAGACACGTTCAGGGACAGAATCGCCAGAGTCGTCGCCATATGCGAGGCGCCCAATTCGATGAACATGTGATGCAGGTGTGTCTTATCGGGATGAAAGGGCGACGTGCCTTTCAGGATGCGGGTTGACATGACGCGCAGCGTATCGAACACGGGAATGCACAGGACGGCGAGCGCGAAAGGGATCAGCCCGATACTCTCCCCTACGTAGGCGGCGCAGAGCGAGCCGCTTTGCAATATTTCGATGACGAAAATCGACATGATGATGCCCATCACCAGCGTGCCGCCGTCGCCGATGAACATCTTCGATGTTTTGCCGAAGACGTTGTGGAAAAAGAAAGGGATCAGCGCCCCGACCGACACCACGGCCAGAAGCGTCATTTTCATATCGCCCGACAGATAGAACAGCGTGCCGAACATCATGCAGGCCAGGATGCAGAATCCCGAAGAGAGTCCGTTCACGCCGTCGATCAGGTTGATGGCGTTGATGATCCCCACGGACGCGACGACGGTCAGCGGAACGGCTATCCATCGGGGGATTCGGCCGATGCCCCATAATCCGTGAAAATCGTCGATGCAGTAGCCTCCCGCATGGATCAGCAACAGTACGACGAGGATTTCGATCAGGAACCGCAGGGCCGGGGAGAGGTTCAGAATGTCGTCCATCGTCCCGGTGTAGAGCATCGCCATCATGGCCATGATGACGATCAGCAGTCCCGAGCTGTTCACGGCGCTTTCGACGCTTCCGATGCCGATCACGATGCCGAAGAAGACGGCGACGCCTCCCAGAACCGGAACCGGAGTGCGCTGCAATTTGCGCGCGTCCGGATTGTCCACGATGTTTTTCAGCAGGGCGATCTTGACCAGACGGGGATGAATCCAACTGACGACCAGCAGCGAGAGGAAGAAGGAGACTAAAAGGCTGTAAAGCGGCGACATATGTTTGGAATGATCTTGTGGAATGGCGGTCTGTTCACCGGATTCGGACGGAACGGTCGAATCCGTATGTTCGTATGAAGTGCGGATGCCTATGTCAGTTCTTCCACTTCTGTCCGGTGCCATTCCCGGTAATGTTCGAACGAGAGCTTTTCCGCCGTCAGCACCCGGCGGTCCGGTTCGGCGGCTTTCAGGATATGGCGGCGGGAGTAGGCGCACAGTTCGGTATCCGTGATTGAGGCCATCACGACGGGGAATGGATAGGTGACGAAGCGGATGATCGACGTATCGCTTCGGGGAAACAACCGGCACAACTGATAGGCCGAGTGTTCGAAAGCCACCCAATAGCTCTCGAAACCATAGAGATAGGCATATCGTTCATTGTCTTTTTCCCGGGCCATGATTTCGGCCTGATGGGCTGAAAGAAAAGCCATCAGGCGTAATCCCGGCGCTTCTGCGTCCCGAACAGGCTGCTGACTGTCTGGAATTCCGGCGATTTCGGTGCTTTTCATAGATCGGATTCTGTTGCGGGGGTGTCAGTGCCCCAGCCAGCGGTCATAGTCTTCCAGCCGCCGGATGAGTTGTTGTTTGCTCTTTTTGGGATTCTCCTCCTGCCGCCATTTGTCGATGATCTCGTGTGCCTGGGCGTGGTAAAGGCAACTGTTCGTGCATCCGTAGAGCGTGGTGAGAAGAAGTGCCCGGGATTGCTCCGCCTTGACGAGGGGCAGCATCGCTCGGAGAGTTCCGATCAGTTTTTCGGATTCCTGCCGGTTCCCCGTTATCGTGTAGGCCGGCAGTAGCATTGCGTAGAGTTTGCTGCGCATGATGTCAGAATCCATGCGCAGGCTGCCGTATTGTTGCACTGTTTCGGCGGCCAGCTTGCGGTCGGCTTCGGTTACTCCGTCTCCCGGGCGGTGGAAACGCCCTAATGCCTCGTGCAGTTTTAAGAGTTGCCGATCGTTTCCCAGACGGGTATAGACGTGTTTGCTGTCGTCGTTCAGGGCGATGACCTCATATTGGCCGGGTTGTACGCGCAGCAACGGGACCCACATGTAGTTCTCCACGCAAACCATAATATCCCGCTTCCCGGCGCCGGGCTGGATGATGACGCTGGCTTCGGCTCCTTTGAACCGCCCTTCGGTGATGCGTATCCGGTCGCCTTTGATAAGTTGCTCCGGTTGCGGCGTGTAGACGGGGATCACGTTGGAATAGGAATCGGCTACCCATTGCAGGTTCGTCATCGCCTCCTCGGAGAGATAGGGATGGTATTCGCATTTCCCGTCCTTGATGCGGGGCAGGAAATTGTATAGGGGCAGCCATTGTTTCATCCGGTATATTTCGTGCTCCGAAGCGTGGATGAATACGTAGTTATACAACAACGGGCGGCGGGTCTCGACAAACCTGCCGTCTCTCTTTTTCACCTCCACATACGAAGGTGCGAAATATTCGAATGATGGCTCTCCGTTTCTGCGGCGGCGTTCGAGCTCCTCTTGCAGCCCCTTGGCCGGACCTTTGTGGCATGAAGGGAGCACCAGCACGTACCATCTGACGACGTGCGTATCCCTCATGCGTTCCGGATATGCCGGAGCGGCGGAAACGGATTGGGATTTTCCGAAGGAGCGAGAATCGATTTGCATCGGCTGCACCGGTGAGCCACTCTTTCCCATAGACAATTCAAAGCCATATCGGCGCTGTTGTCGAATGCGCTGATATACAATAGATTGTAGTCAAAAAGCGAGAGAATTCCGAAAATATCATCTATTCTCTACTGTGTTTCTAAAATAAACAAGGTCAAATTCGTGTTCCCATCATTTGACCCTGCCTCGCAATTAAAAATCCCCTTGATTCTAAGGAGAAAAACGTAATTTCACCTTATGGTTTCTTCCTAAGAGACCATATTTGTTGTACAAAAGTACAGATTATTGTCCA